>Ga0209172_10000044_pt1 | contig 360471 bp, 322 predicted proteins | sample LarsenN4metaG_FD_184113 | JGI IMG/M metagenome (GOLD analysis project Ga0209172, IMG submission 184113) | Hot spring sediment bacterial and archeal communities from British Columbia, Canada, to study Microbial Dark Matter (Phase II) - Larsen... ... | reverse complement strand
GGCTGCAGGGCAAGTACGAGGAGGCCCGCCTGGTGGCCGGGCGCGAACTGGGGGCGGAGACGGCGGCGGCCGACATCGCCTACCTGCAGAAGCTGGCGCGGGCGGCGCCCAAGCCCTACGCCGGGACTGCCCACGGCGATGCGGCCGCCGCCGGCGCGCCCGCCGACCCCTGGGCCCCTAAGCTCGCGCAGACGCCGTAAAGGCGGCGGTGCCGTCCGCACAGCAGGAGGGCGATGCCTTCGAGCGTCGGCGAGCGCCGTCGGCGGCAATGTCGCCATGGCGCTCTCCCAGCGGCGGGCGGCGTTAAGGCCTCTCCTTGCCTGTCGGACTGAGAAAGCGGCGTACCCACGTCTTTGGCCACTTGAGGGAGCGCGGTGCTTCGCCGCGCTCCGGCGCCGAAGGCGGATCAGCGCAAACATCGGCGGGCAGAGCTGGCACAAGAGCGTTATGGGCCGGTCGCCGGTCAACTGTGCGTGACAACCGGCGCTCGAAGAACGGTCGTGCTAAGGGAGCAGCCGATGCCCTCGGGGCCGCATAGAGCTTTAGCCTCGATCCTTGTAGGCTTGGCTCCAACAGGCAGCGCGACGGCGCCGGACCGCGATGTCACGTGAGCCCGCCGAACCGGACCCCTTTGGCTGCGCCATCGCGGTGATGGCGAAGGCGTCTGTCGTGGGGGTCACCAAGACCCGGCTGGTCCCGCCCCTCACCTTCGAAGAGGCGGCGGCGCTCAACACGGCGTTTGTCGAGGACGCTTTGGACAAGCTTCGTGCGCTGGCCGACAGCGCCGGAGTGGCGGGTTACGTGGCCTATGCGCCGCGCGATGCGCGCGATTTCTTCCGCCGCGCAGCGTCAGGCATCGGCCTCATCGAGGCGGCGGTGGCGGATCTCGGCCTATGCATGCACCGCGTTCTGTCGTCACTGCTGGCGAGCCATGGCTCGGCCTGCCTGTTCGGCTCCGACAGCCCGACGCTGCCCATCGAGTACCTGGCGCAGGCCGCCGAGGCGCTACGCAGGCCGGGTGACCGGGTCGTCATCGGCCCTGCGAGCGATGGGGGCTATTACCTGATCGGCGTCAAGCAGCCGCACCGCAGTCTGTTCGAAGCCATCGACTGGAGCACGGACCGGGTGCTGCGGCAGACGTTGCAGCGGGCGGGCCAACTCGGCCTAGAAGCAGTGGTGCTGCCGACCTGGTACGATGTGGATGATCGGGAGGCGCTGTGTACCCTCATCGGCGAGCTGTGCGAGGGGCGGCGGCCGCGCTACGCGGTTGGCAAGTCGCCGGCGCGTGCGGCCGCAACGCGCCGACAGTTGGAGGCGCTGCTCGCCGGGTCGGATCTTCGGCGGCGGTTCAGCGCGTGAGCCAACGCGCGTGAAGCGGGCGCACCAAGTGCATGGCCTGCTGCGCAAGCGTGCGAACGCCGCCGGCGAGAATTCAGGGCGGCGGCATTGCAGAAAAGTCATATTTCCGTTGAACGAAAAATGTTAGAAGTGGGTCGGGGCGGCGTGGGCAGGGGCATTGCCAGTCCCGGTACGCAGTTGTTGCGGGGCCTTCGTCGCTCCACCGCCCGGTGCTGTGGCGCCCCTCCCTATCCTGGTCGTCGGCAAGCCTACGCTGTGCGGCCGATCGTTTGGACGCGCAGGGTAGTGGCTGGGGGACTAGGATTCGAACCTAGACAGGCAGAGTCAGAGTCTGCAGTCCTACCATTAGACGATCCCCCAATGCCGGGATCGGGCCACAACGCAGAGGCCTCAAGCGGGGACGGCTTATGTAACAGCGCCACCCAGTGGAAGCAAGCACTCGGCGGCAGCCGCCGGCACCGGCTTCCTCACCGGCGAGGTATGGGCACTGTGTCCGGCAGCAGCTCGGGGCGATACTCGAAGTGCATGGTGTCGTAGTGATGCCACCGCCCGCCCCAGATGAACCCATGCGCCTCGAAGATCGCCACGATCTCCATCGGAACGCGGTTGCGGTAGGGAAAGTGCCGCGCCGCGCTGTTCCCAACCCAGCGCCAGTAGTCGGCGTACGCGGTGGCGATGTCGACGGCGATACCGTAGCTGTGCGGCGAGACGCGGTCGGCGCCAGCGATGGGGCGACAATTATAGCCGCCGGCGGCCGGCGCAAGATAAGGCCTCAGTCGGGCGGGCAGCGCCTCGAGCGCGCGTGACACCAGCTCCAGGCGCTCGGCTACGCCGTTGATGCGCGTCACCCTGATGCGCTGACGCAGGCTGCCCGGGAGCCAGATCACGTCGACAAGGTGGCGCTCAACCTCGCGCTTGCGGCAATCGCCATACATTTTGGTGAAGAAGGCGGCGTGGCGCGCGCGGCCCGGATCGTGATTGGGCGGCGGTGGCGCGGCCGGCGCTCCGGCTGGATAGGGTATGGCAAGCATGTCCTCAAGATCGGGGTCCGCCAGCCAGGTTGCGAAATCCTTGCCGGTGCGGCCGTCATCCAAGGCCATGCGGGTGCCGTCGCGCCACACGAGCCAGTTGCCCTCGATGCGATCGAGGTGGTCCGGATAGGCTGAGATAAGGCGTGCGAGGGGCACTCCGACCGGTTCGGCAAATCCTTTGCCTGAGCCGACTCCATGGGTCAGGGTCGCGGCCAAGGCCGCACAGGCCAGTGCTATCGGTACACGCATTGCCGACTGCCCCTCGGGCTGCGTTCCTCGTGGCCGTCCAGGCATCCTCATGTCGTCCTAGCACGTACGCCAATCGGATGTTCAGCGATCGCTTTACGCTCGTCCGCAAGCTGGTAGAGTGGCGGCAAGATCAAGCCGGAAAGGCGGTTCGGGCCGGCTCCGTCCAACGCTGCCCCCAATTCGTGGTGCAGCCTTGCCGAGCCCGGAACGCCGGAGATGGACCGTGGAGGGGCCGAGCGACGAAGGGCGCGGTGCGCCGCTGACGGGGGGGACTGGCGTCCTCGACGGCGCCATGGGGGAGACGCGCGGGCACGGCGCGAAAGCTGCCCGGGGCCGGCCCGCCGCCGCACCCAGTGCCAAGGCGGCGGGAGAACCGCCGCGGTATGCCCCGCAACGCGTTGTCGCCAGGCGGGCCGGTGGAGATCGGCCGGCCCTTTATGCCGCGCTCGATCTCGGCACGAACAACTGCCGTCTGCTTATCGCCAGGCCGACGCGGCGCGGCTTCCATGTGGTCGATGCCTTCTCGCGCATCATTCGCCTCGGCGAAGGGGTGATGACCACGGGTATGCTGTCGGAGGCCGCCATGGCCCGCACCATGGAGGCGCTCAAAGTGTGCGCGGCGAAGATCGCGCGCCATCGGGTCAGCCGGTCCAAGCTGGTGGCGACGGAGGCCTGTCGCATCGCCAGCAACGGGCCCGAGTTCATCGCCCGCGTGCGTAACGAACTCGGGCTCGAGTTGGACGTGCTCACCTGCGAGGAAGAGGCAAAGCTCGCGGTGTCCGGCTGCGCCTCGCTGATCGATCCGCGCGCCGACCTCGCGCTGGTGTTCGACATCGGCGGCGGATCCTCCGAGCTGATTTGGCTCGACCTTGCCCGGCGCACGGGCCACTGGCAACGCTCGCTCGCCGAACGGCTGGACGCCCATGCTTGCATCACCGCCTGGACGTCGGTTCCGGCCGGCGTGGTGACGCTTGCCGAGCGCCACGGTGGGCGCCATGTCAGTGAGGCGAGCTTCGAGGCCATGATCGCCGAGGTCAGCTCCTACCTCGCTCCGTTCGAGGAACGGCACCGCTTTCGCGAGCGCTTGGCCCGCGGCAACGCGCATCTGCTCGGCACCTCCGGTACGGTTACCACGCTGGCCGGGATTCTGCTCGGGCTCGAACGCTACGACCGCCGCCGCGTCGACGGGTGCTGGCTCGCGGTGGGCGACGTGCGCCGGATCAGTTACGGGTTACTCAGGCGCAGCTACGAGGAGCGCGTGGCCGAGCCCTGCATCGGCAAGGAGCGCGCCGACCTGGTGCTCGCAGGCTGTGCCATTCTGGAAGCGCTGTTGCGGATGTGGCCCGTCCGGCGGCTGCGGGTGGCGGACAGGGGCCTGCGCGAGGGCATGCTGGCGACGCTGATGGCAGAGGACGGACATTTGCTGGCAAGTGGCGGGAACGGATCTTCGCTCCGGCCTTGCGGACAGCGCAGCTTGCGGCGATGACGCGGGCGAAAAGAGGCGAGGGGCGGCGCACCGGCGAGCCCCGTCTCAAGGTTCGAGTGAAGGGCACGAAGCGGCGGTCTCAATCGTCGCGCAGGTGGATCGAGCGGCAGCTCAACGATCCCTATGTGGCGGCGGCGAGGCGCAGCGGCTATCGCTCGCGCGCGGCCTACAAGCTCATGCAGATGGACGACCGCTTCCAGTTGTTCAAGCCGGGCATGCGGGTGGTCGATCTGGGCGCAGCGCCGGGCGGCTGGTCGCAGGTCGCTGCGCAGAAAGTAAGGGCGGCCGAAGGCAGGGGCCAGGTGGTCGCGGTCGATGTGCTCGACATGGAACCGATCGCCGGCGTCGAGGCGCTGCGGCTCGACTTCCTCGAGGCGCACGGCGCACCAGAAATCAAGGTCTTGCTGCGGGATGGCGGGGCCGACCTGGTGCTTTCCGACATGGCGGCGCCGGCCACCGGTCATGCCAGGACGGATCACCTCAGGATCATGGCGCTGGCCGAGGCCGCGGCGGAATTCGCGTGCGAAGTACTTGCGCCGGGCGGCGCCTTTCTCTGCAAGGTCCTGCAGGGGGGAACCGAGCGTACCTTGCTTGAGCGGCTGAAACGGGCCTTTGATAATGTCCGTCACGTCAAGCCGCCGGCCAGTCGCAAGGAGTCGGCCGAGCTCTATGTGCTGGCGACGGGTTTCAAGGGCGGGCCTCGGGAGTGAGGCAGGCAAGAAGCCTCAAGGCGCTGCGGTTGTCGAGCGTGGGGCGGCCCTCTATTAAGGCCGTCAGCTTCACCAACAAGGGGGATGATCGTGGGAACATCAACCGCCGGTAGGCTCCCGATCGGTTTGCTGCTCGCCATCGCTGCCGCAACGCTGCTCACCGGCTGCGGGATCAACGCGATTCCGACCTACGAGCAAAACGCCAAGGCAGCCTGGGCTGAGGTGCTCAACCAGTACAAGCGCCGTAGCGACCTCGTTCCCAATCTGGTCGAGACCGTCAAGGGCTTCGCCGAGCAGGAACGGAAGGTGCTGACCGAGGTCACCGAGGCGCGCAACCGCGCCACCTCGGTCCAGGTCCCGCCCGACATCCTGACCAACCCGGAAGCAATGAAGCGGTTCCAGGATGCGCAGAATTCGCTCGGCGGCGCCTTGCGCCAGCTCATGCTCGTCGTCGAGCGCTATCCGGACATCAAGTCGGGGCAGAACTTCCTTGCGCTGCAAAGCCAGCTCGAGGGCACCGAGAACCGGATTGCGATCGCGCGCCGCGACTACATCGAAGCGGTGCGCGCCTACAACACCGAGCTCGTCACCTTCCCGGGCCGGATCTGGAAATGGGTGCTCTATCCCTCGGCGGCACCGATGGCCACATTTGACATCCCCGCCCAAGACATGCAGGCGCCGCGGGTCGATTTCGGGACGCAGAAAAAGTGATGCCGGCTGGCGCTGCGATGGCCCTCAGCCACGAGCGGCGGGCAGCGGCGTCCATCCTCGTGGGTGTCGTCACGCTCGCGTTCGCCGTTCTGCTGCAGGCGCAGCTGGCCCAGCCGGCCTTCCCCAGGCTCACTGGGCGGGTGGTGGACGAGGCTGGCCTGCTGACCGCCCAGGACGTGGCCGAGCTCACGGCAGAACTTGCCGACCTCGAGGCGAAGTCAACCGACCAGCTCGTGGTGGTGACGCTCAGGTCCCTGCAGGGTTACGAGATCGAGGATTACGGGTACCGGCTCGGGCGCGCATGGGGTATCGGCCAGGCCGGCACCAACAACGGGGTGCTGCTGATCGTCGCGCCGAACGAGCGCAAGGTCCGAATCGAGGTCGGCCGCGGGCTCGAACCGCAGCTCACCGACGCGCTCAGCCGCCTCATCATTGAGAATGCCATCCTGCCAGCCTTCCGCAGGGGCAGCTTTGCCGATGGCATCAAGGCCGGCGTGCGGGACATCAAGGATGTGCTGCTCGGCAATGCGGAGGAAGTTCGCGCTCGGGTCCAGCGCGGCGCCAAGCGCAGCGCCGGTCTCGATCCCATGACGGTGTTCTTCGTGCTGTTTTGGTTGGCGATCGTCGCCTTCGTGATCTACGCCATGTTTCAGCAGGCCCACCAGCGACCTGGAGCTGGCCCCTCTAGCCGCCGGGTCGGCCAGCGTGGCGACCCCGTGGCGGTACCCGGCGGGTGGGGCGGTTCGGGAGGTTGGGGAGGCTCAGGGGGCTGGGGTGGCGGCAGCTCAGGCGACGGGTTCGGCGGAGGCGGCGGGAGCTTCGGAGGCGGCGGATCCTCAGGAAGCTGGTGAACCAGCGGGAGGCGGCACAACGTGTTTATCTCGGATGCCGACCGTAAGCGCATCGCCGATGCGATCGCGGCTGCTGAACGCGCTACGAGCGGCGAGATCGTCGCGGTCATCGCCGCGGAGAGCGCAAGCTATCTATCGGTGCCGTTCCTGGCCGCCTCGGTGATCGCGCTGGCCGTGCCCTGGCCGCTCATCTTCTTCACCTGGTTCTCGATCCAGGGGATCTATGCCCTGCAGCTTGCCGTGTTCGCGGCCGTCTTCGCGCTCGCCCTGCCGCGTCCGATCCGCTTCAGACTGGTGCCGCGCCCGATCCTCATCCAGCGTGCTCACCGGCGCGCGGTGGAGCAGTTCCTGGCGCAAAATCTGCACACCACGCAGGGGCGTACCGGCGTGCTGATCTTCGTGTCGGTGGCCGAGCGCTACGCGGAGGTCCTGGCGGATGCGGCGATCCACGCCAAAGTGCCTGCCGGTACCTGGCAGCACATCATCGACGGGCTGACCCACGCCATAAGTCAAGGCCGGGCGGCTGACGGCTTCATCGGCGCCGTCGAGGCCATCGGTCGGATGCTCGCTGAGCACTTCCCGCCGGGCAGCGCGGACCGGGCAGAGCTACCCAACCACCTGATCGTGCTCGATTAGCGTGCCGACCGGCGGCCGCCTTTCCCTGGCCGGCCACCGCTGCTATATGCGTGTCGCACGGCGCGCTCAGGCGCGCTGCGTGCAACCTGCGACAAGGAGACCGCCATGGCCCAAAGCCCGCTCGATCTGGACTTTGGGATCGGGCTGACCTTCGACGACGTGCTGCTGGTGCCACAGGCGTCCGAGGTGCTGCCCGGCGAGGTCGACGTCAGCACGCGCATCACCAAGACCGTGGCGCTCAAGATCCCGATCATCTCCTCGGCCATGGACACAGTGACCGAGGCGCGCCTGGCGATCGCCATGGCCCAATCGGGCGGGATCGGAGTCATCCACCGCAATCTGTCGCCCGAGGCGCAGGCGAAAGAGGTCGAGACGGTCAAGAAGTTCGAGAGCGGCATGGTGGTCAATCCGCTCACCATCCATCCGACGGCCAAGCTCGAGGACGCCCTCAAGCTCATGCACGAGAACCGCATCTCCGGCGTGCCGGTGGTCGAGCCGGGCAGGGACGGCCGGGCGGGCAGGCTGGTCGGTATCCTCACACATCGCGACGTGCGGTTCGCGACCAATCCCAACACGCCGGTCTCGGAGCTGATGACCAAGGAGCGCCTCATCACCGTTCGCTCAGGGGTCGATCGGGAGGAGGCCAAGCGGCTGCTGCATCAGCACAGGATCGAGAAGCTGCTGGTGGTCGACGAGGCCTTCCGCTGCGTCGGTCTTATCACCGTCAAGGACATCGAAAAGGCGGCAAGTCATCCGGATGCCTGCAAGGACGAGGCGGGGCGCTTGCGCGTCGCCGCGGCGACGAGCGTGGGCGAGGAGGGTCACGAGCGAACCGAGCGGCTGATCGCGGCCGGCTGCGACCTGATCGTGGTCGATACCGCGCACGGCCACTCCAAGCGCGTGATCGAGGCGGTGGACCGCATCAAGCGACTCTCCAACAGCACGCAGGTGATCGCTGGCAATGTGGCCACGGGCGAGGGCACCAAGGCGCTGATCGATGCGGGTGCCGATGCGGTCAAGGTCGGCATCGGGCCGGGCTCGATCTGCACGACCCGCATCGTCGCGGGGGTCGGCGTGCCGCAGCTTGCCGCCATCCTCGATTGCGTGGCGGCGGCGCGCAAGCACGGCATCCCGGTGATCGCCGACGGCGGGGTCCGATACTCCGGCGACATCACCAAAGCAATCGCGGCCGGCGCTGACTGCGTAATGATCGGCTCACTGCTCGCCGGCACGGACGAGAGCCCCGGCGAGACTTTCCTCTACCAGGGACGCACCTACAAGTCATACCGCGGCATGGGGTCGGTGGGAGCAATGGCCCGCGGCAGCGCGGATCGCTACTTCCAGCAGGAGGTGAAAGACACGCTCAAGCTCGTCCCCGAGGGGGTCGAGGGGCAAGTGCCCTACAAGGGGCCGGTCAAGACGGTGCTGCACCAGCTCGTCGGGGGCCTCAAAGCCGGCATGGGCTATGTCGGGGCGAGGAACCTCGCCGAGCTGCAGGCGCGGGCCAAGTTCGTGCGTGTGTCGCCGGCGGCAATTCGCGAGAGCCACACCCACGGCATCTCTATGACACGCGAGAGCCCGAACTATCCGGGCGGGGGCTGAACGGATCAACTGCATGGGCAACAGCCTGCCGGACCGCGCCCCACCGGCCGTGGGGTCGCGCCAGTCATGAGGCCAGGTGCCCGGCTCAAGGCTGCGGTCGAGGTGCTGACCGACATCCTCGAGCGCCATCGACCCGCGGCCGAGGCGTTGGCCGATTGGGGGCGGGCCCATCGCTTCGCGGGCAGTGCCGACCGGGCGGCAATCGGAAACCTCGTGTACGACGTGCTGCGCCGACGCTTGTCGCTTTCCGCGCGCATGGGTGAGGACACGCCGCGGGCGCTGGTCCTCGCGGCAGCACCTACAGCTTTCGCAATGGCGCCCGAGGCCGTGGCGCGGTTGGCCGACGGCTCGCCTCATGCGCTCGAGCCGCTCAGCGAGGCGGAGCGGGCCGGACTTTCCCGCGAGCTTGGTGCGGATGCGCCCGATCACGTGAAGGGCGACTACCCCGCTTGGCTCGCTCCTTCCTTCACCCGCGCGTTCGGCGCGCGCGCGCCGGTCGAGGGGGCGGCGCTCGCCCGGCGAGCGCCCGTCGACCTGCGGGTCAATACGCTCAAAGCGAGCCGGGAGAAGGTGCTCAGGGCACTGGCCCGATGCAGGCCCGAGCCCACCCCGCTGTCGCCCGTGGGGGTGAGGCTGCCGGTGCCGGAAGGCCCAGCGCGGGCGCCCAACGTCGAGGCGGAACCCGGGCACGGCAAAGGATGGTTTGAGGTGCAAGACGAGGGAAGCCAGATCGCGGCGCTGATGGCAGGGGCCGCGCCGCGCCTGCAGGTGCTCGATATCTGCGCCGGGGCCGGGGGCAAAACGCTCGCCATGGCGGCGGCCATGCAGAACACCGGGCAGATCTACGCCTACGACGAGCACCGGGTCCGGCTCAGGCCCATTTTCGAGCGTTTGAGGCGGGCCGGGGTGCGCAACGCACAAGTGATCGATGCCGGCGAGGAAGATCGCCTGCGGGCGCTGGGTCCGCGTTTCGATGCGGTGCTCGTGGACGCTCCCTGCACCGGTTCGGGTGTGTGGCGTCGCCGGCCGGATGCCAAGTGGCGGGTGAAGCCTTCCAGCCTTGCGGAGCGCCAGGCGGAGCAGAGGCGGGTGCTGAGCCTTGCCCGCATGCTGGTGAAGCCGGGCGGGAGACTGACCTATGTCACCTGCTCGGTGCTGCCGGAGGAGAACGACGACATGGTCAGCTGGCTGCTCGAGACGTTTCCCGACCTCAGACTCAAACCCTACGCCGAATCATGGCGCGCGAGCTTCGGAGCGGAACCGCCGGCCTCCGCCGACGGCGCCGAGAGAACTCTGCTGCTCACCCCGGCGAGCCACGGCACCGACGGGTTCTTCATCGCGACGTTGGAGCGGGCAGACTAGTGTCGCGCGCGCTCGTCACGAGCGGTACTTTCGCAATTATCCCCAACTAGCCTCTTGCAAAGTGATCTCGCGATATTAAGTTGCGGCGCTGTTGAGGCCACAGGGGTCTCGGTCTTGGATGACTGGGCGGGCCGACGCCGGGTGAGGGTGCGGCCTCACGTCGGACGGTTCGGCGGCTCTCGGAGGACACTCGTCCATCATGGCACCCGTTTCGAAGCCGAGGCGGCCTCGGCGTGCTCCAGCGCGCTCCTGCCTCGGTCCGGTGGCGGATCTCGAGGCGCATCTGCCGGCCGAGTGGTGGCGCAGCCTGTTCAACGCGCTTTACGTGAAGACAGACGGCGACGTCGTCGAGAACCGTGAGAACACCCGGCGCGAGGTCGACTTCATCATCGCCTCGGCGGCCATCCAGCCCCACAGCCACATCCTCGACCTGTGCTGCGGCCAGGGCCGGCACAGCCTCGAGCTCGCCCGCCGCGGCTTTCGCAATGTCACCGGCGTCGATCGCTCGCGCTACCTCATTCGGCTTGCCCGCAAGCGCGCCCAGACCGAGGGCCTCCAGGTCGTGTTCAAGGAAGGCGACGCGCGCAGCCCGCGGCTCACCGAGAACAGCTTCGACTGCGTCGCCATCATGGGCAACTCGTTCGGCTACTTCTCGAACAAGCAGGACGACGAGAAGGTGCTGACCGCGGTCGGCAAGCTGCTCAGGCCCTCCGGCCAGCTCGTGCTCGATATCACCGACGGTGCCTACATGGCCGAGCACTTCGAGCGGCGCTCCTGGGAGTGGATCGACGAGCACCATTTCGTATGCCGCGAACGGTCGATCAGCCAGGACGGCGAACGGCTGATCAGCCGGGAGGTGATCGTTCACGACGAGCTCGGGGTGATCGCCGACCAGTTCTACGCCGAACGGCTCTACACGCGGGAGGCGATCAGCAGGCTGCTCGAAAAGACCGGCTTCCGCAACGTGCGTCACCACGGCCACACCGAGGCGCTGTCGGACCGCGATCAGGATCTCGGCATGATGGCCCGCCGCATCCTGCTCACAGCAGATGCGCCGCAGCTGCCGGCTCGCAAAACACGCGGGCGGCTGCAGGCGCTCGACGTCACCGTCATCCTGGGCGATCCTCGCCTGCCGGACCAGATCAAGCGCGGCGGCGTCTTCAACCCGGAAGATTTGGAAACCATCCGCAAGCTCAAGGACGCCCTCTCCGAGCTTACCGGCTACCGCTTCCGCTATCTCGACAACCACACCACGCTCGAACGCGATCTCGCCGGGCTCAGGACCGACCTCGTGCTCAATCTGTGCGACGAAGGCTTCAACAACGACGCCTTCAAAGAATTGCACGTGCCGGCCATGCTCGACGTGCTCGGCCTGCCCTACACGGGGGCGGGGGCGGCGGCGCTGGCGGCCTGCTACGACAAGGGCCTCGTCCGCGCTGTGGCGCAGTCGCTCGACGTGCCGGTGCCGCTCGAAACCTATGTGCGGCCCGGCGATCAGGGCGCGACGCTGCCGTCGGTGTTCCCGGCTATGCTCAAGCCCAACTACGGCGATAGCTCGGAGGGCATCACGAAGGAAGCGGTGGTGCGCAACACGCGGGCGCTGCTCGATTATCTGGAAAAGCTCAGGGCCCAGTTCCCCAAGCGGCCGATCCTGGTGCAGGAGTATCTGACGGGGCCGGAATACTCGGTCGGGCTGATCGGCAACCCCGACCAGGGCCTCAGGGCGCTGCCGATCCTTGAGGTCGACTATTCCCGCCTCGATCCGCAGCTGCCAAGGATCCTCGGTTACGAGTCGAAATGGGAACCCGACAGCCCCTACTGGAGGCAGATCCGGTACGTCGAGGCCAACCTGCCCGACCATATTCAGTCGCAACTCATCGAACACGCGGCGCGACTGTTCGAGCGGCTCGGCTGCCGCGACTATGCGCGCTTCGACATGCGGGCCGACGCCAAGGGGGAGATCAAGCTGCTCGAGGTCAACCCCAATCCGGGATGGTGTTGGGACGGCAAGCTCAACATCATGGCCGGGTTCTCGGGAATGCGATACTCGGAATTGCTGCGGCAGATCCTGCAGGCGGCAGAGGAAAGGCTCGGCATAGTGGCTAGGCCGCAGCTGGCACTGGGGGCGCCTGCCAACGGCAACGGTCAGCACGCCGTTTCAGCCGGCCAGGCGGCAGGGGCTGCGCCCTCGCCTCAAGTGGCAGCCCGGCCGTAGCGTCCCACGGCGGCAGGCCGCGCACGCCGCCGCGCACGCGGCGCTCCCCTGATACGCTTGACAAGCGCTTTTGATGTGGGCTGCAATCGTGTGCCCACGCGCCTAAATCCGTGGGGAATAATATTCCGGGAGGATGCCATGGGACGCAAACGCGAGAGATCGCTCGCTGAGCTGTACGCGGATGATCCCGAGCGCGCAGACAGCGTCGTGTTCGGGCGCAGGCCTGGCGTTTCGCGGCGCGGCTTTCTCGGCGGCGCCGGCTATGCCGCGATGAGCGCGGCGGTCGGCGGGCCCATCGTCTATGGGGCAACCATGCCGGGCGGGCTTGTGCCGGCCGCACTCGCGCAGGATGCGGCGAAGGCGCCGGCTGCGCCGAAGGGACCGCAGTACCTCAAGTTTCCGGGCAAAGACCCCGGGCTCGTGGTGCTTGGGGAACGGCCGCTGGTGGCGGAGACCCCAGAACATCTGCTCGACGAGGAGACGACGCCCATCGCCAAGTTCTACATTCGCAACAATGGGCAGATCCCGGAGCCGGTCAAGGATGCAGACGCCTGGAAGCTCACCGTCGACGGCGAGGTCAACGGCAAGCTCGAGCTCACGCTCGGCGAGCTGAAGAAGCGCTTCAAGCCGCGCACCTATCGCATGGTGCTGGAATGCGGCGGCAACGGGCGGTCGTTCTTCACACCGCAGGCGAGCGGCAACCAGTGGACCAACGGCGGTGCCGGCTGTGCGGAGTGGACGGGTATTCCGCTGTCTGACGTGCTCAAGGCGGCAGGGCTCAAGTCAACGGCCGTCTACACCGCGCACTACGGTACCGACCTGCATCTCTCTGGCGATGCGACGAAGCCGCCATTGTCGCGCGGCGTGCCGATCAAGAAGGCGATGGATCAGCACTCGATGCTGGTGTGGGCCATGAACGGCGAGCCGCTGCCCAACATCCACGGCGGGCCGCTGCGCCTCGTGATCCCCGGCTGGCCGGGCTCGGCCTCGCACAAGTGGCTCAGCCGGATCTGGATCAGGGACAAAGAGCACGACGGCCCCGGCATGACCGGGACATCCTATCGCGTCGCCATCAAGCCGATGGTGCCGGGCGCAAAAGCCGACAGCTCCAATTTCAAGATTCTGGAGTCGATGCCGATCAGGAGCATCATCACCAACCCCTCGAACGGCACCAAACTGGCCGCCGGCACACGGGAGGTTAAGCTGCGGGGTGCAGCCTGGGACGGCGATTCGGAGGTTCGCCGCGTCGATTTGTCGGTCGACTACGGCGCCACCTGGCAGAGTGCTACGCTCGCCAAGCCCAAGAACCGCTACGACTGGCGGCGGTGGACGGCGAGCCTCAAGCTGCCGAGCGACGGCTACTACGAGATCTGGGCGCGGGCCACCGACTCGCAGGGACGCATGCAGCCGCACATCGCCGGCAACTGGAACCCGAGCGGCTACGGCGGCAACCCAATGCACCGCATCGCGGTGCTGGTCGGATAGCGCCCCGGACCTCCATGCGTGCGGCCCTCTCCGCCAAACTGCTCGCAGGCGCCGCCGTTGCGGCGCTTGCCTTCGCCGCGGTGCCGGTGCTGGGGCAGGGTCAGTTCGTGCCGACACCCGAGACGCCCGAGCAGTTCCCCGACGGGCCGCATCGGGAGGATGCCTTCTACTTCTGCTCCGCCTGCCACGGCTTCAAGATCGTGGCCGCGCAGGGCATGTCGCGCGAGCGCTGGGACGAGCGGCTGACCTGGATGACGCAGAACCACAATATGCCGAAGCTCGAAGGGGCGGAGCGGGAAAAGATGCTCGACTATCTCTCGACCGCCTTCCCGGAGCGGCGCCAGCCCGGCGGCTGGAAAAACCCATTTGCGCCCAAGTGATCAGGCGGCGTTGAGGCAGCACCGCTTGTATTTCTTCCTGGAGCCGCAGGGGCAGGGGTCGTTGCGGCCGACCTTCTTGTGGGCGCGCACGAAGGGCGCCGACGGGCCATGATGATGATGGTGGTGGTCGTGGTCGTGGGCGCAGTGGGGGCCATGCACGTGCTCGGCCTCAGGCGCCTGGGGCTCGTGAGCGGGCGCGGGTTGGGACTTCGGGCTTGGCGAGCTCATGCGTGTGGCCTCCTGACCGCCGCAACATAAGCAGTGTTCCTGGGCGGCGCCAGCTCAGTTCGACTTCCCGCTGTTCGTCCTCTCGCCGTTCGTCCTCTCGCTCCGAGTGAGAGGAACGAAGCGGACGGGGATGATGCGGGAAGTGGTCGTGGTGGTGCCGTCGGCGGCCTTCGTGACCACGATTAGGTGCTGGAGGACGTCACCGACCGGTATCACCAGGCGTCCACCGGGCTTCAACTGGGCGATAAGCGCCGGGGGCACGTGGGTGGGTGCGGCGGTGACGATGATGGCGTCGAACGGCGCGCGCTCCTCCCATCCCTGATAGCCGTCGCCGATCCTGGTCACTACGTTTCGGTAGCCAAGTCGCGCCAGCGTCTCGGCGGCCCTCAGCCCGAGCTCGGGTATGATCTCGATGGTGTAGACCTCGCGCGCCAGAGCCGACAGCACGGCGGCCTGGTAGCCCGAGCCGGTGCCGATCTCGAGCACGCGGTCGGTGGGCTTCACCTGCATCAGCTCCGTCATCAGCGCCACGATGTAGGGCTGGGAGATGGTCTGGCCACTGCCGATAGGAAGGGGCCGGTTGGCATAGGCCAAGTGCGAGACTTCAGGAGGCACGAACTCGTGGCGCGGCACCGTCGCGAGCGCGTCCATCACGCGAGGGCTGAACCCACCGGGCCCGATGCCGGCGCCGATGGAGGCAGCCATCTCCTCGATGGCTGCCACCATCTGCCGACGTTCGGCGGCACGGTCCGCTTCGGCGGCCGAGGCCGAGGCGGGGAGAAGTGGCAAAGCCAGCGCGAGGAGAAGCCCGCCGAACACAATGGCTCGGCGCAGGCGGTTGGGAGCGGCAGGAGCGAGCGGCAGCATCATGTCGCCCAACACTGCACGGATCGGCCTGTCCCGCCACTTCTGGTATGGAAAACCTCCACCGCGCGTCCTCCCTCGGCGTCATCCAAGAGTATCACGTCCGCAATGTAAGGAGGGAACGTGGCAATCGCCGCCGTTGCCGGCGGCTTCGGAGTATCGTAACCGCACTCCATGACAGACACCGTCCTCATCATCGACTTCGGCAGCCAGGTCACCCAGCTCATCGCGCGGCGCGTGCGCGAGCACGGTGTCTACTCGGAGATTGTGCCCTACAACCGGGCCGAGGATGCCCTCGAACGGCTCAAACCAAAGGCCGTGATCCTGTCGGGGGGGCCCGCCAGCGTTACCGAAATGGGCACGCCGCGTACACCCGAGTGGGTGTGGACCTCGGGGCTGCCGGTGCTCGGCATCTGCTATGGCGAGCAGACCATGGTCGCAGAGCTCGGCGGTGAGGTCGAAGGCGGGCACACCCGCGAGTTCGGCCGCGCCGAACTCGAGGTCACCGACGATTGCGCGCTGTTCGCCGGCGTGTGGAAGAAGGGCGAGCGCGACACCGTGTGGATGAGCCACGGCGACCGCGTCACCCGGCTGCCGCCTGGCTTTCGAGTGGTCGGAATATCGAGCGGCGCGCCGTTCGCAGCGATCGCGGATGAGAAGCGCAAGCTCTATGCCGTGCAGTTTCATCCGGAGGTCGCCCACACGCCGCGAGGCTCGGCGCTGATCGGCAATTTCGTGAAAAGGATCGCAGGGCTTGCCGGCGATTGGACCATGCGCCATTTCCGGTCGGCCGAGATCGAGCGGATCAAGGCGCAGGTCGGAAGCGGCCGCGTGATCTGCGGCCTCTCCGGCGGCGTCGACTCGGCGGTCGCCGCCAAGCTCATCCACGAGGCGATCGGCGATCAGCTCACCTGCATCCTCGTCGACCATGGCCTGATGCGGCTCAACGAGGCGCGGGAGGTCGTCGAGCTGTTCCGCGGCCACTTCAACGTGCCGCTGGTGCACGTCGATGCTTCCGAGTCGTTCCTCGCCGCGCTCGTCGGAGTTGCGGAGCCGGAGGAGAAGCGCAAGATCATCGGCAGGCTGTTCATCGACGTGTTCGAGGCGGAGGCGAAGAAACTCGGCGGCGCCGAGTTCCTGGCCCAGGGCACGCTCTACCCGGATGTGATCGAGAGCGTGTCGTTCACCGGCGGGCCGTCGGTCACCATCAAGTCGCACCACAACGTCGGCGGGCTGCCCGAGCGCATGAACCTCAAGCTCATCGAGCCGCTGCGCGAGCTGTTCAAGGACGAGGTGCGTGTGCTCGGGCGCGAACTCGGTTTGCCCGAGAGCTTCGTCGGCCGTCACCCGTTTCCGGGGCCGGGACTTGCCATCCGCATCCCCGGACCGGTTGATCGCGAAAAGCTCGAGGTGCTGCGCAAGGCCGATGCCGTCTTCATCGAGGAGATCCGCCGGGCGGGGCTCTACGACAGCATTTGGCAGGCGTTCGCGGTACTGCTGCCGGTCCGCAGCGTCGGCGTGATGGGGGATGCGCGCACCTACGACAACGTGTGTGCGCTCCGAGCGGTGACCTCGACCGATGGCATGACCGCGGACAGCTATCCCTTCTCCCACGAGTTCCTGGCGCGTGTGGCCACCCGCATCATCAACGAAGTCAAAGGCATCAACCGAGTGGTCTACGATGTGACCAGCAAGCCGCCCGGCACCATCGAGTGGGAATGACGTGGAACCTTGGCACGGGATAGAAGGGCCCCTCGGCGCGAGACTGAAGGGTGCGGGTGGCTCCGGCCCGGGCAGGAAGGCGGGCCGGAGCTGGGCCGAGTGGCGCGATTACCACCAGCCCTTGCAGATGAAGTACTGCTTCTTCCAAAAGAAGCTGCCGGTGTGCTGCCACTTGTACCAGTAATAGTTGCAGTCATCGACCAACACGAGCGGTGCCAAGTGCAGGTGGTGGAACTTGATCCGCTTGCCGCCCGCCAACGCCGGCGCTTGGACCGCGGCCAGCGCCGCAAGCGCGACAGCCGCAGCAAGAAGCGATTTCCTGATCATCTCTCACTCCATTTTGCAGATTTGCGTTCGCCCGCTATGCGCCGGCGACGAATGCGGATGATGCAGGGCTGTACTGCGCCTCGCTGTTCCGCGTGGAACGGGCTGCGGCAGCAGGCCCTTGCAAACGGCATGGACGCGCGTGCGCGAGAAAAAAGCCCCTCAGCGCGGGGCTGAGGGGCAAGGGGCTCCGGCACGAGGGGGACGGGGGAGGGTGGCCGGAGCGCAGGGGAGGACTGCGCGATCAATAAACCAACTATGCTTCATTCCGGCACGCGAGGCTGTTCCCTACGATACAACTCGTCAAAAAGGCGGCGGCTCCAAGCAACGATGATGGCTGCGCCCGGCTGGGCCGGTCCTGCTGGGCGTCCGCCGCATCGCTCTGCTCTAGCAAGGGTCTTGGCAGGTGCCGTGCCGTGCGGCCGGCGAAGCGCTTTGCGCCAGCGCAAGGCATTGCTGACCTGAAGCCGTCAGCCTATGGGCGTGGATGTGGTCAGCCCAGTGTGGGCTGCCGGCGGCGACGCCTATGGGCGCCGCGGTGGGGGGTACCGAGCGACTGCCTCAACACGGCGCGTGGGAGTGGCAGATGATGGACATGGGTCCGATGTCGCTATGGCACTTGGCGATCCTGGCAGCCATAGCCTTCCTATGGATCTTCCCGATGTGGAGGATCATCGACCGGATGGGCCGGCCACCGGCGTTGGCGCTGCTCATGGTGTTTCCCCCGGTCTTTCTGATCGTGCTCTGGTGGCTCGCCTACGCCGACTGGCCGACGGCTGCGAGCAATACACAGCGCGGAGGGTAGCGCCCTCGGGAGATGCGACCCTGGCGGGGCCTACTGCGTCTCCGTCAGAGCCTCCAGGCGCTGGCCGGCTTCAGCAACGCCGGCCATGTGGGCCCTGGCGTAGAGCTCGCGCGCGGCCTGCGCGTCGGCGGAGAGGCCGCGGGCACCCCAGGCGGCCAGCATATTGGGATCGAAGGTCTCCGCCAGCGCCATCAACGCGGTCGGATTCCCCGCCCGGGCGGCGGGCTCGAGCAGGCTTCGCGCAGCGGCGATGTTGCCGCGGTCGATCATGCGCTTGCCCTGGTCGACGAGGATGCTCGCTTCGGAGGCGGCGGTCGCAGGCGCGACGTCGGCCGAGATCGCGGCGATGCGGCTGTCCGGATCTCCGCTCAGACTGGCGAAGCTGTTGATGGCGCCGACCGAGGCCATGGCGAGCATGGCAACGGCTGCGAGCGCGGTGACGATGCGGGGGGCGCCAGATCGCAACCGCTCAAACAGCTTTGCGCGCCAGCCAGCGCGGAGCGAAGGATCGACGCGCCAAGTAGAGAGGCGCGGCAGGTCCCGGTCGCCGGGCCTGGGTTTGAGAATCTGAGGTAGCTCCGCCGTCTGATCATCCAAATGGCCGCGCAGCAAGGGGGCGAAGTCCTCCGGCTCCACGGGCTGACGCAGGGCACCAGCCAATTCCTGGACCAAACGGCCCACGTCCTCTGCTGCGAGTGCCGCTGTCGGGACGGACCTCGTTGCTTGCTCGGAGCTCATACGCATTGCCCACCTCGCCGTTACTCACAGGGCGATGATCCAGAAGCGGCATGTGCGGCGCGTCCTCGCCGGACGTTAGAAGCCGCCACGCCGGCTTTGCCTCTGAAACTCGTGTCGAGGTCCCCGCTCCTCGAGCGAGACGCTGCACAGAGATTGTGGCAAATGATCGGAAGCGCGGACAAATATCGAAGCGAGCGAGGGGTGCGGCGCTCCGAACCCGTTACACTCCGGCGCGCGATAAAGGGGATCGACCATGCTGCCGCTCATCATCGGACTTGCGCTGTTCTTCCTCGTCCACCTCGTGCCCACGCGGCCGGAGCTGAGGCAAGGGCTCGTCGATCGCTTCGGGGAGGGCGGCTACAAGATCGGATTCTCACTGATCTCCGCCGCCGCCCTGATCCTGATCGTGTTCGGATACGGCAAGCTGCAGGACGCGCCGGGCAAGAATCCGGAATTATGGGTGGCGCCGATCTGGGCGCGCCATGTGGCGATCGCGCTGATGCTGCCGGCGTTCGTTCTGCTCGCCGCCGCCTATATCCCGTCGCGCATTCGCGGCGCGGTTCAGCACCCGATGCTTGCCGCGGTGAAGATCTGGGCGTTCGCTCACCTTCTCGCCAACGGAGACCTCGCTTCGGTGGCGCTGTTCGGGGGCTTTCTCGCCTTCGCCGTCTATGACCGCATCTCGGTCGCACGCCGGGGAGCGAGAGGACCGCTCGGGGAGCGCAAGGGGGGGCTTGCGCTGGATCTCCTCGCCGTCGCCATTGGAGTTGGACTCTATCTGTTCATGCTGTTATTTGGCCATGCATGGCTGATCGGCGTGCCGTTACTGCCCGGGTGGACCTGAAGGAACCTTTTGCGGTGGCCGGTCATTATCGGCGTGGAGGTCCGGCGGACCGCACGGCCGAGTGAGCCTGCACACGTCTGGCCATCAGTTCGCCGCGGAAAGGTCCTAGGCTCGTGGGCGCTTCCGAGTCTGACGGTGGCGGTGCGGGCTCCATCGGCGTTCCTTGGTTGGTCGCGTGCAAGCGACAATCGCAGGGAGGAGTGAGCAGCATGTCCGGCACCGTGGCCGAGGCGGCTCTCAGCCGCTCCGCAATCGATGTCGATTGCACCGCGATGCACACCTCGGGTCATCCGGCGGAGGCCTTCACCATCGGCATGGAGGAGGAACTCTTCCTCGTCGATGCGGCTGAACTGCAGTGCGTCGAGCAGATGCCGGAGGCGTTCCGCCTGGAGGCCAAGGCTGCCCTTGGCGATCACGTCAAGCGCGAGGTCATCGGTTCCATGGTGGAGCTCGTGACTTCCGTCCATCAGTCGGTCGCCAGTGCCGGTGAGGAGCTCAGGTTCCTGCGCGCGACGCTCGCCGGCATCGCGCAGCGCCACGGCCTGGCGCTGCTCGCGTCCGGCACGCATCCGTTCGCCAACTGGCGTGAGCAGAGGGTAACGCCGAAACCCCGCTACGACGTGGTGGCGGAGTCGCTCGGATCTTTGGTGAAGCGCGTGCACGCCTGCGGGCTGCACACGCACGTTGCGGTTCGCGATCCAACAGTGCGCATATCGGTAATGAACCGTATCCAGCGCTTCCTGCCCATCCTACTCGCGCTCAGCACCTCTTCGGCTTTCTGGCGCGGTGAGCCGACCGGTCTCAAGAGCTACCGCTCCGCCGCCAACGACGAAACACCAAGAAACGGCTTGCCTACCCGGTTCCGCGACGAGGAGGAGTTCCAGCGCTTCGTGGCCAAGTTGATGGCGGCCGGCTACATCCCCGACCAGACGTTCCTGTGGTGGTCGATCCGACCGTCGCTCCGGTTTCCGACCCTCGAGCTCAGGATCACCGATTGCTGCACGCAACTAAGGCATGCGGTGGCGCTTGCCGCGCTCTACCGCTGCCTCGTGCACACGCTCGCCGGTGATCCCGATATCGCCGCGGAGTGGGAGGATCATCACTATCTGCTCAATTGCGAGAACCGCTGGCAGGCGATGCGCTACGGCATCGATGCACGCTTGATCGAGCCGGTGACCGGTGCCACCGAAACCGTCGCCAATCTCGCGCGCTCCCTGGTGCGGCTGCTGGAGCCGAGCGCCCTGCAGCTCGGCTGTGCCGACGAGCTGCGCTCCGTGGAGGCGATCCTCGAGGACGGCACCAGCGCCGATCGGCAGTTGAGGATCTACCAGGCGGCGCTGGCGCAGGGGGCGGGCCCAGCCGAAGCGACACGCCTGGTGGCGGCGGAGATCGCGGCGCTAACGCTGTCAGCCTAAGTTCTTGTTTTACCGCTGCCGGGTTCGCATCGTCGGGTGCGGCGGGGGCAGCGGCGTTGCCGCTTGTGCAGGCAAGGGATGCGGTCGGAGCCATTGCGGGAATTGGGTCAATCCGCTATCGCAGCGCTGTCGCAAGCCCCGAGCCGCCCATGTCAGCGCAAACCCAGGTCAAACGCCTCACCGCCCCCGACATCACTGCCATGAAAGGGGGCGAGCCGATCGTGTCGCTCACGTCCTATCACGCACACACGGCGGCGATCGCGGACAAGTATTGCGACTTCCTGCTCGTTGGCGACAGCCTCGGCATGGTGATGCACGGCTATGAGACAACGGTACCGGTCCCGCTCGAGCTGATGATCATGCATGGTCGCGCCGTCGTGCGCGGCGCCAAACGGGCGCTGGTCGTGGTCGACATGCCGTTCGGCTCTTACGAGGAAAGTCCGTCGGTTGCGTTCCGCAACGCGGCGCGTGTGATGAAGGAGACCGACTGCGGTGCAGTCAAGCTCGAGGGCGGGCGCCGCATGGCGGAGACCATCAGGTATCTCGTCGAGCGCGGCATTCCGGTGATGGCCCATATCGGTCTTACCCCACAGTCGATCAACGTGCTCGGTGGTTTCAAGGCGCAGGGCCGCAGCCAGGATCAGTGGGCGGCGATCGAGGAGGACGCGCGGCTGGTGGCCGAGGCCGGTGCCTTCGCCGTCGTGCTTGAGGCGATCGCGGAGCCGCTGGCGGCGCGAATCACGAGTGCAATCCCGATCCCGACGATCGGCATAGGGGCCTCGGTGGCCTGCGACGGCCAGATCCTGGTCATGGAAGACATGCTCGGTCTGTCGCCGCGGGTGCCGAAGTTTGTCAAAACCTACGGCAAGGTCGGCGAGGCGATCGACGCGGCCATCAGGGACTATGCGGGCGAGGTGCGGACGCGCCGCTTTCCCACGGCCCAGCACACCTACGCCATGAAGGCCGGCGAAGCCGCGACAGGGGTCGCAAAATTGCCGAAAACCGGCCGCAGCTAGCGGTCAAGGAGCAACGGTGACACGCAGGCAGAGGGGGTGGTCATCAAAGCCCCATTACCTGCAGGTTCACGCAAGGCAGGGCTAAGTTGGCAATGGCCGATCAACACGACACCCTGCTGCGACAGGTCGAGGAAGAGCTGCGCCGGGAGCGGCTCGAGCAGTTCTGGCAGCGCTACGGAATCTTCGTCATCGCCGCGGCGGTGCTGATCGTGGTCGGCGTGGCCGGCTACAAGTGGTGGGAAGCTCGCTCGATTGCCGCTGCCGAGGAGGCCGGCCTACGGTACGAGGCTGCCGTGCTGCTCGCCTCCTCCGGTAAGGCCGACGAGGCCAAGGCCGCGTTGGCCAAAATCGCGGCTGAGGGGCCGGAAGGCTACGCGCAGCTCGCGCGTCTCAAGCTTGCCGGGGAAGCCGCCAAGGCGGGCAAGCGCGAGGAAGCCACCACCGCGTACGAGGCCCTGGCCGAGGACGGCAGCGCCGATCCACTGCTCAGGGATTACGCGCGCCTCCAGGCTGCCGCGCTGAGGCTCGATACTGCCGACTGGACCGAGATGAAGAATCGGCTCAACCCGCTCATTGGCGACGAAAATGCTTGGCGTTACTCGGCGCGGGAACTGCTCGGGCTTGCGGCCTACCGCGCTGGGCGGTTCGATGAGGCGCGTGGCGCACTGAGCGCGCTTGCCACCGATCCAAAAGCGCCGCCGGCCATGCGAGAGCGGGCCAACAACATCATGAGCCTGGTGGTGGCAGGCGAGCTTGCCAGGAACGCGCCGTCGGGTGGAGGTAGAAGTGCTGGCAGCAGCGATTCGCTCAACAAGACGGAACAGCCGATGACGCCTCACCAGACCAAGGGGGCACCGGCAAAAGGCGATGGCAGCAAGAAGTGAAGGAACACCGAATGGGACGGACGTTCACTTGCGCCCTCGCATGGACGGCCTCGTTCACGGTGCCGATCGCGCTCGGTCTCGGCGGATGCTCTGATAGCCTGCCTAGCCTGCCCAAGTTCAGTGACCTCAACCCGTTTGCCGAAAAGCAGACGCCGCTGCCCGGCAAGCGCATCGCCATCATGGAGACGCCGGGCGGCTATGCCGGGGAGCTCGCCAGCGCGAACCGGCCGATAACGCTGCCGCCTCAGCGCGCCAACGAGGACTGGACGCAGCCAGGGGGTACGCCGAACAACGCTCCCGGGCACCTGGCCTTCTCAGGCTCTCCCAAGCAGGCATGGACGGCAGACGCCGGCACCGGCTCCGGTTCGGCCGGTCGGCTCACCGCCAGTCCCGTCGTCTACGATGGGCGCATCTACACCCTCGACGCGGCGGCGCGGGTCACCGCCATATCGACCGCGGGGGGCGCGGTGGTGTGGCGGCAGGCCCTGGTGCCGGAAAAGGAGCAGGGCGGATTTTTCTCCTTCGGCAGCGACGCCAAGGGCGGTTTTGGCGGCGGCCTCGCTATCGACAACGGTCGGCTCTATGCGGCGACGGGCTACGGCGTGGTGGTGGCGCTCGATCCCAAGTCCGGCAAGAAGCTGTGGGAGAAGAACCTCGAAGCGCCGGTCAGGGCCTCGCCCACGGCGGCCGCCGATCGGGTGTTCGTGGTAACGGCCAATGGTCGCTTTTTCGCTCTCGCCGGCACGGATGGCAGCGAGATGTGGAGCTCGCGCGGGCTCCCCGAGCAGGCGAGCCTGATATCGAATCCCAGCCCGGCGGTGGAGGGCGACGTTGTGGTCGCTCCTTTCACCTCGGGAGAATTGGTGGCCATCCGCATCAGCGACGGGCAGACGCTGTGGACCGAGAGCCTGACACGGACGCGGGCTTCGACCGCGATGGGCGTGCTGAGCGACGCGGGCAGGCCGGCAATCGAGGGGGGAACGGTGTTCGCCGTCGGTCACGGCGGCCGCATGATTGCCACTCAGCTCAAGAACGGCGAGCGTCTGTGGTCGCTCAGCGTGCCGAGTACGCAGGGCCCCTGGGTGGCGGGCGAGAGCGTGTTCGTGGTCGACGCAACCGGCCAATTGATCGCCGTCAACCGGCGCGATGGAAAGGTGCTGTGGTCGGCGAAGCTGCAGGGCTCCAACACCTGGTCGGGCCCCACGCTGGCGGGAGGCCTGCTGTGGCTGGTCTCCAACCAGGGGGCGCTCGTCGGCGTCGATGCAACGACGGGGCGCGTGGCGAGCCAGCAGAACCTTGGAACTCCAGCCTACATCGCACCGGTGGTGGCGCAGGGGCGCATGTATGTGCTGGCCGATAATGCACGGCTCTTTGCGCTGAATTAACAAAGCCGACACAACTCGAAGCAACGGCGCGGCATTTCGATAAAAAGCCGGAAATTAATCCCTCAGCAAGGGCCGGCAATTGACAGCCCACGGATGCTTAACCTTTCCAAGGCATTATGCCGACCTCCACAAGCGGGGGAGTGGGTATGCGTACATTGTTTGCCAAGTTTGTCTGCTCAAAGTCGGGGAAGGTATTCCAGATATACTTGGTTTTTGCCGCCCTGGTGAGTGCTGGTTTCGGTTATCAGCTCTACAATGCCAGCCTGGAAGCGTTTCGCCGGCAAAAGGCTGAAGAAAAGATCACCGCGCTGCAACTGGTCGACGCTTTCGTGACGACCTATTCGAGGTTCAGAGCACAATTCGTTGCGAGCGCGCCGGTGCCAGCGACCTTCAGGGCGAAGGCGCTCGACAGCTTCAGCAAGGAGGCCGGCGCCAACCGCGAGTTCGTTCTGCGCTGGGTGGGCCGCAAGGGCAGGGAGATCGCCACGCCAGCGGCGGATGCGGACATGGCAGAGATGATCGAGTCGCTCGCCGCGCTGGCCGATCCTGGCCCGCGATCGACGCTGTCCACCATCGATGGAAAGTTGGTGCTGCGAACGGTCTACCCGGCTCTGGCCCGGGAAGAAGGCTGTGTGAATTGCCACAACGAGCTGCAACCCAACAAGCCGAAGTGGCAGATCAACGACGTGATGGGCGCCTTCGCCATCGATGTCCCGATCGAGGAGTCCCTTAAGGAGCTGCGCTCACAGAGCCACAGGGTCGGCGGCGGTCTCTTTCTGGCGCTCGGCGCGATCGGCCTGCTGATATCGATCCTGCATTTCCGGCACGTGAGCCAATGGGACGCCGTGGCGCAGGAACTCAGCGTCCAGAACGCACGGTTCGATGCGGCACTCAAGTACATGTCGCAGGGCCTGTGCATGTTCGATGCCGACGCGCGCCTGGTGGTGGCTAACGACCGCTACGCCGAGATGTACGGTCTCACACGCGAACAAGTGAAGCCGGGCACCCCGTTCCGTGCGATCGTGGAAGCCCGCATTGCGCTCGGCGCATACTCTGGTCCGAACCCCGAGAGCTACATCAGCGAGCGGCTGGCGGCCGTGCGGGAGCGCCACGCCTCGACCAAGATCCAGACGCTGCCCGACGGGCGCGTGATCGCCATCGTGCACCAGCCGCTGGCCGACGGGGGATGGGTTGCCACCCACGAGGACATCACCGAACAGCGGCGCTATGAGGCGAAGATCGCGCACATGGCGCACCACGATGCGTTGACGGACCTGGCCAACCGCGTGCTGCTCAACGAGCGGTTGCGGACTGCGCTGGATCAGGCCGGGCAGGACAGACTTGTTGCGATCCATCTTCTCGACCTCGACCTGTTCAAGAATGTCAACGATACGCTGGGACACGCCGCCGGAGACAAGCTACTCAAGGCGGTGGCGGACCGGCTCAGGTCCGTGGTGCGGGAGAGCGATATGGTCGCGCGCATGGGCGGCGACGAGTTCGCCATCGTGCAGCAGTCGATCGGGCACCCGATGGATGCGGCGATGCTGGCCGAGCGCGTCATCGCATCGCTCAACGTGCCCTACGAAGTCGATGGGCAGCAGGTCGTGATCGGCACCAGCCTGGGCATCGCCGTCGGGCCGACCGACGGCAGGGATCCGGACCAGCTCACCAGGAACGCCGATCTCGCCCTCTATCGCGCCAAGAGCGCCGGCCGAGGCGGATTCGCGTTCTTCGAGGCCGGCATGGACGTGGAGATGCAGGAGCGGCGCGCGCTCGAGAACGACATGCGGGCGGCGCTGCCGGCCGGTCAGTTCGAGCTCCACTATCAACCCGTGCTCAACCTGGCACGCAACGAGATCGTGGGCGTGGAGGCGCTGGTCAGATGGCGCCACCCGGAGCGCGGCATGATCTCGCCCGGCGAATTCATACCGCTGGCCGAGGAGATCGGCTTCATTGTGCCCCTCGGTGAGTGGGTGATCCGGCACGCTTGCGAGACGGCGGCCGGCTGGTCCAACGACGTAAAGGTGGCCGTCAATCTGTCGCCGGCGCAGTTCAGAAGCCCAGGTCTGGTGCAGGTCGTAATGAACGCGCTCGCAAGCTCAGGCCTGGCGCCGGACCGGTTGGAACTGGAAATCACCGAGAACATCCTGCTGCAGGACGGAACGTCCACGCTCGCCACGCTGCATCGGCTGCGCGAGCTCGGCGTGCACATCGCCATGGACGACTTCGGGACCGGATACTCTTCGCTCAGCTACCTGCGCAGCTTCCCGTTCGACAAGATCAAGATCGATCGATCCTTCGTCAAAGACATCACTGTCACGTCCGGCTCGCTCAGCATCGTGCGGGCGGTGGCGGCCATGGCCAAGGGACTGGGCATGGAGACGACAGCGGAGGGCGTCGAGACGCAAGAGCAGCTCGAGACGGTCAAGTCCGAAGGGTGCACGGAGATACAAGGCTACCTGCTCAGCCGCCCCGTGCCGGCCAACGAGATAGAGCAGATCCTCAGAAAGGCGGCCGTGACCGAGAGGCCCGCGGAAGGCCACGCCGCCTGATCGCCGACCGTGCGTCAGGCGGTCGGCGTCGGCAGCGCGCGCTGTGGACGGGCTGGAGAAGCCGGCCCGAGCCTTCCGTCCGCACGGTGCGCGACCTTGCGCCGTGTACGGCGTAGGCGCACTGTTTATTGCGGCCAGTTCGGATCGTAACGGCCGAAACCGTTGGGCGGTTTCACGGCCGACGCCTGGCTGATGGGCGAGATCGCATTCATCGCGCGCTGCTCAAGAAGGGCAGCCACCTGTTGAGACGTCTGTTCGCGCACGAGCCGCAAATAGCTGATGGCCGCGTCGGCGCGACCGATCAAGTAAAGCTCGCGATTAAGCTCGGCGGAAACGCGGTCGCTTTGGACGATCAATTCATTGAGCTGGTCTTCCAGACTCTTCATCCGGGTATCCTCCCCGCTCGATAACAAGTGAGCTTCAAAAATCAGCCTGATTCGGGCTTTCCAACGGCGCCGTGGTGATGGAAATATGGTGTGTAAATTCAATGCGCTGGTGCGGCGGAAAGCGCCAAATAGAAACAACGTTCGACGGCCGGGGAAAATTCCCTCAGCGGGCGCAGGCGTGCACGTTCGGCGAACGATTCATGCCGCGCGAGGAACCGCTTGAGACCATGCTCGCGAACGGCTGGCAGCCGATAGTGACGGTTCAACGCACGCGGCGCGGATTAAGGTAGAGGTCGGCTTCCTGTTTCTGCAGCCTGTGGTCGGCATGGCCGGTGGCAAGATCGCGCGCTAGGCGGGCGACGTGCCGGCGACACGAGCGATTGAACACCAGCATGCCGGTAAAGAGCTTCAGGACCGTCAGCAGCCGGGGGTCGGCGTGCTCGCGGCGCACGCTGCAGTCCCACAAGCCGACCAGGGTCAGCACCTTGCCGTCGAGCAGGCCGATCCTGCGCCCGGCGTCATCGTAAAGGGAGTAGTCCATACCCAGCGAGATGAGGTCCTGTTTCAGGCGGTAGAAGCGGAGCTTGCCGTCCTCCATCAGGAAGAACGAGAAGTACTCGGGCATGCCCCACCACTTGTTGGCGGAGCGCTCCAGATGGATCATCTGGTCGTGGTCGCTGGTATTGATGGAGAAGGCGGTGACGGGCAGACCGCGCGCGCCGATGGTCTGCTGCAGAGAACGGGCGAGCATCAGGTCCATGGTGGCTCGCCAGTTGAGGTTCTCGCCGAACAGCTTGAACACCAGGCGCTTGTCGAGACCGGTGCCGTTCTTCCACAGGTCCTCGCGATAGCCGATCAAGCCGGTGCGCCTGCCGTTCTCGATCACCTCGGCGTAGATGTCCATGTCGGTGGTGAACTGGCGCGACTTGGCGCGGTTGCGGCTGCGCCGGTAGATGCCGAACTCGGTGGGATTGAGGTCGGTGAGCCAGACATCGACGGTGAAGCGGGTCCAGGCATCGTCGTCGAAGGCCGGAGGGCGGCGGCGGCGCGCATCGGACCGCGCCTCGCCAACCTCGGACAGGCCGGAGCGAGCGAGCACCTCCGCTCGCGCCTCGGCGGCTGCGTCGCCTGCAGCCGCATCGGCTTCGCGCAGTATTTGCGCGCTTGCGCCGTCAGTCATGTCGAGGTCTCCGCCGTCCCACGCGCGCACCAATACGAATCACATCGAGGCTAACATCGATGGCCGGGGCGGCCGCGCTCGGGCGCGGAGTTTGCTGAGGAAAACTGCTGCGGGGTCAGCGGCGCCCGCCGAAGATGGCGCTACCGATGCGCAGGTAGGTGGCGCCGAACTGGACGGCGGTGGCAAAGTCGTCGCTCATGCCCATGCTCAAGTGCGCAAGCCCCATCTCGCGGGCGAGCTTGGCGAGGAAGGCGAAATGAACGGCCGGCTCCTCGTTTAGCGGCGGGATGCACATGAGCCCGGCGATATCGAGCTTCAGCTCCTCACGGCAATGGCGCACAAGAGCGTGCGCTTCGCGCGGGGCGACGCCGGCCTTCTGCGGCTCCTCGCCGGTGTTGACCTGTACGAAAAGCAAAAGCCGCCGGCCCTGCCGCGCCGTCTCCTCGGCCACAGCACGCGCGATCTTCGGCCGGTCGATGGAGTGGATGGCGTCAAAGAGCGCCACGGCGTCCCGGGTTTTGTTCGACTGAAGGGGGCCGACGAGGTGAAGCTCGACGGCCGGGTACTGGGCCCGAAGCGCCGGCCACTTGGCCTTAGCCTCCTGCACGCGGTTCTCGCCGAAATGGCGATGGCCGGCGGCAAGGACAGGAAGGATATCGGCCTCCCCGAAGGTCTTGGTCACAGCCACGATGTGAACGGCGGCTGGGTCGCGCCCGGCCTCAGCCGCGGCGGCGGCGATGCGGGTGCGGATCTCGGCCAGTCGGGCAGCAGCTGGCGATTGCGCTGACTTGTCGTCTTCCATCAGGCCGGGCCTCGGGCAGGGGGGCGGACCGGCAGACAACTGGAACAGGGCGGGCGTCTTGGCAAGGTCGGAGGCGGGCCGCCCGGCAGGGGCCAATCGAGCCGGCCGGTCCTCATCTGCCGCTTGACCCGCATCTCCCTTTCCGGCTGATTACCGGCCGATCCCGAAACCCCGGATGCGAAAGCCCGCCGATGGCCACCGAACGCCCGAAAGAACGCTACAACGCGCCGGTCCGCGAGAAGCACTGGCAGCAGGTCTGGGAGGAACGCGGCATGTTCAGGGCCACGGAGGCCTCCGAGCGGCCGAAGTACTATGTGCTCGAAATGTTCCCCTATCCCTCGGGGCGCATTCACGTCGGGCACTCGCGCAACTACACGATGGGCGACGTTTATGCCCGCTTCAAGCGGGCCAAGGGGTTCAACGTGCTGCATCCGATGGGCTGGGACGCCTTCGGCATGCCGGCAGAGAACGCGGCCATGGAGCGCAAGGTCCACCCGGCCAAGTGGACCTACGACAACATCGCGGCTATGAAGGCCCAGCTCAAGAGCATGGGCCTGTCGCTCGACTGGAGCAGGGAGTTCGCCACCTGCGACCCGGGCTACTACCGTCACCAGCAGAAGCTGTTCCTCGATTTTCTCGCCAAGGGCCTCGCCTACCGCGGCGTCGGCAAGGTGAACTGGGACCCGGTGGATCAGACGGTGCTCGCCAACGAGCAGGTGATCGACGGGCGGGGCTGGCGATCGGGGGCGCCGGTCGAGAGCCGAGAGATGCCGGTCTGGTACTTCCGGATCACGAAATATAGCGAGGACCTGCTCAAAGCCATCGACGGTCTTAAGCGGTGGCCCGAAAAGGTCCGCCTCATGCAGGCCAAGTGGATCGGACGCTCGGAAGGGCTGCTGATGCGCTACCAGCTCGAGGGCAAGGCACTGCCCCGAGCAAAGAAGTATAAGGAGCTCGAGGTCTTCACCACGCGCGCCGACACCATCTTCGGCGGCAGCTTCTGCGCCATCTCTGCGGCCCATCCGCTTGCGCTCGAGCTTGCCAAGAAGAACACGGAGCTTGCCGCCTTCATCGAGGAGTGCAACCGGATCGGCACCTCGGAGGAGGAGCTGGCGCGGATCGAGAAGAAGGGCTTCGACACCGGGCTTGTGGCCACGCACCCGCTGATCCCCGGCGTGCGGCTCAAGGTGTACGTCGCCAACTTCGTGCTGATGGCCTACGGCACCGGCGCCATCTTCGGCTGTCCGGCGCACGACCAGCGCGATTTCGAATTCGCGACCAAATACGGCTTGCCGATCATTCCGGTGGTCATCCCCGAAGGCAGCGACCCGCGCACCTTCCGCCTCTCCGGCGAGGCCTACGACGGACCGGGCCGGATTGCCAACTCGGGATTCCTTGATGGGATGACAGTGGAGGAGGCCAAGGCGGCGGTGGCCGAGCGGCTCGAGGCGCTTGGCAAAGGCAAGCGGAAGGTCATGTACCGGCTGCGCGACTGGGGCATCTCGCGCCAGCGCTACTGGGGTTGTCCGATTCCGGTCATCCACTGCGAGGGATGCGGCATCGTGCCGGTGCCCGAAAGCGAGTTGCCGGTGCGGCTGCCGGAGGATGTGACTTTCGACGTGCCGGGCAATCCGCTGGTGCGCCATCCGAGCTGGAAGCACGTCAAATGTCCATCATGCGGGCGGCCCGCCACGCGTGAGACGGACACCATGGACACATTCGTTGACAGTTCCTGGTACTTCGCGCGCTTCACCTCGCCACACGCGGACAGGCCCGTAGACCTCAAGGCGGCCAGCTACTGGCTGCCGGTCGATCAGTATATCGGCGGCGTCGAGCACGCGATCCTGCATCTGCTCTACTCGCGCTTCTTCGCACGGGCGATGACGGCCACCAAACACCTCAAGCTGAAGGAGCCGTTCGCGGGACTGTTCACGCAGGGCATGGTCGTGCACGAAACCTATCGCTCGCAGTCCGGACAGTGGCTGGCGCCGAGCGAGGTCAGGGTCGAGGGCGAAGGCGAGCAGCGGCGGGCGGTCGAGATCGCGACGGGCAAGCCGGTCGAGATTGGGCCGGTCGAAAAGATGTCCAAATCGAAGAAGAACGTGGTCGACCTCGACGACTTCATCAACGAGTACGGGGCCGACACCGCGCGCTGGTTCGTGCTCTCCGACAGCCCGCCGGAGCGGGACGTGATCTACAGCGACGTCGGTGTACAGGGCGCCCGGCGGTTCGTGCAAAGGGTGTGGCGGCTGATCGAGGAGATCGCCGAGCGAGCGGCCGAGAAAGGGGCGGCAAAGCCCGACCGCTTCGGGCCGGAGGCCGGGGCGCTCAGATCGGCGGCGCACAAGGCGCTGGCCAAGGTGACGCAGAACATCGAAGGGCTGCGTTTCAATGTGGCGGTGGCCCAGATCTATGAGTTCACGACCACCCTGCAATCGGCGGCCGCCAGGCAGGACGAAGGGCTGGATTGGGCCTTGCGGGAGGGCGCCGAGCTCTTGGTGCAGATGCTCGGTCCAATGATGCCCCACCTCGGGGAGGAATGCTGGGCGCGGCTCGGATACAACACTTTGCTCGCCGAACAGCCGTGGCCGGAGCCCGATCCCGGCCTGCTCGTTGACGATACGATTACCATTGCCGTACAGGTAAATGGGAAGCGAAGGGACGAACTCACCATCGCCAAAGGCGCCAATAAAGCGGAGATCGAGGCGGCAGCCCTAAAGCTGGCGCCGGTGGTGCGTGCGCTCGAGGGACGCCCGGTAAAGAAGGTGATCGTCGTGCCGCAGAGGATCGTAAATGTCGTCGTCTGAGCGGCAAGGCTCACCGGCTCGTTGCGCGCTCGATCGGCGAGGGGCGCTGCGCGCGCTCGCACTGCTCGCCGCCGCCCCGGCCATCGGGGCCTGCTCGGGCGGGTTCCAGCCGCTCTACGGCTCGCTTGGGCACGGCCCATCGGTCGAGGCCAAGCTGGCGCAGGTCGAGATCGGCACCATCCCCGGCCGGGTCGGCCAGCGCATCCGCAACGAGCTGATCTTCCAGCACACCGGCGGCGGTACGCCGCCGCCGCCGCTGTACCGTCTCGACGTGACCGTCCGCGAAATGGTCACCTCTACGCTGGTGGCGCGGGATGGCAACTCGACCGGCCAGATCTATCAGATCGATGCCGCCTTCCAGCTCATCAGCCTCAAGGACAAGCGCGTGGTGCTGCAGGGCACTAGCCACGGCCGGGCCGGCTTCGAGCGCTTCACGTCGATCTTCTCGAACGTGCAGGCCAACCATGAGGCGCAGGACCGGGTGGCGCGGACGGTGGCGGCCGACCTCAAGGCGCGGCTTGCGGCATATCTGAGCACCGCGGCCTGAGTCACCGCGGCTGTTCACGCAGAGCCTACGCATCGGCGGCGCGTTCCCGCATGGTTGCCATCAAAGCGCATCAGGCGCAGGCCTTCCTCAAGTCGATGGATGGCGCCATCGCGGCCGTCCTCGTCTACGGCAACGATGCCGGACTGGTGTCGGAGCGTGCGCAGGCCGCCGCCGAGCGCCTCGCCGGCAGCTCAGATCCGCCGGGCGAGATCGTCCGCATCGAGGAGGCGGACTTCGAACAGGATCCGGAGCGCCTTGCCGTCGAACTCAAGACGGTGGCCATGTTCGGCGGCCGCCGGATCGTGCGCACCACCGCGGGGCGGAAGATCAACGCGCAGGTGCTGACGCCCCTGCTCGCTCCGGGCGCGGTGGCAGGCGCACTGGTGGTGGAGGCGGGTAACCTGCGGCAGGGCGATGCCCTGCGCGCCGCCTTCGAGCGCGCCGATCATGCCGTGGCCATTCCCTGTTACGGCGACGAGGGGCGCGACCTCGACCGCCTGGTGCGCGAGCGTCTCGCGGCGCATGGGGTCGAGATTACCGCCGAGGCGCGCCAGGCGCTTGTCGCCCGACTCGGCGCCGACCGGGCACTGTCGCGCAGCGAGATCGAGAAGCTCGCACTGTACGCAGGGGGCAAGGGCAGGATCGAGGTGGACGATATCGATGCGGTGGTCGGCGATGCGGCCGAGCTTGCCATCGATGCGGTGCTGTTCGCCGCAGCTTCCGGCGATGCGGCGCGGGCATTGTCGGAGATCGACCGCACGGTGGCGTCAGGCGAAAGCCCGCAGGCGATCATCCTCGCTTTGCAGCGCCACTTCCAGCGCCTCAATCGCATTCGCGCCGCGCTCGATGCGGGCCGCGGCTTCGAAGATGCGATCCGGCCGCTGCGTCCGCCACTGCATTTCAAGCACAAAGGCATCGTCGAAACCCAAGCCCGCGCGTGGACGCTTGCGCGCTCCTCGCAGGCGCTCGCCATGATCGCGACCGCAGCGCGCGCGGCGCGGCTGACGGCAACGCTCGAGACCTCGATCGCCGAACGGCTCGTGCTCGATGTTACCCGGCTCGCGCCGCGCCCGGGGCCCACGCGCTGAGCGAAGCGCACCGCTGTGTAGACGGTATCGGTCTTCGGCCTGCTGTCGAGGGAGATCCGGGCTCATATCCCCGTGCTGGGTTCGGCGGCCAGCCACTACCGCACCCGACGGTCAGTAGTCGGCGGGTTTGCTCAGCACCAGGATGCGCGGGGCGTGGAGAAGCTGCTTCGGCGAGAACCAGGGCGGGAAGCGCCCGCCGCGTTTCGGATTGGGGTCGTCGTCGACGGCGATGGCGGCGGCGCGCCAGACGCTCATCCAGGCGAGCTTGGAGCAGTAGAACGCGGTGTCGTCGTCGAGGTCGAAGTTGAAGATGTCGTAGGGCTTGCCGAGGTGGCGCGCCGCTTCCTCGCTAATGCGGACGCGGATGGCGCCGTCGACGCCGCGGAGGCGGCCGTGCCAGAACTGGTTGTCGGGGCGCCGCGCCAACCAGTCCGGGTAGGGGGAGCGCTGAACGGTGCCGCCGCCAAGGATGGCGAGGCTGCCGGTGGGGACCGCTTCGATGACGTAGGGTGCGCCGTCGGGAGCGATCTCGATGATGCCGACATGGCCAGCCGAGACCTTGACGCCGCCGATGTCGATGCCGCGCGTTACCGCGCTCTCCGTGGCGCCCTCGAAGTAGTAGCGTTCGAACTCTTCGTAGCGCATCGAGCGCAGGCGCTCGGCCACCTCGGGGTTCTGCATCGAGCGGGTGTGCGAGCCGAGCCGGCGGTCGCGTTCCGCCTCCCATTGGCGTGCCTCCGCGCTTGCCGGCTCGCCCGGAAGGGCGCGCACGACGATGGCGCCCTTCCGTTTCGGCCAGAGGAAATCGCCGGGCTCGAAGCTTGCAGGATCGAGGCCGCCGGTGACGGAGCGAGGCTCGGCAGGCGCGGAGGCCGCGCCGCCGGCGCCGAACCCCAGTCCGGAAAGAAGCCTGCGCCAAAGCGAGGGCCGTTCCGTTGGCATGCCTTCCTCCCTCAGCCACGCGGCCTTTGCCGCACACCGATCGCCGGACACCAGCCCCCCAGCACGATCTGGCCATGAATCAGGGCTGCCTTCAAGCGCCGGCATGGCGTCATCGGCACAGCGCCGAGCCGACGCATCTGGATCGGGCAAGGGTCGCGGGCTATGTAAAGTCACGCGCCGCCACGCACCACGGCAAGGCGGACCCGCTCGGTGGATTCAACCATGGCCGGACACTCTCAGTTCAAGAACATCATGCACCGCAAGGGCCGCCGGGACGCGGCCCGCTCCAAAGCATTCGCCAAGCTCGCCCGCGAGATCACGGTGGCGGCGAAATCGGGTTTGCCCGACCCCGCCATGAACCCACGGCTGAGGCTCGCCGTGCAGGCAGCGCGCGCCGAAAACATGCCAAAGGAAAACATCGAGCGGGCGATCAAACGGGCGCAGGGCGCGGAAGCGGAAAGCTACGAGCAGGTCCGCTACGAGGGCTACGGGCCGGGCGGGGCGGCCATCGTGGTCGAGGCGCTGACCGACAACCGCAACCGCACAGGCGGCGCAGTCCGGGCCGCGTTCACCAAGTACGGCGGCAATCTCGGATCGACAGGATCGGTGGCGCACATGTTCAGCCGCGTCGGCGAGATCGTTTACAAGGGAGAGGCCGGTACGGCCGACGAGGTTCTGGAAGCGGCGATCGAGGCCGGCGCCGACGACGTGGCGTCGGACGGCAACAGCCACGTCATCACCTGTGGGTTCGAGGGCCTCGGCTCGATCGCGCATGCGCTCGAAGAGAAGCTCGGGACGCCGGAGTCGGTGAAGGCGGTGTGGAAGCCCAACGTGACGACCGAGCTCAGCGAAGCGGCCGCCGAAAGCGTTCTGAAGCTGATCGCGGCGCTCGAGGAGGACGACGACGTGCAGGCGGTGTTCTCCAACTTCGAGGTGGACGAGGCGCTGCTTGCCAAGCTTACCGCGGCCTGAGCCTCGCGATCGCTCACCGGTCGGCGGCGATGGCAGCGCGGATGCGGCGGACCTCGCCGCTCAATCGCCTGATGGCGGCGGGCAGCGCCGGCCCGGCACAGGTGATTTCACGGTAGGGCAGAAACGCGCGCCGTTGCGGCGGCACGACGGCGGCGAGGGCCGGATGGCTCAGCAGCGCGGCGCCCTGATCGGCCGGAGGACGGTCTTCGTCCTGCAGGATGAGCAGGTCGGGCCGCGCCTTCAAGGCCACCTCGAGCGGGACGCGCTCCACCGAAACGACGCCGAGCGCATCAGCGGCGTTGACGATGCCGAGGCGGCGCATGAGGTCGGCGATGAGCGTTTCGCGGCCGGAGGCAAAGCCGCGCCGCTGCATCTGCAGGGCCAGGACTGGCGGGCCGGGAGGCAATGCGGCCTCGGTAAGGGCGCGATCGATTTCACTCACCAAGCGGGCGCCGCGCTCAGGGTGGCCGAGCAGCGCGGCGGCCCGCGCGATCTCAGCCCGGGCCTCGGCAACGGTGGTGACCGGGGTGAACGTCGCCGTCGGGACGCCGTGCGCGGCAAGGACCATTCGGGTGGAGGCGGAGGAGTAGGCGCCGGCGAGCACGAGGTCGGGGGCGATTTTCAGCACCTCCTCGGCCGTCCCGCGCACGATGCGAAACGCTGTGGCGTTGCCGGCAAGGAAGGAAAGGCTGGCGAGCCGCGAGAGGTAGCTCAGAGCGGCGATCTGGCCGGGGTCGGCCAGCGCCAGGGCGAGCTGGTCGGTGCAGAGGTTGATCGAGACGACGCGGCGTGGCGGTGCAGCGGCAGCAGCCGTCGCGGCGAGGAGCGCGCCCACTGCCAGCGCCGAAAGCAGGTGTCGGATCACGGGCATGGCGGCCCTCATCCATGTCTCCGGGCCGGACCATCGAGCGGTTGGCGACCCCGGCAGGACTTGAACCTGCGACCTACAGATTAGGAATCTGCCGCTCTATCCGCTGAGCTACGGGGCCGCGCAAGAGGCCATGGCAATAGCACAGGCACGGTGCGGTTCCCAGCCTCCCCGCCGCCGGCAGCACTGGTCGCAATCCGGGCAACGTGGCACAAGCGAGGCTGACCGCGCCTCGCGGGTTGACGACCAATTCCGGGGGATTGCCCACGTCGAGATCAGGGTCGCGCGCCTATTCCGCCCGCTGGTCGGTGCCGGGGCTCGTCCTGTCGGCCGCGGTGGCTGTCGCCTCAAGCGGTGCCGCCGATGAACGGCAGGAGTGCAGGCCCGGGAGCAGCCCGGTCCGTAGCGCCGTGCGGGTTATCGACGGCGAGACGTTTGTTCTCGATGACGGTTCGCAGGTGCGGCTCGCCGGCATCATGACGCCGCGCGCCAGCGACGCCGCCGCCGAAGGCGGGGAGCTTCCTCTGGAACGCCAAGCGCGGCTTGCACTGGAGCGCCTGATCCTGGAAAGGCCCGTGGTGTTGGCGCTTGAGGCGCGGGGCAAGGATCGCTACGGGCGACTGCTGGCGCAGGTCTTCGTCCGGGGCGAGGAGGCGTCGCCCGCCTGGGTGCAAGGGCATCTGTTGAGCCACGGACTGGCGCGGGTGGTGGGAGCACCGGAGCTTCCAAACTGCCTCGAGGCGCTGCTCGGCCAGGAACGCAGGGCGCGGCAGGCCAACGCGGGGCTGTGGGCGGCCCCCGCCTACCAGGTGCGCAAAGCTTGGCGGACGGCGGAGCTGCTTCGGCTCAGAAGCACCTACCAGATCGTGGAAGGGCGCATCGTGGAGGCGGCCGAGCGGGGAAGGCGCATCTACCTCAACTTCGGGCGCGACGGGCGGCAGGACTTCACGGTCGGTCTCGATGCGGCGGCAAGCAAGCTCATGGCGCGAACAGGTGTGGACGTTCGCCAGCTCACCGGAGTGCGCGTGCGCGTTCGCGGCTGGATCGAGCGGCGCGACGGGCCCTACATCGAGGTGGAGCATCCCCATCAGCTCGAGCGGCTGGGGGAGGCCGGCGCGAGCGGTGCGCAATAGCGGCCGGCGGCACAAAAGCACTGCGCCCGGCCGATCCAGGCCGGGCGCTTGATCCTTTCCTGCCGTGGGCGCGTGCCCGCCTTCAGGCCGCCTTGACCTCGGCGGCCTCCATGGCATCGCTGCCTTCGGCCGCCGCGCGCCGGCCCCGAGCGCTCTTGGAGAGTACCTCGGTGATGCGCTGAACGGCGCTGCGGTCGTCGATTTTCTCCACCACCGCGATCTCGCGCGCCATGCGGTCGAGGGCGGCCTCGTAAAGCTGCCGCTCGGAGTAGGACTGTTCAGGCTGAGATTCGGAGCGGTAGAGGTCGCGGACCACTTCGGCGATGGCAACGAGGTCGCCAGAATTGATCTTGGCCTCGTACTCCTGAGCGCGTCGGCTCCACATCGTGCGCTTGATGCGGGCCCGGCCCTTCAGCGTTTCCATCGCCTTGTGCACGACGCTCGGGTCGGAAAGCTTGCGCATGCCGACGCTCTGCAGCTTGCCGGTCGGCACGCGCAGGGTCATCTTGTCCTTCTCGAAGTTGATCACGAACAGTTCGAGCGCCATGCCGGCGATCTCCTGCTCCTCGATGCCGACGATCCGTCCCACACCGTGGGCCGGATAGACGATGTACTCGTTGGTCTTGAAGCCGTGCCGCTGGCCCACCGGTTTCTTGCTGGCGGCAAGCTGGCGGTGCGCCTCGGCGGCCTTCGCTGCGAGGTCCTTGGGGGTCGCCGGAGGCGAGGCCCTGGCGGCGCCGGGCGGGACGGGCGCGGCCGTCACCGCCGCCCGCCTGGCCTGGATCGCCTCCACCGCAGCGCGCGTCTCCGCGGCGCGGGCCTCCGCCTGAGACGGGATGGGCTTGCTCACGGCCGGCGGCTTCGTTGCCGACTGGGCGACGGCCTTTACCGCGGTGCGCGGCTGAACCTTGGCGGGCGGCGCCGCCTTGACCTGTTGCTGCTTGGGCTGAAGGGCCCTCGCCTTCGCCTTAACGGAGCGCGACTTGGCAGCCGGCCCGGCAACCTTCTTGCCGACGGCCTTTGGCTGGGCCGCCATCCGTGCCGCTGCGGCACGGGGCGTGCGCTTGGTTGCCGCGGCCTTCGCCATGCGAACCTTGGCGGGGACCTTCTTCTTCTGAGCCATGAGCTTTCTCACTCTCTCGTCACAAGTACGCCGACCTGCTCGTCTATCTGCTCGTCCAATGCCCCCTGTCGCCGGCTCGACCGTGGCTTTGGGTCAAGCGAGCGCAGCAAAAACCGGCGCGCCGACCCGTCGTCGCCGCCGGCCCCTCACCTTCCCGAAGCGCACAGCCTCTCCTCACCGAAGCGGGCGCCTCCGTGGATGTGGCTCGTCAGATTGAAATTGCTACCAATTTGGCTGATCGGTCGTACCAGAAGCACGCTATTTGAGCACGTTACATGCCCACCGTTGGCCCGATCGATGTTCCTCGTTTGTTTCCGCGACCACACAGGTTGGACCATAACATAAAGTTCACGAAAATAGAAGGGCGCTCGCGGGCGAGCTTCCACGCGAGCTTAACAAGTTTGGGAAAACTCTATCTAGATCAACTCGTTGCAGGTGCCTGCGGCACGCCGACCCTTCAATCCCCCGATCCCGGCTCGGGCGAAAAGTAGGCGGCAAACTTCCCCTTGCGGTCGCGGTATTCATCGGCATCCGGCGGGGCGGGCTTCTTGGCCGTGATGTTGGGCCATTTCTCGGCGTAGATCCGGTTCAACTCCAGCCACTGCTCAAGGCCCGGCTCGGTATCCGGCTTGATGGCGTCCACCGGACACTCCGGCTCGCATACCCCGCAGTCGATGCACTCGTCGGGGTGGATGACGAGCATGTTCTCGCCCTCATAGAAACAATCGACCGGGCACACCTCCACGCAATCGGTGTACTTGCACTTGATGCAGTTCTCGTTGACGACGTAGGTCATGGGCTGGCTCGGCCGCTCCCGGCGCGCCGTGTTGCCGATCACGCCGTATCTATGAGTTCGCGGACCATGCCGCAGGTAGGCAGGTTGACGCAATAGCGCCGTCTATAGGTGCGAGCGCTCGTATGCGCACCGCAGCGGGCTGCTATGCGGAGCCGGATTTGAACCGCTCGATTTGGCGCCGTTGTCGCTTGGTCGGGCGTCCACCGAGGTCGCTGGGAGCATCGCAGGAACGGTCCTGCGTCCCGGGGGCGGAACGAGGCAGCGTCAGGTCCTCATAGAGCATGTGGGCGTCGGCCGGTGGTCCCCGCCGCTGGCCTGGTGAAACCACCCTTAAGATGCGCACCCGTCCGGCCACGAGCACGGTGACGACGGCTCCAGGCCGCAGCATGAGGCTCGGCTTGTCGGTCCGCTCGCGATTGACCCGCACCTTGCCGGCGAGGATCAGGCGCGCGGCCAATGAACGGGTTTTCACCACGCGCGCGAACCAGAGCCACTTGTCGAGCCGCTGGCCGAGGACCTCCTCCCGTCCGGTCGAGCCCCCGCTCATGATGTCGAGGGATCCTGCGCCCGCTTCTCAAGCGCGATCTTGAGTGCGCCGAGGGCGGCGAACGGGGAATCAGGGTCGATGGCCCCTCGCTTCTGCGTAGGCGAAGACGTGGTTCGGGCCTGGGCGGGTTGCGGCTGCTCACGGCGCGGCGACCGGCCGGTGGCATTCTTCCCACGCGGTCGCTGTTTCGGGCGCCGGCCAGCGGAACCGTCGGCAAGGGCGCGGCCCTCGGCCTGTTCGTCGGCCGGCCGGGCGCTTCCATCCCGCCGGCCAAAGCGGCGGCGGTTCTCGTCGCGGCGGTGCTCACGCCTGCGGCGTGGACGCCAGATCTCGACGAAGGCGGGTTCGGGGGCGGCTGCATTCGCCTGCTCGGGCGTGTCGCCTTCCGGCGACGCCACCGCTGCGGGCTGTGGCTCAGGCCCCGGCGCGCCTGCCGACTGGTGCGAAGGCAAGGGATCGGTCGGCGCCGGCGAGGCGAGGTCAGCGGGCGGCGCTTCAGACATTTCGGGGGCCGCCGGGGCAAGTGGGGCAACCGTTCCGCCCTCCGGTTCTCTGACCGCTTCGGCCGGTCGAGCAGCCGGTTGCGCGGCGGCGGGCGGCGGGGTCGGGGCTGCGGCGCTCGGCAGCGGCCGACGCTCGCAGGCGAAGCCGAGCGTGCGCAGCACATGGCCCACCTCCTCGGCGGAGCAGCCGAGGATCGACATCATCTCCGGCGTCACGGTGAAGCCGCCGTCGCCGGTGGAGCCCTTCGGCGGCGTGGCGGCGGCCTCGCTCGGGCGCCAAGCGAGCAGCGTGCGGATGAGATCGGCCAGTCGCTCGAGAATGTCGATGCGGATGGCGCGCGGGCCGCACACATGGAAGCCATAGGCACGATAGAAGGGCTCGGGCGCCTTGGGGTCAACGGCGAAGGAGGTGAGCCCGGGGCGAGGCAGCTCCGGCAGCGCGTCGAGCGACAGGCCGTACGCGCTCGCATGCTTGAGCGACCACAGCACCACGATCAGCTCGGCGGCGGCCGGCTTCAATAGCGGCGGAAAGTAGATGTTGAACGCACCGAAGCGGACGCCGTACTTCCTCAGCTGGGCGCGGGCAGCCTGATCGAGCGATCGCATCTCGTGGGCGACGGCCTCGCGTTTGAGCGCGCCGAAGCACTCGCTCAAGCGGAAGGCGATGCCGCGCGCCAGTCCGGTCACGTCCTCGGCGGCCGCAATGTCGACCAGCGGCTTCAGCCGCTCGCCAATCAGTTCCGTCAGCCAGCTGTCGAGCCGGGTTTGCACCTTCTCGCGGTCGGCCGGCTGCAGGTGCTCGTCGGCAATGATGATGACCTGGGGGCTCAGCCCCTTGTCGCCCGGCTCCAGGCGAGCGATCTCCTCGTCGCGCCAGAGAATTCGTCCGCGGCGCGACAGGCGGAACGCATCCGGCTTGGCCGCCGCAACCCGGCGGGCGCGCATCGACAGCTCCTTGGCGAGGACTTGGGCTGCCGCGTGACGGGTCGCCTTGCCGTGGATGCCTTCGGCCTGGCCGTCGGGCGAGAAACAGAAGCCCTTGAGGCGGCCGACGTAATGGGACTCGACGTGGATGGCGCCGTCGTCGGAGATGTCGGCGGCGAGCGCCTCCTTGTCGCGCAGGCGCTTCATCAGCGCGCTGGTTCTGCGGTCGACGAAGCGCAAGGCGAGGCGTTCGTGGAGGGCATCCGAGAGGCGGTCCTCGATGGCCCGCGTGCGACCCTGCCAGTGAGAGGGGTCGGTCAACCAGTCCGGGCGGTTGGAGACGAATGTCCAGGTGCGGATATGGGCAATGCGGTTCGCCAGCGTGTCGATGTCGCCGTCGGTGCGGTCGGCAAAGGCCACCTGCCGGGCGAACCAGTCCTCGGGAATCTTACCTTCAGGCCCAAGCAGGAACTTATAGAGCGTGGCAACCAGCTCGGCGTGGTTCTGCGCCGAGATGTTGCGATAGTCGGGGATCTGGCAAACCTCCCATAACGTGGCGACGGCCGCCGGGCCGACGGCCAGTGCCACCACCTCGCGGTCGGCGCTCACGTGCTCCAACGCCGTGACATCGTCGGCCATGCGCGCGCGCGCCAGGCGCGGCTCCCTGGGAAGCTGCCGCAGACTGTCGCGCAGAGCGTCGAGGGAGGAGAAATCGAGCGTGCGCGCGCGCCATTGCAGGGTTTTCACGGTGTCGAAGACGTGAGTCTCGAGGCGCTCCACCACATCCTGCTCGAAGGGGGCAACATCACCCGTCACGCCGAAGGTGCCGTCATTCATATGCCGGCCGGCGCGGCCGGCGATCTGGGCAAGCTCGGCCGGCGTCAGTTGGCGATGGTGCTGTCCATCGAACTTGCGGGTGCCGGCAAAGGCCACGTGGTTGATATCGAGGTTGAGCCCCATGCCGATGGCGTCGGTGGCAACCAGAAAATCGACATCGCCGGACTGGTAGAGGGCAACCTGGGCGTTGCGCGTGCGCGGGGAGAGCGCGCCGAGAACGACGGCGGCACCGCCACGCTGGCGGCGGATCAGCTCCGCGATCTGGTAGACGTCGTCGGCCGAGAAGGCGACGACGGCAGTGCGTGCCGGTAGGCGGGTGATCTTCTTCTGACCCGCATAGGTGAGCTTGGACAGCCTGGGCCGCGAGATAAAGTGTGCGCCGCGGACAAGGTCGGCGATCGCCTCGCGCATGGTGCCGGCGCCCAGCAGCAGCGTCTCGAAACGGCCGCGCTCATGAAGCAGGCGGTCGGTGAAGACGTGACCCCGCTCGGGGTCGGCTGCCAGTTGAACCTCGTCGATGGCCAGGAAGTCGACCTCGATGTCGCGGGGCATGGCCTCGACGGTCGACACCCAGTAGCGCGGATGCTCAGGCCGGATCTTCTCCTCGCCGGTGATCAGCGCGACCTGGTCAGGCCCGGTGCGCGCGGCGATCTTGTCATAGACCTCGCGCGCCAGCAGGCGGAGCGGCAGACCGATCATGCCGGTTTCGTGACCCAGCATGCGTTCAATGGCGAGGTGGGTCTTGCCCGTGTTGGTCGGGCCGAGCACCGCCGTTACATTGCGGCCCCGCGTCTCGCTGTCGATGCCCATGACCGGTCTTCCTCCAGAGGCGCGCTCTGCAACAGCAACGAGCCCGGACTCAAATCACGCCGCCGACCGCCGTCCCGTGCAGGATCGGCGCAGCACGCGCAGCGGAGCCCGGATGACGGGCAGGCGCCAAAGTCTTCGGGAAACGTCAATGGCAACCGCTCTCAATGGATCAGAGCAATCTGCCGGTTGTCCGGCGCAACGATCTCGACCCGGCGCGAGCTCAGCACGGCCGGACCGACGATGGTTGGAATGGTGATCTGATAGGGGACGAGCAGATTGGCGCTCGGCACCGGACGCAACGTCACCTCAATGCCGGTGTTGGAGGCCATCGCCTGGGTCTCGCTGTTGTTCCTGTAGCCAGCGACCGGAATATATTGAACGCGGCAGACGAAGGCAATGTGAGGCTGTCCACTGGGCCGTGCCTCGCTCACCGTCGCAAAACGGCGGAACGACAGGGCGAGGTCGAAGCGCTGCTTGCCATCGAAGACGGCGATGCGGCGACCACACGGATTGCTCGTCGTCCCGCGCGAAAGGGCAAGGATCGCCGTCATCGGATCGAGCACACTCTTCAAGTGATGCTCGCGCACGGGCACTGTCTCAGGGGACGGTGTGCTCTTGGGGACAGCTACCACGCTCGAGACGCCAGAGTCGTCGAAGCCCACCTTGACCGAGCCGCTCTTGCGGTTGCTCTGGTAGTCGAAGGAGAAAACCGCAGGCTTGGGCTGCGCAGTGGCAAGGGTGCCTGAGCTGCTCGTCACACCTCGCCAGGTGAATGCGCCGAAGCCCCAAGACAGCTCGGCCGTCGCCGCCAGGGCGTAGGAGCTCCCGGTCACGCTCGACTCAAAACGGAAATCGCCGAGCTCAATGCCGGCCAAGCTGATCTTGTAGGCGGCGTTCACTCGGCTCGGCCAGCTCTCGGCGTGAACCGCACCGTTCGCCAGCAAAGACACAGCGGCAACTGCGCATCCGATGACCCGCCAAGAGAAGCGCATCGAACAGCCCTGCACAGATCACTCACCAGGCTCGGTCAGCCAGCCTGGGCCTAAGTGCCCTTTGAGACAATACTGTGTCGGTGCCCAGTGTCACGGACAAGTGTTAAGAAACCGCCCAGCGCAGTTCCAATCCGGGACCCCGCCCTTTCACTCGGCAGGTATGCAGCTTGACGGGCGGAGCCATGCCTATGTATAGGCCTTGCAAACTCGGCTGGGTGCAGGGCGCCCGGCCGTCGCATTTTCCAGGCACCAGGATGGTCTTGCCGCCCTTCGGCGCCGACGCGGCAGGGAGCGAAGTTACATGACGCGACGTTGCGAGCTCACCGGCAAGCTGCCCCTCTCCGGCCAACTCAGAAGCCACGCTGAGAACAAGACCAAGCGCAAGTTCCGGCCTAACCTGTGCGCGGTGACGCTGATCAGCGACGCGCTGAAGCGGAGGGTGCGCTTGAGGATCAGCGCGCATGCCTTGCGCGCCGTGGAACACCGGGGCGGGCTCGATGCCTACCTGCTTGCAGCAGACGTGGACGAGCTTTCGCCCCGTTGCCAGCGGCTCAGGCGCGACATCAAGAAGGCGCGCACGGAGGCGGCGGCATAGTCCGGTCCCGCCCGCGGCGGAACGGCGTCTGTGCCTCGCTCAGTCTTTTCCTGCGGTCGGCGCCAATTCGAACTGCAGCAGCAGCGTGCGCTGCAGAAATGTGTTGAAGTTGTTGTCGGACACAATTGTCAGCACGGTCTCGCCGCGTGCGCCCTGGTGAACGGCCAAACCCTCCATGTTGTCGATTTCGTAGCGGCCGTCCGCCTCGAGGAGCACCTCGCCATCGAGCAAAGCACCCGGCTGCAGGTTCGCGGCCTTGATCAGCCGCAGCCGCATCTTGACGCCCTCGCTGATGCGAAAGAAGCGCTCCAGAACGAGAAGGCTGCCGTCGGGCAGCGAGGCCGCGTCGGTGATGTCGAAGTCGCCAATGTTGCGCAGTGACAGGCGATGGGGGTTGCCCTGCAGCCAAATCCATCCGGTGTGATTTCCCTGCCCGTCGAGCAACCGCTCGGCAAAAGCGATGACGGCGCCGCGGTTGGGGCCACCACGAATGACAGCCACTGCCTCGAGGCCACCGTTGGAGCGCATGTGCCGCGCCTGTGGCGGCAACCGCAAGAAACCGGTGGGGGCCGCAATGCCCTGCGGGCCGATTGGAAAAATGCCGATGCGGTGGTTGCGCTCCAAGCCGATGAGGAGGGTGCCCCGATCGAGGGTGCCGTCGAGCACCGCCATCGACTCCGCATCAAGATCGCGTTTGCGATCAAGCCGGCGTCCCCGCAGACCAAGCAACGGCCCGAATACAGCGCCGGTTAGTTCGGAAGGGCGCGTGTCCTCGTAGGCAAGGTCACCGGAAAGCCAGGTTCCCTCGTCGGAGACGGCGACCAGGCGGCGTCCGTTGGGTGCTAGGGCAATGGCGGAGTAGCCGCCAAACTCCGTCGCCGGCGAAGTGAGCACGAGCCCGCCTCTGAACCGCAGGCGACCGAAGCGCTGCTGTTCGGGCTGGGCGCGAAAGAACCGATCGATGGTGCGGGCATGAATCTCGATCGGTGTTGCCTGCGGGGGCTGGGGAGCAGAGGGGGCGGAGGGTTGTTGGCTCCGAGCGGGAAGCGTAGGCAGCGTAGGCAGAAGGGCAGCGGCGAGCAGGGTGGCGATCGCCATCCGCAGGGGCGATTGCGGCGCCGACGCTCGGGGCGGTACGGCCGCCGAACTGCAGATCCGGCCCGATCGGCTCAATTGAGCTTCCTTCGCCGCGTTCGGCGCCCAACGGGCATTTTCGTGCGCCGCTCCTCAAACAGCTCGACGAGCTTGTCGGTCATGGCACCGGCAAGCTCGCTCGGATCGGTAATGGTGACAGCACGCCGATAGTAGCGCGTGACATCGTGACCGATGCCGATGGCAATCAGCTCGACCGGAGAGCGCTGTTCGATCTCCGCGATCACTTGGCGCAAGTGCATTTCGAGATACGAGCCCGAGTTGACCGAAAGGGTGGAGTCGTCGACGGGAGCGCCGTCAGAGATCATCATCAGAATGCGACGCTGCTCGGGCCGAGCAAGCAGGCGATTGTGCGCCCAGGCGAGCGCCTCGCCGTCGATGTTCTCCTTGAGCAGCCCTTCGCGCATCATCAGGGCGAGATTGCGCTTGGAGCGGCGCCAGGGCGCGTCGGCGGTCTTGTAGATGATGTGGCGCAGGTCGTTGAGGCGTCCCGGGTAGGCAGGCTTGCCGGCAGCGAGCCAGGCTTCGCGCGCCTGCCCGCCCTTCCAAGCCCGCGTGGTGAAGCCAAGGATCTCGACCTTCACCCCGCAACGCTCGAGCGTGCGCGCCAGAATATCGGCACAGCAGGCGGCGACCATGATGGGACGCCCGCGCATGCTGCCCGAGTTGTCGAGAAGGAGAGTGACCACGGTGTCGCGGAAGTCGGTGTCGCGCTCGCGCTTGAACGAGAGAGGATGCAATGGATCGATGATAACGCGCGGCAGGCGCGCAACGTCGAGCGTGCCTTCCTCGAGATCGAAGTCCCAGGCGCGATTCTGCTGGGCGAGCAGGCGGCGCTGCAGGCGGTTGGCGAGCCGTGCGACGGCGCCCGACAGAGCTCTCAGCTCCTTGTCGAGGAAGGCGCGCAAACGCTCGAGCTCGTCGGGGCTCGACAGAGCCTCGGCGGCTATTTCCTCGTCGTGGGCGCGGCTGAAGACCTTGTAGCCGAACGCCTCGGGGTTATCGAGGACGGAGACATTCGGGCGCCAGGGCTCACGCGATTCGAACTCCTCATCACCCTCGACGTCGAGGTCGAAGCGCTCACTGCTGGTCGCGTCGGAGGAGTCCTCGGGCTCACCCTCCTCGCCTTCCGCGTAGCGCTCCTCGGAGCTCTCGGCCTCGCCAGCGCCGCCCTCCTCGCTCTCTTCGGTCCGGTCGCCGCTCTCGTCGCTGTCGGAGTCCTCGCCCTCACCCTCCTCCGGTTCGCCTTCGGCAAGGTCATCGCCGATCTCGAGCTGGCGCAGCACGTCGCGCAGCAGCCGGCCGAAGCTTTCCTGATCGTCGGCAAGCCGCTCCATGCGAGAGAGCGTGCGGCCGGCACGCTCCTCGATGAAGGACTGCCAGGCTTCGACCATGGGCCGCGCGTTCTCGGGCGGCCGCAAGCCGGTCAGCCGTTCGCGAACGATGAGCGCCAGCACATCCTCGAGCGGCGCATCGGCGCGCTCGCGGATGCCTACGTAGCGCGCAGAACCGTATTGGTCCTCGATCTTGGCGGTCAGGTTGCTCGCCATGCCTGGCATGCGGTTGGCGCCGAGGGACTCGACACGGGCGCGCTCCACCGCTTCGAACACGGAGCGCGCCAGCCCGGATCCGGGCACCAGGCGGCGGTGCACCTTGGCATCGTGCACGGCGGCGGTAAGGGCCAGGCTGTCGGCCCAGCCGCGAATGACCGCAATCTCGCGCCGCGAAGGCAGCCGGGAGGGCTCCGGCAGCGTCACCGTCTTGCCCTGCATCTCGGGCTTGCCCGCGCCATAGCCGACCTCGATCTCGCCATCGCCGGCAATGGAGCGGACGGCGAGCGCCAGCGCCCGCTTGAACGGCTCGGATGGGGCTTCTTTCCGCTTGGGCGTAACAGCCATTGCCGTGCAAGCTCCAGCTTGCCGCAAGACAGCTCAGCTCAAGGCGACGTTGGCGGCGCTCTCGGGCAGCTCCTCGCCAAAGCAGCGCTGGTAGAACTCGGCCACCAAAGGCCGCTCCAACTCGTCGCACTTGTTCAGGAAGGTCAGGCGCAGGCCGAAGCCGACGTCACCGAAAATCTCGGCGTTCTCCGCCCACATGATCACGGTGCGCGGGCTCATCACGGTGGAGAGGTCGCCGTTGATGAAGGCGTTGCGCGTCAAGTCGGCGACCCGCACCATGTTGGATACGATCTTGCGCTTGGCCTCGCTCTTGGCGAACGACTTCACTTTGGCCAGCACGATCTTCACCTCGTCGTCGTGCGGCAGGTAGTTGAGGGTCACCACGATCGACCAGCGGTCCATCTGACCCTGATTGATCTGCTGGGTGCCATGATAGAGGCCGGAGGTGTCGCCGAGGCCAATGGTGTTGGTGGTCGCGAACAAGCGAAACGCCGGATGCGGCCGGATGACCTTGGACTGGTCGAGAAGGGTAAGTTTACCCGAGACCTCGAGTACGCGCTGAATGACGAACATGACATCCGGACGGCCAGCGTCATATTCGTCGAAGCAGAGCGCAACGTTGTTCTGGATGGCCCAGGGCAGGATGCCCTCGCGGAACTCGGTCACCTGCTTGCCGTCCCTGAGCACGATCGCATCCTTGCCGACCAGATCGATGCGCGAGACGTGACTGTCGAGGTTGACGCGCACGCACGGCCAGTTGAGGCGGGCCGCGACCTGCTCGATGTGGGTCGACTTGCCAGTGCCGTGGTAGCCCTGGATCATCACGCGCCGGTTGTGCTTGAAGCCGGCGAGAATGGCCAGCGTCACCTCGCGGTTGAACTGGTAATCGGGGTCGATATCGGGGACGTGCGGGTCCGGCTGCGAGTACGCCGGCACCTCCATATCACTGTCGATGCCGAACGTCTGGCGCACGGAGAGTTTCATGTCCGGGAGTCCGGGAACCCCGGCGTTCGCTGCTACAGGCATTGTTGTATGTTTCCGGTGCTTTGGCTCTTTTGGGCCGGCTGGGTGCCGCTGGTTAACCGGGCGGTCCCTGCGGCCGTTCTCCCGGGGTATCGTCCCGTCAGACAAGCCCACCCTGCTTGAGATAGTTATAGGCTTGGATGATCTCACGCAACCTTTCCTCGGACCCGCGGTCGCCCCCATTGCTGTCGGGATGGTGGCGCTTCACGAGCTCCTTGAAGCGCGACTTGATCTCCGCACTTGCCGCGGCATCGTCAAGCCCCAGGGCGGCGAGCGCCTTCCTTTCCAGGGGCTTCAAGCGGCGGCGGACGGCTTCTGCCTCGGTGCGCCCGTGCCGCGCCCGCCAGGCGTAGAAGCTCTGTGCCCGGCCGATACGGCCTTCGGCAAAGCTGCGCAGCTCGGCGCTCGACAGGCCCCGGTAGGTGCCGTGAGACCAGGCGTTGGCGCCCACCTTCCAGGTCGGCCGATGGCCGGTGACGGCGTCCTTCTGAAACTCCTCGATCTCCGCGTCGCTCATCCCGGCGAAATAGTTGTAGGAGGCGTTGTATTGGCGGATGTGCTCGGGGCAGAACAGGTAGTAGCGGCCTTCCTTGCCGCGGCCCATGGGCGCGCGATGCAGGCCCGGCTCCTCGCAGTCCTTCCACTGGCAGCAGGGAAGACCGTTCACCAGCACGCGCTCTGCAGACGCCTGCGGGCGGCGGATGCGCACCATGTCGAAGTATTTCGAGTCGAGCTTCATCGGAACCAGAGTATGATCGGCTGTCTGCCCCAGCACAAGCGCCAGCGGAACGGCGTGGCCCGGTCGCCATAGGTCAACATCCAAGGGGATCTTTCACAATCAAGTGGAGCGAGACTTAATGGCGATGTCGATGGAAGCTCGCATCCGCAACAAGCTCGAGGCCGCGCTCGCTCCGGAGCGGCTGGAGATCGTTAACGAAAGCGCGTTGCACGCCGGGCATCACGGATCGCCCGGAACCGGCGAGAGCCATTTCCGGTTGCTCATCGTCGCCGCCCGTTTTCAGGGCATGTCCCGCTTGGAACGCCATCGCCTCGTCAACGCGGCGCTGGCGGAGGAGCTCGCAGGCCGCTTGCACGCCGTATCGATCCAAGCATTGGCGCCGGGGGAGCCCTGCTAGCCCATATGGGATGGGAGACGATCGGCTGCAAGCGGCCCGCAAAAAAGGCGAAGCGGGCGGCGCAACCGCCCGCTCCCACCCCTACCACCACCAGCGGCGGCAGACGCGCACCCATCGCACATGGCGATGCCCGCGATGCCAGTAGGTGCGCCGCACCCAGTGACAGCGGTTCCAGCCGCGATGCCATCCGCGGTACCAGCCACGCCGTCGCCACGTCGCTTCCTCGACGAGCCCGGCCTTCTCGGCGGAAAGGCTGCGCACGGCATCGGCGGTCAGTCCGGCAGGCGCCGCGTTGGCGGCTCCCACGCCAAGGCAGACTGCAACGGCGGCGGTGCATAGAGTGGCAGTGAGCATTGTTCGCATAGGCAGGACACTCCCTATTGCCTGGTCCCTGAGGGCAGAGGTGCTCAGGGCCGGCGGATTGCTCCGCCCAGCGCGATCCGGTGGTCACCGTTGCGCCTCGCACGTGAACCGGCAATGAACGGATTTTGTTGAGCAAAAGCTCCGAAGCGTGGGCGAGGTCCGGAGCCGGTCAGGCGTTGAAGCGGTCCTCGCGAAAGAGGCCCAGCTTCTCCTGCACGGGGCGGTCGGAGAAGCTGAACAGCACCGCCTCCTCGTCCGCTTCATGGATCAGTGGGCGCCAGCTCGGCACGACGAATATGTCGCGCCGCCCCCACTCGAGCACGGTGTCGTCGCCGATCTTGCTGCGTCCCTTTCCTTCCACCACGGCGAAAACGGTGGCGTCCGTCGAGCGGTAGCGGGAGGTGGAGAATCCCTTGGGCAGGAGCTGAATGAAGGCGCCGATGGTCGGCATCGCATGATCGCCCGTCTCAGGGTTCACGTAGCGCATCTTGAAGCCGTGGCAGGCGTCGGCGTCGCCCGACTTCTTCAGCGCTTCGAGCGAGGAGCGAGTACGGTCGTAAGGGTAGTTGAAGATCGGCGAGGTGGTGCCGCGCCGCTTGTGGTCGATGGGCAGCAGGTTGTTGCCATAGCGGGCCGGGCTGTCGCCGATAGGGCGGGAGATCGGCTGCTCGTCGGTGTTGAGCGGCTCGGCAAATGAGGCATCGAGCGCCTGCACCAGCGGGATGTCGAGGCCGTCGAGCCAAAACATGGGTCGGTCGCTGTCGTTGCCGTGATCATGCCAGGTGAGCGAAGGGGTGATCACGAAGTCGCCTTCACGCATGATGGTGCGCTCGCCATCGACGGCTGTGTAGGCACCCTCGCCCTCGAGGACGAAGCGCAGCGCCGACTGCGAGTGGCGGTGAGCGGGCGCCACCTCCCCCGGTAGCACCATTTGTATGCCGGCAAAGAGCGAGGTCGTGATGCGTGACTGGCCCCTGAGACCAGGGTTCTCCAGCACGAGAACGCGGCGCTCGGCCTCCTTGGCGGTGACCAGCCGGCCTGCCTCCAGCATGGCTTCGCGCACGGCGGAGAACTGCCAGGCGTGCGGGCGGCAATTGCTCTTGGGCTCGGGGGTGACAAGCTCGCCCAAAACGGTCCAGAGCGCGGTCACGCTCTGGCCTTCGATGCGGCGGTAAAAGGCCTGGCGCTCCGGCGTCTCCCGCACGTTCGGTCCTGCCATGGCATAGGCTCTCCTTCGTTTCGCGGCGGGCTGATTGACGCCGACAACCCCAATGCTGTCAATTAGGTCACCCTAATCTCAGTCGATGCCCAGCGCCCACATGAAGCTGCACGGCTATTTCCGGAGCTCGGCCGCCTACCGGGTGCGGATCGCGCTCAACCTCAAGGGAGTGGCGGTCGAGCAGGTCTCCTACCACCTGCGCAACGGGGAGCAGCGCTCGCCAGCTTACCTTGCGATGAACCCCCAGGGCCTGGTGCCGAGCCTGGAACTCGACGACGGCCGGGTGCTGACGCAGTCGCTCGCCATCATCGAGTGGCTCGAGGAGGCCTACCCCGAGCCGCCCCTGCTGCCGAAGGAGGCGTTCACGAGGGCTCGCGTACGGGCATTGGCGCTGGTCATTGCCGCCGATACACATCCCTTGCAGAACCTCAGGGTGCTGCTGCGGCTCAAGAGGGCGGGCCTCGATCCGGAGGCGTGGGCGCGCGAGGTAAATCTTCAGGGGCTGGAAGCGGCCAACGCCCTGATCGAGAGGGAGCCCGGCCCGTTCTGCTTCGGGACATCACCGACGCTCGCCGACATCTGCCTCGTGCCGCAGATGGCCAACGCGCGGCGTTTTTCGGCCGACATCTTCAAGCTCAAGCGCATTCTCGAGGCAGAGGCCGCCTGCAACCGGCTTGCCGCGTTCCAGGATGCCGCACCGGACCGGCAGCCCGACGCCGAACTGAGTTGACCAGCGCTGGCCTGATCGGGAGCTGATGCAATGGTGCAAGCAAAACACGGCTCGTTACCGTTCATCATCGTGGGGGGCGGCATCGGGGGTCTTGCGGCGGCGGTGTCGCTATCGCGCAAGGGATTTCCCGTGCACGTGCTCGAGCAGACCGGGGAGTTCCGCGAGATCGGGGCCGGCATCCAGCTCGGCCCCAACGTGTTCAGGGCGCTCGACCGCCTCGGTCTCAAGCAGGGGGTAATGGCCCACGTGTGGCGGCCGGGCGCGCTCGAAATGCGCTGCGCCCTCTCAGGGGAACTGGTGACGCGGGTGCCGCTCGGCCAGCCGTTCGAGTCCTATTTCGGCGAGGCCTATGCGGTAACCCACCGCGCCGACCTGCACGCACCGATCCTGCAGACGGCGCGGGCAAGCCCGCTGGTCGTGCTCGAGACCGGGCGGCACGTGGTCGATTTCGAGGAGACGGCAGACAGGGTTGTCGTGCGGCTTGCGGACGGGGCGGCGCTCGAGGGCAGAGCGCTGATCGGAGCCGACGGACTGTGGTCAACGATCCGCCAACGCGTGGTCGGCGACGGGCGACCGCTGGTGTCCGGCCACATTGCGTTCCGGGCCGTGCTCAAGCGCAACGAGGTGCCCGAAGATCTGTGGCGGCCGGACGTGGTGCTGTGGGCCGGACCGCGCACGCATCTGGTGCACTATCCATTGCGGCGCGGCGAACTGTTCAATCTGGTCGCCGTGTTCCATTCCGACCGCTACGAGGAGGGCTGGAACGCAGAGGGCCGTGCCGCGGAGCTGCTCGTACATTTCAAAGGGCAGCGGCCGGAAGTGTCGCGGCTGCTCGAGAAGATCGAGACGTGGCGGATGTGGGTGTTGTGCGACCGCGAGCCGATCAAGGAGTGGTCGAAGGGCCGGGTGACGCTGGTCGGGGACGCCGCGCACCCGATGCTGCAGTACCTGGCGCAGGGCGCCAACATGGCGATCGAGGATGCGGTCCGGCTCGGCGAGGAGGCGGCGGCCAGTCCCGACGATCCGGCCGCTGCTTTCAGGCGCTACCAGCAGGCGCGCTACCTGCGCACGGCACGGGTGCAGATCATGTCGCGGGTGTACGGTATGTTCTACCACGCGGCCGGCCCGACCGCCGAGCTGCGCAACCAAATGCTTGCCGCCCGTACGCCGGAGCAGGCCTACCAGGCGAGCGCGTGGCTTTACGGCGGCGGGCCGTAGGCCACGGCACACCCTATCGCAGAGGCTCGGGTCCCAGGTGCCGGAAGGAGCTGTGCTCGTGCCAAGGCCCGAGCGGCTCAACGCGTGTCAGGTATTCCTTGCCGAGATCGGCAATGCGGGTAACGCCGAGCAGGCCCATGGCATTGCGAAGCTCTACCTCCAAATGCTCGAGCACACCGAGCAGCGCCGTCTCGCCACCGGCGGCGAGTGCCCAAGCCTGCAGGCGACCGATGCCGACGGCGCGCGCGCCGAGGCAGAGCGCCTTGACCACGTCGGTGCCGCGAACAAAGCCGCCGTCGATCCATACCTCGGCGCGATGATCGACCGCCTCGACGATCTCGGGCAGCATGTCCGTGGTGCCGCGGCCGTGATCCAGCTCGCGTCCGCCGTGGTTGGAGACGTAGACCACCTCGATGCCGTGCGCGACGGCAAGGCGGGCATCGGCCGCCGTAGCAATGCCTTTCAGGATCATGGGGCCGCCCCAAGCCTTCTTGATCCGGGCCATATCGTCCCAGGTCACGGCGGTCTGGAACTCGCGGTCCTCGTCCTTGTTGCGGGCTGACGGGCGCTCGAAGCGGTTCAGCAGATTGCGATCGCGGATGCCGTAGTAGGCCGAATCGACGGTCATCACGAGGGCCGCGTAGCCGGCGGCACGGGCGCGATCGAGGTGGCGGCCGATCCACTCCATGTCGCCGCGGATGTAGAGCTGGTAGGTCTTGGGACCGGGGTTGCCGGCGGCAACCTGCTCGAGCGTGTGGCGCGCCACCGAGCTCAGCATCTGCATGGTGCCAAAGCGGCCGGCAGCGCGCCCGGCCGCCAACGCGCCCTCAGCATGCATCAACTGCATGGAGCCCATCGGGGCCAGAAACACCGGCATGCGCAGCTTGTGACCCAGCACCTCGGCCGTGCAGTCGATCCTCGACACATCGCGTAGCACGCGCGGGAGGAAGGCATAGCTGTCGAGCGCATAGCGGTTGCGCCGCATCGTGGTCTCGGAACCGGCGGCGCCGTTGATGTAATCCCAACTCGACTTGGGCAGGTTCCGGTAGGCGGCCTCGGCAACCTCCTGACCGCAGGCAAAGACGTTCATGATGTTCGCGTTCCTCAATGGTCGTGGTGATCGCCGGATATGCGGGGATGGGCCGCGGCCCTGATGCGGGCAGGCAGGTCGGCAGCAATCCGGACGAGCTCATCGCGCCCCGCCTCCGCCCGCCCGTTCGGCAGGGCGGCGCCCGCCTGATCGAGAAGGTCCAGCACCTCCTCCTTGGTCAGCGAGCCGTGAACGACCATGGCGGTGAGCAGGCATTTCGTCAGCTCACTGAGCGCATCGATGCGCCCCTCAAGATGAGCGAGCGCGGTCGTGGTCGGATTGTCGGCCATTGGCGTCTCCCCATTTTGCGGACCTTGAGATCTCTATATCCTATGCCGGCCAGGCAAGAACGGGAACGAGCAGGTCGCCGCGGCTGGCGGTGAAACGGCTTGCCTGCCTGGAGCCCCGGCAATTGCGGTGGCAATCGAGAGCAAACCCGTTATTGTTACGAGCGGCGGGGCTGCCTATGATCGCGGCGGATATCGAGATCGCGGCGCTGCGGACTGCGCTCGGAGCGCCTCGATCGCGTGTGGCAACCGCCCACCGTCCTGTCCGGGAAATGTCGCAGTCGAAGGAGGAAACAGTCATGCGTGCAAGGCATTGGGGAGCAACAGCGGTTGCCGTCACGAGCCTGGGGCTCGGTGCCTCGCTGGCCCACGCCGAAAGCCCGGCCGAGTTCTACAAAGGCAAGACGATCGAGGTTTACGTCGGTTACTCCGCTGGCGGCGGCTACGACGTCTACGGCCGCATGCTCGCCCGCCATATGGGCAAGCACATCCCCGGCAACCCGACCATGGTGGTCAAGAACATGGAGGGGGCGGGGAGCCTGCGGCTCGCCAACTGGATCTACAACGCCGCGCCAAAAGACGGCACCGCCTTCGGCATCATCGGCCGCGGCGCCGCGTTCGATCCCTTGTTCGGCAACAAGGCGGCTCAGTTCGATGCCAACAAGTACAACTGGATCGGCAGCATGAACAACGAGGTGAGCGTGTGCGTGTCCTGGAAGGACTCCGGCGTCACCAAGTTCGAAGATCTGCTGGAGAAGGAGCTGGTGGTCGGCGGTACCGGACCGAGCGCCGATACCGACCAGTTCCCGAGGATCCTCAACGGTGTGCTCGGAACCAAGTTCAAGATCATCAGCGGATATCCGGGCGGCAACGACGTGTCTCTCGCCATGCAGCGCGGCGAGGTCAAGGGCCGTTGCGGCTGGTCGTGGTCGAGCGTGGTGGCCACGCAGGAGCAGTGGTACAAGGATAAGACCATCAACGTGCTGGTTCAGCTCTCGCTCAACAAGCATGAGGACCTGCCACACGTTCCGCTGATCATGGATCTCGCCAAGACCAAGGAGCAAAAGCAGATCCTGCGCCTGGTGTTCGCGCGCCAAGTGATGGGCCGTCCGTTCGTGGCGCCGCCCGACGTCCCCGCCGATCGGGTGGCGGCCCTGCGCAAGGCCTTCATGGACACCATGAAGGACAAGGAGTTCCTGGCGGAGGCCGAGAAAGCCAAGCTCGAGGTGCAGCCGGTCAGCGGCGAGGCACTGCAGAACATCATCAAGGAGGCTTACGAGGTCAGCCCGGACTTGGCTCAAAAGACCGCCGACCTGCTCAAGGTGAAGTAACAGTCGCGATAAGCCAGCGGCAGCGGCTGGCCGGTGCAGGCATCGGCCGGCTGCTCGTTTTCAGGCAGGCGCCGAGGGTTGGCAAGAGGCGGCGCTTCGCCTTGAACGCTCGCCCGTTTCGGGCTACTCCCTCGGCTCATTCAAGGCGGCGAGGAGAATGTACATGGCGCGTGCCAAGATCGCGTTGATCGGCGCAGGCATGATCGGCGGAACGCTGGCCCACCTCATCGGGCTCAAAGAGCTCGGCGACGCCGTCATGTTCGATATCGCTGAGGGTGTACCGCAGGGCAAAGCCCTCGATATCGCGCAAGCGGGTGCAATCGAGGGCTTCGATTTAAACCTGAAGGGCACCAACGCCTATGCCGAGATCGCCGGCGCCGACGTGTGCATCGTCACGGCGGGCGTGCCGAGAAAGCCAGGCATGAGCCGCGACGATCTCGTCGGCATCAATCTTAAGGTGATGGAGCAAGTCGGCGCCGGCATCAAGAAATACGCGCCGCAAGCCTTTGTGATCTGCATCACCAACCCCCTCGACGCAATGGTATGGGCGCTTCAGCGCTGCTCGGGCCTGCCGAGGCACATGGTGGTCGGCATGGCTGGCGTGCTCGATACCGGGCGCTTTCGCCGTTTCCTAGCGGAGGAGATGGGGGTCTCGGTGGAGGACGTGTCGGCGTTCGTGCTCGGCGGTCACGGCGACGACATGGTGCCGCTGGTGCGCTATTCCACGGTCGCCGGCATTCCCCTCACCGATCTCGTCAGGCTGCGTTGGCTCAGCCAGGAACGGCTCAACCAGATCGTGGAGCGCACGCGCAAAGGCGGTGGCGAGATCGTGGCGTTGCTCAAGACGGGGTCGGCCTACTATGCGCCGGCGTCGGCGGCCATCCAGATGGCCGAAAGCTACCTCAAGGATAAGAAGTGCGTGCTGCCGTGCGCGGCCTATCTCAACGGCGAGTACGGGGTCAAAGGGCTCTACGTCGGCGTTCCCGTGGTGATCGGCGCGGGCGGGGTGGAGCGGATCGTGGAAATCGACCTCAACGTGCAGGAACGTACGATGTTCATGAAGTCGATCGAGTCCGTGAAAGGACTGGTCGATGCCTGCCTCAAGATCGCGCCGCAGCTCGGTGCCTGAGGTGGGCTCGTTGAGCGCCCGAGCGGCGATCGGGGCGGCACAGACTGACGCAGCGCAGCTACCGGGGAGCCTATGCCCAAGCAAGCAATCGAAGCTCCGCCATTGAAGGCCGTCGGCCCCTACTCGCTCGGCGTCGATGTGGACGGACTGGTGCTGGTGTCGGGACAGATCCCCCTCGATCCCGTCACCGGCAAGCTCGTTTCCGGCGATATCAAGGCTCAGACCGAGCAGGTGTTTGCCAACCTCAGGACCGTGCTCGCGGCGGCCGGCCGCGACCTCTCGGACGTGGTCAAGGCGACGGTGTTCCTCGCCGACATGGGGGACTTCGCGGCCATGAACGAGGTCTATGCCAAACACATGTCGCCACCCTATCCCGCCCGCTCCACCATCGGCGTTGCCGCCCTGCCGCTCGGAGCCCGAGTGGAGATCGAGGTGATCGCCGTGGCCAAGTCCGACGACTGGCCGACCCGGCTCACCTGAAGCACGGAAACCGTTCATGAACATCCACGAGTACCAAGCCAAAGAGCTGTACCGCCAGTATGGGGTGCCGACGGCGGCCGGTTATGCGGCGTTCAGCGTCGAGGAGGCGGTGGCAGCGGCGGGCAAGCTGCCCGGTCCGGTGTGGGTCGTGAAGGCGCAAATCCATGCCGGCGGCCGAGGCAAGGGCCGCTTCAAGGAGAAGGAGGCCGGGGACAAGGGTGGCGTGCGCTTGGCGAGGTCGATCGAGGAGGTCGCGGCAGCGGCCAGCCAGATGCTCGGCAAGACGCTGGTGACGGTGCAGACGGGTTCTGCCGGGCGCACCGTGCGGCGGCTCTACATCGAGGAGGGATCGGAGATCGCGCGTGAACTCTATCTCTCGGCGCTGGTCGATCGGACCAGCTCGCGCGTCGCCTTCATCGCCTCGACCGAGGGGGGCGTCGACATCGAAAAGGTGGCGCACGAGACGCCCGAGAAAATCCTCACCCTCTCCATCGACCCGGCATCCGGCTATTCGCCGTTCCACGGCCGCAAGATCGCCTTCGCGCTCGGCCTCTCAGGAGACCTGATCAGCCAGTGTGTGAGGATGGTTGAGCGTCTCTACCGCTTGTTCGTCGAAAAGGACATGAGTCTGCTCGAGGTCAACCCGCTGGTGGTGACCAGGCAGGGCAAGCTGCTGTGCCTCGACGCCAAAATGAACTTCGATGACAACGCACTGTTCCGTCATCCGGAGATTGTGGAGTTGCGCGACCTCGAGGAGGAGGACGCCAAAGAGATCGAGGCCTCCAAGCACGATCTCTCCTACGTCGCCCTCGACGGCAACATCGGGTGCATGGTGAACGGGGCCGGTCTTGCCATGGCGACCATGGACATCATCAAGCTCTATGGCGGGGAGCCGGCGAACTTCCTCGATGTGGGCGGTGGCGCCTCCAAGGAGAAGGTGGCGGCAGCGTTCAAGATCATCACTGCCGATCCAAAGGTGAAAGGCATCCTGGTCAACATCTTCGGCGGCATCATGCGTTGCGACATTATCGCCGAAGGGGTGGTCGCCGCGGTCAAGGAGGTGGGGCTCAAGGTGCCGCTGGTGGTACGGCTCGAAGGCACCAACGTCGACCTCGGCAAGAAGATCCTCAACGAGAGCGGCCTCAAGGTAGTGGCCGCCGACAATCTCGCCGATGCTGCCGAGAAGGTCGTGGCGGCCATCAAGCGGAGGGCCTGACCGAGATGTCCGGCGCCACCGCAGCAGTCGGCCGATCCCCGGCCAGCAGCGCGCGGTACAGCCGCAGGTGCTTCTCGATGCACACCGCAAGCGAGTACTCGGCGGCAACGCGCGCGCGCGAAGCGGCGCCAAATCGGGAAGCAAGCTCGCGGTCCTCCATCATCCTCAGGATGGCGGCAGCGAGAGCGAGGGGGTCGCGCGGCGGCACCACCAGACCGTTGACTCCGTCAAGCACGGCCTCGGCGTTGCCGCCAGCATCGGTGATCACCAGAGGTAGGCCGGCGGCCATGGCCTCAAGGACGGCGTTGGAAGAGCCTTCCTCGTAGGAGCAATGGACGGCCAAGTCGGCCATGCGCAGCAGAGTGGGCACGTCCGAGCGCTGGCCGAGAAACCGCACATGATGGGCAATGGCAAGGTTGCGCGCCATGGCCTGCAGGGACGGGCCCGCGCCCTCGTCCCGGCCGGCGAGCAGCAGTGTCCAGTCGGACTTTAGCTGCCCGGCTATTGCCGCAAGCGCCTCGAGCAGGTCGGCATGACCCTTGTAGGCGTGGAGATTGGCGACCATGACAATGACCGGCGCGTCCGCGGGGATGCCAAGTGCGGCCCTCGCCTTCAGCCGGTCGAACGGCCCGTCGAACGGCGCAAGGTCGATGCCGTTGTTGATCAGCCCGGTGCGGTCGGCGGGAGCGCCCTCCGCGAGGAGCTGTCGAACGACGGCCCGCGAGTTGGCCAGAAAGACCGCGATTGCAGGGTGCAGCCAGCGCTCGATGGTTCTTGCGCCGGGGTAGCGGGCGAAATGCGTGTTCAGGCCACGCCGGTTCATGACGATGTGGGGCACTCTGGCGAGCAGCGCGAGCGGCGCGCCAATCAGGTAGGGGAGCGTGAGGTAGAAGTTCACGATTTGCGGACGATGGACAAACAACTGCCAGACGAGCCGCGCGATACCGCCGATCAATCGCAGGGCGCGGAGCACTCGCGAGCGCGGCGGGGGAGCCCCGAGGCGGCCGGGTCCGCTGACGCAGACGCCCGACCGCACGAGTTCGGGCGCGAGAACGCCGCGATCGAGCAGGGCGAGAACGCGGACATCGGCCGGCACGCTCGAGACGGCAGGCAGGATCTGGGCAAGCTGCCGCTCGGTGCCGCCGACGTCAAGCGACATGGTCACGAACAGGATACGCGGGCGGCAGCCCGTGCCGCGAAGGCTTCCACCAGACCCGGTCCGACGCAATGCGAATGGCGGCTTCGAGACGTCGCCGGGCATCTCATTCGATCCGCCGTACAACCTGATCCACTGCAATTCTAGAGACCTGCGGCGCGGAATGCGAGCGGCGGGATGAGGGCGCTGCTCGCAAGGTTAGCGGCGGGCCGTCCGCGCACCCGCTGCGGGCATGACGGCACCCGTTGCCAGGGGCCCGGCCGAGGGCGGCAGGCGATCGAGGCGCGAGGCCAGGTAGGCGGCGGAGCGCATCTCGATCAGGCGACTTGCAGTGCGCTCGAAAAGTCGAGCGCCGTCGCCAGTGGGGTAAAGCTCGTGCGGCTCGGCGTCCGCCGACACAACAAGACAAACGCGATTGTCGTACAGGGTGTCGACCAGATTGATCAACCGGCGCGCCTCGTTACGACGGGCTGGGGTGAGACGCGGGACGCCCTCGATCAGCACGGTATGGAAGGCGTGTGCGATGTGCAGATAGTCGGCTGCCCCGAGCGGCTTTTCGCACAGATCGGAAAAATGGAAACGAGCCACGCCCATCGCCGCCTCGGGAATGAGGAGCTTTCGGCTCCTGACTGGCAGCTCAAGCGCGGCGCCCTTCGCTTGGCCCGTGAGCCGCTCAAAGACCTCCCGTATGCGATAGTCGGCGGTCGCGCCGAGTGGCGTGAAGTAAAGGTCGCGCCCGGCCAGCTTGGCGAGGCGAAAGTCCTTGGCCGCGGCCAGCTCGAGTACGGTCATGCGTTCGCCGATGAGGTCGAGGAACGGCAGAAAAAGCTGGCGATTGAGACCGTTCCGGTAGAGTTCGGAAGGTGGCACGTTGGACGTGCAAACGACGACGACCTGACTTTCGAACATGCCCTTGAACAGTCGCCCCAGGATCATGGCATCGGCGATGTCGGTGACGTGCAGCTCATCAAAGCACAAGAGCCGCGCCTCGCGGGCAATGCGACGGGCGACGGAAGGGATGGGATCGCCATCGACGGCAGCGCGGGCAGCGGCAATCAGGTCGTGCACCTCAGCCATGAACTCGTGAAAGTGCAAGCGCCGGCGGGGCGAGAAGCGGACCCCTTCGAAGAAGAGGTCCATCAGCATCGTCTTGCCGCCGCCGATGCCGCCGTGGATATAGAGCCCCGCAGGTGCGGCCGTCCCGTTGGCGCGCAGCCGGGTGAGCAGATTATTGCCGGGCCGCCAGCGTTCGAGCCGCCGGGAAAGTTCGTCCAAGGCGCGCGCGACGACGATCTGGGCCGGATCGGGCTCCAGACGCCCCGTGGTCACCAAGTCGTTCAAGCGCTGCAGCGGTCCGGGCATGGGGAGCATGGCGGCCCCGCTAGCGTGCGTTCCGGCAGGAGGTCAAGCGGGAGCGTGGTCCAGGAGCAGCAATGTGACCTCCGGGCACCAGCCATGATCGGCACCCGTGTTTTGCCTCGAAATCGCCCGATCGGGGCGGTGTTGTGCGCCGCACAACAACGCCTACATCACGAGCAGCACCGCGCGGGGCCGGGAAATCCGCGCCAAGCCCGGGCAGCAAGGGGTGAGGATCATGAGCGGAGAGCGGCTGCTCGCGGGCAGCATCAGAAAACTGTGGCCTACGGAAACCCACCTGTTTCGTGACCATCTGCTTCGCCTGGACAAGGAAAGCCGCCGCATGCGTTTCGCGCACGGCGTCTCCGACAGCTTCATAGAAGAGTACGCCTCGCGCATGAGCGAGATGGGCAGCCTCGTTTACGCCTATCTCGAGGGCGGCCAGGCGCGCGCCGTCGCCGAATTGAGGAAGCTCGGCGATATCTGGGGCCAAGAAGCGGAGGCTGCGTTCTCGGTCGAACGAGCCTACCAGGACATGGGGATTGGTACGGAACTGATGGGTCGCGTGATCAGAGCGGCGCGCAATCGGGGTGTGCAGCGCCTCTACATGAGCTGCCTCGCCGAAAACCGCCGGATGCAGGCAATCGCCCGCAAATACGAAGCGGAACTTCGTTTCGAGTACGGCGAGGTGGTGGGCGAGATCGTCGCGCTCGAGCCCAACTACTTCTCCATTCTCGCCGAAGCGGTGGAAGATCGCGTCGGATTCGTGCTGGCCGTACTCGAGCTGCAGCACCGCATCGTCCGAGCGGCGTGATTCACTGTGGTTCGGCCTTGGTTAGGCGCGGGAACGGCGGGGTACGATCGCTCTCCCGAAATCATCAATTTGCAGCGCGTCATTCACATTTCGTCTGCTGAGCATCCCACAACGCACTCGAAACCCATGAATATTGGTGACTTAATGCAACACTACGGCGAAAAAGCCCGTTCACGGACGAATAGAATGCAATTTGCATGTCAACAATTCAGAAGACTTTCCACATGCTCACATTTGTTCGAAATGATTCGAACTTAAGAGGAGAGAACACATGGCTAAGGTCGCAGTGAAGAAGAAGGCGGTCGCCCGCAGGGCGAAGGCATCGGTGCGGAAGTCGTCGGCGCGCAAGAGCGCCGGCCGCAAGCCGGCTCGGGCCGTCCGCAAGGCTCGCAAGGTGCGCCGGGGCCGCTAGAGGCTGCGCGGTCCCCGCAGGGCAGGCGGGGCACCGCACACGGCAGAGGCCCTAGGGCCCTGGTCCTTCGGCCCAATTGCAACCGGGGGCATGCGCAAGCAGCCCCCGGCTTCTTGTTTGGTATTGGAGGCCGGGAGCCTCACATGCGGCGCTCGATCATGAGCTTCTTGATCTCTGCGATCGCCTTGGCGGGGTTCAGGCCCTTGGGGCAGGCCTTGGCGCAGTTCAGAATCGTGTGACAGCGATAGAGGCGGAAGGGGTCCTCGAGCTGGTCCAGCCGCTCACCCGTCGCTTCGTCGCGACTGTCGACGATCCAGCGGTACGCTTGCAGCAGGATCGCCGGCCCCAGGAAGCGGTCAGAGTTCCACCAGTAGCTGGGACAACCCGCCGAGCAACAGGCGCAGAGGATGCACTCGTAAAGTCCGTCGAGCCTTTCACGCTCGGGGCGCGACTGGCGCCATTCCGCGGCGGGAGCGGGCGTGGTGGTCTTGAGCCAGGGCTCGATGGAGCGGTGCTGGGCATAGAACTTGGTCAGATCCGGCACCAGGTCCTTGACGACCGGCATGTGCGGCAGCGGATATATCCGCACCGGGTCGGCGAAGTCGGCGATGGCCTCGATGCAGGCAAGGCGGTTGGTGCCGTTGATGTTCATGGAGCACGAGCCGCAAATGCCCTCCCGGCAGGAGCGGCGGAAGGTGAGGGTTGAGTCGATCTCGTTCTTGATCTTGATCAGCCCGTCGAGAACCATCGGTCCGCAGGAGTCGAGGTCGACCCAGTAGTGGTCCAGGCGCGGGTTCTCGCCGTCCTCCGGGTTCCAGCGGTAGACGCGGAACTCGCGCCATCTGCCCTTGCTGCTGGCGGGCTTGTTCCAGGTCTTGCCCGGCTTGATCTTCGAGTTCCTGGGCAGTGTCAGCTGAACCATGTGGTGGACTGTCTCCGGCTCGATCCTCGGCTTTCGGCCGCCACTATGTCATGGATTTCGCACCGCACACTGTCAATCTCGCCGGGTTGGCGCGGGCACATGCGCGACACACTGTCCCTTAGGTCTCATCCAGCCGGTAGCGCTTGAGCTCGCGCACGAGCGCCGTGAGCCGTACAGCGATGTCGAGGCCGCTGTCGACCGAGCTCTTCAGGGTGGCGCGCTGAGCGATCAACCGATTGAGGCGCTCCTGCTGCTCGCCGAAGCCGAAGAACACCTTCTCGGGTGCGTTGATCTCGCCGTCCTCGATGGCTGACATGGTCGCGTAGCTGCTTTGGGCGGCCAGCACGAACATGCTGGCGACGTGGTCGACCAGGTCCTGGTAGATACGAATCGAATCGGCATCGACGCGCGCGCCGTGCACCCCAAACTTGAGTGGTGCAGCCGCGGTGCCGCCTTCGCCAGCAAACAGCTTCGGGTAGCGTTGGAAGCGACGGAAGGCGTCGTGCAGACCGAGACAGGAACTCTCGAGATCGCGCAGCGCCATCGCCGCCTTGCGCCGGCCCCGCGATCTGTCGCTCGGTGGACGATCCTGGGCGATCCAGTTGATCGAGGCGATGGAGGCGATGGCGCCAAGAGCGGCCAGCGCAGGCAACACAGCAGCGAACGGATCGGGCGCAAGACGCATGTTGGCGTCGGCCTTGGCGATGGTCTTTCGCGTTGCCCGTTGCACGAGCGGTCCCTGGAAACAATGTCTCAGTGGGGCAGGGTGGGGCGACTCAACGGCCGCATTCATACACGGCGCCGATGGCAGACAAGCGGCGGGACGCGAAGAAAGCTGTGTGTGGCGCAAGCCGCGGAGGCGGGGCGCAGCCGGCAGGTCAATAGACGCGGGCTTTGGGAGGGATGTACTTGATCTCGTTGGTGAGGGTGTGCGTGTGAACTGGCCGGTAATCGATGCGCACCGATCGGTCGCGATCGTTTGCCCAGGCCAGCGTGTGCTTCATCCAATTGACGTCATCGCGGGCGGGAAAATCCTCGCGCGCATGGGCGCCGCGGCTCTCCTTGCGGTCCCTGGCGCCCACCACCGTCACTGCCGCCTGGGCGATCAGGTTTTCGAACTCGAGCGTCTCGATGAGGTCGGAATTCCAGATGAGCGAGCGGTCCGATACGCGGATGTCGTCGGTGCCCCTCCACAGCTCGCAGATCAGGTTCACGCCCTCCTCCAGGACCGGCCCGTCACGGAACACGGCGCAATTGTTCTGCATCACCTTCTGCATCTGGAGACGCAGCGCGGCGGTCGGCGTGGAGCCTGCGGCGTAGCGGAGGCGGTCTAGCCGGGACAGCGCCAGATCGGCGGCGCTTGCGGGCAGCTCCGGGTGCGCGGAGTTCGGCTCGATGGTCTCGGCGCATCGCAAGGCGGCGGCGCGACCGAACACGATGAGGTCGATGAGGGAGTTGGAGCCCAGCCGATTGGCGCCGTGCACCGACACGCAGGCGGCCTCGCCGAGCGCCATCAGGCCGGGAACGACAGAGTCGGGATTGCCATGCTTCAGCGTCACGACCTCGCCGTGATAGTTGGTCGGGATGCCGCCCATGTTGTAGTGCACGGTCGGAATCACCGGGATCGGCTGGCGGCGCAAATCGACGCCGGCGAAGATCTTCGCGCTCTCGGTGATGCCCGGCAGGCGCTCGGCCAGGATATCCGGGTCGAGATGGTCGAGGTGCAGATAGAGGTGGTCCTTCTCGGGTCCGACGCCACGGCCCTCCCGGATCTCGAGGGTCATGGCGCGGGAGACCACGTCACGCGAGGCGAGGTCCTTGGCGTGCGGAGCGTAGCGCTCCATGAAGCGCTCGCCCTCGGAGTTGGTCAGGTATCCCCCTTCACCGCGCGCACCTTCGGTGATGAGTACGCCGGCGCCGTAGACGCCGGTCGGATGAAACTGGACGAACTCCATGTCCTGCAGCGGAAGGCCGGCGCGCAGCACCATGGCGTTGCCATCGCCGGTACAGGTGTGCGCTCCGGTGCAGGAGAAGTAGATGCGGCCATAACCGCCGGTGGCGAGAATGGTCTTCTTGGCGCGGAAGCGATGCACGCTGCCATCGTCCAGAGAGAGGGCCACGACGCCAAGGCAGGCCCCTTCCTGATCCATCATCAGATCGATGGCGAAGTACTCGATGAAGAACTCGGCCGAATGGCGCAGGGCCTGCCCGTAGAGCGTGTGCAACATGGCGTGGCCCGTACGATCGGCAACGGCGCAGGTGCGTTGCGCCGGCGGGCCTTCGCCATACTCGGTGGTCATGCCGCCGAACGGGCGCTGATATATGCGCCCGTCCTCGGTGCGGGAGAAGGGAACCCCGTAGTGCTCAAGCTCATAGACCGACTGGGCCGCGTTACGGCACAGGTACTCGATGGCATCCTGATCGCCGAGCCAGTCGGCGCCCTTGACGGTGTCGTACATGTGCCAGCGCCAGTCGTCCGGCCCCATGTTGCCAAGAGCAGCGGCGACGCCGCCCTGGGCCGCCACCGTATGCGACCGGGTGGGGAAGACCTTGGTGATGCAGGCAGTCTTGAGGCCTGCCTCAGCAGCGCCCAGGGTGGCGCGCAAGCCGGAGCCGCCCGCACCAACGACGACCACGTCATAGGTGTGGTCCGTCAACGGATAAGCCCTGCCGTTGATGGAGGGGGCGGCGAGGGCGGAGCCATTGCCCTTGGCGTTGCCGGCTTGCGTCATCTCATCCTCAAGGTCCGAGGCTCAGCTTGAGCACCGCCAGGGCAATGGCCGCCCCGATGACGATTGAAAAGAACGTGTTAAGCACGAGGAGCATGAGCTTCGCCCCTTCGGCGTGCACGTAATCTTCGATGATCACCTGCATGCCGATGCGCATGTGGAGCACGCCTGAGAGAAGGAGCAAGAGCAGCCCGAAGGCAACGAGCGGATGCGCGAGAGTGCGGGTGACCGTGGCATGGTCGGCGCCCGCCAGCACGGCGAGGAGGGCCACAAGCGGCGGCACAAGGATCAGGTTGGCGACGGCGGTCAACCGCTGGCGCCAAAAGTGGCTGGTGCCGTCCCTGGCGGCACCCAGGCCCCGTACCCTCCTCAGCGGCGTGCTCACGACCTCTCAAATCCCTCCGCGGATTTGCCAAGCTAGAACCCAGATGGCGATGGTAACGGCGACAGAAAGGATGATCGTCCCCCAGCACAGCAGATCCACGTTCGCCAGAGCGAAGCCGCGGCCCGTATCCCAGATCAGATGGCGGATGCCGCCAAGCATGTGGTGGACGAGAGCCCAGGTATAGCCGAAAAGCACGATCCGGCCGATCGGCACGCCATAGGGGCTCGCAGCGATGAGACCGTTGACGTAGTCGAAGGAGGGCATCCCGACGGCCGCCGAGATCACCCAGGCTGCGAGCAGCAGCGTGCCAAAGTAGAGGGCGCCGCCGGTGATGCGATGGAGAATCGACATCACCATGTTAATGAGCGGCGAATAGATCTGCAGATGCGGAGAAATGGGCCGCGCGCGCTTCGATCCGTTAACGGATGAGGCCTCAGCCATTCATCAAGCTCCAACTGCTCCTGGGGCGGATGCAACCATAGCCCAGCGGCGATGCTCCGGCCGTTCGGCCTGGTCATGGCTGCCATGCGCAGGCGGTTCCGGGTGAGGAATTGCCCCGCGCATGGACCCGCGCGTGGAATCGCCTGCCGTATAGCGTGCGATGCAAAAGGCGGCAACGGTGGTCGTGTGCCGGCGGCGGAGCGGCACGAAGGAGGCGGCTGCTAGCGCGGCAGAACCGCCCACAAGTCGAGGTCGAGGATGACACCGTCCTCGTAGGCGCCAGAGGCCATGAGACGCGGAAAACCGGCGGGCGTCCGGTTCTTGAGGGCGACAAGGCGAAGACGCAGGGCGCCAACATCGCTGCGGCCGGGCAGCTCGACCTTCTCCAGCACTTCCGACCAGGCGTAGACGGTGTCGCCGGCAAAGCAGGGCGCGGTGTGGCGGCCGCTGTTGATGGCGGCGATGTGGAAGCAGTTGGCAAGCCCGTTGAAGGAGAGGGCCCGGGCCAGCGAGATGACCGCGCCGCCATAGACAAGGCGGCGGCCGAAGCGGCCCTGGCCTTCCGCGTGCTGATTGAAATGCACCCGCGCCGTGTTCTGATAAAGCCTGGTTGCAATCTGGTGCTCGGCCTCCTCGAGCGTCATGCCGTCGGCGTGATCGATGCGCTCGCCGACCTCGTAGTCCTGCCAGCGGTGGGGAGAGCCGGCGGCGGCGACGTCATAGGCGGCGGGATCGATGGGCGGCACGGCAGTGCCAATGGTGGCCGGCTCGAGCCGATCGGAGAGATCGGGCACCACCGGTTCGGGGGCAGGCGCGGTTTTGTTGCGCTTTCTCACCATGACCCAGCGCACATACTCGAGCACGGTTTGCCCGGCCTGGTTCTCGCCTTTCGAGCGCACGTAGACGATGCCGGCATCGCCACTCGAGGTCTCCTTGAGCCCGATCACCTCGGAGGTGGCGCTCAGCGTGTCGCCGGCATACACGGGCCGCAAGAACCGGCACTCGGCATAGCCGAGGTTGGCGACGGCATTGAGCGAGATGTCGGGGACGGTCTTGCCGAACACGACGTTGAACACGAGCAGGTCGTCGACGGGCGAGCGCGGGTAGCCGATAGCTCTGGCGAAGGTATCTGCCGACTGGACGGCAAAACGCGGCCCGTAAAGGCCCACGTAGACGGCGACGTCGCCGGCAGTGAGGGTTCGCGGCGAGGCGTGGCGCAGGATCTGGCCCAGACGAAAGTCCTCGAAGAAATTACCCACGCCGGTCTTGAGGGCGGTCATGGCCGGCTCCCAGCGATCGCGTCGGCAATGGCGACGGTGCGGCGGGCGATGTCGGCATGCATGATCTCGACCATTCGCCCGTCCACAGTAATGACGCCCTTGCCCTTGTTCTCGGGAAGCTCGAATGCGGCGATCACCTTGCGCGACCAGGCGATGTCATCGGCGGACGGCGCGAACACCTCGTTGGCGATGGCAAGCTGGTCGGGGTGGATCAGGGTCTTGCCGTCCATGCCGAGGCGTCGACCCGACTCGCACTCGCGCCGGAAGCCCTCAAGATCGCGGAAGTTGTTATAGACGCCATCGAGCACGTCGAGGCCAAAGGCGCGGGCGGCGGTGATGGTGGCGGAAAGCCAACAAAGTGCAGCGACGCGATCGGCGCCGAGGTCAGCGCGTGTCTCCTTGGCGAGATCGTTGGTGCCCATGACGAAACCGGCAAGCCGGGTTGCCGGCTCCCGGGCAAGGGCGGCGATGTCGGCGATGCGGAGGATGGCGAGCGGGGTCTCGATCATCAGCCAGAGCCGGGTGCGTTGAGGGGCGCCAGCGAGAAGGGAGGCGATGCGGCGTGCATCGTCGGGAGTGGCGATCTTGGGAACGAGGATGCCGTCGGGTGCGGCGGAGACGGCCGCGGCCGCATCGTTCTTCCCCCAGGGCGTATCGAGGGCGTTGATGCGGATCACAACTTCGCGGCTGCCGTAGCCACCCGAGCGGGCGGCGGCTGCCGCCTGCTCGCGAGCGGCGGGCTTCGCCTCGGGCGCCACCGCGTCCTCGAGGTCGAAGATCACCATGTCGGCGGGGAGTGTCTTCGCCTTCTCCAGAGCACGGGCGTTGGACGCCGGCATGTAAAGGGCGCTGCGCCGCGGTCGGAACTGCATGGGGGGTCTCGCTCGTGTGGATAGCCGGCGCTGAGCCTATCGTGCGCTGCACAAGATCGCAAAGCATGGCTTGCTGGCCGTAATCCGGGCAAACTGGGGCCATGCCAGAGCGGGCGGATGTGGTGATCGTGGGCGGGGCCGTGATCGGCAGCGCGGTCGCCTACTACCTGAGGAAACTGGGCTTTCGCGGCTCCGTGGTGGTCGTCGAGCGCGATCCGGGCTATCGGCTCGCCAGCACGTCGCGCTCGGTGGGCGGACTGAGGCAGCAATTTTCTACGGCGGAGAACATCCGCCTCTCGCTGGCGACGCTGGCGCTCATCCGCAATCTAAAGAGCGAATTCGGCGAGGACGCCGACGTGGGCTTCTGCGAGCGGGGGTATCTGATGCTCGCGAGCCCGAAGGGTCGGGAAGTCCTCGTGCGCAACGTGGCGCTGCAACAGCGGGAGGGGGCCGACATCGCGCTCTACGACCCGCCGGCGCTCGCGGAGCGCTTTTCCTGGCTCAGCACCGACGGCGTGGCGGCGGGCGCGTTCGGCCGCAGCGGAGAGGGGTGGATCGATCCGTCGAGCCTGATGATGCTGCTGAGGAAGGCGGCGCAGGCGCGGGGCGTTGAATACCTTCACGACGAGGTGGTCGGCATCGAGGTAGCCGGCCAGCGTGCGGTGACGGTGGCTCTGGCCGGCGGAGACCGTATCGGGTGTGGCAAGCTGGTCAATGCCGCAGGGCCGCAGGCCGGAAAGGTAGCGGCGCTGGCAGGCCTTGCGCTGCCCGTGGAGCCGAGAAAGCGCTTCGTATTCGTGTTCGACTGCCGAGATCCGCCAATCGAACTTGCTGAGGCACCGCTGACGGTCGATCCGAGCGGGGTGTGGTTCCGGCCCGAGGGGCGGAGCTTCATTGCCGGATGCTCGCCTCGAAAGGAGCAGGAGCCGCCGGCAGCGGACCTCGATGCAATCGACCATAGCCTGTTCGAGAACGAGATTTGGCCGGTGCTGGCAGCGCGCGTGCCGGCGTTCGAGGCGATCAAGGTGACCGGCGCCTGGGCGGGCTTTTATGACTACAACACGTTCGATCAGAACGCCGTGGTGGGGGCCCATTCCGACGTGCGGAACTACTATTTCGCGAACGGGTTTTCCGGTCACGGTCTGCAGCAGGCGCCAGCGGTCGGCCGCGCCGTCGCCGAGCTGATCGTGCACGGCCGCTTTCGGAGCATCGACCTTGAGCGCTTCGGCTACGAGCGGATCGTGCGCAACGAGCCGCTCGCCGAGGCCAACGTCGTCTAAAGTCGCGGAGAGCCGACCTTGGCGTGCGTACTTGCCATTTCCTCGCAGGTTGCCAGAGGCCATGTCGGCCTGTCGGCGATCGTCCCCGCGCTCCGCCGCCTCGGGCACGAGGTGTGGGCGCTGCCGACCATCGTCCTCTCCAACCACCCCGGCCACAGGCACAGCGCAAGCATGCGGATCCAGGCGGGGGTGCTGCAACGCATGGTCGATGCGCTCGACAGGAACGGCTGGCTCGGAGAGATCGATGCCGTGCTTACCGGGTATCTGCCGAGCGTTTCACACGTGGCGTTCGCGGCCCAGACACTGGTGCGCCTCAAGGCGCGTCGGCCGGCCGTCATTTATCTGTGCGATCCGGTGATCGGTGACGAGCCCAAGGGCCTTTACATCGAGGCCGGCGCAGCCGCGGCCATCCGTGACGCACTGGTGCCGCGCGCCGACATCTCGACGCCGAACCGCTTCGAGCTATCGTTTCTTGCCTGTGCCCCGATCGAGGACCAAGCCTCGGCAGTCAAGGCATCAGCAGCGCTCGGCGTGGCCAGCGTGCTGATCAAGTCGCTGCCGGGCGGGCTGCCGGCGGAGCGCATCAACCTGATGGTATCGCCCAAGGGAAGCTACCTAGCGCGCGTGCCGCTGCGCGGGAGGGTGCCGCACGGCGTCGGCGACCTGATGGCCGGGCTGCTGCTCGGCCACCTGCTGAACGGGGCAAGTCCAGGAGAAGCGCTTGCCAAATCGACGGCGGCGGTGGATGCGGCACTGGAGGTGAGCGAAGGTGCCGACGAACTGAAGCTTGCCGCCTGGGCCGCCTCCCCTGAACCCCCTGGCTGGCCGGTCGAAAGTCTGACGCAAGATTGAGCGGCGTTGAGCGTGGCGGGTCCATAAGGCCGCCCTGAGCCGGCTACCAACGGAAATCAGCGACGTTGGCCGTTAAACATTCCAATCAGCACTCTCGCCCGTGCGGTTCGCATGGCGCGGGAAGCGCTATTTGGTGTACAAGTGCCAGCCGACAATCGCACCCCGCAACAACGGGGCGTTGGGGGCTGCCGGCAAGCAATTCCCGACTCGTCGGGAATGCTGGCCATGCTCGGGGATCGGGTTAGGCAAGGTTCTGATGGTTCTTGTACGAAGATTGTTAATCCTGGCCGCCGTGATCGGGTGCGGGTACGGCGGCTATTGGCTCTACGTCAACTATTTCGGCAAGGCAACCGGCGCCAGCATCCAGCGTTCATCCGATGGCGGTGCGCGACCCGTCGAAGTCAGTGAAGTGCAGACGAGCCGCCTCAAGCGAACCATCGACGCAGTGGCGACGACCAGGGCACGACAAGCGATCGAGGTGGTCCCGCTGGTGGCCGGGCGCGTCATCGAGATCCCGGTGGCTGCCGGCCAGGAAGTGAAAAAGGGCGATGTTATTCTGCGCCTCGATGACGATATCGAGCGGGCGAATCTGGCCGAAGCGCGTGCCAAGCTGCAGCAGGCGGCGCTGGCGCTGCAGCGGGCGCAGGTGCTGCTCAAGTCCAATACGGTGACCACTGCGACGCTCGAGCAGCTCAAGGCCGACGAAGCGGCAGCGTCCGCGGAGATCGAGCGCGCCGAGCGTCGGCTGGCGGATCGCACGCTGCGGGCGCCGTTCGATGGTCGGGTGGGGCTCACCAGGGTCGAAGTCGGAGCGCGCATAGACAGCAGTGTGGTGGTGACGACGCTCGATGATCTGTCCGAGGTCGAGCTCGAGTTCCTGCTGCCGGAGACGGTGTTCGGAGAGACTCGCATCGGCATGGAGGTGGAAGCGGAGGCCGCCGCCTTCCCAGGGCGCACCTTCGCCGGCAAGATCGCCAGCATCGACAGCCGGATCGATCGCAGCTCGAGGACCTTCAAGGTGCGTGCCGCCGTGCCCAATCCAGAGCGGGTGCTGCCGGCCGGCATGTTCATGCGGCTGGTCGTGGTGCTGTCGGAGAAGGTTGCCCTCACCGTGCCCGAGGAGGCGGTCGTGGCGGAGGGCATGGATACCTTCGTGTATCTCGCCAAAGATGGCAAGGCAGTGCGGCGCAACGTCAAAATCGGGCAACGCCAGCCGGGGATCGTCGAGGTTACCCAGGGCCTTGCCGTCGGCGAACAGGTGATCGTGCGCGGCATTCAGCGGCTCAGAGACGGGGTCGTCATCCGGGTGAGCGGCAAAGACGGGCCCGTCGAGCGCCCGCGGCAGGGCGGGAGGAGCAGCGGCGTCAAGGGCAACGGCACATGACGCTGTCCGATCTCAGCATTCGCCGCCCGGTGCTGGCGACCGTCGCCAGCCTGCTCATCGTCGTGCTGGGCGTCGGGGCGCTGATCCGACTGCCGATCCGCGAGCTGCCCGATATCGACAACGCCATCGTGACGGTGACGACCGAGCTCAAGGGTGCTGCGCCCGAAATCATCGATACCGATATCACGGAGGTGATCGAGAGCGCGGTCGCTGGCATCAGCGGCGTCAAGTCCATCACTTCGTTCAGCCGGCGCGGGCGAAGCCGTACCGTGGTCGAGTTCGAGATCGGGCGAGACCCCGACGAGGCGGCCAACGACGTTCGCGACGCGGTCGGGCGCGCACGGGGCGATCTGCCCCAGGATGTCGAGGAGCCGCAGATCGTCAAGAGCGATAGCGACAGCGAGCCGGTGATGCGCCTGGCGGTGACCTCCACGCGGATGTCGCCGCCCGAGATCACGGATTACTTGGAGCGCTTCGTCGTCGATCGGCTGGCTACTCTGGACGGAGTCGCCAGCGTCGATATTCAGGGTTCGCGCCGGTATGCGGTGCGCATCTGGCTCGACCGCGCGGCGATGGCCGCCCGCAACCTCACGGTCGCACAGGTGGAGAGTGCGCTGCGGCGCAATAACGTGGAGCTGCCGGCAGGCGAGGTCGAATCGCTCAACCTGCAACTGTCGATCCGGCTCGACAGCCGACTGCAGACGATCGAGTCCTTCCGCAACATTGTGGTCGATCGGATTGCCGGCTATCCCGTCCGCTTGAGCGACATCGCCACTGTCGAACTGGGAGCGGAGGACGACAAGACCATCGTACGCGCGAACGGGGTCCAGGCCATCGGGCTCGCGGTCCTGCGTCAGGCCAAGGCCAATACGATCGCGATTTCAAATGCGGTTCGCAAGGAGATCGAGAACCTCAAGCCGACTCTGCCGGAGGGCATGACGATCACGGTCGGTTCCGACGATGCGCTGTTCGTCGCGGCTTCGATCAAGGAGGTGCTGATCGCGCTTGGCATCGCAATGGTGCTGGTGGTGCTGGTGATCCTTGCCTTTCTTGCTTCCGTGCGCGCCACCCTGGTGCCGGCCGTCACCATACCGGTGTCGTTGATCGGATGCTTCCTGATCCTCTGGCTGCTCGGCTATTCGATCAACGTGCTGACGCTGCTGGCGCTCATTCTTGCCATCGGCCTCGTCGTCGACGATGCCATCGTGGTGCTCGAGAACGTTCAGCGCCGCATCGACTACGGGGAGAGCCCGCTGGTGGCGAGCACGCTCGGCACGCGGCAGGTGACGTTCGCGGTGCTGGCCACGTCGCTGACGCTCGTTGCCGTGTTCGTGCCGATCTCGTTCCTGGAAGGCGAGGTCGGCCGCTTGTTCACCGAATTCGGCTTCGTGATGGCGGGCGCGGTGCTGATCTCCACGTTCGTCGCCCTCTCCTTGTGTCCGATGCTCACATCGAAGCTGCTCGCACCGTCGGCTGAGCCGGTAAGCGAAGGCGCACCGCCGCGCGGTTTCATGGGCGCAGTGGCGCGGAGCTATCGGTACCTGCTCGAAAGGGCGGTGAAAGCGCCGGAGATGGTCATCGTGGCCACCGCGCTGTTCGCGGGTGGAAGCTGGTTCGTCTACCAGGGGCTGCCGCGCGAGCTGACGCCGCGCGAGGACCGCGGCGTCATCTTCATGCCGATTACGGCACCAGAGGGCAGCACCGTTCGCTACACCAACATGCAGAACAAGACGATGGAAGAGGCGGTCGCGTCGTTGCGAGCGAGCGGTGACGTGGAGACGGTCTATTCCGTTGTCGGCAGCGGGGGGCGAACCAATCGCGGGTTCGTGGTGCTGCGCCTCAAGCATTGGGACGATCGCGAGAAGACGGCGAGCCAGATCCTGGGCGAGATCAGGCCCAAGATGGCCCGACTGACCGGCGCCAAAGGCTCTCCGGCGATGCCGGCCGGCCTCGGGGTCAAGGGATCGCGCACGCCAGTTCGGGTGGTGGTCGCCAACCCAGACTTCGAGAATGTGAAGATCTGGGCGAGGGCGCTGCTGCGGCGCGCGGAGGAAAATCCGGGTCTCGACAACCCCGAGCTCGACTTCGAGGAGAACCAGCCGCAGCTCACACTCAAGATCGACCGCAGCCGCGCCGACGATCTCGGTATCGGTGTGGAAACGATCGCTGCCACGCTGCAGACCTTCTTCGCCTCGCGCGAGATCACCGATTACATCGATCGGGGACGCGCCTATCCGGTCATCGTTCAGGCCAAGGAAGGTGACCGGCGGACCCCGGACGACATCCGAGGCATATTCGTGCGCGCAGGCGATAACCAGACCTTGATCCCGCTCACCGCGCTGGTCAGCGTCGCCGAGGGGGCGGCAGCGCCGGAACTGCGCCGCTACAACCGCCTGCCCGCGATCGCACTCGAAGCCGGTCTCAGGGAGGACTACGATCTCGGATCGGCACTCAACTATCTGGAGAAGGCGGCGGCAGAGATCCTACCACCCGAGGTCAAGCTCAAATATGCCGGCCCCTCGCAGCAATTCAAGGAAACCTCGGGCGGGGTGGCGGTTACGCTGGCCCTCGCGTTCCTGATCGTCTTTCTGGTGCTCGCGGCTCAGTTCGAGAGCTTCGTGCATCCGCTGATCATCATGCTGAGCGTGCCGCTGGCGCTGGCGGGAGCCATCTACTCGCTCCTGTTCAGCGGGCTGTCACTCAACGTCTACAGCCAGATCGGCATCATCCTGCTGGTCGGACTGATGGCCAAGAACGGCATTCTGATCGTGGAGTTCGCAAACCAGCTGCGCGATCGTGGCTACGGCGTGCGTGAAGCCGTGATCGAGGCCTCGGTGCTGCGGCTGCGGCCGATCGTGATGACAGTGATCTCGACCATCCTCGGCGCGGTGCCGTTGATGCTGGCAAGCGGGGCCGGGGCGGAGAGCCGGGAAGCGATCGGTACGGTGATCGTCGGTGGTTTGGGCGGCTCGCTGGTCCTCACCCTGTTCCTGACGCCGGTGCTCTATGATCTGATGGCCGGCTACACGCGGCCGCGGGGCGCCATCGAGAAGGCGCTCGAGGCGGAGCTCGCCGGAACGAGCGGAGCGCGGGTGTAACCTAGCGCGGGACGGCTTACCCGCCAGTGGCGCCATCGTGCGAAGCGCCAGACCAAGCGGCACGGTGGCCGAGATCAGGCGGAGGATCGCGCGGCACCGGGCACTGGTCCCGGTGGGGGGCATTACGGTGTGAACCCGAGCACGCCGGATGCGCCCGGCTTGGAGCGGCTGATCTCGGCGATCAGATCAACAAGAGCGTGCGCGTTGCCGACAATTCCCAGCACCTCGGCCTGCTTCCTCGCCTTGGCGAAATCCCCCGGCGTCAGATTGGAAAAGGCGAGGCCGTCCCGCGGGGGGCGCTCAAGACCGAAGAACACCCGCCAGGCGTGTTCGAGCCCACTGCGATCGAGATAGTCGAAGCGCACGTTGAATGTGAAACGGCGCAGCGAAGCCTGGTCGATGCGCTCCATGAGGTTGGTGGTAAAGCACACGGGCAGAGGGTGTTCCTCCATCCAAGTCAGCATCTCGTTGACCTGCGATATCTCCCAGGAACGATGGGCGTCGCGCCGGTCGAGCAAAAGGCTGTCGGCTTCGTCGAAGACCAGGAAGGCCCCGGACTCGCGCGCTTCCTCGAAAGCGTCGGCGATGTTGCGCTCCGACTGGCCAACATAAGGGCCCAGAATGTCGGAGGCCCGCTTCTGCAGGACTTCGAGGCCGAGCCGGCCGGCCAGGTAGCGGGCAAATGCCGACTTGCCGGTGCCGGGCGGCCCGTAGAGGCAAAGCGAGAAGGCGCGCGCACGGCCACCGACCAGCTGGTCGGCGAGCGCGATCAGGTCTCGGCTGGCGGCGGTGAGGCCCGGATCGAAGGCGGGGATGGCGGTGAGCCGGCGTGCGGCCACACCGGAGACCGCGCGCATGATGCCGCGCGCCGCCCGCTCGATGACGTCCGCGCCCCCGCCGGCGAACTTGGCGGCGCGGATCGCGTTCTCGATGATTGCCGGCGTGGCATCGATGCGCTCGGCAAGGCGGCCGAGGTCGTGATCGGCGATGTCGAGACCGGCGCGATCAAGCAGCTGCTGGATGATGCGCCGACGCTGCGCGACGGGCGGACGCTTCAGCTCGATGGCAAGGGTCATGCGGCGAAGCAGAGCAGGGTCGATGTTGGCAAGCTCGTTCGAGGTCCAAAGGATCGGAACCGGATTGGTCTCCAACAAGCGGTTGAGGTACACCTTCGATCCGCCCCGGTTGATGAGATGAACAGCGATGTCCTCCATCTCGTCGAACAGCAGCGCGGTCCGTCGCTCGCCGGAAAGCAGACGTTCGGAAAGCACCAGGTCGGCGAGGCGGGCAGAGCGGTTGTACTCGGTATCGCGCGTGTCCTCCCCGGCAACGTAGAGCGTGAGACCGGCGGCTTCGGCCGCGACCTTGGCGAGTTCGGTCTTGCCGGCTCCGGGCGAGCCGTAGAGCAGCACGTTGACGCCCGGGGCGGCAGCCTCCGCCCCGCCCTTCAGCACGGCGACGATAAGGTCGCGGTCGGCGGCCACGTGCTGGTAGTCGGACAGGCCCACGGCGGAGGTGACGGGCGCGCCGAGCAAGGCGTCGCGCATTGCAGCGAAGTCGGCATAATGGCGGTCGAGGCAGGTGTTGATGCGAAACGGAATCGTATAACGGCCGGCATGGCCGGCAATCAGCTCGCCCTCGCGCAACTGGAGGAGGCCCGAACCGATGAGGTCGTTCCAGGGAGAGAGTACTTCGTCCACCACCCGGATCGGCTCGCCGATCAGGTAGGCGATGGCGCGCGGGATAGGACCGGAGCATTCCAGCACGGTGTTGGCGAGGTATTGGATCTGCTCGTAGCGCATGCAGCAGGCAATGAGCCCGACAATCTTCCAGGCCGCATCCGGGGAAGACAGCCCGAGTGCCAGCACGAGGGACTCCACGTTGCTCGCAAGGGGTTCCGGCCGCGGCGTCTCCTTGGCGGCGGCGTCGAGCATGCGCAATAGGTCGCCTCGCGCCGACAGATAGGCGCGCTCGAACTCGGAATGCCGGAAGCCGGTGCCGTACATGTTGCCGATTGTCGAGGAGATCAGGGTCGGCATGGGCAGGCCGAGGCTTTCGGAACGTTCGTTTAGCCAATAGACGACGTGGCGGGCGGACCGTGTGGGCAGGTCGGGGCGCGAGATCACTCGCGCCAGGTACCGCGCAATGAGGCCGCGTTCCACGTCGGTTACTGACATCGTTCCCCCCCAGCGAGGCGCATCAGGTTCGCGCAGCCAACCTTCATACCATCTCTTCGGCGACAAGGACTGTCCGGCAACAGGGACGGCTTTCGCCGCTGGTCGGTTGGGCTAGTATGTCGCCGACGAAACGGAGGTGCGAGACCCAATGGACGCGACGCAGTTTCCCGAGCATCTGGCGGATCGCTACAAGCGGTTCAGGTTCCGTCATTTCGCGCCGAACATGGAGCATTACGTCAGGCTTGCGAACGTCGGGCAGAGCCCGGACGTCATGGTGGTCTCCTGCTGCGACAGCAGGGTCGATCCGGAAACCATCTTCAGTGCCATGCCGGGCGAGCTGTTCGTGGTGCGCAACGTCGCCAACCTGGTGCCGCCGTTCGAGACCACCGGCAAATTCCACGGCGTGAGCGCGGCGCTGGAATTCGCCGTCCTCAACCTGCGCGTCAAGCATATCTTGGTCTTGGGACACTCCGGATGCGGCGGCGTGGCGGCCTCGCTCGATCGATCCGCGGCGCGACAGACGGAGGCGCAGTTCATCAGCAATTGGATGTCGCTGCTCGAGCCGGGGCGCGAGCGGGTGACGTCGGCGCTCAAGGATCGGCCAACGGCAGAACAGCGCACAGCGCTGGAGCTCGAGGCGATTCGAACCTCGCTCGACAATCTGCGAACGTTTCCCTGCGTGCAGGCGCTGGAAGCCAAGGGCAGGCTCGGGCTGCACGGCGCCTACTTCGACATCGCAACAGGCGCTCTATCGGTGCTCGATGGGGCGACGGGAGAGTTCGTAGCGCTTTAGTCTAGGGTCTGTGCTCAAATAGGCGCGCTGTCGCGCGCCTGCCGACCGCCTAGGTCAATTTCCCCACAATAGCGGACCATTCGGTGATTTGTCCAACACGGAGAAAGCGTGCCATAACCGGCATAGTCGGATTTATTTGTTACCTGGCAAATTGCCGCGCCGCAGGCGGAACGACTATCGAAGGATTGCGCGCCCGACTTGTTGTACGAAATCGGCGAAGTGCATTTGGTTCGTCGCAGCCAGGCCGAAAACCACTGTTCCCAGCAGTAGCAAGGCCAGCACAATGTAGCGGCTCCTTGAGGCGCCTCTGCCCCGAGCTTCCGCAGCCTGAGTGTTCATTTCTGCTGAACCCATGGTCGTGTCGGCGCCGGCAGAAGTCGTCACGGTTGCCGCAGGCGCTCTCAGGCGCTCGGCTTGTACTTTAGCGAGTGTAGTGTTGATCTCGGCGGCGCGGGCCGCCCAGTCCTTCTTGGCGAGTGCGAGGGCCATCTCGCGGTGACGGCGCCACTGCGCGAGGGCCGCCTCGATCTCGGCCTCCTCTTGTGGGTCGGGCGAGGGCGCGAGCCAGCGCGAGACGACGTCCGGATCGACCTCTCCCAGGATCGGGCGCAGGATGCGCAGCTCCTCGTCGGTGAGCCGGCTCTGGCCGACGAGCCGGTGCCGTGCCACCGCCCGCACCAGGGCGCCGCCGGTGAGCTTGGCGAGCCATGTCACGTCCCAGATTCGTGCAACGCCGCGGGACACGGTCGCCAACCGTGTCCCATCGGCGCTAAAGGCGATTTTGGCCGTGTTGTCGCTCGGCACATGGGCCAGCTCCATGCCGCTCGCCGTGTCCCAGACCCGCGCAGTGTTTTCGGATGTCGTCACGAGCCGCGCACCGTCCGAGCTGAAGGAAGCTCCCAAAACCTCTGCGGCGTGAGCCAATCGGACCAGCTCGACGCCGGTGGCCGCCTCCCATACCCGCGCGGTCCGATCGGCGGACGCCGTCACCAGTCGCGTCCCATCAGAGCTGAAGGAGCCGCTATTGACCCTGCCATCGTGTGCTAATCGGACCAGCTCGGCACCGGTCGCCGCATCCCATACCCGCGCGGTCCAATCGGCGGACGCCGTCACCAGTCGCGTCCCATCAGGGCTGAATTCAGCGCCTTTGACAAAATCGCGCACCTGAATTGTGACCCCCGATGCCGTCACGTATCGGGCCCCATCCGGTGCACGAGAGGCGGCGTCCGAGTGCGTTACGCGCATTAGCTCGACGCCGCGTGCAGCGTCCCACACCCGCGCGGCGTTTTCGCACGCCGTGACGAGCCGCGCCCCGTCTGGACTGAAAGATGCGCTGGCGACCTCACCCTCATGTTGTATGCGGAGCAGCTGGGTCCCGCTCGCCGCGTCCCACAGCCGCGCGGCCCAGTCCCGCGACGCCGTCAGCACGCGCGCTCCGTCCGGACTGAAGACGGCGCTGCTGTCCTCACCGACGACCTCCATGTTGACCAGCTCGGTCGCGTTCATCGCGTCCCAAACTCGCGTCCCATTGCTCGATGCTGTTACGAGCTCTGCATTGTCGGGACTGAACGCGACGCTCCAGACCGCACCACGTTGCGCCAATCGGATGAGTTCAGTCCAGAGACCCTGTGCGTCCCACACCCGCGCGGTATGATCGTTTGACGCTGTCACCACCCACACACCGTTAGGGCTGAAAACGGCGCTGTTGACTTCGTCATCGTGTGCCAATCGGGCGAGCTCAGTACCGGTCACCGCATCCAATACCCGAGCCGTCCAATCGGCGGACGCCGTCACCAGCCGCGTCCCGTCAGGACTGAAGGTCGCGCTTGTAACGCCTTTGTCGTGGAGTGCGCGGGCCAGTTCGGCACCGGTCTCCGCATCCCACACCCGCACCGAACCATCCCAGGAAGCCGTCACCAGTCGCGTCCCGTCAGGGCTGAAGGCAGCGGTCGAAACATTCTCGTCATGTCTCAGTCGGAGCAGTTCTGCTCCACTCGTCACGTCCCAAACGTGTGCGGTCAGGGCCGACGCGGTCACTAAACGTGTACCGTCCGGACTGAAAGCGGTTCTTCTCCCAAGGTGGTGTTCGTGCGCGAAGTGCGCCAACTCGGCGCCATTCGCCACATCCCATACCCGTGCCGTGTTGCCACCCTCCTCCGTTACGATGCGTGTGCCGTCAGCGCTGTAGGCAGCGTGTTCGGCCGATAACTTGTGCTTCAGGTTGGCAAGCTCGGCCCCGCTAGCAGCGTTCCACACGCGGGCGACGCTATCACCCCACGACGTCGTTAGTATCCGGCTCGCATCCGGATTGAAGATGGCTCTGGTAACTTCGTGCCTATGCATCATGCGAGCGCGCTCGTCGCCAGTCCTCGCGTCCCATAGCCTTGCCGTGCGATCCTTGGAGGCTGTCAACACCCAAGCCCCGTCAGAGCTGAAGGTGGCGCTGGTGACCTGGTCCTCATGCCTCAGGCAGGCTCGCTCGGTGCCGTTCCGGGCGTCCCACAGCCTTGCTGTCTGATCATTGGAGGCTGTCACCACTTGCGATCCGTCGGGACTGAAGGCGGCGCTCGCGACGGCCCCCGAATGGGCAGTAAAACAGACTACGCCATGCGCGGCGTCGGCGGCGACGGCGAGGTATGCTCGGCGAGTCGGCTCGGGAACGACTCCACGCGTCAGCTCATCGTCGGAAGGCTCACCCGCAAGCGCGATCCTCATGGCGCTTTCAAAACGGTGCGGGCCGAGTGCGCGACGCACTACTTCCGCGACGAGCCTCTGTTTCTCCGTCGCGATTTGCCGCTCGCGCTTGCTCAGCTCGTCGCGGTCGTGCTGCTCCTTCTTCAGACTCGCATCGAACAGCTGGAACACAATTTCCGGGATCTGCGCCTTGTCGGGGCGGCGGCTCGCCCAGGACTGCGCCGCAGCGATCGCGCCGCTGCGCAGGAGCTGGCCCTCGGGGCGGCCGTCGCGGTTCCAGCGGCCGGCCAGCTCCACGAGGCGCGTGTGCTCGTGCCACCAGCCGATGTCGGTCTGGAGTGCACGCGCCAACGCCTCGGCCTGGGTCTGGAAGTCGTTGGGCGGATCGAAGAAGAGATAATTGATCTTGGTGATGGCCCCCGGGATCTTGTCGTTTCCGACGCGCTCGAACACGACGGGGGCGAGCCGCTTGTCGAGCGCCGCCATCTGCTCGACCTCCCATTGGCACACGGGCGAGGCGATCGAGCGCGGGGACACGATGAACACCACCGTGTCGGCCTTGCGGATGAGGACGAGGAGCTCGCGCCGCCAGTCCTCGAGCGTCGGCAGGCTGCGGCGGTCTAACAGCACCTCGTAGCCGCGCGCCTCGAGCGCGGCGGCGAGCCGGTCGGCGAAGGCCATGTCGGCGCGCGCGTAGGAAATGAAGACCCGCGTCTTCTGCCCGGCGGCAGAATCGGCCATGGAGCCCCCCAACTTCGGAATGCGCCAGGCTCTCAACGCAGAACTTTAGCGCTTGGCCACCGCGGCGGAAAGATAAGGGAAGCGCGACATGAGCATCCAAATTACTGCGTCGCAGCGATGTCTCAGACGGGTCAAGATCGGTAAGACTCTGGTTGGGCAAGACATTTCCGTTGCGCGCCCGGGAGCAGACAGTCGGCGCTCGATCCCGAGGCGGGAGAGTTCGTCGGCATCTAGCCTGGCGGTCCCGCCTTGGCGCGGGCGGCCTCGATCGCTGGCTTTCCAGAGCGGCGGCCGTGATCGGGCCGACGTGCTTGAAGACGATGCGGCCATGGCCATCAACGACGAAGGTCTCCGGCATGCCGTAGACGCCCCATTCGATGGCAGCGCGGCCGTCGGCATCGACGCCAACCGCAGCATAGGGATTGCCGTAGCGGACGCAGGCCTGCGAGCGGCGGCAGGCTGATCTCGGGGGCCGCCTCTCCGGAAAGCTCGGGTAGAAGCTGATGCCGGCTGGTACCTCAACGTGCCCGATCACAACAGATCGAGCTTACGGGCGGGCTGGTCTCCATTGCGTCTTGCATGTCCGTTCGGTACGAATGGTCAACCCGACGATTCTCTTTCGACGGCCTGCGTGCGCACTTTTGCGACTTTTGTCCTGATATATGCGCTCTCTGTCGCAGTGTCGATGATTGCGGCCACGATCGGGCTTTATCTCACTCCCTACTGGGAAGCTATACCTCCCGCGATTCTTCTCATCCTCGTCAGTGCGTTCGCGACCCTCGCGATTTTCGCACTGAGCTACGCCTTGGCGAAGCGCGAACGCGTGCTGGATTGGACGGCAGTCGTGCTGGCTACCGTGACACTCTTTCCAACCGGGCTGATCACCGCGCTTAGCCTCTTGCTCGTATACAGTAGAGGGACGAGCAACCTACCCGATGTAAAGCGCGATCTTTTCGGAATGACATTTGTGTTCCTGGTTCCGTTTGCGCTCGTTATCTTGATTCAATGGTGGCTTGTACGTCGGCGTTGGCGGCGCCTGCGCCATCCAACAGCTTGTTGAAACGCGTATTGTGTGATCCAGGTCGAGACCTTGCAAATCTCATCAACTTCTCCTTGGGTCAAAGGCGGTAAAACTTTGGGTGAGCAAGATGTTTCCCGTGGCGCAGGCGGCAACGGGCAGTCTGCGCTCTGCCGGCCGGCTGACTTAGCCTCCGGCTCTGGTGTTGGACTTCGCGCGGGCAGCCGTTATGGCGGGAAGGATCTGGCTCTGCAAGGCTGCGGCCGTGATCGGGCCGACGTGCTTGAAGACGATGCGGCCATGGCCATCGACGACGAAGGTCTCCGGCATGCCGTAGACGCCCCATTCGATGGCAGCGCGGCCGTCGGCATCGACGCCAACCGCAGCATAGGGATTGCCGTAGCGGCCGAGGAAGCGGAGGCCGCCGGGCGGCGGGTCCTTGTAGTTGACGCCGTAGATGCGCACTCCGGCCTCGTTCAGCCGCATCAGCAAGGGATGCTCCTGGATGCAGGGCGCGCACCAGGAGGCGAAGAAGTTGACGACGGTGACTGCGCCCCGCCCGAGGTCGGCGGTGGAGAAGCCCGGGACATCGGCGTCGCCTTGGCGCAGGCCTGCGAGCGGCGGCAGGCTGATCTCGGGGGCCGCCTTGCCGATCAGAGCCGAGGGGAGGCGGGAAGGGTCGCCGCTGTGGAGGGCGAGCGCGAACATCACCGCAAGCACGACAAAGATGATGGCGGGGAGAACGAGAAGGGCGGATCGGCGCGAAGCCGCAGAGGGGACTGCCTGTCGCGCTTCACTCCTCACGGCTCACGTCTTTCGCGGCGCATCGCTCGAGCGGCGGCGGCCGAGACCGCGCGCCTCGAGATCATCGAGGCGGTGCTGCTGGTTGCGTCCGTCGACAATCAGCCAGCCGATGAGGGCGGCGAGCATCAGCGCTACGACGCCGTAGGCGGCCCAAATGAACGCGGCGTGAGGTCCAAGGTCCATCAGGTGCCCCGCGTCGGGTCGGCCGCAAGGCGGCTCTGGCGGTCGACTTCGATCATGGTCAATGCCTTCACGCGCCGGCGGAGGATCTCGTTGCGCATCGCCTTCAAGTGCATGGCGGCAAACAAGGCGGTAAATGCTGCGACCATCACCAACAGCGGCACCAGGATGGAGGCGTGGATGGCGGGGCCATCGAGGCGCAGAACGCTCGCCGGTTGGTGCAGCGTGTTCCACCATTCGACCGAAAAGCGGATGACCGGAAGAAGCGCGACCCCGACCAGTCCCAAAACGGCGGTCAGCTTGCCGGCAAGCGTCTCGTCCTCGATCGAGGAGCGGAGCGCGATCAGGCCGAGATAGAGAAAGAGGAGGAGCAGCACCGAGGTGAGGCGTGCGTCCCACACCCAGTAGGTGCCCCACATCGGCTTGCCCCAGAGCGAGCCGGTGATGAGGGCAAGCGCGGTGAAGAGGGCGCCGATGGGCGCTGCCGCCTTGGCGGAGACGTCGGCCAGCGGATGGCGGAACACGAGCAGGCCGAAACCAGAGATGGCGATCAGGACATAGGTGAACATCGCCAGCCAGGCGGCGGGCACGTGGACGAACATGATCCTGACGGTTTCGCCCTGCTGATAGTCCGGCGGGGCGACGACCAAGGCAAGGTAGAGGCCGATCACCAGAAGCACGGCGGCCAGCGCGGAAAGCCAAGGCAGAAGCCGGGCGGAGAGCGCCATGAAGCGCGTCGGATTGGCAAGCTGCTGGCCAAGGGTTTGCATCGCCGATCATCTAAGGGGTGAGGCGGGCCGGCGCAATCGGCCAAATGGCTTGCAGCCCGGCTCGGCAAGAAAGGCCTTGACGGAGGGGCGCCGAAGGCCAATTGGACGGGGGCGAAAAGGCAGCAACAGGTCGGGGTCTATAGGCCCGCGCTCCTCAACTTTAATGGCGACGAAGGTAAAGATCTGCGGATTGAAGACGGCGGCGGCGGTCGAGGCGGCGCTGGCGGGGGGCGCCGAATACGTCGGCTTCGTGTTCTATCCGCCCTCGCCCCGCAGCATCGCGCCGGATAAGGCGGCCGAGATTGCCAAACCCGCGCGGGGACGGGCCAAGATCGTGGCGCTGTTCGTCGACCCCGACGATGCGCTGCTTGAGCGTGTCGTCAACGTCCTGGCGCCGGACATCATACAACTGCACGGGCAGGAGAGCCCGGAGCGGGTGGCCGCGATCCGGGCGCGGTTCAAGCGGCCGGTGATGAAGGCGATCAAGGTCGAGACGGCGGCGGACGCGGCGCAGGCGCTGCGCTACAAGGCTGCGGCAGACCTCATCCTGTTCGACGCCAAGGCGCCGAAAGACTGGGCCGCCGCGCTGCCCGGCGGCAACGGCGTGCCGTTCGACTGGCACGCGCTCGATGGGGTCAAGGACAAAGTGGACTACATGCTTTCGGGGGGACTGACGCCCGCCAACGTCGCGCAATCGATCAGCCGCACTGGGGCCACCGCCGTCGACGTGTCGTCCGGAGTTGAAGCCCAGCCAGGCGAGAAGGACGTGCGCCTCATCGCGGACTTTCTCGCGGCGGTGAAGGCGGCGAGCTGACGGGACCCTAGCGAGAAGGAGCGGGCCAGATGGCCATCCGGCACAAGAAGGCTAAGGCTGCCGCGCCCAATACCTATCGCGGCGGTCCCGACGAGCGCGGGCACTTCGGCATCTACGGGGGCCGCTTCGTAGCCGAGACGCTCATGCCGCTGATCCTCGAACTCGAGGCAGCCTACAACGAGGCGAAGAAGGACCCGGCGTTCGCGGCAGAGCTCGCCTATCTCAACGCCCATTACGGCGGACGGCCCAGTCCGCTCTACTTCGCCGAGCGGCTGACCGAGCGTCTCGGCGGCGCCAAGATCTACTTCAAGCGCGACGAGCTCAATCACACGGGCAGTCACAAGATCAACAACTGCCTGGGGCAGATCCTGCTCGCCCGCCGCATGGGCAAGACCCGTATCATCGCCGAGACCGGGGCCGGCCAGCATGGGGTGGCGGTGGCCACCGTCTGTGCGCGCTTCGGTCTTCCCTGCGAGATCTTCATGGGGGCCGTCGACGTCAAGCGCCAGCGGCCCAACGTGTTCCGCATGAACCTGCTCGGTGCCAAGGTCAATGCGGTGACCTCCGGCGCACAGACGCTCAAGGACGCCATGAACGAGGCGCTGCGCGACTGGGTGACCAACGTGCGCAACACCTACTACATCATCGGCACCGCAGCGGGGCCCCATCCCTATCCGGCCATGGTGCGCGACTTCCAGTCAGTGATCGGCAACGAAGTGCGCGAGCAGATGTTGGCGGCGGAGGGCCGGCTTCCGGACGCGCTGGTGGCCTGCATCGGCGGCGGCTCGAACGCGATCGGGCTGTTTTATCCTTTCCTCGACGACCGATCGGTCAAAATGTTCGGCGTGGAGGCGGGCGGGCATGGGCTGCATGTGCCGAACGGGCATGCGGCGTCCATGACGGGCGGCAGGCCGGGCGTCCTGCACGGCAACCGGACATACCTGCTGCAGGACAGCGACGGACAGATCCTCGAGGGCCATTCGATCTCGGCGGGCCTCGACTATCCCGGTGTGGGACCAGAGCATGCCTGGCTCAAGGATACGGGCCGGGTAAGCTACGTCGCGGTCACCGACAACGAGGCGCTCGAGGCATTCCAGATGTGTACGCGGCTTGAGGGCATCATTCCGGCGCTCGAGCCCGCCCATGCGCTCGCCTACGTGAAGAAGCTGGCGCCGACCCTGCCCAGGGACAATCTGCTGGTCATGAACATGTGCGGGCGAGGCGACAAGGACATCTTCGCCGTCGCCGACCATCTCGGGATGAGGATGTGATGAGCCGTGCCATGCCATCGCGCATCGAGCGACGGTTCGCGGCGCTCAAGACCGAAAGGCGAGCCGCGCTCGTCACCTTCGTGACGGCCGGGGACCCGGACTACGAGACCTCGGAGGAGATCCTTCTCGGCCTGCCCGGTGCCGGAGCAGACCTCGTGGAGCTCGGCATGCCGTTTTCCGATCCGATGGCCGACGGGCCGGCCATCCAGGCCTCGTCCCAGCGGGCGCTCAGGGGCGGGCAGACGATGGCGCGCACCCTCGAGCTCGTCCGCGCCTTCCGCAGCCACGACAAGGAAACCCCGCTCGTGCTCATGGGCTACTACAATCCCATCTACGTCTACCCGCCGGCCCGCTTCCTCCAGGACGCAAAGGCGGCCGGCGTCGATGGGCTGATCGTGGTGGATCTGCCGCCCGAGGCCGACGAGGAGTTGTGCCTGTCGGCGCTTGCCAAGGGCCTCAACTTCATCCGCCTCGCCACGCCAACCACCGACGCAAAGCGGCTGCCGGTCGTGCTCGCCAACACCAGCGGATTCGTTTACTACGTTTCAATTACCGGAGTTACCGGGGCAGCGGCGCCCGATATCGCGGCTGTTTCCTCTCACATAGAGCGCATAAAGCGGGCAACGGCCCTTCCCGTCGTGGTCGGTTTTGGCGTAAAAACACCTGAGCAGGTCAGGGCCATAGCTCAGATCGCAGACGGCGTGGTGGTCGGATCCGCGCTGGTGACCGCCATCCGCGACAGCATCGGCGCCAAAGGACAGGCGACCGGCAAAACGGCTCCAGCCGTCCTGAAACTGGTGCGAAGACTGGCCCGGGCATTGAAGCCCGCGTAAGGCGGCCGCGTATGTATGTACCGGAGTAGACGAGAACAGGGAGCGAGGCGGCTGCCAATAAGGGTCTCGAGGAGTCCCAGAGCGTGAACTGGATAAACAGCATCCCCCCGAAAATCCGCAGCTTCCTTACGACGAAGCGTGAGGTGCCGGATAACCTTTGGGTGAAATGTCCGGAGAGCGGCCAGATGGTCTTCTACAAGGACCTCGAGGCCAACCTGTTCGTCGTGCCGGGTTCCAACTACCACATGCGGATGACGGCCGAGGCGCGGCTCAAGCATCTCTTCGACGGCGGCCACTACGAGCGCGTGGCGGTGCCGACGGTGCCGGTCGATCCGCTCAAGTTCCGCGACGGCCGCCGCTATACCGACCGGCTTAAGGACGCCAGGGCCGAAACCAAGCTCGACGATGCCGTGCTGGTGGGCGAGGGCAGCCTCGACGGACTGCCGGTCGTGGCCGCAGCCCAGGATTTCCGGTTCATGGCGGGCTCGCTCGGCATGGCGGCCGGCGAGGCAGTGATCGCCGGCATGCTGCGGGCGGTCGAGCGAAAAAGTCCGTTCATCCTGTTCGCCGCTTCGGGCGGGGCGCGCATGCAGGAAGGCATCCTGTCGCTGATGCAGATGCCGCGTACCACGATCGCCGTGCAGCGGCTGAAGGAGGCGCGGCTGCCCTACCTCGTCGTTCTCACCGACCCGACCACCGGCGGGGTGACCGCCTCCTATGCGATGCTCGGCGATATCCACATCGCAGAGCCTGGCGCGCTCATCTGCTTTGCCGGACCCCGGGTGATCCAGCAGACCATTCGGGAACAGTTGCCGGAGGGGTTCCAGCGCGCCGAGTATCTGCTGGCTCACGGCATGGTTGATATGGTGGTGCATCGGCACAAGCTGCGCGAGACGTTGTCGCGGCTCTGCCATCTGTTCATGCGACCGGTCGAGCGCGTGCGCCGTGAGGCCGAGGTGCGCGGGCCGGTCAACGGCAGTGTCTATCCAAACGGGCCAGCCGCCGAGGGCAGCCTCTACGCCGATTACGAGTATGCCGGGCCGGACGCTGTCGAAGCCGAACCGGTCGGTGAGGACGAACGGTTCAACCCGGTGCGCACCTCGGACAAGTCGCGGCGCGATTCGCCAAGCACCAGTCCCAAGGCACTGCCCAAGGACGGCGCGCACAGCTGAGCACTGAGTAGCAGGCCGAAATCCGCTCGCTCGCTGGTCGGGGCGATCGGTGTCGCATGATGCGCTGGCTGGAGCCCAAAATGGCGAGGATCGACGAGCTGCTCGCAGAGTTAAGGAGGCTGCACCCGCGGCTGATCGACCTGTCGCTGGGGCGCATCGAGCGGCTGCTCGACAAGCTCGGCCGTCCGCAGGACCGCCTGCCTCCCGTGATCCATATCGCCGGCACCAACGGCAAAGGATCGGTGGCCGCAATGCTCAAGGCAATGTTCGAGGCGGCAGGGCGGCGGGTGCACGTCTACACCTCCCCACACCTTGTCCGCTTCAACGAACGCATCAGGCTTGCCGGCAACGGTACGCCGGCGCAGCCCATCGACGAGGCCATCCTGGCCGATCTGCTCGAGCGTGTGGCCCGGGTCAATGCGGGTGATCCGATCACGTATTTCGAGATCACCACGGCGGCCGCCCTCGTCGCCTTCGCGGAAGCGCCCGCAGACGCGGCGATCCTCGAGGTCGGCCTCGGCGGGCGGCTCGATGCTACCAACGTCGTCAGGCAGCCGCGGCTGGCGATCATCACGCCGATCTCGATCGATCATGCCGACAAGCTCGGCGGCACCCTTGCCAGCATCGCGGCCGAGAAGGCAGGCATCCTGAAGGCGGGCGTGCCGGCCGTTGTGTCGCAGCAGCCGGAGGAGGCGATGCCGGCGATCCGGGCCGCGGCGGCGCGGGTCGGGGCTCCGCTCAGGGTGTGGGGTGAGGATTTCGAGGGATTCGAGCAGCGCGGACGGCTGGTGTTCCAGCGTCCCGACATCGTGCTCGACATGGCAAAGCCCTCGCTAATCGGACGGCACCAGATCGTGAATGCGGCAACCGCCGTGGCGGCGGCCCTCGAGCTCGGCGAGCTTGGGCTCGACGAGCGCGCCATCGAGCGCGGCCTCGTCAGCACTGAGTGGCCGGCTCGCATGCAGCTGCTCAATGGCGGCCCGATCACGGCGGGCGTTGGAACGGGCTCCGAAGTCTGGCTCGACGGCGGCCACAACCCGGCTGGCGGCGCTGCCATTGCGCAGACGCTCGCCGATCTTGAGGAGCGCGCACCCAAGCCGCTTCATCTGATCTTTGGCATGATGGGACTCAAGGATGCCGCAGGCTTCCTCGCCCCGTTTCGCGGGCTGGCGCGCGAGGTGGTGACGGTGCCCATCCCCGGCGCGCACGAGGCGCCATACAGTCCAGAACGGCTTGCGCAGATTGCCCGCGATCTTGGCTTTGCGAGTGCGGCGGCGGCGGGGGTGGAGGATGCGATCAACCGGCTCGAGCGCAAGGATGCCTCGGCCAAGCGCATCCTCATCTGCGGCTCACTTTATCTTGCCGGCCAGGTTCTCGCAAAACAGGCGGGCGTGGAGCCGCAGGCCAACTGACCTTTGGCGCGGCGTTCACTTGGCCGAGCAGACCAGGGCCGGCTAGGTCCGCGTGCTCAGGCATTGGGCAGAGTATGGGCGCCGATGATGCTTGCGGCAACTTAGGCGAGGGCATAGTCTCGATGGACGCCTTCCTTGGGCGCGCCCTGTTCGGATGGGGGATACCATGCGACGTCGCGATTTCGCCAAGCTCGCGCTGGCCGGTGCTGCGGGAACGGTTGCGGCCCCTGCGGTGGTGCGGGCACAGACCACGTTCAACTGGAAGATGACGAGCTTCTACGGCCCCAACGCGGCCTTCTATTCGGTAGGCCCCGGCAGCGCCAAGGACCTCGTCAGGCGCATCGAGGAGATGTCCGGCGGACGCATCAAGATCCAGTTCTACGGTGCCGGCGAGCTGATCCCAGCGGCAGAGGGTTTCGACGCGGTGTCCTCGGGCACGGTTGAGATGAACTTCGCCAACTCCTACTTCTGGACGGGCAAGAGCTTCGCCGCCCAGTACTTCACGGCCGTACCCTTCGGTTTGAACTTCCAGGGCTTCAACGGCTGGTATTACGACGGCGGCGGCGCGCAGCTCTGGCGCGAGGTCTACGACCGCTTCAATCTGGTGCCGATCCTGTGCGGCAATACCGGCGTGCAGATGACCGGCTGGTTCCGCAAGGAGATCAAGAGCGTCGATGACCTCAAGGGCGTCAAGATGCGCATCCCGGGGCTGGCCGGGCGCGTCTATCGCGAGCTCGGCGTCGACTCGCGGCTGATTGCGCCAGGCGAGATCTTTCCAAACCTGGAGCGCGGCGTGATCGATGCCGCCGAGTTCGTCGGCCCCTACCTCGACCGACAGCTCGGTTTGCACAAGGTCGCCAAGTATTACTACACGACCGGTTGGCATGAGATGGCAACCGCAAGCGAACTCATCATCAACAAGGCGAAATGGGAGAGCTTGCCGGCCGATCTCAAGGCTATCATCGAGAATGCCTGCGCAGCATGCAATGTGATCAGCGAGGCCTGGTGCCAGAAGAACAACGCCGAGGCCATGGAGGACCTGATCAAGAACCACGGGGTGATCGCGCAGCCGCTGCCCGATGACGTGCTCAAGGCGCTGCGCGCTGCGACCACGAAGATCCTGGACGAGGCGGTCGCCAAGGACCCGGTGACCAAGAAGGTGCATGACTCGTACATGGCCTACAAGGCCAAGTACGACGAGTGGGCGGACCGCAGCGAAACCGTCTACCACAACAAGATCCGCAAGGCTTGACCAGGTGAAGCCGGCCGAGAAGCTGGCTGGCGGAATCGATAGATTCATCGATGCTGTCGGCCGCATCAGCTCCTGGATCGTGTTGCTGCTCGCGCTGGTCATGGGCGGCAACGTGTTGCTGCGCTACGGCTTTGCCATGGGGTGGATCTGGGCGCAGGAGCTCGAGTGGCACCTGATGGTGCCGATCTGCCTCATCGGCATGTCTTATGCGCTGCGGCATGGCGAGCACGTGCGTGTCGACATTCTGTTCGCGGCGTTCAGCGCACGGGCGAAACTTGTGGTCGATGCGCTCGCCGCACTGCTCGCGATGATCTTCTCGCTGCTGGTAATCTGGCTGTCGCTGCCCTACGTCTATCAGTCCTGGGCGATCGGCGAGGGCACGGCCAATCCTGGCGGCATCGAGCACCGCTATATCATCAAGTCGCTCATACCCATCGGTTTCGCTCTGCTGCTCCTGCAGGCGCTGGCCCAGGCGATCCAGAACGTCAGGGCGTTGCGGAGAACGTAATGCCGTTCACCGAGGTTCTCGCCATCGCGATGCTGGTGGCGTTCTTCATCCTGCTCCTGGCCGGCATTCCAGTCGGTCTGACGCTGGCCACAACCGGCTTCGTGTTCGGCTTCATCGGCTTTGGGCCGCTGCTGTTCAACCTGCTCCCGCACCGCATCTTCGGCGTCGTCACCAACACCACGCTGGTTGCCATTCCGTTGTTCGTGTTCATGGGTGTGATGCTGGAGAAATCGCGGCTGGCCGAGGACCTGATGGATGTCATCGGCCACGCCGCCGGGGCGGTCCGCGGCGGGCTCGGGCTCGGCATCGTTGCCGTCGGAGTGCTGATGGGCGCCACCACCGGCATCGTCGGCGCCACGGTGGTGACGCTCGGACTGCTGACGTTGCCAGGCATGCTGCGGCGCGGCTACAACCGGGGCCTCGCCTGCGGCGTCATCTGCGCTTCGGGCACACTCGGGCAGATCATTCCGCCGAGCCTCGTTCTGATCCTGCTTGCCGACATCATGAACGAATCGGTGGGCACGCTGTTCGCCGCCGCGATGATCCCCGGCCTGATGCTGGCCGGGCTCTATTTCCTCTACATCCTTCTGCTCGGCATGGTGCGGCCCGACATGGTGCCGGTGGTGCCGCCGGAGGAGCGCGCTCTGGTGTCGACCCGCGAACTCGCCGGCAAGATCCTGCGCGTGGTGGCGCCGCCGGTTGGTCTTATTGCGGCCGTGCTCGGCTCGATCATCGCGGGCATCGCGGCGCCGTCGGAAGCCGCATCCATGGGCGCGCTCGGCTCGATCATCGTGACCATGATCGGAGGCCGCTTCAACCTCAAGGTGCTCACCGAGACCGTGCGCACCACGATGCGGATCACCGCCATGGTGATGTTCATCCTCATCTGCGCCCAGGTTTTCGCCCTGGCGTTCCGGGGGCTTCACGGCGAGCGGCTGGTGCAGGACGCCTTCCAACTGCTGCCGGGCGGCATCTACGCATCAATCTGGTTCCTGATGCTGATCATCTTCGTGCTGGGCTTCTTCATCGAGTGGATCGAGATCTCCTACATCGCCGTGCCGCTGTTCCTGCCGGTGTTCGTGGCGGCCAACGTCGACATGATCTGGCTGGCGACGCTCATCTGCGTCAACCTGCAGACCTCGTTTCTGACCCCACCCTTCGGGTGGTCGCTGTTCTTCCTGCGCGGGGTGGCGCCCCCCGAGGTCACAACAGGGGACATGTATCGCGGCGTCGCTCCGTTCGTGTTGCTCCAGCTCATGGCGCTGGTGCTGGTGTTCCTGTTCCCCGGCATTGCCACCTGGCTGCCAAAGGCCATCGGCTGGTGAGCTGGGGTCCGCCACACACGAGGCTGTCGCCATGCTGACTACGCCCCGGGTCCGGCGCGGCATGGTGAGCTCTCCCCATCATCTGGCGAGCGAGGCCGGCCTGCGCGTCCTGCGAGAGGGCGGCAACGCAATCGAGGCGGCGCTGGCGGCGGCGGCGACGCTTTCCGTCGTCTACCCGCACATGACCGGCATCGGCGGCGATGGCTTCTGGCTGATCGCGGTGCCCGGCCGCGGACCCACGGCAATCGACGCCTGCGGCGGGGCGGCGGTGGCGGCGAGTGTCAACCTTTACAAGGACCGAGGATTGCGCGCGGTGCCATGGCGGGGCCCGCTCGCGGCCAACACGGTGGCGGGTACGGTTGGGGGCTTTGACCTCGCGCTGCGGCTGAGCTGTGTGTTCGGCGGCCGGCTCTCCCTTCAGCGCCTCCTTGAGGATGCGGTCTGGCACGCGGAACGGGGGTATGCAGTCACAGCGAGCCAAGCGCAGTTGACGGCGGAGAAACTTGCCGAGTTGGTCGAACAGCCCGGCTTCGCCACGACCTTTCTCGAGGCAGGCCGTTGCCCAGCGGAGGGGGCGGTGATGAAGCTGCCTGCGCTGGGTCGTACGCTCAGGCGGCTGGGAAAGAGTGGTTGCGATGGCTTCTACCGGGGCGGCATGGCTGCTGACATCGCCGCCGACCTGGCGCGCGTCGGCTCACCGGTCTCGCGTAAGGATCTTGCGCGCTACCGCGCGCGCCGCGTGCGAGCGCTCGGGGTGCAACTGGCGAGTGCGAGGCTTTTCAACATGCCGCCGCCCACGCAAGGGCTTGCCTCGCTCTTGATCCTGGCCCTGTTCGAGCAGCTCGGCGTCACGGAGGGCGAAGGCTTCGAGCACATTCACGGGCTGGTGGAGGCGACCAAACAGGCGTTCCTGGTGCGCGACCGCATCATCGGCGATCCGGCGGCGATGAGGGAGAAGCCCGCCGACTACCTCGAGCCTGCCGTCGTGGAGCGCCTGGCGCTGCAGATCGACAGGAGGAAGGCGCTAGCCTGGCCTCACGCGGCGCCCGGCGGCGATACGGTTTGGCTCGGTGCTGTGGATGCCCAGGGTGTGGCCGTTAGCTTCATCCAGAGCCTCTACTTCGAGTTCGGCTCGGGCGTGGTGCTGCCCGAGACCGGCATCCTGTGGCAGAACCGGGGAGCGAGCTTCGCGCTCGCCGGTGCAGGGCCTCGCCTGCTCGCGCCCGGGCGCAAGCCGTTCCATACGCTCAATCCTGCAATGGCGCGGCTCGCCGACGGGCGGGTCATGGTCTACGGCACCATGGGCGGGGAGGGACAACCGCAGACGCAAGCGGCCATCTTCAGCCGCTACGCCATGTTCGGGCAGGACCTGCAGGCGGCGGTCACGGCGCCGCGCTGGCTGCTCGGCAAGACCTGGGGTGAGGACAGCGTCACGCTCAAGCTCGAATCGCGGTTCGATCCCGCGCTCGTCGACGCGCTCAGAGCGGCAGGGCACGAGGTCGACCTGGTCGCTCCCTTCTCAACCATGATGGGCCATGCCGGCGCTCTGGTACGGCATGGCAACGGCGTCATCGAGGGGGCGGCAGACCCCCGCAGCGACGGCGCGGTGATGGGCTACTGAGATCCGCTGTGTTTTACCGCGGGACCGTGCGGGTTCCGCCGGCGGCCAAACGATGTACACTGTTGCGACGGCGCGGAGGACGAGGCACATGCGCAAGAACAAGGTCAAGGAGACGCTCGCCAAGGGTGGGCGGGCGCTCAACGGCTGGCTGCATATTCCGAGTTCGTATTCAGCGGAGATGACCGCGCATCAGGGCTTCGACAGCGTCACCATCGACCTGCAGCACGGGCCGATCGACTTCGCGGCGGCGGTCGAGATGCTGCAAGCGATCTCGAGCACGGCCGCGGTGCCGCTCGCCCGGCTCGCCTGGAACGATCCGGCGATGATCATGAAGGTGCTGGATGCCGGCGCCTACGGCCTCATCTGCCCGATGATCAACAGCAAGGCCGATGCCGAGGCATTCGTGGCTGCGGCACGCTATGCGCCCCGCGGATACCGCTCGTTCGGCCCGAACCGGGCGCTGCTTTACGGCGGAACCGACTATCCCAAGCACGCCAACACCGAGATCCTGCTGCTCGCCATGATCGAGACGACCAAGGCACTCGACAATCTCGAGGAGATACTTTCGACGCCAGGGCTCGACGGCATTTATGTGGGTCCGTCGGACCTGTCGCTCTCCATGGGCAAGCCGCCGACGCTGGCGCCGGAAGACGCCTCCGTTCTTGCGGCCATGGAGGAGGTGCGCAGGGCGACGCGGGCGAAGGGGCTGATCGCGGGTGTGCACACCGACGGCGCCAGAACCGCGATCAAGCGCTTCGAGGAGGGATTCCAGTTCTGTACCCTGTTGAGCGAGGCGCGCTACATGGCGGCGGCACAGGCGGCAGCCGTGCGCGAGGTCAAGGGCGCGGGGGCTGGGGCCGCGGGCGAAGCCTCGGCGAAGACGTATTGAGGCCGTGAGCGCCTGCGCCTCCCTCAAACGTCATCACGACCGCGGACCACCATCCGGGGCCGGCATGATTGAGTGGGGATGCCGGCCACCGACCTGCGCCGGTGCAGGCTGCGGGCAATGTCAACCCTCGAGCAAGCGGCCCCTGGCGCGGATGCCGGCCGCCGCCGGCATGACGGGGGAGAGTGGCGTGGGTGCCGGCCGTTGCGAGCGAGGGGGGCGGGCCCAAGGTGGGAGAACCACCCAATTCGTCATCCCGACGCAGGTCGCTACCCAGGTCCCATCCAAATCGTCATCCCGACGCAGGTCGGGATCGACGCCAGCTTCGGCATGCACTCGTGCGACGGCGGCACTCGGCCGGAGCAGGCTGCGGGCAATGTCAACCCTCGAGCAAGCGGCCCCTGGCGTGGATGCCGGCCTCCGCCGGCATGACGGGAGAGGGGCGTGGGTACCGCCTGCGCCGGCATGACGGAAGGGGAAGGGCGGCCGGGGCCGGCATAACGGGATTGGGGAGTAGGGAGTTGGGGGAGGGGCCGCAGTCTACCCGGACCACGATCCGAAGCCGGCAGGACGGAAGGGGGAAGGCGCTGCGATCGGGCGGAAAGGAAGAGGCGACGCGGCGTGTGCCCCTCCAACGTCATCCCGACGCAGGCGCCGCATCCTCATCCATTACGTTATCCCGACGCAGGTCGCGCCCTTGCCAAGTAACCCCTCGGGGCCTCCCGGCCCGCGAGGCAAGAGGCGCTGGAATGCCACCCTCCGGCCAGCCGGACACCTCGTCGGCAAGGTGCTGGCGCCCACCATTGCCCTTGGCGGCCGCAGGCTCCGCCACTCTCCCCGGCCCCATGAGCAGGGGAGAGGACCCGGCGTCTCACTCGGCCTGCGGTGCGGGGGCAGGCTCGGCGTCGCGGCCGAGGCGGTAGAGGTTCTGCAGCAGCGCATCGAGGCCACCTGCTGCGCCGCCGGTGTGCAGGTCGATGCGCCCGACCTTCTCGACCAGCTTCTCCAGCGCCTCGAGCTCCTTCAGGCGCAGCAGCAGAGGGTTGTCCTCCATCAGCCGGGCCGTGTTGAGCAGCGAGCGGGTGGCGGCCGTCTCCTCCTGGCGGCGGATGAGATTGGCCTTGGCCGTCCGCTCCGCCTCCACCACCTTGTTCAACAGATCGCGCACGTCACCGGGCAGGATCACGTCCTTGACGCCGATCTCGCCGATCTCGACGCCCATGTCGCCGGCGCGCCTTGTCACGAACTCGCGGATCTCGCGGTCGATGGCGTCACGCGCGGCCAGAATCTCGTCGAGCGTGCGGGTCGCCACCGCTTCGCGGATGGCGAACTGCACCAGCCGGTAAACGGTATTGGCGACGTCGCCCGCCGCCATCACCGCCTTCTCGGGATCGATGACCCTGGTGAAGGCGGTGAGTGTGACGCGGATGCCGACGCGGTCCTTGGTCAGAATCTCCTGCGCTGTCACCTCGAGCGGCGTCGGGCGTGTGTCGAGCTTGTGGATGCGCACGGCGCGTCCCACGGCCCAGAACGCGTGCCGGCCCGCCGGCAAGCGCTCGGTGAGCTTGCCGTCCACGAAAAGGAGGCCCGCCTCGTGCGATTCGACCACGCCATGCACGACCATCGGCATGCGCGCAAGGTCGAGCCGGTCAAGGTGGCGCTTGGCGACGCGCACGTCGGCGCCGGCGTCGATGCGCTCGACATCGACCCGCGTCAGCGTCTTCCAGAAGGCGCGCGTCGTGTTGGGCAGCACGAGGTGCTTGGGCTCGCCATCGAAGGAGACGATGGCGACCTCGGTAGGCCCGGTCTGCACGATCTCGAAATGCTGCTCGGCGAGTGTCGGGTGCGACCTTGCAAACAGCAGCGCCTTGTCGGCGGCGATCTCTGCCCGCACCACCTTGACGACTTCGGCCGCAAGGCGGTGCTGCGGATCGAAGGCTACGAAGCGGCCGGGACCAAGCAGGCGCTCGAAGCGTCCGTCGCGGGTCAGAAAGGCCCGCTCGTCGTCCTTGACGACAACCTTGAACATGAAGATACCATTCATTGCATCCCTCCCCATTTCGGCCCGGCCCATTCGTCGACTGTCGCTCTTTCCTCAGGCGTTCGAAGAGCCGCGGAGATGGTCTTTCCGAAACGCGGCTGGCTGAGGAGGCGAAGAAACTCCGCCTTGCAGCATCATCCTCCCATTGCCCGTTGGCCGCGACAAGCGGCAAAGGTCGGGCAAAGTCGATCAATGGGTTGCCGACCGCGTCCCCACGCCGAGGGCGCGGGCGCGCGCTTGAGCGCGGGAGGCACAAACCTTCGCTCCCGGCTGCGTCCGCGCCGCACCGCAGGGTGCCAACGCGCCGGTGCCGGGCACTCAGGCTGCGCCGCCCGTGCGGTATCCGCACGAGCGCAAGGCGCTTCGACGCTTGCCGGTCCGGCCGCCATCTCGGCCGGAACTTCGATGGTCAGCTGGAGCGGCGGGGAAGCAGCCGGCTTCCCTTTGATAGGGCTCGCTTGTCAGGCGAGTGTTCGTGGCAAACGAACATGTCAACGACGCAGGATTCGAACCTGCGACCCCAAGATTCGCAGTCTTGTGCTCTACCCATGAGCTAGTCGTCCTAGAGAAGCCAAAGGGAATCGAACCCTCCACCTCCCGGTTGCCCGGGCGCTCTGCCGCTGAGCTATGGCCTCGGTTTGGTCATCTGCCGGACGCGGAACACGCTGCCGCAGAGCGGTGCGCGCCAGCCGGGTCGCTAGAGCCCGGACACGTGGCGTTGGTCAGGGAGCGCGCACATAAGCGGAGATTGGGGCGGAATGAAAGCGGATTCTTGGAATGATCACGATCTGCGTCTGACGGCCGGCGCGAGATAAACGCCAAGAGCAGGCGGAAGCTTGTCAGGCCCGCCCGCAGCGCCGAAGATGGCCAACCGGCGTCCAGAGGGACCCGTCAGCTTGGAGTCCACACATGCCGCTGTCCATGTATCAGGCTTCCGTTCCCCCGTTCATGCAGATGCTTGCTGCGCTGTCCGGCGTATTGGAGAAGGCCGAGACGCATGCCGGCGCCCGCAAGATCGATCCGGCGGCGCTGCTCCAGGACCGGCTCTTCCCGGACATGTGGCCGCTGGCACGTCAGGTGCAGATCGCCTGCGACTTTGCCAAAGGCGTCACAGCTCGGCTTGCCGGCATCGATCCGCCGGTGCACGAGGATACCGAGAGGACGTTCGCAGAGCTGAGGGTGAGGATCGAGAAGACCCTAGACTTCCTGAGGGCGCTGAACGCCGATCAGATCGATGGATCGGAAGGGCGCGACATCACCATCAAGCTCGGCGGCAAGCCGGTGACGTTCAAGGGGCAAACCTATCTGCTCCATTTTGCCCTGCCTAACTTCTACTTCCACTGTACCACGGCCTACGCGATCCTGCGTCACAACGGGGTCGAGCTCGGCAAGCGCGATTTCGTCGGCAAGGTGCCCGGTCTCTAGGGCCGGCCTCGAAATTGCCGAGGCCGGTAACCATATTCCCAGCCAGCGAGCCGGTGCCCGCCAATCAGGGGCGCTTGCCCATGGGACAACGCCAGATGCAAAACGTTTCGTTCTTCGGTGCTCGGTGGCTGCACGGCGGGACGGGAAGGACCTCCCGCGGCCGAGACGAGCCTCCGCCGGCGACCGACGGTGAGCTGCTCGACGCCTATTCGCGGGCCGTCGTCGGCGTGGTCGAGGCGGTGTCGCCGGCGGTCGTGCACGTGCAGATACGCGGTGCCCGAGGCGGGCGGGTGGCGCACGGCTCGGGCAGCGGCGTGATCGTCTCGCCCGACGGGCTGGTCCTCACCAACAACCATGTGGTCGACAGCGCTCAGCAGATCGGGCTATCGCTTGCCGATGGCCGCTCGTTCAGGGCGCGGGTGCTCGGCCGCGATGCCGATACGGACCTCGCCGTTCTGCGCAGCGAGACGAGCGAGACGCTGCCGGCGGCCCAGCTCGCCAACTCCAAGGAGGTGCGGCCGGGCCAAATCGCCATCGCCATCGGCAATCCGCTCGGCTTCGAGAGCACGGTGACGGCCGGTATCGTCAGCGCCGTCGGCCGGTCGCTCAGAGCGAGCAATGGACGCCTGATCGGTGACGTGATCCAGACCGACGCGGCGCTCAATCCCGGCAACTCGGGTGGACCGCTGGTCAATTCCGCCGCCAAGGTGATCGGCATCAACACGGCGATGATCCTCGGCGCACAGGGCATCTGCTTCTCTGTCGCGTCGAACACGGCACTGCACGTGCTGACGCAGATTCTGGCGCATGGCAGGGTAAGGCGGGCGCGCATCGGAATCGTGGCCGAGCAGGTGCCGCTGCCACAACGGCTGCGCGACCGCACGGGGCTCATGCAGGCCAGCGGCGTGCACGTGCGCGATGTGGCCGAGGGCAGTCCTGCGCATCGGGCCGGAATCGGACCAGGGGACGTCCTGGTGCGCGTGGACGGCACTGCGGTGACCGGCGTCGACGATCTGACCCGGCTGCTTGATGACAAGCGCATCGGCCAGCGGCTGCGCGTGGACCTTCTGCGAGGTGCTTCGATCGAGCAGTTCGAGGTCGTTCCCGAGGAGCGGCCGGCTGACGATTGAGACCCCTGCACCGCCTTAGGGCCGGAATTCCTGCTGCGGGCGTCCCGCCAGCCGACACGCATTTACCGCTCGACAACGCTCTCATGCGGTCGGGCTTGCCCATTTGTCGCGGGCGAGCTTTCTACTCGCTCGTCCGAACGTGGCGTGTCCCCCAATCCCCCAAGACGACGTCACGCTGCCCGCGGCCCTCCCCCCAGGCCGCGGGCTTTTCGTTCGGCGATGAGCAACGCTGCGGGCGTTCAGACGCACTTCTTCTGCGCGGCGTTCCAAGATTTGCCGGCTGGGCAGACCTCTTTGTCGGGGGGTTTGACGAGCGGCTTCACCGCCGGCGTCTTGGAGGGCTCCTTGGCAGAGGTCGGGGCCTTCGCCGGCTCCTTGAGGGTCGGCGCCTTAACGGCGTCCTTGATTACCGGCGCCTTGACCTTATCCTTGACGGGCGCGTCATTGCTTCCGGGGCTCTTTAAGATCGGCGCTTTGACCACTGGGTCCTTGACAGTCGGCTCCTTTAAGACCGGGGGCTTGACGACCGGATCCTTGGTGATGGGGGCCTTGACCGCGTCCTTGATGATCGGACCTTTGACGGCGGCGACGCACTTGTTCTGTTTGGCGTCCCAAGACTGAAGGGCAGGGCAGCAGTGGCCGTCGCTCACATGCTGACCCTTGGGGCAGAGGATTGGTTTGGCCACCTGCAGCACGCACTTGTTCTGCTTGGCATCCCACGACTGGCCAGGCGGGCACAAGATCGGCTTTACAAGCTGGAGGACGCACTGCTTCTTGGCACTGTTCCAGTAATGGAGCGCGGGGCAGCAGTGCCCTTGGCTCAGGTGCTGGCCCTTCGGGCATACGATCGGCTGGAAAACCTGGAACACACACTGCTGCTTGGCCTGGCTCCAGAATTTGAGTGCCGGGCAGCAATGGCCCTGGCTCAAATGCTGACCCGGCGGGCAGGCGATGGGTTTTGCCTGCAGGATGCATGCCTGCTGCTTGAAGCTCCAGGAGTAGAACGGCGGGCAGCAATGACCCTTGCTCAGGTGTTGGCCCGGCGGGCACGCCGGCCAGACCGGTGGCCCGACGCCGACGGGAAAGGGGAGCGGCACCGGTACCGGGATGAAGTACCCGCTCCCGCGCGGCGGGCGGATCACGACCGGTCCGGGCGCACTTGCGATCCCGCCGGACGATCGCAGGGCGGCGCTCACCGGAAGGATCCGCCAGTAGGAGTCGCCCCAGTTCGGCGAGGCGTCACCGACCACGAGCGTGCCGTCGTGCGTGTGGAGGTATCCACCCGCACGGCTCTGGATGCGGGGATCGGGGATGTTCGGATATGCTTCGAGGCTCCAATCGGGGTCGGCGCCGGGCCCGAGCGGGCCAACGACCAACTGACCGCCGGCGTTCTGCAGGTAAAGGCCGGTGCCTACGTTCAGCATCCGGAAGAATGGCGCTTCGTCGGAGGGCTCGAACAACCACTGCGCCTCGGGCGCCCGGGGCGACACCGGCGAGGCCTGTGGCAAGTCCGCCTCGACGTTTAGCAGATCGTCCGGCGACCATCGGTTCTGGATAACGAAGAAGTCGGTCTGAGCCAGCGCCGGCGCGAGGGCGAACAAGGTCGAGAGCAGCAGGGTAAGACCAGCACCGCCGAGCCGCCGGGCCCAGCCGCTGGTGCGAACGTCGGACATGGTTTCCTCTCCTCGCGACGGGTCCAGTTCGGGTGTCGTCAGCCTGGTTGCCGACCGGCACCGGCCAATTGGCATGTGCCAGACGCCCGAGGGCCGCAGTGTGCGCAGCCTTTGGTCGCTGCGGGGAGTCTAGGGTGCAAAGGCGGGGAGGAGCAAATCACCACTGTGCGCTGCGGCGCGGCAGGTGTGGATCAGCCAACCCTCGCGCCGCCGCAGCTTCAGGTGACGGCGATCTTGACCGTCTCGACAACCTTGTTGCCGCCGTCGTCGAGCCACGTCATCTCGAGGTCGCCAGAGCCCGGCACGCGCATGTGGAAGGCGAGGTAGGGGTTGGCTGAGATGCCAGGGGCCAGCTCGGCCTTGAACACTTCGGCACCGTTGAAGCGGGCGATGAACGAGTGAATGATGTTGCGGGGAATGACCTTGCCGTCGCCGGTCTTGCGCTGGCCCGTTTCCATCACATGCGAGATCAACGTCTTCACTTCGATCACGTCGCCTGCCTTGATCGGGCTCGGGATGCGAACGCGGGGCTTCGTGGTCATCGCGTGTTACTCCGCCAACCTTGGTGCCGGTCGCCGTTAGCCGTCAGCCGCCGCAGCCGCCGATGGTGACCCGCACGGCCTGCCGTGCCATCAAGAACTTGCCGTCGCTCAGCTCAGCCAGGGCAACGACGTCCTGAGTCTGTGCAAGGCGCATGCGGCTCGCCACGCTTGCCTTGCCGGAGGCCGGCGTGAAACGGAAGGTGGCCACAGCCGGTTGCGGGTTGGCGGTCGAGATGAGGTGAATGGCCTTGACGTGCTCGCTCTCCGTCATCCGGCTCTCAACCGAGACATTGAACGGCACAGTGTTGCCGTTTTCGGCTATCTCCGGCAGCTCGAGCGCGATGCGACCCGCGGTCGGGGTGGCGTCACCCATGATGCGCTTCAGCAGCTGCTGCCACTCGTTCTCGGGCCCCTTGCCCTGGGCGACAGCGGGCTCAGCCAGTAGCGGGGCGAGAAGAGCGGCAGCGGCGGCGCCAAGCACGAATTCCCGCCGGTCGACGACGCAAACGTCTTTGCACTGCAACATGCGAGCACGCCCCTCTCGCTGCCGATCCACGGCCACACCGCCTTGCATGAGTCAGGCGCCGACGGCCGGCACCCTTGAGTTCGCGGACGTAGCATATGAGAATGCCTTCAGCAATTCAAAGCGACGCGTATTCAGGCCGCTGCCAGCGGGTTGCGGCAGAAAAAGGGGAGGGGACGATGAAGCATCCCAACAGGCGTGAGTTCGGGCTGGGCCTCGGGGCAGTGGCGATGGCGGGCGCCTCTTTTTACGGCGCACCCGCCGTCGCGCAAGCACGGGCGCGGGTGGTCATCATCGGCGGCGGACCAGGCGGCGCGACGGTGGCCAACCAGCTTGCCCAAGCCGGCACGAACATCGAGGTCACGCTGATCGAGGTGCAGCCGCAGTACACGACCTGTTTCTTCTCGAACCTTTATCTCGGCGGCTTCCGCACGTTCCGGTCGATCACCCACAATTACAACGGGCTCAAGCGGCGCGGAGTGAAGGTGGTGACGGAGCTCGCAACGGACGTTGATACCGCCAAGAAGACGGTGCGCACGCGGAGCGGCATGCATTCCTACGACCGGCTCGTGGTGTCGCCCGGCATCGACCTCAAGTACGACACGATCGAAGGCTATTCGCGGCAGGCGGCTCAGATCATGCCGCATGCCTACCAGGCCGGCACGCAGACGACCCTGCTCAAGAGCCAGCTCGAGCGCATGCGCGACGGCGGCGTGGTGGTGATGGCGGCGCCGAACAATCCTTATCGCTGCCCGCCGGGCCCCTATGAGCGCGCGTGCATGATCGCGCACTTTCTCAAGACGAAGAAGCCAAAGTCGAAGCTCGTCATCCTTGACCCGAAGCGCAGCTTCTCCAAGCAGCCAGTGTTCATGGAGGCTTTCGAGAAGTACTACAAGAACAACCTCGAGCTGAACCTCAGCACGGAGTTAGACGACTTCACCGTGGTAAAGGTCGATCCGAAGGCGATGACGGTCACCACCAAGGGCGGCAAGACGGTCAAGGCTGACGTCGCCAACATCATCCCGAACCAGCGCGCCGGCGAGATCGCGCACAAGGCGGGTCTTGCCGAGGGCGACTGGTGCCCCATCAACCCGGAGAACTTCAGCTCGCGCAAGGTGGAGGGGGTATACGTGCTGGGCGATGCCTCGATCGCGGCTGAGATGCCGAAGTCGGCGTTCTCCGCCAATAGCCAAGCCAAAGTCGTGGCCGCGGATATCCTGGCCGAGCTGGCCAGCAAGCCGCGCTTCCCGGCGACGTTCCGCAATACCTGCTGGTCGATGGTGGCTCCCGACGACAGCGTCAAGGTCGGTGCCAATTACGCGCCCAAGGGCGGCAAGCTCATGCCCTCCGGCGAGTTCGTCTCAAAGCCGGGCGAGGACGCGGCGACCCACAAGGCCAACTACCAGGAAAGCCTCGGCTGGTACGCAGGCATCGTCACCGACATCTTCGCCACCGATGCGCCGGCGGCCGGCGCCAAGAAGAAGGGCTGAGGGGCGGGGCGGCCGGCCTATCTCGGCTTGGGCGCCTTCTTCTCAACCCGTGGTGCGGGCTTGGTGAGGGCGCCGAAGTGGGCAGCGAGCGCCTGCATCTCCTCCTCGCCCAGCGGCTCGGTGACGGACTTCATCACCGGGTTGGTGCGCTCGCCGCTCTTGTACGACTTCAGGACGGCAACGAACTGGTCAACCGGCCAACCGACGATGGCGGGTATGCCGCCGATGCGGACACCGTCGGCGCGATGGCAAGCGGTGCACTGTTGGGAAAGGTGCTGCCCGTAGGCTTTGAGCCGGGCCTCGTCGGCGGCAGCCGAGCCTGCGAGAAAGGCATCCGTTGCGATCGACAAGGACAAGAGCGGTAGCAATCTACGTGCGCCGGTGTAGCTCATGCGACTTCGACTTGGCGTCCCAACCAACCACGCCTTCTTAGCGCGGCGGTCCGGCCCATCCAAGCCAAAGCGAAGAGTACGGCGCCTGATCGAGACGATGCCTCACACGTCCAGGTTGGCGACAGCGAGCGCGTTCTCCTGGATGAACTCGCGGCGGGGCTCGACGAGGTCGCCCATCAGCTTGGAGAAGACCTCGTCGGCCTCGACGAGATCGCCGAGCTTGACCTGCAGGAGGGTGCGGGTCTCCCGGTCGAGGGTAGTCTGCCAGAGCTGCTCGGGGTTCATCTCGCCAAGGCCCTTGTAGCGTTGTAGCGAGATGCCCTTGCGGCCGGCCTCGTAAACGGCCTTGAGGAGCGACGCGGGGCCGTGCACGGGCCTTTCCGAATCCTTGCGGCGCAGGATTCCAGGCAGCCGATAGACCTCGTTGAGGTGGGCTTGCCGTTCGTTCAATCGGCGCGCGTCGAGCGAGGACAGAAAAGCGCGGTCGAGCGTGTAGCTCTCCTTCACGCCGCGCACCTCGCGGGTGAACACGAACCCCTCGTCTGCCATTTGGCCCTGCCAGCCGCGCTCGGTCTCCTCTGAAATGAGGTTCAGCCGCTCGGCGACCAGCTCTGCGGTGGCCTCGGCGCGCGCGCGGTCGGCGAGCAGGCCCACATCGAGCGCGCCGCCGATGGCCGCCTGCTCGACAATGAAGCGCGCATAGCGGGAGTGAAGGCCATCCATCAGCCGCTGCACGGCGCGGGCCTGGTCAACGATGTCGCGCAAATCGCGACCGGCGCGCTGCTCGCCCGTTCCCAACTGAAGCACCGCGTCCTCGAGGCCACCGTCGATCAGGAAATCCTCGAGTGCGGTTTCGTCCTTCAGATAGGTTTCGGACTTGCCTCTGGTCACCTTGTAGAGAGGCGGCTGGGCGATGAACAGATGGCCCTTTTCGACCAGCTCCGGCATCTGCCGGTAGAAGAAGGTTAAGAGCAGCGTGCGGATGTGGGCGCCGTCCACGTCGGCATCGGTCATGATGATGATCTTGTGATAGCGCAGCTTCGAAAGATCGAAGTCGTCGCGGCCAATGCCGGTGCCAAGCGCGGTGATAAGGGTGCCCACCTCCTGGGACGACAGCATCTTGTCGAAGCGAGCGCGCTCGACATTCAGGATCTTGCCGCGAATCGGCAGCACGGCCTGGAATTCGCGGTTGCGAGCCTGCTTGGCCGAGCCGCCGGCCGAGTCGCCCTCGACGATGAACAGCTCGGTGTTGGCGGCGTTGCGGTCCTGGCACTCGGCGAGCTTGCCCGGCAGGTTGGCCATGTCGAGGGCACCCTTGCGACGGGTGAGCTCACGCGCCTTGCGCGCAGCCTCGCGGGCCGCGGCCGCTTCCACCACCTTGGTGACGATGATCTTGCCTTCCCTGGGATGCTCTTCGAGCCAAGCCGAGAGCTGATCGGCGATGACCGACTCGACGATAGGCTTGACCTCGGAGGAGACGAGCTTATCCTTGGTCTGGCTCGAGAATTTTGGATCCGGGACCTTCACCGACAGGACGCAGGTCAGTCCTTCCCGGGCATCGTCGCCGGTCAGCGTCACCTTCTCCTTCTTAGCGATGCCGCTCTCCTCCGCGTACTTGTTGATGACGCGGGTCAACGCGGCGCGGAAGCCGGCGAGGTGCGTGCCGCCATCGCGCTGCGGGATGTTGTTGGTGAAGCACAGCATGTTCTCGTGGTAGCTGTCATTCCACCACAGCGCCGCCTCGACGATAACGCGGTCGCGCTCGGCACTGATCATGATGGGGCTGTCGACCAGGGGTTGCTTAGAGCGGTCGAGATAGCGGACAAAGGCGCCAAGACCGCCCTCGTAGAGCATGACTTCCCGACGTGCGTCGGCATGACGCGCGTCGGTCAGCACCACGCGGACACCCGAGTTGAGAAAGGCGAGCTCGCGCAGGCGATGCTCGAGCGTCTCGTAGCTGAACTCGGTGACGTTGTGGAAGGTTTCGAGGCTCGGGCTGAAGGTGACACGGGTGCCGCGCTTGTCGGCCACCTCGCGCACAACGGCGAGCGGAGCTTCCGGCTCGCCGTTGCGAAAGCGGATGAAGTGCTCCTTGCCGTCGCGCCAAATGGTGAGCTCGAGCCAGGAGGAAAGGGCATTGACCACCGACACGCCAACGCCGTGCAGGCCGCCGGACACCTTGTAGGGGCTCGCCTCCCCGCCCTCGCCGAACTTGCCGCCGGCGTGGAGCTGGGTCATTACCACTTCGGCCGCCGAGACGCCCTCCTCGGGGTGGATGTCGACCGGAATGCCGCGGCCGTTGTCGGTGACCGTGCACGAGCCGTCCGGGTTCAAGGTCACTTGCACTTCAGTGGCATAGCCGGCAAGCGCCTCATCGATGGCGTTGTCTACCACCTCGTAAACCATATGATGGAGGCCGGAGCCGTCGTCGGTGTCACCGATGTACATGCCCGGGCGCTTGCGGACGGCATCGAGCCCTTTGAGAACCTTGATGTTCTCTGCGCCGTAGCTGTCCGCGGCCTGCTCCTTCCTCGCCGGCTGTGCGCTCATGCAAAGGCCTTCCTGTCAGGGGGTGTCGAAGGGGTCTCGCTCTTATAGCACCAAAGGCTCGCACGTGGTGTGAAAAGGGGCTGCCGCGACGGCGTTCTCACAATAATATTGCTCTTACTTTTCAGTTATTTGGTGCGTGCGCGCAGACGCCGCAAGGGGGCCATCAGAGCGGCCTTCTGCCGACCTTGATGCGGCCGTCATCGATATCGGCAAAAAGGGCGCGTCCGAACAGGGCTTCGAAGGCGCTGCGGTCGGTTCCCGTCATCCACACCTGCATGCCCAAGTGCAGAACGTCTGCGAAGAGCGCGGACCGTCGCCGGTCGTCGAGATGGGCCGCAACCTCATCGAGCAGCAGGATCGGAGCAGGGTGTTGGCGCCGCTCTGCCAGCAGTTCTGCATGGGCGAGGACCAGCCCCATCAGGAGAGCCTTCTGTTCTCCGGTCGAAGAGACCTTGGCTGGCGTGCCCTTGGGTCCGTGCCAGACGTGAAGGTCGCTCCGATGCGGGCCTTCGAGGGCGCGTTTGGCAGCCCGGTCGCGCTCTCTCGAGCGGGCGAGAGCGTGCCGGTAGCCGTCCTCGACCTCGACGGCGGGGCGCTCGGTGAGCTGGGCCTCGAGGCTGCCGACAAGATCGAGCCCCACCCATGGGAACGCTGATGTGGGATCGCGCATCCGACGCTCGGCAATGGCGGCGGTGAGGGCGGACACGGCCTCCCTGCGTGAAGCAGCGATCGCGACGCCGGTCTCGGCCATCTCAATCTCGAGACCTTCGAGGAGGACGCGCTCGTCGAGGCCGTTCTCCAGTAGGCGGTTGCGTTGGCGCATGGCTCTCTCGAAGCGCGACAGCCGGCTGGCATAGTCGCGATCGAAGGAAACGATGAGGCGATCGAGAAAGCGGCGGCGCTCGCTTGCAGGCCCGGTAAAGAGGCTGTCCATGGCGGGGACCAGCCACACCATGTGAACGCAGCCCCCCAATGCAGCGGGACCGGCACGGCGCTCCCCGTCGATGTGAACAATGCGGCCGGAGCGACGCTCGGATCCTTCAGCAGCCCGGCGCAGTGCGGTGCCGATCCGTAGCGGACCATCGCGACCGTGGACGAGAGCGGAGATGGCCCAGTCGCCTGGCCCCCCCTTGCGAACCAGCTCTTCATATGGCGCGTGCTTCAAACCATGGCCGGGAGCCAGCAGCGATACAGCTTCGAGGAGATTGGTCTTGCCGACGCCGTTCGGGCCGACCAAGACGACAGGCTCCGGTCCCGCCTCGATCTCGGCGGTCACATAATTCCGGAAACTCGAGAGGGAGAGGCGGCCGATCCAGTGGCGCGGTCTCCGATCGAGGCGGGGGCGCTGGTCTGCCTGTAGGTTGTCGGCGCCGGGCTGCAGCATGCTCGCCTAGACGCGCATCGGCATCAGCACGTAGAGTGCGCTGTCGTCGGAGCCATCGCGAACCACCGTCGGCGAGCCGGGATCGGCGAGCTTCATGACGATCTCGTCGCTCTCGAGCTGGCCGGCGATGTCGAGCAGGTAACGGGCATTGAAGCCGATCTCGAGCGGGGGCGAGCGATAGTCCACCGCAATCTCCTCGGTGGCGCTGCCGCCCTCTGGGTTATTTACCGAAAGAGTGAGTTTATCAGAGGAGAGCGCGAGCTTGACAGCGCGACCGCGCTCGCTGGCGATGGTGGAAACGCGGTCAACCGCTGCCATGAACTGGGCGTTCGGCGCCTTGAGCTCCTTGTCGTTGTTCTGCGGGATGACCCTGGCATAGTCGGGAAAGGTGCCGTCGATCAGCTTCGAGGTGAGCGTCACGGTTCCGGTTTCGAAGCGCACCTTGGAGGCCGACACGCCGACGGCTACGGTGGCATCGGAGCCTTCGATCAGCCGATGCAGCTCGTGCACGGTCTTCCTCGGAATGATGACACCCGGCATGTCGGCGGCTCCCTTGGGGCACGGCAGCTCGACCTGAGCCAGTCGGTGGCCATCGGTCGCCACAGCCCTCAGCATGCGATCCCTGCCGCGGGAGGCCGCGTGCAAGTAGATGCCGTTCAGGTAGTAGCGCGTCTCTTCCGTTGAGATGGCAAAGCGCGTCTTCTCGATCAGGCGCTTGAGGTCTTTGGCACCGATCTCAAACTGATGCGGCATCTCACCCGCAGCAAGGTCGGGGAAGTCTTCCGCGGGCAGCGTCTGCAAAGCAAACCGCGCCTGACCACAGGTAAGGCCAAGCCGCTCGCGCTCAGTATCGCGGACGAGTTCCACCTCAACGCCGTCGGGAAGCTTGCGGACGATGTCGTGCAGGATGTGGGCCGGCACGGTCACGGCCCCCTGCGTGCCGACTCTGGCGGGCGCGTGTTCGATCACCTCGCGTTCGAGGTCCGTCGCGCGGAACTGTACCTTGTCGCCGGCCGCGCTCAGCAGCACGTTGGAAAGGATCGGTATCGTTGTGCGGCGCTCCACCACGCTCGTGACATGGCCCAGTGCTCTCAAGAGCTCACTGCGTTCGATCACAATGCGCATGGTCGGCCTCGCAGTTCCGTCCTGCCACCCCGCAACCGGCGAGGACACGTCGTCTCTCGTGCACCAGGGGCAGTTTCCATCGATTGATGTTGTGGTGGAGATTCGCGTAGCAGCAACTTGAACGAAAGGCGCGCCCTTTGGCAAGGGCCAGAAACCCTCCCAGCGGCGCAAAAGGTCCACCGTGGGGCCACTAAAATGGTCCCACGGCTCAACGGCTACGGCCCTCCGCGGGCTCTAGTGAGCGAGCAGCCGTTTCAGATCCTCGATCTCGTCCTTGAGCCGCGGGTTGCGGTTCAGCTCGCCTTCGATCTTGCGGATGGCATGCAGCACTGTGGTGTGGTCACGCCCGCCAAATCTGCGGCCGATTTCGGGGAGCGACCGCGCTGTGAGCTGCTTGGCAAGGTACATTCCGATCTGGCGCGGCCATACCACCGAACGGTGTCGGCGCTGGGAGAGGATTTCGCTCTTCGATACTTCGAAGTGGCGCGAGATCGCCTTGACGATGTCCTCAATCTTGATGCGGCGCGGTTCGCTGCCCTGCACCAGATCGCGGATCGTCGCTTCGGCCACATCAATGGTGATGGGCGTGCGCATAAACTGCCAAGTCGCATGCAGGCGGGTGACGGCCCCCTCAAGCTCGCGTCCGCTCTCCGTCAGCCGCTCGGCGAGCAGGCTGAGAACCTCGCGGGAGATCTCGAAGGAGGGATCGATGATCCGCCGCTCCTGCATGCGCCGCTCCAGAATGCGCACACGCAGGTCGAAATCGAGCGCCCCGATCTCGATGACCAGGCCGCGCTGCAGGCGCGAGCGCATGCGTTCGTTGAGCTTCTCGATGTGGTTGGGGGCGCGTGAAGAGGCCACCACAACCTGACGGCCGCCGTCGAGGAGCGCATTGATGATGTGGTCGAATTCCTGCTCCGTCTGCGTGCCGTGCAGGAACTCCAGGTCGTCGATGAGCAAGATGTCGATGGTGCGGAACTTCTCCTTGAAGGAGAGCGGATCCTGGCTGCGCAGCGCCTCGACGAATTGATAACGGAACCGTTCCGCCGTCAGGTAGAGAAGCTGAGCACGAGGGGTCCGGCGCTGGACCTCCCAAGCGATGGCCTGGAGCAGGTGGGTCTTGCCAAGCCCGACCGAGGAGTGGATGTAGAGCGGGTTGTTGCCGCGACCTTCGCTCAGCACTGTACCAGCGGTCTGCAGCGCGCCGGCGTGGGCGATGCGGTTGCTGTCAGCCACCACGAAGCTATCAAAGGTGTAGCGCGGATCGAGCGGGGAGCCTTCGAAGCCGCCAACCTGGACACGGCCGATCGCGGATTGGGCGGAACGCGATGCGCCCGGGATCTTGGCGCCGCTCAAGGGCTCAGCCGCCGTGCGATCGCAAACGAGAGCGCGCGGGCCGGCTTCGGTGGGGGAGGGCGCAAGCAGGGCTGTGTGCTGGCGCACGACCACGTCGACGCGCTTCACTCCTTCGAACTCGGCGGCACAGCACGCCAAGAGGTCATCGGCATAGTGCGACTGAAGCCAAGTGCGCAGGAACTTGACCGGGACCGACGCGCGGACAGTCTCGCCGTCAAAATCCTCGATCTCCAGGCCCTTGAACCAGCTCGAGTACACCTCCTCGCCGAACTTGCTGCGCAGCATCGCGTGAGTCTTGGCCCCACGCCCGATTGCCTCCGAAGACCCGATGCGCTTCTCTGCCGCCTTGATCCCGCTCATTTTTTTTCCCCGCATTTGCTGTTCGTTGTGCCAGACCGGAAAGCGAGCTTTGCCCGTGCTGCCGCCCGCACGCGGCCCGCACGATCCCGAGTTCCGGTCGCCAGTTGGCGCGCTACCCTTGCGCCCAAGGGAGGCCGGCCGCCTTCCAGCCGCCGGCACGGCCTCGATGGCGGTTGGGGTCGAGTGGCCCCTCAAACCCATCCGCCACGTTTCGGCAGCGCTTGTAGCCCTCCGCTGCCATCGCACGCGCGGCCGCTTTGCTGCGCCCGCCCGATCTGCAAATGAAAAACAACTCGGTGTCTTTGGTCGCGCCAGCTTCGGCCAGCATCTTGCCGAGCCGCGCCGCAAACTGAGGGTCCACCCGATTGTCGGGAAACGTCTGCCACTCGATCAGCAACGGACGCTTGCCAATGGCTGAGAGCTCAGGCAGCCCAACGTAGGTCCATTCCGCACGGGTCCGAACGTCGATGAGGATCGCCTCGGGATCGGATTTGAGCCGCTCCCACACTTGGTTCACAGGCACATCGTCTATGTGGACGACTTGCGACGACCCCACTGCCACCTCCACCCGCCTGCGCCACTAGCAACCGTCGCAAAAGTAGTGGTATTCAACCAGTATTATTGCCCCCAACGTGCAGCCGTCTTTGGTCATCGCAAGGGCCGAGACTAGGACGTGCTTCGTTGTTTCGCGATAACGCAGCCAGCTGAGCCACGAAATACAGGGTGCTGCTGGGATACAACTTGGCGAAGTTTCCTCTACCCTGAACCCGCCGGGAAACTCTTGCCGTTAAGACTCCATTAACCACAGGCTTGGCTGGATGGCAAGGGCGCCTGTGGCGGGTCCGCACGCCCGCTCAGCACGCGGATGATCGCCGCCCATGCTGTGGAAAAATCGCTCGCCCAGCGAAAATCCTGTGGGCAATCCTTTTGAGATTCCGCGAATTATTCGGTGCGCTCTGCGACCTCATTCCCAGCTTCATTCACTGGGCGCGGGCGCCGGAGATTCTGATGGCGGTATCGTGGAGCGGAGATGGATCAGGCGGCGCGGGGCATGTCAGGACGTCGTGCGAAGGTCTGGAGAGTCTTGCGGTTTCCTGCCCTGGGCGGCGGTCCTGCGGCGCCGGCGAGCCCAGCGATCTTGTTGCTGAACTGTCACAATCGAAGTTTCGTTTAACGGCCGGGTCAGGCTGGGGTGTCGGGCAGCGCTCTAATTCGAGCAACAAGCCGCGATATCTTGCGACTTGCCGTGCGCTTGTGCACCACGCCCTTCTGGGCGGTACGCATAAGAACCGGCTCCGCCGTTTTCAGCGCGGCCAGAGCCCGCGTCTTGTCGCCGGCCGCAATCGCTTCCTCGACCTTGGCGACTTCGGTCCGCATTCTCGACCGCCGTGCCTTGTTGATATCGGTGCGGCGCGCGGCCTTGCGTGCGGCTTTCCTGGCCGATGATGTGTTGGCCATGACAATCCTCTCTTGCAGGAATCCGTGACGGCGGGGCGCGGAGGGCGGCCGCAGCCGCCTTCTTGCGAATGCGAGGCTGTATAGTGCCGGTAAGGAGGCCGGTCAAATGGGCCGCCGCGCGGCCGGCACAGAGGGTCTCAGCCGGCTGGGGTGGCCGGATCGCATGACAAGGACCTGGCCAAGGGCAGACGTGGCAACCGGCGCCGGGGAGCTGGTAAGTAGTGCGCAACCAACGGGTCGGAGGATGCCTCAGGTGGGTTGGATGCTGATCGGGATGCTTGGCATTGGCGCGAGCCTCGCTTTGCTGGTGGTGACGGCGGCGGCGTGGTTGAGCAGCGTCGATATGGCCTATGCCAATATGGCGGTCGCAGTGGCGGCGAGTATGGCCTTCGCGCTGGTGGCAATACGGGACAATCTGGCTCTGCGGCGAGCGGGAGCGGCCAAGAGCGCCATCGCGAGCAGCACGGCGCGGTACATGGGGATCGTCTGGATCTGGGGTGCGCTGGCGCTCGCGGCTACCTACGCGACGGGTGTGCTCGTGTGGCGCGAATGGTGGCATTTTCTGCTGGCTTTCGCAGCGGTTGGCGCGCTTTGTCTGTTGTTCGCCGCGTTGCTCGCGAAGGATGCCCGATCCGGCCGCGAGGATGCGACCATGCTGAAGCTCGGTCGTCAGCTCGCTATCATACAGCTCGCCGGTATGGTGATCGCGGTGCTCGGCCTGTTGATCGACGGAAAGATGACGCGCTTCCTCAACCCTCGCTACACCGACTGGGCGGCAAACAACGTCTTCTTCTTCGGAGCACTCGCCATCGCCGCCATCAGCGCCAACGCGCTACGTCCCGTTCGAGCCTGAGCGCTCTGTGCCGGCCCCTGGCGAATGAGGCTCGCTTCAATGGCGACGACGTGGTAGGCGCGCACGCCGGCGTTCAGTAGCATTACACATGCCACGAGACCCCTTACCAGCTGTGTCGCTGCAGCCTCGCATTCCATGGCTGCTCGCGGCCGTTGCCTCGAGTGTAGCGGCCATGGTTTCCGGGGCCCAGGCCGGGGTATCATTCATCGTCCTTCTCGCCGCTCTGCTCTACTCGCTGGCGATCATCGCCACTGCGGTCGAGGTCAACCGGCCGTTCTGGCGGCTCGATTGTGCGCAGTTGTCGAGCGACACGGGGCCGGTCGCCATCCGCCGCAACATGCGGCTGCTGGCCCTGGTGTACGGTTGGGGCGCCGTCGCGATGTTCGCCGTCTATGGCTTCTCGGGCGTGCGCTGGCAACACGGCTGGCAATACGGATCGGCGCTGGCGCTGATCGCCTTCTTCTTTCTCCTCTACGTACACATCATCGATGGAGGCCGCGGGCGGCTGCGAACGCGGCGGGCGATGCTGACCGTGCAAAGGCTCACGCTGCTGCACGGTGCGGCCGCCCTCGCCGGGCTCGGCTATCTTGTTCTGTCGGGCAAGATGTGGAGCACCAAGGCCGACTGGCCGGGAAGCGTGATCTTCTTGGCGGGGAGCTTGGCGGTTGCGGCGCTGTGCTTGATCTCCGCCCATACCCAGAGCCGGATCGCGGCGCTGGCTCAAGGTTTGGGGCCGCCCCAAACCGATGCCGCTAGCGGTGCTTAAACTCGGCCTTCCTCTTTTCAGCGAAAGCGGCCATGCCTTCCTTCTGGTCCTCGGTGGCGAACAGGGAGTGAAACAGGCGACGCTCGAACCTGACCCCCTCCGTCAGCGTGGTCTCGTAGGCGCGGTTCACGGCCTCCTTCGTCATCATGACGGAAGGCATCGACATCGATGCAATGGTCTCGGCAGCCTTGAGCGCCTCGGGCAGCAGAGCGGCCGCCGGCACCACGCGCGAGACGAGCCCGGCGCGCTCGGCCTCGGTGGCATCCATCATGCGGCCGGTCAGGCACAAGTCCATGGCTTTCGACTTGCCGATGAAGCGCCCGAGCCGCTGGGTGCCGCCGGAGCCCGGCATAATGCCAAGCTTGATCTCCGGCTGGCCGAACTTGGCGGTATCGGCGGCGATAATGAAGTCGCACATCATGGCGAGCTCGCAGCCGCCGCCGAGCGCAAAACCCGCAACGGCGGCGATCACCGGCTTGCGGCAGCGCGTTATGCGTTCCCAGGAAGCGATGAAGTCGCCCTTGTAGACGTCGATGAAGGTGTGTGCCTGCATCTCCTTTATGTCGGCACCGGCGGCGAAGGCCTTCTCCGAACCGGTCAGCACCACGCAGCCGATCGCATCGTCCGCTTCGAACCCATCGAGGGCGGAGTTCAGTTCGGCGATGAGCGCGGCGTTGAGCGCATTGAGGGCCTGGGGCCGGTTGAGTGTGATGAGACCAACCTTGCCGCGAATCTCGACGAGGATGTTCTGATAGGCCATGGCTGCCTCCGCTCGGCATGAGGGTTCCTGGCCAAGCGGTAGCGGAGCTGAGCGCGGCCGACAAGGACCGCGCCGATTCTCCCGCGAAAACGCGTCGAAGGTCGGCGGCGGTGCCTTGCAATGCTCGCGTGTGCGCCGATTGGCGTCTCCACCGGTCAGCCACAAACCCGCTCGACGACCACGGGCACCGGGCGACACACGGTGTTGCAAACCGGTGAATGTTGCTGGGCATAGGCCAGCAGGTCGTCGAGCTCCTGCTGCGGACAGTCCGCCTCTACGCGCATGCGGACGACTATCCGCTCGTACCCTGCGGGAACCGCGTCATCGAGCCCGAGCAGCCCGCGCAGATCGATCTCGCCCGCAAGCTCAGTCGACAATTCGCGTATGGTGATGCCGCGCGCCATGGCGTGCAAGACGAACGTGGTCGTGACGCAGCCGGCGAGTGCGTGGAGGAGAAACTCGACGGGATTAGCCCCCTCGTTGTTGCCGAGCAGAACGGGCGGCTCGCCGTTAGTGAACTCGAACGGCACGGTGCGCGAAGTGTCCTCCTGTCCGGCGCCGAAGAAGTCACGGATGGTCGAGCGATTCTCGCCACCGTTGATCCATCGATTACTGGCACGAAACTGGAATCTTGCGAGGCTCTTGTCGGCCTTCAGCGCAGCCATGGTCGTCATTGCGGCCCGAACATCGAGCCCGTTGATTCGGGTCACCTTCTCGCCCGCAGCATTGTGGGAAGTCATGGTCCGTCTCCATCCAATATTTCGTCGGCGCCAGAGGGCCGGCTCTTTCACGAGGAGAAGCCTAGGGCCGGACCGAGCCGAAGATCAGCGCGAGTTTTGCCAAAAACGGTCCGTTCGTGCCAAATTGCGCCAGCGTGCGACGTTCGCGATCAAACCCTGTTGACGCCCATATCCTGGCCGTCCCCGAGACGGCCGGGTCGGCGCTCTATGGGCTGGTCGATGTGTTGGCAGCTACGGGGACGTTGTGGCGGGAAATGGTGGGAGAGACGGCGGGCGGCCGACTGATCGTCCCGCGCATTGTCGCCCGGACGCGCAAGCCGTTCCGTTGCGGCAACGGCATTCCCGTGCATCCGCACCTCGCCTGCGCGGAGGCGCCCACACCCCAAATCCTGATCCTTCCGGAACTGTGGCTGGCGCCTTCCGACGACATGAGCGGGCGGTATGCCGCGCTCAAGGACTGGATTCGTCGGTGCTATCAGGAGGGCAGCATCATCTATACCGCCTGCTCGGGCTCGATCCTGCTGGCGGCGACCGGGCTTCTCGACGGGCGAGATGCGACCTCGCACTGGGGCTACCAGGATCTTTTCCGGCGGAGCTTTCCCGCCGTCCGTTTCCATCCAGAGCCCAATCTGGTGATCGCCGATGGCAGGGGGCGAATCGTCACGGCAGGCGGCACAACCTCTTGGCACGATCTCGCGCTACATATCATCGCTCGCCACTGCGGCCCCGGGGAGGCGCTACGAATCGCAAAGGTCTATCTGCTCAAGTGGCACGGGGAAGGTCAGCTTCCCTTTGCAAGCCTCATCCGGCGCCAGCCGCACGCGGATGCCGTCGTGCGCCGTGCCGAGGACTGGCTCAGCCGCCACTTCCGCGAGGCGCACGCGGTGGCGGGTGTCGTTGCCGCCTGCGGCATCCCCGAGCGCAGCTTGAAGCGACGCTTCAAGACAGCGACGGGCTCGACATTGATGGCGCACGTGCAGAACCTGCGCGTAGAGGAGGCCAAGCGTTTGCTCGAGACCGAGGGGTCGTCGGCAGAAGCGATTGCGGCTGCCGTCGGTTATGACAACCAAGCCTTCTTCCGCCGACTGTTCAAGCGCTCGACGGGACTAACCCCCGGTGCCTATCGCCGGATGTTCCTGCCGTTGTCCGGGGCTGGGACCGTGCGCAGGCTGCAGCCGGGCGAATGACGCTCAGGCTCGGTTATGCCGGAGGGGCGAAAGGCTGCGAGATTTCTTGAAACACGGGCAGCGCCTCGAGTTTCGCCGCATGGGCGGCGAGCGCCGGATAGTCCGCCATCCTGACCAGCCCTGGATTGGCTTGCGTGTTGAAACGCACCGCCACGGCGACGTCGGCGTGGCCGATGCGGTCGCCGAACCAATACTCGCTGCTCTGGACTGCACGCTCAGCCTCGAGGACGGCAAGCACGTGCGCGATCTGGGAGCGGCACCGATTAATCCACACCTCGGATACGTGCGTGTGCAGGCGCGTTTCATAAAAGTGACTGACCGCCTTATCGGCGAAGCCCGTGGCCAGGGCCGCGATCTTCAGCGCCTTGTGTCGCGCCGGCTCTCGCACAGGAAACATGGCGCGCTCTGGCGGCACGAGGCTGTCCAGATAGTCGATGATGCTGTGACTATCCAACAGCACTTCGCCGTCGTCGAGCACCAGGGTCGGCACGCGCGTAAGGGGATTGTAAGGGCGAATCTTGTCCGCATCAGAGAAGGTTGACCACGGACGATGGGCAAAGGGTAGCCCATAGAGCATCAGGGCGATGCCGACGCGCCGCACGAACGGGGAATCGTACTGGCCAATCAGGATCATGCCGGGTTCCTAACGCTGACATTGACCGCAGAAGAACGTCGAGCGCCCACTTTGCACGGTTCGCCGCACCCTGCCACGGCATCCCGTGCGCAGGCATGGCTCGTCCTCGCGCCCGTAGACCCGAAATGCATGCTGGAAGTCGCCAAGCTCGCCGTCCGCGCGCCGGTAGTCGCGGAGGGTCGAGCCGCCGGCCGCGACCGCTTCGCTGAGGACCGAGCGAATGGCCCAAGCCAAGCGTTCGGCGCGCTCGGTCGGCCGCCCACTCTTCTGTGCAAGGCTGCGTGCGCCCCGGTGGGGGCTCAGCCCGGCACGATGGAGCGCTTCCGAGACATAGATGTTGCCGAGGCCAGCCACGATCCTTTGGTCAAGCAGGAACGCCTTGAGATCGGTGGCTCGGTTACGCGCGCGGTCGGCGAGATAGGCGGCATTGAACGCATTGCTGAGTGGTTCGGGGCCAAGTCCGGCAAGCAGCGGGTGGCGGTGGAGATCGCGCTCGGGGACGAGGTCCATGAAGCCGAAGCGGCGCGCGTCATTGTAGGTTACGGTGACGCCTGTCGCCATCTTGAAGACGATGTGGTCGTGGGTGGGATCGAGGTCGGCAAGCGGAACGGTCTCTGCCATGCCGTGGGTGATGCGAAAGCGACCGGTCATGCCCAGGTGCATGAGCAGGACCTCGCCGCTGTCGAGCGGTGCGAGCAGGTACTTGGCGCGACGATCAAGGCGGACCGGCGTGCGGCCGCTGAGTCGCGACGCGAAGCGCTCGGGGAGCGGGAAGCGCAAATCGGGACGGCGCTGCTCGAGGGCAGCGATACGGACGCCGGCCATGACGGGCAACAGGCCCCGACGGACCGTTTCGACCTCCGGCAGCTCCGGCATGTGGCGGCGGCGCTCAGCCGGTATCGGGCACGAGGCCCGCTTCGGTGACGCCGGCCACCGCGCATTTCTCGTCGTTGTCGCCAGTGTCCCCCGACACGCCAACGGCGCCGACGATCTCGCCAGAACGGCTGCGCACCAGCACGCCGCCGGGGGACGGGATCAGGCCGCCGACGGCGTGGTCGACGGCGGCGATGAACTGGGGGATGCGGGCGGCGCGCTCGGCTAGCGCGCGTGAACCAAGCCCCATAGCGATGGCGCCGTTGGCCTTGCCGATGGCGATGATCGGGCGGCCGCGGCTCGCGCCATCCTCGGTGGCCAGCGCCTGGATGGCGCCGCGCACATCGAGGACGGCAACCGAGAGTGGCGCGAACTTCCGGGTGCGGGCGTAAGCCAGGGCCGCGGCAATGATCCGCTGGGCAGTCTCAAGGTTCATCTGTGCTCGCTCCCGCTTGGCTCCCGAGGCATTGACGATCTATCCTTGCGCGGATGACGAACGATCCGCAACAGGCAGGTGACCGGCAAACGTCGTTCGGGCACAGGCAGGTGCCTGTCGCGGAACACCAGGGGCTCGTCAACGACGTGTTCTCCCAGGTGGCCCGCAACTACGACCTGATGAACGACCTGATGTCGGGAGGAATGCACCGGCTCTGGAAGGACGATCTGGTGACGCAGCTCAACCCTCCGCGGTCGGCGGCGCCGTTCCGGCTCATCGACGCGGCCGGCGGGACCGGAGACGTCGCCCTGCGCGCACTGGCCGCCGGCGGGGCCGGCTGCGAAGTCGTCATTTGCGACATCAATCCGGACATGCTCGAAGTCGGACGGCGGAAAGTCGAGGCATCCGGTGAGGCGCAGCGGGTCAGGCTGGTGGCGGCCAACGCCGAGGCGCTGCCGTTCGCAGACAGGAGCTTTGACGCCTACACGGTCGCGTTCGGCATCAGGAACATGACGAACATTGCCAAGGCACTCAGCGAGGCCTACCGTGTGCTCAAGATCGGCGGCCGATTCCTGTGCCTTGAGTTCTCGGAATGCCAGGTGCCGATACTCGATCGCCTTTACGACTTTCACTCCTTCGAGGTGATCCCACGGCTCGGCCGGCTCGTGGCAGGGGCCGAGCAGCCATACCGCTACCTGGTCGAAAGCATCCGGAAGTTTCCCAACCAGGAGCGGTTCGCGGCGATGATCGGGGAAGCCGGATTTGAGCGCGTTGGTTACCGTAACCTGAGCGGGGGGATAGCCGCCATTCATTCCGCCTGGCGCATCTGAGAAAATCCCGAAGAATCGTGACGCGGTCTTTGCGCCGCCACCTTTTCTCCAACCTCTGGGGCTAAGGTCCGCCGAATGGGCGCGGCAGGGCGCGCTGCTTGCCGCGTTGCGGCCTTTGCACTAATTTGGCGACGTTCCGGTGTAAGGTGATCGTACCATGTCCCGAATCTTCATCGTTGCCTCGCTTGCGGTGGCAACTACGGCGGGTCTGGTCGGCACAGGCGTGCTGAGCTACGACTTCGCCTCGCTCACGTCCACCGGAGAGACCAGCGTCAACCCTGCCCCCGCCTCGCCCGCCGCCTCGGCGCGGACCGCGGCCGAGGCGGCGTCCACGCGCACGGCGGCGCTCACCGACACGCGAACCGACGCACGGCCGGCGGAGCGCGCGGGCAAGGCGGCCGAGCCGAGCAAACCGAGTTTCGACATCATCCGACTGGATCCCGACAGCTTCTCGGTGTTCGCCGGCAAGGCGATGCCCAACGCGACGGTGACGGTGCTCGCCAACGGCCGACCGATCGCGTCGGCGAAGGCGAGCGGCACCGGCGATTGGTCGATCGTGGTCGAGCATCCGTTCGCCGCCGGCGAGCACAAGTTGACGGTCACCGCCAGGCCGGGAGATCAGGCGGCGACGGTGGAAGGGCAGACGGTGAGCATGGCCGTGGCCAAGGGCGCCACACGTCTTGCGGAGGCTCAGCAGCCCGCCGCCGTTGCCAAAAAAGAGGCATCCTCGCCCGCCACCAGGGCGGCGCCCACGACCACGTCGACGAAGGCGGTGGCCGAGCTCGAGCGGATGGTCGTCTCGGCACGCGGCGGCAGTCCAGAGCGGCCGGTGTCGCTCCCGGTCCCGATCACCTTCCTCTATGACGAAGCGGTGTTCACGGCTGAGGGCCAGAGGGCGGCTGCCCTGCTCGCGGAGTACCTGCAGCTTAAGGGACTAGACGACGTCGTGCTGAGCGGTCACGCCGACGAGCGCGGATCCGACCGCTACAACATGGAGCTGTCCTGGCAACGGCTGGAGAGCGTCGCCCGCTACCTGCGCGAGAACGGCTACAAAGGCAGGCTCACGCTGCTGCCGAAGGGCAAATCGGAGCCGTATATGGGCATCGACCGGAACGCACTGCCCAAGGAGCAGGTGTTTCAGCTCGACCGACGCGTCGAGTTGCATCTGACCCGATAGCCGTCTCATAAGTACAGCTGCTAAGTACAGCTGCGGCTCTGCGCCGCGTGCCGATAGCGCGCGCGGCGCCAGGGTTAACCCTTCCGCGTTCTACGTCCCCGCCAGGCTTGCCGTTGCCGACCAGTTCTCGGCAAGCTTCAGGGCCGCAAAGTCCGTCACGTGTCCAGGGCAGGCATGGCTACAACCGTCGGCAACGTCCTCCGACTGGCACGCGCGGGTGTCGTGCTCGCGCAGCATGGCGTGCGCTTCATACCGAAGGGTGTGAAAGCGCCGCTCGCGCTTTACCTGGCGCACTGGGCCGTGTGGCCGATCGCCGTCCTCACCGCTCCCTTCCGCCGGGTAGAGAAGGATGAGATGCGCGTGGCCAGCGCGCTGACCGATCTTGGACCAAGCTACATCAAGCTCGGCCAGTTCCTCGCCACCCGCGCCGATCTGATCGGGGATGAGCTGGCACGGGATCTTTCGCACCTGCAGGACAAGCTGCCGCCGTTTCCCATGAAACAGGCGCGTATGGCGATCGAGGAAAGCCTGGGCGGCCGGCTCGAGGACCACTTTGCCGAGATTGAGCCCGCCATCGCTGCGGCCTCCATCGCCCAGGTGCATAAGGCGACCGTGGTCGAGAACGGTGTGCGGCGGCAGGTCGCCGTCAAGGTGCTGCGGCCCGGCATCGAGCAGCGGTTCCGCCGCGATCTCGACAGCTACTACTTCGCCGCCCGTCAGATCGAGCGATTTCATCCACCCTCGCGCCGTCTGCGCCCGGTGGCCGTGGTCGATACGCTCAAACGGACGACCGAGATCGAAATGGATCTAAGGCTCGAGGCAGCCGCCATCTCGGAGATGGCCGAGAACCTGAAGAGCGACCATTCGGCGGAGGGCCGCCGGTTCCGCGTGCCGCAGGTGGACTGGAGGCGGACCCAGCGCCGCGTGCTGACGACGGAGTGGATCGACGGCATTCCGATCTGGGACCACGCCCGCCTTGCGGCGGAGGGTCACGACCTCAAGGCCCTCGGTCTCGTCGTCCTGCGCACCTTCCTGCGTCATGCCATGCACCACGGCTTCTTTCACGCCGACATGCACCAGGGGAACCTGCTGGTCGATCGCGAGGGCAAGGTGGTCGCCGTCGACTTCGGCATCATGGGTCGGCTCGGGCCCAAGGAGCGGCGGTTCCTTGCCGAGATCCTGCATGGGCTCATAACCCGCGACTACCGGCGCACCGCCGCGGTCCACCTCGAGGCAGGCTATGTGCCGCCCCACCACTCGGTCGAGATCTTCGCGCAGGCCATGCGGGCGATCGGCGAGCCGATCCATGGGCGCACGGCGGAGGAAATCTCGATGGCCGATCTGCTCGGCCAGCTCTTCCAATACACCGAAGTGTTCGACATGCAGACACGCCCCGAGCTGATCCTGCTGCAGAAGAGCATGGTGATCGTGGAGGGCGTGGCGCGCTCGCTCGATCCAGGTCTCGACATCTGGACGGCGGCAGAGCCAATCGCAAAGGAGTGGATCGAAGAGAACTACGGCGTCACGGGACGCATGCGCGAGGCCGGCGAAGGGGCAGAAACCCTCGGCAGAGTGCTGGCCGACGTGCCGCGGCTGCTGGAGCGCGCGGAAGGTGCGGCGCTGGCCTTTGCTGACATGGCGCAAGGCGGCATCCGGCTCGACGAGGACACGATCCGCCGCCTCGCCGCCGAGGAGGCCAACCGCAGCCGCTGGGGGCGGGTTGCGTTGTGGGTCGGCGCGCTGGCGCTCATCACGCTCACCATCGCCGTGCTTGCGGGCTGGCGCTAAAATAGCGCTTCACTGCTTGTTGGGACAGGGATCGCCCTCGGGGCAGCCGCCTGGCCGCACTGCGGGCACGTCCGGTGCAACGGTCTGGGGCGGGCACGGCGGACCCTCCGGACAGCCGCCAGGCCGGCTTTCGATCACCGGCGGCGGGCGGTTCGGGACCGCGAGGGGCTGGTCGTGAGCCCAGGGCGGCGCGGACAGCGAGGGCGAAATCGCCTTAGGCGCAACGGGCACAGTTTTGACCCCCTGTGCCAGGACTCCCGCCGGATGAGCCGAGAGGGCGACCGGTAGGGCTATCAGCCAGGCAACAATGGAACGCTGAAGACTGCGTCTCATGCACGCCTCCATCCACCGCCGCCGAACCCTGGCCCACGGCGGCAAGCCTAGCTGCCCACCTAGCCGGACGTCGGCTTAGCCCCCTGGCACATTCCGCGTGCTGCCTTGGCCAGCTCGGCAAAGCGCGCATCGGCCTCGAGCTCTATCGCCAGTTTCTCGAACTGCTCGAAGGCCGTCGGCTGTTTGGCGTTCTGACGCAGCAGCGCGATGTAGCGCCTGATCTCAGGATACTCGTATGCCTCAATGATGTAGGCACCATAGAGGTGCCCAACGATGTCCTTCGACAGAAACCCGTTGCTCGCATAATAGCCAATGTCCTCGAAGAAGCCGAGATAGCGGTTGATCTCGTCATGGTCGAAGCGGCCGCCCCAGGATTTGTAGAGCGGCTGACAGGCCTCGATGGCGTTGCGCAGCTCGCGGTAGAGCCCGTCCTTGACGTAAAAGTCCGCGCTTAACTCCTTGGCCAGGCGGATCATCTCGATCTGGCGGGTCATCTTCTGGGTCTCGTAGAACGTGTAGATCAGCACGCCCTGACCCAGGAGAAAGCCAACGACGAGGAGCGCTCGCCAGCCGATCGAGTCCACGCTTGAACCCCCTTGCCGCCATCCGGGCCCCTGGTCAGCCTAGCCGGACGGCTCGCGAATTCAAAGTGGTCGGCACAACTTGCCCGACGCGGTGACGGCCGCCTTAACGCGCGCGCTGCTCACGTATGCTAGGTTGGCTGGAAAAGAGCCTTCGGAGCGGAATCGTCAGTGGCCTCAAAGCGCGTCCTGCTCATCATCGGCGGCGGCATCGCCGCCTATAAGTGCCTCGAACTCGCCCGCCGCCTCGGCGAGCGCGGCATCGGCGTGCGCGCGGTGATGACAAAGGCCGCGCAGGCGTTCATCACGCCACTGTCCGTCGGCGCGATCACGCGCGAGCGCGTCTTCACCGACCTCTTCAGTCTGGAAGAGGAGCGCGACATCGGTCACATCCGTCTGTCGCGCGAGGCCGACCTCGTCGTGGTGGCGCCGGCCACGGCGGACCTGCTCGCAAAAATGGCCGGGGGGCACGCTGACGATCTGGCGAGCGCGGTGCTGCTTGCGACCGACAAACCCGTGCTCGCGGCTCCGGCCATGAACCCGCGGATGTGGCAGCATCCGGCGACGCGGCGCAACGTATCGCAGCTCAAGGCGGACGGCGTTCACTTCGTCGGGCCCAATGTCGGGGAAATGGCCGAACCGGACGAGGCGGGGCCCGGCCGCATGGCAGAACCGCTCGAGATTGCCGCGGAGATCGAAGAGCTGCTGGAGGGGAGACGCTCGCACCCGTTGAGGAGGCGCGCAGACCCAGTGAGGAGGGCCGATCGGAGCGAGTTCGGTCAGCGGAGGCCGCTCGAGGGGCGGCACGTGCTGGTGACGAGCGGCCCGACGTACGAGCCGATCGATCCGGTGCGCTATATCGCCAACCGCTCCTCCGGCAGGCAGGGCCATGCCATCGCGGCGGCGGCGGCGAGGGCCGGTGCCCGGGTCACGCTGGTGAGCGGACCGGTCGCTCTGCCTCAGCCGGCCGGCGTCACAGTCTTGAAGGTGGAGACCGCCAACGAGATGCTGGCCGCCGCACTCGGGGCGCTGCCAGCCGACATCGCCATCTGCGCCGCAGCGGTCGCCGACTGGCGGGTGGCGCAGGCCGCCACGGCCAAGATCAAGAAGGCAGGGAGCGGCGCGCCGAAGCTCACCCTGGTTGAGAACCCAGACATTCTGAAACGGCTCGCCGCAGGCGGCAAGGACCGGCCTGTGCTGGTGATCGGCTTTGCCGCCGAGACGGAGAACGTCGTCCAGCAGGCCAAGAGGAAGCTCAAGGCCAAAGGCTGCGACTGGATCGTCGCCAACGATGTCTCAGCCGCAAGCGGCGTCATGGGCGGGGAGCGCAACCAAGTGCACCTCGTCACGCCGCAGGGCGTCGAAAGCTGGCCCGAAATGGACAAGTCGGCGGTTGCCGAACGGCTCATCGCGCGTGCGGCGGAGAGACTCGCGCAACGTGCGGCAGACGCGTGAATCGAATGCCCAGGCGCAAGGCAACTAAGCAGGCCGCCGCCGTCATTCGCGTGGTGCGGCTCGAGCATGGGCGCGGCCTGGCGTTGCCCCAATACCAGTCGGGGCAAGCGGCGGGGCTCGATCTCGTCGCGGCGGTGCCTGCCGAGCGGCCGCTCAGGCTCCTGCCGCTCGAGCGGGCGCTGGTGCCGACCGGTCTCGCGCTCGAGCTGCCGCCCGGAACGGAAGCGCAGGTCAGGCCGCGATCGGGCCTGGCACTGCGCCACGGCATTACCGTGCTCAATTCTCCGGGTACCATCGACTGCGACTACCGGGGCGAGGTGATGGTGCTGCTGATCAATCTCGGGGCGGCGGCCTGGGAGATCGAGCGTGGCGAGCGCATTGCCCAACTCGTCGTGCAGAAGGTGGAGCGCGTGCGGCTCGTCGAGGCCGACACGCTGGGGCGGACGGAACGGGGTGCCGGCGGCTTTGGCTCGACCGGGCAGGTGGCGGGCAGGCGGTCGCGGCCAGGAATGCGCGGGACCTCGCGCCAGCCGGCGGCGACGGAGCCGACGGCAAGCCGCGCGAGGGATGGAGCGAGGCGAAAGGCGCGCCGCAAGAAATCGGTTGAATTCGACAGCCCAAAGCACGATCTGTGATGGCGGGTTCCCGGTGGTTGCCATGGCAAAACTCAGCAAGCAGGAGATCGACCGCTACAAGCGCCATCTCGTGCTGCGCGAGATCGGCGGGCAAGGCCAGCAGAAGTTCAAGGCGGCCCGCGTGCTCGTGGTCGGGGCGGGAGGGCTCGGCAGCCCAGTGCTCATGTATCTCGCCGCCGCCGGCATCGGCACCATCGGCGTCATCGACGATGATCGCGTGTCGCTCGACAATCTGCAGCGCCAGATCGCGCACGACACGCCGAGTGTGGGCGCGCTCAAGGTGGAGAGCGCCAGGCAGACGCTTAAGCGGCTCAATCCGCACGTGGTGGTGGAGACACATGCGCAACGGCTTGAGGCCGGCAATGCCCTCGACATCATCTCGCGATACGATGTGGTGGCGGACGGCTCTGACAATTTCCGGACGCGGTATCTGGTGAGCGATGCCTGTTACCTGGCAGGCAAGACGCTGGTGTTCGCGGCGGTCGGGCCGTTCGACGGTTACCTTACGACGCTGAAGCCGCACCTCAAAGACGCGCACGGCAAACCCTATCCCAGCTACCGATGCCTCTTTCCGGAGGCGCCGGCGCCGGAGACGGTGCTCAATTGCGCGGAGGTCGGCGTGCTCGGCTCGGTGGTGGGCGTCATCGGCACGCTCCAGGCGACGGAGGTGTTGAAGGAGATTGCCGAAGTGGGCGACAGTCTCGCCGGGCGACTGCTCGTCTATAACGCGCTGGCCGGGCGGTTCGACGAGATCCGCTACGAGTGGGATCCGCGCAACCCGCTGTCGGGGGTCGAACCCTCGATCAGGGACCTTTCACTCCACACCGAGGCGAGCATCGAGTGCCGGGCGGCTGAGCCCGGCTGGCCGTCGGCGGGGGCGCAATCAGCCTGATGACAGCAGCGGATCGTTCGGCGCCAGGTCGCGCAGGAACTTCACGCCCGCGCGCTTGTCCATGCTCCAGGCGATGGTGCCCGATACGCGGCGACCTGACTCGAACTGCAACGTGACGCCGTCGCCAGAGCGCAGGCCGCTCACGTGGTCGAGGCCGACGCCGCCCGATGACACGTCGGTGACGATGCCCTTGATCACGCGGCCGCCGGATTGGATGATGACGCCCAGGTTGGCGGCGCGGCGCTCATGCTGGCGCCGGGACGCCCAGCCGGGCATGACGATGCGGCCGTCCGCTTCCAGGCAGGGCCGGCCGCCGTCGCGGGCTTCCTGAAGCAGCTTGTACAGATAATCGGCACGGTCGAACTGCCGCCCGTCTCCGCAATGGTCGATGACGCGCTCGAGCTCGGCGATGGCCGCGAGGGCCAGGCTGCAGCAGGTCCGCCAGTTTTCGACCAGCTCTTCGAAGGTGTCGCGGGAGGGCTCGGCGCCACGGCCGCCGGCCATCATGTAGGAGCGCAGCAGGTTCTTGGCGAGGTCAACGCGGCTGAAGAAGGTGTGCAGCACGTCGACGGTCTCGGGCTCGAGCTTGACGTCCACCAGTCGCGCGGCCACCGAGGGGAAGACGACGGGGGTGGGAGGCAGGTAACCCGACAGATGACGCAGCCCGCGCGGATGATGCACGGCATCGAGGGCGTTGATGGCGCTGGTGGTGACCGCGACCATGATGGAGGCGTTCTGCACCTCGCCCATCAGCGAACGGGCGATACGGCCGAGTTCGCCGCTCCGCGGGGAAGGCTCACGCACCCGGGGCCGGGGCCCCGGCTCCAGAGATGCCGTGGGGTCGGGTCTGGTCAGTAGCCGGCCAAACGTCGCCATGGTTCGCTCTCATGTTGTCGCGGCGGCATCAAAGCTCGGACTTGAACGAAAAGTCCGTCCGATCGAGCGAACGGCGGCGATCCGGTGCGCCGATCGGACCAAGGGGAGTACATCCGGCCGCAAAGCCGATGGCATCCTAACCGGAAGGCGCTAACGAGCGCTGACGCGTTGCCAAGTGTGTGCCAGCATAAAATTATCGATCCGTTAAGCGTGCCCGAAAAATAGCCAACGATTGCCCCGAAGGCAGGGCGATGGGACCAAAATCGCCGCATCAGGGAAGGGCCGTCCCGCTAAAACATCGCAGGATGCACGCGGTCGGGCGGCGAATGGCCGTCAAGGAAGGTCTTGATGTTGATGATCACCTTCTCGCCCATGTCGATGCGACCCTCGATGGTTGCCGATCCCATGTGCGGCAAGGCCACGACGCGGTCGGAGGCCAGCAGGCGAGGGTTGATGGCGGGTTCGTGCTCGAATACATCGAGCCCGGCGCCGGCGATGGCGCCAGCCTCGATCAGGCGGGCGAGCTCGTTCTCGTCGATCACCTCGCCGCGGGCCGTGTTGACAACGTAGGCGGTGGGTTTCAGCAGCTTGAGCCGCCGGGCCGACAGCAGGTGATAGGTGGCAGGCGTATGGGGACAGTTCACCGAGATGATGTCCATGCGCGCCAGCATCTGGTCCAGGCTGTCCCAATAGGTCGCCTCAAGCTCCTGTTCGATCTCCTCCGGCACGCGGCGACGGTTGTGGTAGTGCACCTGAAGCCCAAAGGCGCGGGCGCGGCGGGCAACGGCCCGCCCGATGCGTCCCATGCCGATGATGCCAAGGCGCTTGCCCCAGATGCGGTGCCCCAGCATCCAGGTGGGCGACCAACCCGCCCAGTGGTTTCTCGGGTCCTTGAGAAAGGCCGTTCCCTCGGCCAGCCGGCGCGGCACGGCCAGGATCAGCGCCATGGTCATGTCGGCGGTGTCCTCGGTGAGCACACCCGGCGTGTTGGTGACGATGATGTGACGGTTGCGGGCGGTATCGAGGTCGATGTTGTCGACGCCGGTGCCGAAGTTGGCAATCAGCTTGAGGTCCGGGCCCGCTTGGGAGAGAACGGTGCGGTCAATACGGTCGGTCACGGTCGGTACCAGCACATGGGCGTTCTTGACCGCGGCAATGAGCTCGGCCTGGCTCATCGGCTTGTCGTCGACGTTGAGGCGGGCATCGAACAGCTCGCGCATGCGCGTTTCCACCACCTCGGGCAGTTTACGCGTAACGATCACGATGGGTCTCTTGGCCGATCCGGGCATGGCAGCTGTCGTTCTCCTGATCGGTTTCGAACTCCGGCTGGGGAGGGGTCGGCCGGTAGCTGTGTTTCGGCGCGAGTCCTCATTTGTCTAACAGATGGTCACCCTGATGACAAAGTCAGCGGCAGTTTACGGCCGATGATCGCGGCGGAGGGGCGAGCGAAGAGGATGGCAAGCGTCGGGGGCACGGACCGCCGGCCGGCGGGGTGTGGTCGGGGGCAATGGCTGGGGGCAGCCGTCGCGATGCTGGCGCTCGCGGCCTGCGGCGGCGCCTTCCTGCCGGCACTGGCTCAGAATGTCGCGCAGAAGTCGACCATCAGTGGGCTGCCGTTGCCGAGGTTCGCCAGCCTCAAGTCCGATCGCGTCAACATGCGGACAGGGCCCGGCACCGAGTACCCCACGGCCTGGGTCTTTCGGCGTGCGGGTCTGCCCGTCGAGATCCTCGAGGAGGTCGAGGCATGGCGGCAGGTCCGCGATGCAGAAGGCGCGACAGGGTGGGTGTCGCAGTCGCTCCTCTCGGGACGACGGACCGCGCTGGTGTTGCCGTGGGAAGTCAAGGCCGGCCAGTCACCCCCGCTCGTCGAGCTGCGTGCCGACGACAGCGAGACCGCCTCGGTCGTGGCCGCGGTCGAGGCCGGGGTCATCGCCAACGTGAGAAGCTGCGACGGCCGCTGGTGCCTCGTCGCCATCGGCGAGTACCGCGGCTACATCGAGCAAACCAAGCTGTGGGGGGTCTATAAAGGCGAAGTAGTCAGATAGCTCGTGGAGTTAGCGATGATCACAAGGGTGTGGCGCGGCTGGACCGACAAGCACAATGCGGATGCCTACGAGACCCTGCTCAAGACCGAGATCATTCCGGGCATTGCGGCGAAAGCAATCCCCGGGTGCCGGGGGATCGAGCTCGGCCGGCGCGAGCTGGGCGCAGAGGTCGAGTTCGTGACCCTCATGCAGTTCGACAGCCTCGATGCCGTGCGCGACTTCGCCGGGACCGATTACGAAACGGCGGTGGTGCCGCCCAAGGCCCGCGCCCTGCTGGCACGGTTCGACGCCAAATCCGCACACTACGAACAGCGACTAAAGATGCGGTTCTGAGCCGAGATAGGCCAGCTCACGCCTTGGCCAATCGCACCACGAGGTCAACGTGCACGATGCGGGTGCCGGGGGGCGGCTCGGGCAGGCCATCGACCCGGATCGCATCGCCCGGTATGTCAATGAGCGTGCCGTCGTGCTCGACAAAGAAGTGGTTGTGATTGGACGTGTTGGTGTCGAAATAGGCTTTGGTGCCGTCGATGGCGAGTTCACGCAGAAGACCAGCCCGCCTGAACTGATGAAGCGTGTTGTAGACGGTAGCCAGCGACACCCTCTCACCGGCCGCGACGGCCTCGGCGTGCAGCATCTCGGCCGTCACGTGGCGGTCCGTCTCGCCGAACAACAACGCGGCAAGGGCCATGCGCTGGCGCGTCGGGCGCAATCCAGACCGTCGCAGCCGCTCGGCCACCTTGGCGAATGGCTGTTGCCCGATGCGATGGTCGCTGTCACCCATGGTTTTCAGCCGGCCGGCGGGGGGAGCGCAAGCACATCCGCCCAATTGATTGCCATCATCAAAGTATAGGGCCAAGCCTTCGCTAGAGCAATGCATCGCGAGGTCACCTAAGCGCAACGTGGTTGAGCCCAAGATCGAACTCCGGCGAGGATAGGGAGAGGTTTCGAGGCAGCTCCAGGGAAGGCGCCGCGGTGAAAGCGCCGGCCCGACAAAGCGAGACCTCGAGGGACTCTGGAGAGTATTTGGGATCGGCCACGCGTATTGACGTTTCGGCCGACAGCCTTTTGATGGGGGATCAAGTGTGATAGGAAATCGTTCGCAGCGCCCTTGGCGGGCGGTGCCGGGCTCCGATCGGCCGGTGGCCGACGGGAGCAGGAGGGTCGATGGCGTCGCAGGGGCAGGTCCAGCCAAGGAAGAGAACGCTTGGAGCCATGGCCGAACGGCGCTCAACCTATGAGTACCAAGATCTGCTGGCCTGTGCGCGGGGCGAGCTGTTCGGCGCAGGCAATGCGCAACTGCCGTTGCCGCCGATGCTCATGTTCGACCGCATCTCGGCCATCAGCGAGGAGGGCGGCGCGCATGGAAAGGGCCAAGTCAAGGCCGAACTGGAGGTTGCCGGCAACCCGTTGTGCGAGTGGTTCTTTTCCTGTCATTTCAAGGGCGATCCCGTGATGCCCGGCTGCCTGGGACTCGATGCCCTGTGGCAGCTCACCGGCTTCTTCCTCGGCTGGCTCGGGGCCCCGGGACGAGGTCGCGCGCTGGGAGTGGGCGAGGTGAAGTTCACCGGCCAAGTGCTGCCGACCATAAAACGCATCGAATACATCGTCGACCTGAAGCGCGTCATACTGCGCAAGCTCAAGCTGGCCATTGCCGACGGCGTGCTGAAGGCGGACGGGCAGATCATATATACGGCTACCGATCTGCGCGTTGGTTTGTTCGCCGCCGGCGAGCAGCCAGTCCTTGCAAGCACTTGATGAGGTATCGGTGCTGGCGAAGGGCGAAAGGCTGCGCGTGATCACTCCTGAGGGGGCCCACCCGGGGAGGAGAAAGGGCTTGTGACATGAGACGCGTCGTCGTCACAGGGATGGGCATCGTCTCAAGCATCGGTAACAACACGCAGGAGGTGCTCGCCTCGCTGCGGGAGGGAAGGTCGGGCATCGTCCGCGCCGAGAAGTATGCGGAACTGGGCTTTCGCTGCCAAGTCCACGGCGAGCCCAAGATCGACTGGGAAGCGCAGGTGCCGCGCAAGCCCAAGCGATTCATGGAGGCTGGCGTCGCCTGGAACTACATCGCCATGGAGCAGGCAATCCGCGACGCGGGACTGACCGATGCAGAGGTCAGGGACGAGCGCACAGGCATCATCATGGGGTCGGGCGGACCCTCGACGCGCGCCATCGTCAGAGCGGCCGGCGTCACCCGCGAGAAGGAACCCAAGAAGGTGGGCCCGTTCGAGGTGCCGAAGGCCATGTGCTCCGGTCCCTCGGCTGCGCTGTCAACCGCATTCCAGGTGCATGGCGTCAACTATTCGATCTCGTCGGCGTGCGCCACCTCGGCACACTGCATCGGCAATGCAACCGAACTCATTCAATGGGGCAAGCAGGACGTCATGTTCGCGGGCGGCTGCGAGGAGCTCGACTGGACGTTGTCGGTACTGTTCGACGCCATGGGCGCGATGTCGTCCAAGTTCAACGACAACCCGTCCAAAGCCAGCCGCGCCTACGACAAGAACCGCGACGGCTTCGTGATCGCGGGCGGCGCCGGCGTCGTCGTGCTCGAAGCGCTTGAGCGGGCCAAGGCCCGCGGGGCCAGGATCTATGGCGAGGTGGTCGGCTACGGCGCAACCTCGGACGGTTTCGACATGGTAGCCCCTTCCGGCGAGGGCGCGGTCAGGTGCATGCGGATGGCGATGCAGGGCGCCAACGGCAAGGGCACACCCAGGATCGATTACATCAATCCGCACGCCACCGCGACCCCCGTCGGGGACCAGAAAGAGATCGATGCGATACGAACCGTGTTCGGTTCGCGGATGCCGGCGATCTCCGCGACCAAGTCGTTAACGGGTCATTCGCTCGGCGCCAGCGGTGTGCAGGAGGCGATCTACTCGATACTGATGATGAACAGCGGCTTCATCTGCGAAAGTGCCAATATCGAGGAGCTCGACCCCGAGTTCGAGGACGTTCCCATCGTGCGTGAGCGCCGCGACGGCGTCACGCTCAATTGCGTGATGTCGAACAGCTTCGGGTTCGGCGGCACCAACGCAACACTGGTTATCTCCCGCTATGACGGCTGAGAGGTGGGCCGCTGCCCGCGGCGCAGATCAGCCGATAGGTCGAAACGCTCGGATCAAACACGAAAGGCGGCTTTCATGACGGGGACCGACGTAGCGCAGCCCGGTCCGCTGATGGTCGGCAAGCGCGGGCTTGTCATGGGGGTCGCCAACGAGCGGTCCATCGCGTGGGGAATTGCCAGAGTGCTCGCTGGGCATGGTGCGAAGCTCGCCTTCACCTACCAAGGCGAGGCGTTCGGCCGCCGGGCCGTGCCGCTCGCCAAGTCGGTGGGGTCGGAGATCGTCGTGCCGTGCGACGTGATCGACCTGGCGAGCGTCGATGCGGCCTTTGCCGAGATCAGGAAAGTGTGGGGCGGCCTCGATTTCGTGGTGCATGCGCTGGCGTTCTCGGACCGGCGCGAGCTCGGCGGGCGCTACGCCGATACCAGCCGCGAGAACTTCATCAATACCATGGTCATCTCTTGTTTCTCGTTCACCGAGGTCGCCAAGCGCGCAGCGGCGTTGATGGGCAACGGCGGCTCGCTGTTGACGCTCACCTACGGCGGCTCGACGCGCTGGGTGCCATCCTACAACGTGATGGGCGTCGCCAAGGCGGCGCTCGAGGCTTCCGTGCGCTATCTTGCGGCTGACCTCGGTCCACAGGGCATTCGGGTCAACGCGCTTTCGCCGGGGCCCATGCGGACGCTGGCGGGAGCCGGCATCTCGGACGCTCGGCTGATCTTCAACTATCAGCGCGATCACGCACCGCTGCGGCGCACGCCGACATTGGACGAGGTCGGTGGAGCTGCGCTCTACCTTCTCTCCAACCTTTCGACAGGGGTGACGGGGGAGGTGCATTTCGTCGACTGCGGCTACAACTGTGTGGCCATGCCGAGCCTGGAGGCGTTGAAGGTGCAGGAAGCCGACGCGGAAGCGGCAGGCCGTCAACCATCCGACCGCTCGGAATGATCCATTCGGGAGGGTGTCGGGTATGGTCCCTGGCAGGTACTGGGCACCAGAACAAGTCCGGGTGGCGTCATGACCAGCGCGCGAATGTTGCTGTCGGCGGCGATGCTCGCAGCGCCAGCGTTGGCGACAAGCGTCGAGGCGGCGCCCGGCGTGCCGGTGGTGCCCACGAGTGCGCAACACGGCGAACGTGGCGCCGAGGGCTCAGCCTGCGCAGCCCAAGGGAGAGCCGCTTTCGTGCAGGTCAACGGCAGCGCGGCCAGATCAGGCTCGCGCGGTCCGCTCGATCCGGCGTGCCGGTACAAATGCAGGTTCTGCGGCCCGATCAAGACCTGTGCACCGGTCTGCCGCTGAACGGCCAGGCAAGCTTGGCCCGCCCAGCGGGAGCTGCCCTGCTGCATCCATCTTCTTGCCCCTAAATCGGCGACGGTCGCCAACAGGAGGTGAGCGGGCTCGCATGATCGGGATCTTCGACTCGGGCATCGGCGGGCTTACCGTGCTGCGCAGGCTCGCCTCGCGCTTCGAGACAGTGCACTTCCTCTACCTCGGCGACCATGCCCACGTGCCCTACGGCAATCGCCCGTCGCAGGAGATCGTCGATCTGACGCGGGCCGGAGTGGAGCTGCTCTTTGGCCGCGGTGCACGGCTCGTCATTCTCGGCTGCAACACCGCGACGGCGATCGCGGCGCGCTCTCTGCAGCGGGACTGGCTGCCGCGCTCGCCATGGCGCGGGCACAACGTGATCGGCATTGTTGCGCCAACGGTGGAGGCGGCAACGCAGACCCCGTGGGCGGTCACCAGCCCGCAGTACCCGCAGAAGTACAACACCGACGTGATCGCGGTGTTTGGAACCCAGCGCACGATCGCTTCCGGCGTCTATGCGGAGGAAATCCGCAAGCGCTGCCCACGCGTCACGGTGTTGCAGCAGGCCTGTCCGGAGCTGGCGGGCGCCATCGAACGGCAGGCACCGGTCCGCGAAATCGACCGGCTCGTCGAGGCGGGTGTCGGCGGGGTGCTTCGGCAGATGGGCGAGCAGATGCCGCATCGAGCGATACTCGGATGCACGCACTTTCCTATCGTCGCTGACCGCTTCCGGCGCCATCTGCCGGCATCCACGCGGCTTCTTTCGCAGCCCGAGGTGGTGGCGGACAGTCTCGAAGATTACCTGGCCCGGCATCCCGAATATCTCGACCCCGGCGAGAGGCCGGGTGTGACGTTGCTGACAACGGGCGAGGTGGCTTGCGTCAACAGGGCGGCGCGCGTGTTCTGGCCCGACGCACCGGCGTTCGCCCCGGCGCAGTGAGCGGCGCTCATCGGCTGTGGTCGCGCTCCAGCGCCATCGTCATGGAGGCGCGGCGCGAGATGGCAATCAACAGCCAGGCCGCAAGGCAGACGACGGCGGCGCCGGTAAAGGCGAGGCGCAGACCGACAGTCTCGGCGACAAGCCCGATGATGAGTGCACCGGCCGCCGGCATGCCCCGAAAGATGAAGGCATAAAGGCTCATGACACGGCCGCGCATGGCGTCGTCCACGGCCGACTGCACCAGGGCCTGGGTGCTGGTCGACATGCTGTTGATGGCAAAGCCCAGCAGGATGGCAAAGGCAAAGGCGATCCAGAGGTGATCGGTGGCGAGGAAGCCCAACAGGGAGAGCGACTGGCCAAGGAAGCCGACGATGGCGATGGTGGTGAGCCCCGAGGTGCGACCGTAGACGGCAATGGAGGCGGCACTTGCCATGGCACCGATGCCGATGCCCGAGGTGAGCCAGGCGAGGCCCACGGCACCGGCGTGAAACACTTCGCCGGCAAAGCCCGGCAGCATGTCTTGCAACGGGCGGATGCATGTTCCCGTGAAGGCCAGAAGAAGAAACATCGGGCCGATGCCCGGGTGATTGCGGATGTAGGCCAGCCCCTCGCCGACATCGGCTAGAATGTTGCGGGTGCCGCGCGGCTTGCGCACGGGCGGCGGCAGCTCGATGAAGAACAGCGCAGTCAGGAATACGCCGCAACCGATGACGTGGGCGACGAAGGTGCCGCCGACGCCGAACAGCGGGATGACAAAGGCCGCAAGCGCCGGGCCGACGAAGCGGGAGCCATTGAAGAGCGCGGAGTCGAGGGCAAGGCCGGTCGCCAGCTCGCTGCGCGGCAAGGTGGCCGGCACAATGGCGTGCCGCGCGGTCGACGCAAAGGGGTGCACGCAACCGAGCAGCAGCGACAGCACGAACAGCAGCTCGATGGTCATCACGCCAGTGATGGTGAGGAGGGCGAGGGCCAGCGACTGGACCAGGGTCAGCCCTTCGGCGATCTTCTGCTGCAGCACCGGATTGTGGCGGTCGGTGATCGCGCCGGCCAACATCGCGAGCAGCAGCATGGGGGCGAGGTCGGCGGCGGCGACGATGCCGAGCCAAGTGGGGGATTGGGTGAGTTCCCAGGCAAGCCAACCGGTGCCGACGCGATGCATCCACGTGGTCACCAGGCTCGGTGCCATTCCGCCCATGAAGAGCGCATAGTTGCGGTAGGTCCAAACCCGAACGATGGGCTTGAGCGACATTCCTTGCGCTTCCTCCGGGCCGTCCCTGCGCGGCAAAGCCTTGGGCCGTCCGCCTCAAGAGCGAATGGCGCAGGGGACGTCAAGGTCCTTTAGGCGGAGCTGCGGCACACCGGCAACAGCGCTGCAGCCGCGCGGGTCGGCTCGGCAAACGCAGGCAGTGCGCGGCGTGTGTCAGCCCCGCTCGCGCCGGCGCTCCCGGCGTTCGCCGTTGCCGCGGTCGCGGCGCGGCGGGCGATCGGCGGATGGCTCCTCGGCCTCGCCCTCGGCGCGGGGAATCTCCTTGCCGGTATGCTGATCGACGACCTTCATGGAGAGGCGGACCTTGCCGCGGTCGTCGAAGCCCAGCAGCTTAACCCACACTTCCTGTCCCTCCTTGACCACCTCGCTCGGATGGCCGGGGCGGGTCGTCGCGCTCAATTGCGAGATGTGGACCAGGCCATCGCGGGCGCCGAAGAAGTTCACGAAGGCGCCGAACTCCATGATCTTGACGACCTTGCCCTTGTAGATCTGGCCTACCTCGGGCTCAGAGGTGATGGCGCGGATGCGGGTCAGCGCGGCCTCGATAGCCTCGCGCTTGGCGGCGGCGATGCGGACGGTGCCATCGTCCTCGATGTCGATCTTGGCCCCCGACTCCTCCACGATGGAGCGGATCACCGAGCCGCCCGAGCCGATCACTTCGCGAATCTTGTCGGTCGGGATCTTGATGGTCTCGATGCGAGGGGCGTGCTCGCCAAGCTCCGGGCGGGACTCGCCTATGGCCTTGGCCATCTCGTTCAGGATGTGCATGCGTCCTTCCCGCGCCTGCTCGAGCGCGACGCGCATGATCTCCTCGGTGATGCCGGTGATCTTGATGTCCATCTGCAGCGAGGTGACGCCAACGGAGGTGCCGGCAACCTTGAAGTCCATGTCGCCCAGGTGGTCCTCATCGCCAAGGATGTCGGAGAGAACCGCAAACGAATTGCCCTCCTTGATGAGGCCCATGGCAATGCCAGCGACCGGGCGCTTCAGCGGAATGCCGGCGTCCATCATGGCGAGCGAGGCGCCGCACACGGTGGCCATCGAGGAGGAGCCGTTCGATTCGGTGATCTCGGATACAACGCGGATCGCGTAAGGGAACTCGTCCGGCTTGGGAATGAGCGGGTGCACGGCGCGCCAGGCCAGCTTGCCATGGCCGATCTCGCGGCGGCCGGGCGAGCCCATGCGGCCGGTTTCGCCGACCGAGAACGGCGGAAAGTTGTAGTGCAGCAGGAAGCGTTCCTTGTGCGTGCCCTCGAGGCTGTCGATGTACTGCTCGTCCTCGCCAGTGCCAAGCGTGGCCACGACCAGAGCCTGCGTCTCGCCGCGGGTAAAAAGCGCCGAGCCGTGCGTTCGCGGCAGCACGTGGACCTCGGCAAGGATGGGCCGAACCGTCTTCAGGTCACGGCCGTCAATACGCCGCCCGGTCGAGACCACAGTGCCGCGCATGATCTCCATTTCGAGGGCCTTGAAGGTGTCGGCAAGCAGTATCTGCTCGCCCTCGTCTCCCTCCGGCAGCGCGATCTCGGAGAACACGCGCTGCTTGATGGCGTCCACCATGGCATAGCGCTTCTGTTTCTCCGGGGTGGCGAAGGCGGCCCGCAAATCGGCCTCGGCGATGGCGCGCACACGGTCGCGGTACTTGGAGGCGTCGGGCGGCCTGAAGTCCCACGGCTCCTTGGCCGCCGTCTCGGCAAGCTTGATGATGGCCTGGATCACCGGCTGGAAGTGCCGGTGGCCGAACATCACTGCCTCGAGCATCTGCATCTCGGGCAGCTCCTGGGCTTCGCTCTCCACCATCATGACCGCATCCTGCGTGCCGGCCACCACAAGGTCGAGCTTGGTCTCAGGCATCTCGTCGATCATCGGGTTCAGCACGAACTGGCCCTCGATGAGGCCGACCCGGGCCGCGCCGATCGGGCCCAGGAACGGTACGCCCGACAAGGTCAGCGCGGCAGAGGCCGCGATCATGGCCAGGATGTCGGGGTCGTTCTCGTTGTCGAAGGAGAGCACGGTGACGATGACCTGCGTCTCGTGCTTGAAGCCGTTGACGAACAAGGGACGAATCGGCCGGTCGATCAATCGGGAGGTCAGCGTCTCCTTCTCGGTCGGACGCCCTTCCCGCTTGAAATATCCGCCGGGAATCTTGCCGGCGGCATAGGTCTTCTCCTGGTAGTGAACGGTGAGCGGAAAGAAGTCGACACCCGGCTTGGCGCTCTTCTCGGCGACCACGGTGGCGAGGACGCTGGTTTCGCCGTACTGGGCATAGACGGCCGCGTCGGCCTGGCGGGCAATGTGTCCGGTCTCGAGCTTGAGCTTGCGCCCGCCCCATTCAATTTCCACACGATGAATATCGAACATGTGCTGTCTTTCGTTTCGGTCGAACATTTGTGCCGGTATCGGCAGCGTGCTTCGCAAGCACGATGCGGGCGTCGCCGCGCAATCACTTGAGCGGCGGGCATGCGCGCCGGCTCATTGGATCGCGGCGCAGCTAGCGCCGGATGCCGTGCTTCTCGATGATCTGCTGGTAGCGAGCCTCATCCTTGGACTTCAGGTAGTCGAGCAGGCGCCGGCGCCTGCTCACCATCTTCAACAGGCCGCGGCGAGAATGGTTGTCCTTCTGGTGCCGCTTGAAGTGCTCGGTCAGGCCGTTGATGCGCTCCGTGAGGATTGCGATCTGCACCTCCGGGGAGCCTGTATCCCCGCTCTTGGTGGCATTCTCCTTGATGAGCGCGGACTTGCGCTCGCTCGTCAGCGACATCGATATTTCCCTTTCATTTCAATTGTTTGATTGGGCGGATCGGTTGAATGTGGCCGCAGCCGGGATGTCGTCCAGCAGGGTCGTCCATCCGCAGGGCAGGCTTATAGCAGCATCGCAATGCGAAAGCGAAGGGAATGTGCGCAGGGCAACGAGGCTCGTCGTCACGTCCAGTTGAACACCCGCAAGGGCCGCAGCTCCCCCGCCTCGATCTCGCAAATGGCGACAGGTCGGCCATGGGAGAGGGCGAAGGCCGGTCCCGATCGGATCGGCGCATCACGGCCGCGCAGCAGAACCGGCTGACCGTTGGCAAGACGCGAGGCATCGGCAGGAGAGACGTTGAGCGCGTCCAGCTCCGCCAACGCCGTCTCGACGGGCAACAAAACCCTGGACAGGGCGCCGAGGCTATCGTCCTCGCCCGCAAGCTCCTGCAGCCCGTGAAGGGTGATCGCCTGCTCCTCGCTGAAAGGGCCTACGCGGGTTCGCCTGAGCGCCAGGACGTGGCCGTAGCAGCCAAGCAGACGGCCGATGTCGCGTACCAGCGCGCGTACATAGGTGCCCTTGCCGCACTGCGCCTCGAACACCGCCGTCGCCCGGTCCGGCAATTCCACGAGGCGCAAGTCGTCGATCGAAACGAGGCGCGCCTCGAGCTTCACAGCTTCGCCCTCGCGGGCGAGGTCGTAGGCGCGCTGGCCGTCAATCTTGACCGCCGAGTAGCGGGGCGGCACCTGGCTGATGAGGCCGGTGAAGCGTGGAATGAGCGCACGAATGGCGGCCGCCTCGGGCAGTCGGTCGCTGGTTGCGGTTACGGCGCCTTCCGCATCGTCGGTGTCGGTTTCCGCTCCCCAACGGGCAGTGAAGCGATAGGCCTTCAGTCCGTCCATGACGAAGGAGACGGTTTTCGTGGCCTCGCCGAGCGCTATCGGCAGAATGCCGGTCGCCAGCGGATCGAGGGTGCCCGCGTGCCCGGCCTTGCGCGCGTTGAACAGCCGCCGCACGGCGCTCACCGCCTGTGTCGAGGTCATGCCCCGAGCCTTGTCCAGCACGACCCAGCCGTGCACGGAAACGCCCTTCGATCGACGGTTCATGGCACTCGACTAAATCTTCCGGGGTTCGGAACGTGCGCGGGCCGCTCAGTCCTTCGCGATGTCTCTTTGCACCTTCGGGCTTGCGAGCAGACGCTCAATGCGGGCAGCCTCGTCGAAGGTCTCATCGAGCCGGAAGCGGATGTCCGGCGCGAATTTCAAATTGATGGTTCGGGCCACCTCGCCCCGAATGTAGCGCTTGTTGGCATCGAGTGCGGCCAGAACGGCGGCGGCATCGACGCCGCCGAGTGGGATCACATAGACGGTGGCAAGCCGCAGGTCGGACGTCAGACGAACCTCAGGCACAGTAATGAGGTGACGCGCGATCACCTCATCATGCACCTCGCCGCGGGTCAGCATGTCGGCGATCTTGTGCCTGATCATCTCAGCCACCCGCAACTGACGCTGCGATGGCTCGGCGGACTTCGCCCTTGGTTTGCGACTCATCTGGCAGAAAGGCAGCAGGATGGCGTCCGGTTCCGCCCGGCGCGGGCGGAGGTGCGGCGGGTCACTAGAGCGTTCGCTTCACCGTCTCGACATTGAAGCATTCGATGATATCGCCCTCGCGAATGTCCTGGTAGTTCTCGAACGCCATGCCGCACTCCTGCCCGGCCGGAACCTCACGCACCTCGTCCTTGAAGCGCTTCAGGCTAGACAGCCGTCCCTCCTTCAGAATCACGACGTTGTCACGGATCAGCCGCACCTTCGCGCCGCGCTCGACCCGGCCCTCGCGCACGCGGCAGCCTGCGACCTTGCCGACCTTGGAGATGTTGAACACCTGCAGAACCTCGGCATTGCCAAGGAAGATCTCGCGCACGGTCGGCGCCAGCAGGCCGGACATGGCAGCGCGCACGTCGTCAACGAGATCGTAAATGATGTCATAGTAGCGGATCTCGATGCCGTCGCGGTCGGCGGACATCTTGGCTTGGACGTTGGCGCGCACGTTGAAGCCGATCACGACGGCCTTGGACGCCGCTGCGAGCGCGATGTCAGATTCGGTGATGCCACCGACGCCAGCGTGAACGATGCGCGCTTCGACCTCGTCGGTCGAGATCTTGCGCAAGGCGCCAACGATGGCTTCCACCGAGCCCTGCACGTCGCCCTTGATGACCAGCGGAAATTCCTTGCGGCCCGCGTCCTTGAGCTGCTGCATCATCTGCTCGAGCGTGCGCGGGGTGCCGGCCGAGCCTAGCGCCTCCCGGCGCTTGCGGACACGGTAGTCGGTGATCTCGCGGGCGCGCGATTCGCTCTCAACGACGGAGAACTCGTCGCCAGCCTCGGGAGCGGAATCGAACCCGAGCATCTCGACGGGAACGGAGGGCCCTGCCTCCTCGACGTTCTTGCCCTTGTCATCGATCAGCGCGCGCACGCGACCCCACGCGGTGCCGGCGACCACGATGTCGCCGACGCGCAGCGTGCCGCGCTCGACCAATAGGGTGCCTACCGGGCCGCGTCCGCGCTCGAGCTTGGCCTCGATCACGTGGCCATTGGCGGTGCGGTTGGGATTGGCCTTGAGCTCGAGCAATTCGGCCTGCAGCACGATGGCTTCCAGTAACTTGTCGAGATTGGTGCGCTTCAAGGCCGAAACAGGCACTTCCAGCGTCTCGCCGGACATGCTCTCGACAACGACCCCGTGTTGAAGCAGCTCGGTGCGCACCCGGTTCGGATCGGCATCCGCCTTGTCGATCTTGTTGATGGCGACGATCAGAGGCACGCCCGCCGCCTTGGCATGATTTATGGCTTCCACCGTCTGCGGCATCACGCCGTCGTCGGCGGCGACCACCAGCACCACGATATCGGTCACCTTGGCGCCGCGCGCGCGCATGGCGGTGAAGGCCTCGTGGCCCGGGGTGTCGATGAAAGTGATCTTGTGACCGTCGTCCGTCGTTACCTGGTAAGCGCCGATGTGCTGGGTGATGCCGCCAGCCTCGCCAGCGGCCACGTTGGTACTGCGGATGGCATCAAGCAGCGAGGTCTTGCCGTGGTCGACGTGGCCCATGATGGTGACCACCGGAGCTCTCGGCCGAAGGGTCTCCTCCGGGTCGCGCTCGCCAATGAAGCCTTCCTCGACGTCCGCTTCGGAGACGCGCTTTGCAGTATGTCCGAATTCCTGGACGATCAACTCGGCGGTGTCGGCATCGATGACGTCGTTGATGGTATGCATCTCGCCCGATTTCATCAGGAACTTGATGACATCGACCGCCCGCTCCGACATTCGGTTGGCAAGTTCCTGAATGGTGATCGCCTCGGGAATCACCACCTCCCGCACGATCTTGTCGCGCGGCTGGAGAATGCCCATCTCGCGGCGCTTCTCGCGCTCACGGCGGCGCTTCAGCGAGGCCAGCGACCGCTGGCGCTGCGATTCATCGAAGGCGTTGGTGATGGTGAGCTTGCCGCGCACCCGCCCCTCAGCCCCCTTTGCGGGTCCGCGGATCGTGCGGCCGCCCTTGCGCTTGGCCCGCGCCTCTTCCTCATCACCGAGATCGAGCACGGCGGCACTCGGCCGGGCCGTGCGCTTGGCGGTCTCGGGCTCCGGCGTCTTGGCCGGTTCGAAGGCTTTGACACTCGGACGCTCGGGCCGGGAGACAATCACAGGGCGCGTCATGCCGACCGGCCGGAGCGGGGCAGCCTCTTCCGCAGGCTTGCCTTGCGGCTGACCAGCGGGTGCCGGTGCGGCACCTTCGGCACCAGGCTCCTCCTCCACGGCTAGCGTTGCCGCGGCCTGACTGCCGTTGGGGGCGGGAGCCGGTTTGGGAGAGGGCTCGGCCTCGCTCACTACCGTGTCACGGTCATGGGGTTCGACGGCCTCGCGCTTCTCATGGGGCTCCGCTTTGGAGGCGGCTTGACGCTCGCGCTCGCTCCTTAAGCGCTCCTCCTCGGCGCTTCGCACCTGGGCTGCGGCCAGCGCCTTTGCCCGTGCCGCGCGCTCCTCCTCGGAAAGGGTACGTGCAGGTGCGGTGCCTGGCGTCGGCGACTCAGCGGGCGGATGAGCGGCAGTCTGGGGCCGGCGCTGAGCGGGTAAAGTCTCTCTTTGCGCGGCCTGCGCAGCGGCTTCCTCGGTTTCGGGGCCAACCAAGGTCCGCTTCTTGCGCTTCTCGACGACCACCGACTTTGAGCGGCCATGGCTGAACTTCTGCTGCACATGGCCCGACTCTACCGTCCGCTTAAGGCTGAGCGGCTTGCGCACGCTGGGACGAACGGTTTTGTCAGTGGTTTCCTTAGGTTCACTCATTCCTTGCCTTTTTTCCTAATCGCCTCGCTGCGGCAGTCCGGCTGTCGCGGACCCCAAGTTCGACGGGTCGGCCGCGGATCGATAGCGCGCCAAACGCTCAACCTCGGCAAGAAACATTGCCGTGGCGCCGCCTGTGCTCAGGGAGGCGTGTACCACATTTGGCCGCCCCAAGGCCAAGCTCAATTGCTCGACCGTCAGCTCCCGACACACGAGAACCGGTTTTCCAGTCCTGCGCGCGGCGGCATCCAGCAGCCGGTCGAGTTTGAGACGGCCATCCTCGGCGGCTGCTGAGCCGTGTAGCAGCACCGCGACCGAGCCATGCGCAATCGCGGCCTCGACCCTGGTGAAGCCCGTCACCACGAGACCCGCCTTGTTGGCAAGGCTTAGGGCGTCGAGTGCACGCTTTACCAAGAGCCGCTCGACCCGCTCGGCCAAGTCCGCCGGGGCCGCCACCTGCCGCTCCAGGGCACGGGCGAAGGCCTTGCGACGGACTGCATCGGCAACCGCGGCCTTGCTGCAGATGACCCAGGCTCCACGTCCTGGAAGGCGCCCCTGCAGGTCAGGCACAACGGCGCCGTCAGGGCTTGCCACAAAGCGCAGCAACTCGGCCGCGGGACGAGCGCTGCGTGTGATGATGCAAGTGCGCACGGGCCCGTCGCCCGGCACCTCCTTGCTCATACTGCCACGTTTGGTGTCGCTCATTCCGCGCGGATGTCCGGTCCTGCGTCATGGTGCAGTCAGGGGTTGCCTGCCGCCGGCGCCGGGGCTTGCGCCTCGCCTTCCGCATGCGCCTGCGGCTCTGCCTTTTTGGCGGCCAGCTCCTCCTCCGTCACCCAGCCGAGCAGCACGCGCGCCGACATGATCATCTCTTCGGCCTCGGCGCGACCTATCTCGAAGCCATCGAGAATGCCCTTGTGACGCACCGGCTCCGCGTTCTTGTCACGTTTGCGCTCGGTCCAGCCGATGAGGTCGTCGGTGGCACAATCGGCCAAGTCCTCCAGCGTCTTGATGCCGTGCTCGCCGAAGCGCACCATGATGGCACTGGTGACGCCGGACACGCGGGCGAGATCGTCGGAGACCCCGAGTTCGCGCCGCTTGGCATCGCGCTCCTGCTCCTGACGCTCGAGGTACTCGCGCGCCCGCGCCTGAATCTCGTTGGCCGTGTTCTCGTCGAAGCCTTCGATGTGCGCAATCTCGCTGACGTCGACAAAGGCCACTTCCTCGACGCTGGCGAAACCCTCGGTGACAAGCAGCTGGGCGATCACCTCGTCGACGTCGAGGCACTCCATGAACATCTGCGAACGCTCGGCGAAGTCCTTCTGGCGACGCTCGCTCTCCTCCTGCTCGGTCAAAATGTCGATGTCCCAGCCAGTGAGCTGGGAGGCGAGCCGCACGTTCTGGCCGCGCCGGCCGATGGCGAGCGAGAGCTGGCTTTCGGGCACCACCACCTCGATGCGGTTGGAGTCCTCGTCGAGCACGACTTTGGTCACCTCGGCGGGGGCCAGCGCATTGACGATGAAGGAGGCTGCATCCTGGTTCCACTGAATGATGTCGACCTTCTCGCCCTGCAGCTCGTTGACCACCGCCTGTACGCGCTGGCCGCGCATGCCGACGCAGGCGCCGACCGGATCGATGGAGGAGTCCTTGGAGATCACGGCAATCTTGGCGCGGGAGCCGGGATCGCGCGCCACCGACTTGATCTCGACGACGCCGTCGTAGATCTCGGGCACCTCCATAGCGAACAGCTTCGACATGAACTCGGGACGGGCACGCGACAGGAATATCTGGGGTCCGCGTTGCTCGCGGCGCACATCGTAAACGTAGGCGCGGATGCGATCTCCGTATTTGACGTTCTCGCGCGGGATCATCTCGTCGCGGCGAATGATGCCCTCGGCGTTACGCAAATCGACGATGACGTTGCCGTATTCAACGCGCTTGACGGTGCCGATGACGATCTCGCCTACCTTGTCCTTGTACTCGTTGTACTGACGTTCGCGCTCGGCATCGCGCACCTTCTGCACGATGACCTGCTTGGCGTTCTGGGCGGCCACGCGTCCGAAGTCGAGCGGCGGCAGCGGCTCGGAGATGATGTCGCCGACCGCAGCATCGGGCTTGATGCGCCTGGCATCCTGCAACGAGATCTCGGTCGATTCATTCTCGACCGTCTCGACCACGGTCTGCACGCGCCACAGGCGCGTCTCGCCGGTCTTCAGGTCGATCTCGCAGCGGATGTCGTTCTCCGCACCATAGCGCGACTTGGCGGCCTTCTGGATCGCATCCTCCATGGCCTGGATCACAATCTTGCGGTCGATCAGCTTCTCGCGCGCGACCGCATCCGCGATCTGCAGCAACTCGAGACGATTAGCGCTCACGCCTGCCAATGCCATTGCTCGACTTCCTTGCCACCGTTAGATGCCCAAGCCTTACCCTGTTTGCGCTTCCGCTTAACCTTGCGTCCTATCCGCTCCTTGCCGCACGCGCTCCTGTGCCGGCGCCCTTGTCCGCGCGCTGGCCATGCTTGGCCCGCCGCAGGGTCTCGCGAATGAGCTCGTCGGTCAGAACGAGCTTGGCGTCGGCGATCTGGTCGACAGGGAGGGCGAGCGCCTCTTCGGCGTCGATCGCTATCCTCACCTTGTCCCCATCGAGGCCCTTCAGCACACCGCGGAACCGACGGCGGCCCCCAATGGGAGACTTCAGTTCGATCTTCGCCTCGTGGCCGCGCCAGTCAAGAAAGTCGGAGACGCGGACCAGCGGCCGGTCGATGCCAGGCGAGGAGACTTCGAGACGGTAGCTGCCCGGCACCGGGTCATGGGCGTCAAGCAGCGGCGAGAGGGTGCGCGAGACAGCCTCGCAGTCTTCGATGCTCATGCCGCCCATCGGACGCTCGGCCATCACCTGCACCGTCTGACCGTCGCGTCCACTGACCTGCACGCGCACCAGCCGGAAACCGAGATCCTCAAGCACCGGTTCCACCAGAGCCGCAATCGCGGCCGCAACGCCGGTCTCGCGAATGAACCGTCCGTCCCCGGATGCGTGAGCCATTTACCACCGAACATCGGCTCGGGCGCGATAGCCAACAACCACCGCAGCCCAATACAAAAAGAGCGGACCCTTGCGGGCCCACTCTCAAGTTGAGATGATCATGAGCACATCAAACATATGTGATCGCGGCGCCCAAATCAAGCGCATTTTGACGTTTTTTTGGCACCCTCAGCGGCGGCGGAAGGTCAGGAAATAGCATCGGCGGCCCTCCGCAAGGGCCTTTCGCTGATATTTGGTCGGGGGCCAGCTCCAGCCGCGCCAGTCCTGCGGTCCTGCCGCCAGCCAGACGAGATTGGGCTCGCCCGCCGCCGCCAGTAGAATGGTGCGTACGTAGTCGCCGCTGTCGGTTGCAATGTGGAGCTCTGCAGCGGGCCGCATGGCGCGAGCCAGAATCGGCAAGATCGCCGGGCCTAGCAGGCGACGCTTGCCGTGCCGGCGCTTCGGCCAGGGGTCAGGGAAAAGCACGAACAGGCGGCCGATGGAGCCGGCCGGCAGCCACACCAGAAGCTCGCGCGCGTCGCCCGCATGAAGGCGAACATTGCGGAGGCGGCCGTGCTCGAGCACGCTCAGCACCTTGACGACGCCATCGAGGAAGGGCTCGCAACCGATGATGCCGATCTCGGGGTTGCGTTCGGCCTGCCAGAGCAAGTGAGAGCCGTCGCCAAAGCCGATCTCGAGCCAAACGTCCGACAGATGGCGGCCGAAGAGCCCGGCCAGCGCGGTCGGTGGCGGTGCGGACAAATCGATGGCAACCTTCGGCAGCTCGTGTGCGAGCAGCCGCTGCTGGCGAGCGCTCAGCCTGCGCCCGCGCCGCCTGCCGTAGGTGCGCAGCGCCGGCCGTTCGCCGCTCGGCCCGGACTGCATCGCTGCCCGCTACTCCGAAAACTCAAGAGGCTCCAGCACGCCGTCCGAAGCAGTACCGTCCCGTCCGCCGCATTTCAGTTAAATGCTTTCCTGATCTCGTCGGCAAGGTCGGTCCGCTCCCAGGAGAAGCCGCCGTCAGGCTCCGGCGCGCGTCCGAAATGTCCGTAGGCAGCGGTCCGCTGGTAGATGGGCCGATTGAGGCCGAGCCTGCGCCGAATGCTGGTCGGGCGCAGGGGGAACAGCTCGACCAGCACCTGCTCGAGCCGGGCGTCGTCGACCTGCCCCGTGCCTTGGGTGTCGACCATCACCGACATCGGGTCCGCAACGCCGATGGCGTAGGCGACCTGGATCAAGCAGCGCTCGGCGAGACCCGAGGCGACCACATTCTTGGCCAGATAACGCGCCGCATAGGCGGCAGAGCGATCCACCTTGGTCGGGTCCTTGCCCGAGAAGGCGCCGCCGCCGTGCGGCGCGTAGCCGCCATAGGTATCAACAATGATCTTGCGGCCGGTGAGCCCACAGTCGCCATCCGGTCCGCCGATCACAAAATTGCCGGTCGGGTTGACGAGGAAGTCCTTGCCGTTCTTCGGCATCCAGCCCTCGGGCAAGGCCGAGGCCACGGCGTCGGAGATCATCTCCTTCACCATGTCGGGCGTGTACTCCTTGCCGTTGCGCGTCGTCTTGTTGTGCTGGGTGGAGACGACCACCTTGGCACAGCCGACCGGCTTGCCATCGACATAACGGATGGTGACCTGGCTCTTGGCGTCGGGCTGGAGATCAGGCAGGGCTTTGGCCCGTCGCTTGTCGGACAGCACCTTCAGAATCTTGTGCGCGAAGTAGATCGGGGCCGGCATGAACGAGCCCTTCTCGTAGACCTCGCTCTCGGTGCAGGCGAAGCCAAACATCATGCCCTGGTCGCCGGCACCCTCCTGTTCGCCGTCCGTGCCGGTCTTGGCATCGACCCCCATAGCGATGTCGGGCGATTGACCATGCAGCAAGACCTCGATCTCGGCGCCGTGGAAGGAGAACCCCACCTGGTCGTAACCGATGTCCTCAACGACCTTGCGGGCGATGTCGCAGATCATCTGGCGGTTGATCATCGCCTCGCTGCGGCCTTCGTACTTCCTGAACAGGGGCGGTTGTCCCCGCCCTTCACCGGCGATGACGATTTTGTTGGTGGTGGCCAGCGTCTCGCAGCCCAGGCGGGTGTTGATTTTGCTCTCGTCGGCGATGCCGAGCTTCAGATCATTGGCGATGAAAGCGTCCAGGATGGCGTCGGAGATCTGATCGCAGACCTTGTCCGGATGGCCTTCCGACACCGACTCGCTGGTGAACAGATAGGATTTGCGCAACAAGGATCACCCCCTCGGGCTCGGCTGTGACGTCGAAATCGCTCGCTTCTTGCAGCCTTTGGGCAGCCGGTCAAGGCGCGGGGTGCGCGCCCTTCGTGGGCGGGTGGGCGCTGGCCGCGGTGCGGCACCGCATCAGCCGGCAAGCGGGCCCGGCCTCAGTTGCGGTTCTGGCCGGCGGCGAGGGAACGCACCAGCTCCACGATCGAGCGGCGCACCTTGGGGTCGGTGATGCGCATGAAGGCGCGGTTCAGCTCAAGCCCCTCGCGGCTGTTCAGAAACTCCGACATGTAGGCGTCGGCCTCCGACTCCGAAAAGCCGCCGGAAGGCTGGCCCGTGCCGTCGGCGCTCGGCGCCTGCTCGTAAAAGAACTGCACCGGTACGCCCAAGACGTGCGCGAGATCGAACAGGCGGCTCGCGCCTATGCGATTGATGCCCTTCTCGTATTTTTGCACCTGCTGGAACGTGAGCCCAAGCTGCTCGGCAAGCCGCTCCTGGCTCATGCCGAGCAGAATGCGGCGCAGACGTACCCGGCTGCCGACGTGGGCGTCGATGGGATTAGGCCGCCGCGCGCTCTTCTCGACGACATCGGCATCGTCGAAGGATTCCGCTGGTTCTCGCATGTGGAGTACGCCCACCCGATTGCAACTCGTTACCCCGCCAGTTTCGTAGGTTTATGAACACCGTCCCGTCAACCGGACGGTGCCTCGATCGAATGATTGAGTAAATCGCCCTCCGTGCGGTGCCCAAGCTGGCGGCCAAGGATTTCAATGATATCCGGTGTTTACCTCCAACGGAAGCATAAGATTGTCAGGGCGGCCAGCCAGCCGACCAGAAAGATCGTGTCGCCGAAGCGCGCGTAGGGCGGGGCAGCCAAGGCGGCGGGCAGGCTGGCGTCGATGACGCCGCGGGCGTCGATGCCGAGGCGGGCGCGCACCCGGCCGCGGGCATCGACCACGGCCGAAATACCGTTGTTGGCCGCGCGGATAAGGGGCAGGCCTTCCTCGACGGCGCGTACGCGCGCCTGATGGAAGTGCTGGTAGGGGCCGGTGGTGTCGCCAAACCAGCCATCGTTGGTGAGGTTAACCAGCAAATACGGGCGGTCCGCCCCCTGGATCACGGCCGATGGAAAGACCGCTTCATAGCAGATCAGGGCGGCGATCGGCGGCAGGCCCGGCAGCATGACCAGGGGCCGCGGGTTGGGTCCGCTCGAGAAACCGCCGCGCCTGCGGGCGATCTGCTCCAGGCCCATCCGCTCGAGCGTCTCCTGGAACGGCAAATACTCACCGAAGGGAACCAGGTGGATCTTATCGTACAGGCTCAGGACCCTTCCTTCGTCGTCGAAGGCGATCAGGCTATTGAAAGCGCGCGAGCCCTCGAGCCGCAAGGCGCCGGCAATGAGCGTGGTGCCAGATGGCAGAAGCTCGCCGATCGCCGCCAGCGCCTCCGGGTGGTCGAGCGGCAAGAACGGCATGGCAGCTTCCGGCCAGATCACGTGGCTGACGCCGGCAAGGCCAAGGCGGCGGCCGTCCGGTCCGGTCGCCGACAGCTCCAGGTGAGCGAGGAAGAACTCGCGCTGCTTCTCCTGGCGCCATTTCTCATGCTGGGGAATGCTGGGCTGCACGATGCGCAGGCGCACGCCGGAGACCGCCGGGGGCTCGGGTTCGGCCAGCCGCGCCATGCCGTAGAGCCAGCCGGCGGCAAGCGGCACCAGCGCCGGGCCGAGGGCCAGCAGCCAACGCGGCGCCGTTTGCGTCTGCCGCGGGGCAGCCTCGGCGAGCACCACGAGAGGGCTTGAGAAGACGATGACGGTGAACAGTGTCAGGCCGTAGACGCCGAGCACGGCGGCCGACTGCATCAGCGCATCAGGATAGGTGAGCGCGTAGCCGAGCAGGTTCCACGGAAAGCCGGTCAAGACGTGCCCGCGCAACCATTCGGTGGCCGCAAGCGCAACCGCAAGCGCCAGCACGCGACGAAGGCCAACTCCACCCAGCAGCCCGACGCAGCCTGCGGCGAGGGCATGAAAGAGGGCGAGGCCCGCGGGCAGCAGGGTCACCGCGAAGGGGAGCAGGAGCGCGAACTTGTCGGCCTCGACCAGGAATGCAGCGCCGACCCAGTAAAGCCCGGCCAGATGAAATCCGAAGCCGAACCACCAGCCGACCGCGGCGGCAGCCCGCCAGATGCGGAGGGTGGCTCCTTGTGGGCTGTCCGATGCGTTTGCGGTTGCACCCTCGATCAGCCACAGCAACACCGGCAGGGTCAGAAACAGAACCGGCGCCAGGAAAAACGGCGCCATGGCAAGCGCGGAGAGGGTGCCTGCAGCCCATGCCGCCAGCCAGCGGCGCCAGCCTTCGAGGTTGCGGACAATGGCAGCGAGCTTGGCGAGCCGCAAGGGCGGGCGCGGGATGCGCAAGGAGGTCACAAAGCGGCCCCTCAATGCCGTCATGGCCGCGCGCGGAGCCTCACTGCTCGGCTCCGCCATCCCCGTGCCGGGGGGCCGCACTTATGGTCCGTTCGATCCGAACCTTCTTCACCCGCCGTGCATCAGCGTCGAGTACCTCGAACTCGATGCCGCTCGGATGGCGCACCAGTTCGCCGCGGGCGGGAACGCGCCCGACGAGGCTGAATACGAGCCCGCCGAGCGTGTCGATGTCCTCTTCTTCCTCGGAGCTCAACAGCTTGATTTTGAGGCGCTCCTCCAGTTCGCCGACCGGCGTCCGGGCAAGGGCCACGAGGCCGAGCTTGGGGTCTTCGACGATATGGGCATCTTCGGTCTCGTCGTGTTCGTCGGCGATGTCGCCAACGATTTGCTCGACCAGATCCTCAATGGTGACGAGGCCGTCAGTGCCGCCGTACTCGTCGACGACGAGCGCCATATGGATGCGTGTCGACTGCATGCGGATCAAGAGGTTCATGGCCGGCATGGAGGGCGGCACGTAGAGCACCGGGCGGCGAATCTTGGCGCCGGTGATGGGCCGCGAAAGGTCGACCAGCGAAAGATCGGTGCGGCGATCCTTGCGCTCCTGTCCGGTCGCCGGCGGAGCCTTGCCTTCGTCCGCGCGAGGTTCGCCTGCAAGGCGGCCCTCCGCCTCCGCAACCAGCCGGCTCACAAGGTCCTTGATGTGCACCATGCCGCGCGGGTCATCGAGGGTGTCGTGATAGAGGGGAATGCGGGACACGCCGGCTTCGTCGAAGGTACGCAGCAGCTCGAGCAGCGACTGGCTTTCGTCGATGGCAATGATGTCGGCCCGCGGCACCATCACATCCTCGACACGCAGGCCGCCGAACCGCAGGGTCCTGCGCAGCATCTCGCGCTCTTCGGCCGAGAAGGCGGAGTCCTCGCTTAACTCGCTCCGGAGCGCCGCCTCGAGAGCCTCGCGCACAGATGGCGACCCCGGCAGCCCGAGCCGCTGCTTCAGGCTCGACAGCCAACGATGGGTGGCGCCGCCTCGACCGTTGCCAGCGGCAGCCGCATCTGATGACGGGGATTCGGAATCGGCACTCATGATACGCGCAAGAGTGGAGTCGCTGTGGTGGGAGGGCTGTCGGTCTCGGCATAGGGGTTGGCGATGCCGAGCGCGCCGAGGATGCGCACCTCGAGTCCCTCCATCTCGGCGGCTTCCCTTTCCGAGCGATGATCGTAGCCCAAGAGGTGAAGCAAACCGTGAACAACGAGGTGCTGGAAATGATGCATGGGCTCAATGTGCGCTTCGGCTGCCTCCCGGAGCAGCGTTTCCGCCGCAATCACGATGTCGCCGAGAAATGGCAGACCTTGGGCCGCCCTCGACGGCAGCGGGGCCGTGGGAAAGGAAAGCACATTGGTGGGCTCGTCCCTGCCCCGCCATCGGCGGTTCAGGGTCCGCACCCGCGCGTCCGAGCTCAACGCCAAGGCGGCCACGCCGCCGCTCAGGCGGTCGGCGGGGAGGTGGGCGGAAGCAACTTCGGCCAGACGCTCGAGGATGGGAGCTAGGGGCGGGAGCGAACTCCAGTCTCCGTCGCACTCCACGACCTCGAGCCGGACGCGCTGCGCCGCACGTTTGGCGCGAGGACGAGCGCGTGCGCGCCGTGGGCCGGTATTTGGCGATTCGACCATGACCCTCAGCGCCCTTTGGGCGCGGCCCGATCATAGGCCTCGACGATGCGCGTGACGAGATCGCGACGTACCACGTCAAGACTGGTGAAGCGCACGACCTCGACGCCATCGATGCCGCCGAGCAGCTTCACCGCTTCGTCAAGGCCGGAGCGCTGTCCCGGCGGCAGGTCGATCTGGCTCGGATCGCCGGTGACGACCATCTTCGAGTTCTCGCCGAGGCGGGTCACAAACATCTTCATCTGCATGCTGGTGGTGTTCTGCGCCTCGTCGAGGATGACGTAGGCATGGGAAAGCGTGCGCCCGCGCATGAACGCCAGCGGCGCGATCTCGATGACGCCGGTAGCGAGGTCGCGCTCGACCTTCTCGGGAGGCAGCACGTCGTAGAGTGCGTCATAAAGCGGGCGCAGGTACGGATCGACCTTCTCGCGCATGTCGCCCGGCAGGAAGCCCAGCCGTTCGCCAGCCTCGACCGCTGGTCGCGAGAGGATGATGCGTTCGACGATGCCACGCTCCAAGCAGTGTGCGGCATAGGCCACGGCGAGATAGGTCTTGCCGGTGCCGGCAGGCCCGACGCTGAACACGAGATCGGACTTGGCCAGGGCTCGTATGTAAAGGCTCTGCACGGGAGTGCGCGCCTTGACCAGGCGGCGGCGGGTGGCGATCTCGCCCGGCTTGTCGCCGCCGGACGATTTGGGGCCGGCATGGCGGATCAGGCCGTCGAAGTCGCCGGGGCCGATCTCGTCGCCCCTGGCAATGCGCGCGTAGAGCTCTTCCAGCACTTCGCGCGCGACCTCGCAGGCGGCGGGCGGGCCGGTCAGGATCACAACGTTGCCGTGGGCATGGGCCTCGATGCCGAGACGGTCCTCGATCAGAGCCAGGTGGGCATCATACTCGCCGAGCAGGCGGGGCAGGTGCCGATTGTCCTCGAAGGAGACCATGACACGCTTCTTCGCATGCGTCCCTGCGGGCGCCTTCTGCGCCCGGCCGGGCCCGGGTACCGATGACCCGCGAAACGCTGTCAAACAGTGCTCCTCCTTCCGGTGGCCCGCCGATTCGCGCCAGTCAGGCAAATGCTAGCACATCCCGCGTGTCCGACGCATGGGGTCGGCGGCAGGCGGGCGTCAGGCGGGAATTTCCGTTTGATTTCAATCGGCAACCACTGTTCCAGAGAGGCTGTTGGGGCCGGCGCCGGCAATCTCGACCGGGAGTACGCGGCCGATCATGGCCTCGTTGGCAGCGGCGTGCACGGCTTGCAGGTAGGGCGAGCGGCCGACAAGCTGGCCCGCACGGCGCCCCTTCTTCTCGAACAGCACGGGGAGCGTGCGGCCGATGCAGGCGCGGTTGAAGCGGGCCTGATGGGCGTCGAGAACGGCCTGCAGGCGGGCCAGCCGCTCGGCGGCAACGGCGGGCGGTATCTGGCCGGTCATGGTGGCGGCGGGCGTGCCAGGCCGCGGGCTGTATTTGAACGAAAAGGCCTGGGCGAAGCCGACCTGCTCAACAACCCTCAGGGTGGCTTCGAACTCGGCCTCGGTCTCGCCCGGGAAGCCAACGATGATGTCGGTGGAAAGCGCGATGTCGGGGCGCGCGGCGCGGATGCGCTGCACGAGGCGAAGGTAGTCGGCGGCGGTGTGCTTGCGGTTCATGGCGGCGAGGATGCGGTCGGCGCCGGACTGCAAGGCCAGATGGAGGTAGGGCATGAGCTTTGGCACATCGCGGTGAGCCGCGATCAGATCCTCGCTCATGTCGCGCGGGTGGTTGGTGGTATAGCGCAGGCGCTCGAGGCCATCGATCTTGGCAAGGCGCGCGATGAGGCGGGCAAGCGTCCAGGCAGAGCCGTCGGCGCCTTGGCCGTGGTAGGCGTTGACGTTCTGGCCGAGCAGCGTGATCTCGCGCACGCCCTGCTCGACAAGCCGGCGGGCTTCGGTCTCGATCTCGGCGACGGGGCGGGAGAACTCACTACCGCGCGTGTAGGGTACGACGCAGAAGGTGCAGAACTTGTTGCAGCCTTCCTGCACGGTCAGGAACGCTGAGGCGCGCTGCGGCGCCCGGCGCGGCGGCAGGTCGGCGAACTTGCTGTCCTCGGGAAATTCGGTCTCGACGATCGGTCGGCGTCCGGAGCGTGCGCTCCTGATCAGCTGCGGTAGCTTTTGGTAGCTCTGCGGTCCGATGACGAGATCGACGACCGGCGCACGATCGATGATTTCGGCGCCTTCGGCCTGGGCGACGCAGCCCGCCACCGCTACCAGCGTGTCCAGGTTGCGCTGCCGCCGGCTCGCCTTGGCCTCGCGCACGCGGCCGAGCTCGGAGTAAACCTTCTCGGCCGCCTTGTCGCGGATGTGGCAGGTGTTGAGCAGGATGATGTCGGCGTCGGCCATCGCCGCCGTCTCGACATAGCCCAGCGGCGCCAGCGCCTCCGCCATGCGCTCGCTGTCGTAGGCATTCATCTGGCACCCGAAGGTCTTGATGAAAACCTTCCTGCCCTGGGGCTCCTCGCCCGGTGCGGTCACCGAATTCGAACTCAAGGTGTCCTCAATGCAAAAGTCATCTGCCGGGCGCAGGGCTGCGGCTCGGATGGTGCACGGCAACACACGGCGCTGCAATGCAAAACTTCAAATACCCCGTTCTGTTCCCACCGTGAATACATGGCCCATGACAAAATAGTCACAAGGTTTGCGAGGCCGCGGCGGTAGCTCCCTCAGCGCTCACGGGTCGGGGCGCGCCGGGCACGACCGGCACTGGCGCGGGCTCGCCCCGCAGCAGCTGCACCACGTTCCGGCGTAGCTCGAGCTCAGTCTGCCGCGCCAGCTCCTTGCGGTCGGCAAAGCTGTCGAGCGGCACCGCGGTCCCCAAGCGTACGACGACATCAAGCGGTCCCGCCTTGAGCAGCTCCCAGGCATGGCTGCCCATCACCATGTCCCCGTACCAGCCGACGTGCGGACGGTCGGCGCGGCCGAGCGGGACGCCGTGCAGGTGCGTGTAGACGATGGCGAGGGTCTGCACGTTGGTGCCGGGAGCCGCGGTCATCCTGCCCCGCGGCGGCTTGGCCGCGGCAAACAGCGAGGACTTGAACGGCAGCACGCGGTTGCCGTCGCTCGAGGTGCCCTCCGCGAACAGCACCAACGTGTCGCCAGCGTTGAGCCGGTTGATCATCTCGCTTGCGGTCTCCCCGACGGTGCGGCGCCGCGCGCGGTCCACGAAGATGGTGCGCTGCAGGCGCGCCAGCGACGACACGAACGGCCAGTTCGCAACCTCGAGTTTGGCCACGAAGGACACCGGCGCGACGGCGGAGATGACCGGGATGTCGAGCCAGGACGTGTGGTTGGCAATGAGCAGCACGGCCTGATCCTTGGCCAGGCTGCCCTCGATGCGCAGGCGGATGCCGAGCAGGCGGCACACTCGCTTGTGGTACCAGTGGGCGAAAGCGTTGGCACGACGCGGCGCAAGGCGGACGAGCACGGCCTGCACCGGCATCAGTGGCAGGGTCAGCGCCAGAAAGCCGGAAATCAGGCAGATCGCGCGAAGAGAAGCGGCCACCCGGGCGATACCTTGCTCGATGGTCTCCGCCAAAGCCATGGCTTGGCACCGAGATCGCTTCAGTCCTTGCCGCGCTTGAGCGGCACCCCGTAGAGCTCGAGCCGGTGGCCGATGAGCCGGAAGCCCAGTTCGCGAGCGACGCGCTCCTGGATGCGCTCGATCGCCTCGTTACGGAACTCGATGACGCGGCCACTGTCGACGTCGATCAGGTGATCGTGGTGACGGCGCGGCGCTTCCTCGTAGCGGCCGCGTCCGGCGCCGAACTCATGGCGCTCCAGAATGCCCTTGTCGGCGAACAGTTTGAGGGTGCGGTAAACGGTCGAGAGCGAAATTCTGGAGTCGACCTTGTTGGCTCGCCGGTGGACCTCCTCGACGTCTGGGTGGTCCAGCGCCTCGGTCAAAATGCGGGCGATGGTGCGCCGCTGGCCAGTCATGCGCAGTCCGTGCTTTGCGCACAGCTGCTCGATGCGGTTCAGCCTCTGGTTGTCAGGGGCGGGCATGATCGGTTTTGACCCATATCGCGGGCTCCGACCGCGTTATAGGTCCATCGCGCACAAGCGTCCACCTCGACAGGCTCGCCGCTACAAGGGCTTGACGAGGCGCAGAGCGTCCACCGGTGGAGCGTTGCGGCGCACGTAGTAGGCTTTGCGTCGACCCCCCGGCTCAAAGCCCAAGGCGGCATAGAGCGCGATGGCCGCATGGTTGTCGGCGGCGACCTCGACGTGGAGGTAGCGCGCGCCTCTTTCGGAGGTCCTTGTCATCAGATCCCGGATCAGCAGCCGAGCGATGCCGCGCCGCTGCCATGCCGGTGCCACGCCGACGGAAAGGATCTCGACCTCGTCGGCTGCCGCTTGTGCGATGAGGAAGCCGGCGAGAGCGCCGGCGCCGTCTCCGCGGACGAGAGTGGTCATGGCGGCGGGATGCTCGATCAGCCGGGCGATGCCGTCTGCATGCCAAGGCTCGGCGAACAGGCAGGCGTGCAGGGCGGCGATTTCTCGCGCGTCTTCGGGGAGGGCTGCGCCAATGCGAACGCCGGCGAGACCGTTCTTCATCGATTTCTCATCGGCTGGTCATCGGCAGGTGCAGGGGCGGGCAGCGTCACGTCCGGCTCGCGGAGATAGAGCGGGCGAACCGGCTCGCTCCCGGGCTCGAGGTCAGGTGCCATGCCGGCAAGATCGGCGGCGTCGGGCTGGAGCTCGGGGAGGCGGACTAGGATGCGTCTTCCAAGCGCTGTCGCCTCGGTCGCGACCTTCTCGGCTCCCGAGCCGGCAAGCAGCAGCGGGCCGGCCCCGCCGAGCCCGGCCGCTGCTCGATAGGTGAGCCGCAGGGGCGCAGTCCGCGGTGCCAGACCCGGCCGTCGGAACAGCTGCACGTAAACCTCGCCGCGGCGGACATCGACGGCGACCGCCAGGTCCCCGCTAAGCTCCTCGCGCCCAAGCCGACGCTCGGCCCCCGCCGCCATGACGGCAAGGCTCGATGCGCCGACGGCCGGCACCCGCGCCGCAAGGGCCAGGCCGCGGGCCGCTGCAATGGCGGTGCGCGTGCCGGTGAAGGTGCCGGGCCCAACGGTGACGGCAATGCGGTCGAGGTCTGCGAACGCGGTCCGAGACTCGTTCATCACCGCACGGATCATCGGCAGCAGCGCCTCCGCGTGGCCGCTCTCGCGCAGCTCGAAGCGGCAGGTCAGGCGCGGCGCTTGCGTTCCCGCCCGGCGCAGCACGGCCGCCGAGCAGGCACCGAAACAGGTGTCGAAAGCCAGCACGTTCATCGGTCGGTTGGTTGCGCACCGCCGTGCGGCAAAGCACTGCTCATATGATCTCGGCCATCTCCTCGAATGAGAAGCGCGGCAGACGCGGGTGCAGCACGGAAGGATCGCCACGGCCAAGGCTGCAGAGGAAATTCGACTTCACGCTGGTGCCGGAGAAGAATTCGCGGTCGACCCCGGCATTGTCGAAACCGGACATGGGCCCGGTGTCCAGACCGAGCGCGCGCGCTGCCAGAATGAAGTAGGCGCCTTGCAGCGTGCCGTTGCGAAAAGCGGTCTCGGCGATCTTCTGCGGCTTGCCGGCAAACCACCCCGCCGCCTCGGGATCGTGCGGGAACAACCTGGGCAGGTGGCGGTAGAACTCAAGGTCGTAGCCGATGATGGCACAGACCGGTGCGGCCATGGTCTTTTCTCGGTTGTCCGCGGACAGAAAGGGCTCTAGCCGCTTCTTGGCCGCCTCCGACTTGACGAAGACGATGCGCGCCGGAGAGGAGTTGGCGCTGGTCGGCCCGAGTTTCATCAGGTCGACCAGTTCGCGCAGCAGCGAATCGGGCACGTCCCCGGCCAGCCACCTGTTGTGGGTGCGGGCGGCGAGAAAAAGCTGGGCCAGTGCAGCAGCATCAATGCGCTCGGCCATGGCGGAGGCTCTCCAGCAAAACGAGCGCGTCAGACCGCCTGCACCTCCTGCACATCGGGGCAGAAATGTTTGAGCAAGTTCTCGATACCGTGACGCAGCGTCGCCGTCGAACTCGGACACCCCGCGCAGGCGCCGCGCATGTGAAGGAAGACGATCCCGTCGCGGTAGCCCTGGAAGGTGATGTCGCCGCCATCGTTGGCAACGGCCGGCCGCACCCGGGTCTCGAGCAGCTCCTTGATGGTTTGAACGATCTCCTCGTCCTTGGGATCGTAATTGACGCCGGCCGCATCGTTGGCGCGGTCGCCCTCGACGGCCGGGGCACCCGACAGGTAGTGCTCCATGATGGCCCCGAGAATCGCCGGTTTAAGGTGCTGCCACTCGGCGGCACCCTTCGTCACCGAGATGAAATCGGTGGCCAGGAAGACACCCTCAACGCCGTCGATCTCGAACAGCCGCCGCGCCAGCGGCGAGCCTGCCGCCTCCGCTTTGCTGCGATAGTCGGCAGTGCCCTCCGCCAGTACCGGCCTGCCGGGGATGAACTTCAGCGACGCCGGGTTGGGGGTCGCTTCGGTCTGAATGAACATGGCTTCTCGTTCCTGTGCAGGGAGCGGCCGTCGGCCGCCCGGCCGTGACTTAGAACCATTCTATAAATGGCTCCGGGCAAGCCAAAAGTCGAGGTCCGAAGTCAGGTTTCTCATCAGGCCAAGGCCTTGACCTCCTCGAGCGTGAGATCGCCCGGCACAATGGTTATAGGAATGGGGAAGGTACCCGCGGTCTTGCCGGTGGCGAGCGAGGAGACGAGAGGGCCAGGCCCCTTGGCGTCGGTGGCTGCGCCAAGCACCAGCACAGCCACATCCTCGTCTTCTTCGATGAGCTTGACGATCTCCTCGCTCTTCTTGCCCTCGCGGATGACCTCCTCAGTGGACACGCTCTCGAAGCCGGCGTTGTTGAGCTTGCGGCGGAACAGGCGGAACAAAGCCTTGGCCTTGTTGGTCTCTTCCTCGATCTGAACCTGCTTCACGCCCATCCAATGCTGGAAGTCCTGCGGCTCTATCACGTAGAGGAGGATGAGGGTGCCGCCGGTGTGGGCGATGCGGCTTGCACTGTAGAACAAGGCAGCCTCCACCTCCGGGCTCTCGTCGACGATGACAAGGAGCTTGCGGCTGTGGCCTTCCTCGAAGGAGCGTCGCTTGCGGGTGGCCGACATGCTTCACATGCTGCCATGCCGGGGGATGCCCGGCAATGGGATGGGCCGGTGTGGCGCGAAATCTCCGGGAGGCCGGTTCTCAGTGGGCGAACAGGACCGGCAGCTCAGCCGACTGCAGAATATGGTTGGTGGCGCCGCCGAAGATCATTTGGCGCAAGCGGCTCTGGGTGTAGGCCCCCTTAACCAACAGGTCGCAGCCCAGGCGGCGGGCCTCGGTGAGGATGGCCTCGCCGGGGCGGCTCGAAGCACGGGAGGTGATCTCGTTGGCGCGGACGCCATGGACGGCGAGGTAGCCCAGCAGTTCGCGCGCCTTGGGCCCTTGCATCGGCGCGCCCTCCACGGTGAGTGCAGTCACGCGCTCCGCCTTCTTCAGGATGGGCAGGGCGGCGGCGACCGCTCGCGAGGTTTCGGTGCTGGCATTCCAATGAATGAGCACGTTGGTGCCGAATGAAGTCGGCGGCGTCGGCGGCGCCATGATGATCGGCCGGCCGCTCTCGAACAACGCCGACTCCAGCGTCGTCATGCGGGGCTCGGACCGGCCGACTCCGGGCCGGCCCAGCACGGTCGCGTCATAGAGGCGCCCGAGCGCGCCGAGGCCGGCATCGTCGATGGGAGGCGCGCCGGACCAGTTGAAGGTCGGCGCCAACTCGCCTTCGGCCTTGCGGCCGGCACCCCGGCGCTCGACAAAATCGTCGAACAGGCTGCGCGCCGTCCTGCTCGCCTCCTCCTCGTTCCACTGCGGCTGCGGCAGCACGACAACGACCGGGTCGGGCGCGATGAAGTCAATGACGCTGGGGCGCAACGCTATCCCGTCAACGCGGGCCCCAAAACGGCTGGCGAGCAGGTAGGCCGTCTCGAAGGCCGAGGCCATGACGCTGCTCGGTTCGACGGGCAAGAGAATGGTTTTCATCGGGAACCCTCCGACCGATGATAGGATCGTCTCGCAGCAAATATTTTACCACGAGCGAGGCAGGGCGGGCGCAAATTCTGGGAACAGGCGCGCGAGTTGGCGAACATCAATAACGGATGAGCCAGACTAAGGCTCCGTAGGGGTTTGTCGGCCGCTCAATGTCGCCCGAAACGCCGGCGGACAGCGATATTTCGCCGCCGGCCCACTGGTATCGAACGAAGGCGCCGCCTCTGCCCGAGTCACTCTCCGCGTTACCGAAGGCTCCCGCTTCGAGCCCCAAGGACAGCGCCGGCCACACCCGATAGCCCAAGCGGAGCCGGCTCGCATAGGTATCATGGGCCGAGGCGTAGGAGAGATCGAGGGCCGCCCAGGTCGCCGGCGTTAGGTCGAGCCAGCCCTCCAGAGCCAGCTTCCAGCCGATGGCATCGCCGCTCACGGCATTGTCAGGGTCGTCGGGGACGAGGCCGTGGAGGTCGGCGTTCACGCCGGCGAAGGCCTTGATGATGGCGGTTGCGAACCTGGTCTGATAGCCAACAAGGGCGTCAGCAAAGGCTACCGTGCCGTGGACGGCGGCATCGCCCGCGGCGGGGCCGCCCTGGTAGCGATACTCGCCATAGCCCCCGACCATGCGGAGACGCCAGCCGTCGGTGGCGAGGGGGGCAAACGGCGCGTACGTGAAGCCCGAGTAGAGCGACCAAGCATGGCTCGTGCCGCCGGCGCCGGCCCACACTTCGAGGCGGGAGGGGACGGGATCGGGGGGAGCGGAGACGGCCGGCGATGCGCAAGCGATCGCAAGCATGCACAGTGCGGCGCCGGCACGCCACAAATACGCAACAGCCCCACTGTGCGGACGCCCCACTTCCGCAACCCGCAGCAAAACGCGCTAAGCAATCATGCCCGTAATCAACCTCAATAACCAACATTGGTCGTCCTGGCACTGTCAAGGGAATCCCGAACTCACATCGGTGCCGGTGAAAAAAGCGGCGAGGCGCGAGACGGCTCGCGCCGGATAGGCTTGCGCCGAAGGCAAGCAGCTGAGATCTCATGGCTATGGCTTCCAGAGGGCCGTTCGAGCGCTGGCTCTATCCCACTGCGCAGGGTCTCTACTGCGAGCCAGGCCGGTTCTTCATCGACCCGGTCCGGCCAGTCGAGCGGGCGGTGATCAGCCATGCCCATGCCGATCACGCGCGCGGGGGGCACGGCAGCGTGCTCGCCACGCCGGAAACGGTCGCTCTCATGAAGGCGCGGCTCGGCCCGCGCAGCGCGCAAACCTTCAACGCCCATCCCTGCGGGGTGCCGCTCGATGTGGGCGACGTGCGCCTGACGCTGCATCCGGCCGGCCATATCCTCGGCAGCGCGCAAGTCGCCATCGAATACGCCGGTGCACGGAGCGTGGTGTCGGGCGACTACAAGCGGCAGGCCGATCCAACCACCGCCCCGTTCGAACTGGTGCGGTGCGATCTCTTCGTGACCGAGGCAACGTTCGGACTGCCCGTGTTTCGACATGGGGCGAGTGAGCGCGAGATCGGGCGGCTGCTCGCCTCGCTGGAGGCGTTTCCGGAGCGTGCGCATCTCATCGGCGTCTATAGCCTCGGCAAGTGTCAGCGGGTGATCGCGCTGTTGCGTGCGGCCGGCTACGAGCGGACGATCTATCTCCACGCCGCGCTGAAGAACATGTGCGATGTCTACAGCACGCTCGGCGTCGACCTCGGCAGTCTCGCCGTGGTCGGCGACAGAGATCGGCGTGCAATCGCCGGCGAGATCGTGCTGGCGCCGCCCGGCGAGCTCGGCGGGCGATGGTCGCGCCGACTCGGCGATCCCGTCACGGCGCTCGCCTCGGGCTGGATGCGGGTGCGGGCGCGGGCCCGCCAGCACGGGGTCGAGCTGCCTCTCGTCATCTCTGATCATGCCGACTGGTCCGAGCTCGTGCAGACGATCGCCGAGACGGGGGCGGAGGAGATCTGGGTCACGCATGGGCGCGAGGAGGGGCTCGTCCGGCAGATCGAGCTGATGGGTCGAAGGGGCCGTGCGCTCGCGCTCCTCGGCCGCGAGGAAGAGGCGGAATGAAGGCGTTCGCAGAGCTGCTCGACCGACTGTCCTATACGCACAGCCGCAACGAGAAGCTGCGCCTGCTCAAGATCTACCTCGGTCGCGCGCCCGATCCGGACCGAGGGTGGGCGCTGGCGGCGCTCGCTGACGGGCTTGCCTTCTCGTTCCCGATCCGGCGCATCGTTCTCGAGCTCATCGAGCCGAAACTCGATGCGGAGCTGTTCCGGCTGTCGCGGGACTATGTGGGCGACACGGCGGAAACGGTGGCGCTGGTGTGGCCGGAGCCGGCAGGGCCGCGTAGCGAGCCGCCGCGGCTCAACGAGGTCGTAAAGGGGCTTAAGCTGGCCCGCCGCACGGACCTAGCGCGGCTGCTCGAGGGGTGGCTCGACCGGCTCGACCCCAATGGCCGGTGGGCGCTGTTGAAGCTGCTCACGGGGGCGCTCCGGGTCGGGGTGTCGGCGCGGCTCGTCAAGACGGCGCTGGCCGAGATGGGCGGGCGAGAGGTGAGCGAGATCGAGGAGGTCTGGCACGGTCTCAGTCCTCCCTACGAGCCGCTGTTCGCTTGGCTGACAGGCACCGCGCCGCGCCCGGACGTAACGGGTTCGCCAGTGTTTCTGCCGTTGATGCTGTCCCAGCCGCTCGACGATGAGGAGCTGGCGCGCCTCGATGTCGGCGAGTTCTGCATCGAATGGAAGTGGGACGGCATCAGGGTGCAGGTGGTGAGCACGGGCCCCGCCACACGGCTCTACTCGCGCACGGGCGACGACATTTCAAGGTCGTTCCCCGAAATCGTCGAGGGCTGGTGTGGGCAAGGGGTGTTCGACGGGGAGCTTCTCATCGTGCGCGAGGGCGAAGTGGCGCCGTTCGCCGATCTGCAGCGCCGCCTCAACCGCAAGACCGTGTCGCGGCGCATGATGGAAGAATATCCGGCGCACATTCGCCTTTACGATGCGCTCAGGATCGGGGATGCGGACCTGCGAAGCCTCGCCCTGCGCGAACGCAGGGCGAGGCTCGAGGCCTGGTGGGTGAGCAGGGCACCGCCGCGAACAGACCTGTCGCCGCTCGTCGAGGTCAGCGATAAGGATGAACTCATCCGCCTGTGGAGCGGTACGCGCGGCGTCGGCGTCGAGGGCTTGATGCTCAAGCGGAGCCAAAGCCCTTATCTCGCCGGGCGGCCTAAGGGACACTGGTACAAGTGGAAGCGCGCCTCGCTGACCCTCGACTGCGTGCTCATGTACGCGCAGCGCGGCTCTGGCAAGCGCTCGTCGCTCTATTCCGACTATACGTTTGGGGTGTGGACCGGCACGACGGAGCACACCGAGCTGGTTGCGGTCGGCAAGGCCTACTCAGGCTACACCGATCGGGAACTGCTCGAGCTCGATCGCTGGATTCGCCAGCACACGCTCGAGCGCTTCGGGCCGGCACGGCGGGTCGAGCCAGCACTTGTGCTCGAAATCGCCTTTGATGCCGTGCAGCGGTCGAGCCGCCACAAGTCCGGCGTCGCCTTGCGCTTTCCGCGCATTCATCGGATTCGCTGGGAAAAACCCGCGCGAGAGGCCGACCGGCTCGACACCGTGATCGCGCTGTTGGAGCCGAAGACCGCGACCGGCCATGCGTGCGGCGCAGAGCGCTCCGGCTCGCCTCGGTTCCGTTTGCGGTAAGTCAAGGGACGGGTGTAGAAATCCTGTTGATAAGGTGCGGACCGACCAAAGACGGGTGGCGACGGATGGTAGAGTGCCCCTCGGGCACGGGGAGTTCTCGTCATGCAAAACTGGTTAGACCCGAAGTCCTTGCAAGCGTCCACTCAAGGCCTCTTCAACGGCATCGACAAGGTCTCGGAAAGCTTCGAGCCGTGGTTCAAGGCAGTCGCGCGCTGTCAGCTCGAAGCGATCGGCTTGGCAAGCCGGAGAGCGCAAGCCTACATGGAGCTGCCGGCCAAACTCGGAGCCTGCCGCACCCCGCAGGACCTGGCGCGCGAGCAGATTGGCTTCTGGCAGACGGCGTTCGCACAGTATGCGGAGAGCTGCGGGCGCATGTTCGACAACTGCCGCGCGCTGACGCCGCCGTGGAGCCTCCTTTCACTCATGGCTGAAGGCGAGCGCAAGGAGAAATCCGGCAAGCGTGAGCGCGACTACATGCCCGTGCGCGAGAGCGCGGAGGAGGAGCAAGCGGCTGCGGGCAAAAGCTCGCGGCGCGCTGCCTGACGCGCGTGACGCGTTGACCACCTAGGCCATTTCCTCTCGGTGCCATGCGGGCCCGCGCAGGCGTCCGAGGAGGGGGCCCGCGCGCACAATGCGGGACAGTCCGCCACTTGTGTGGCGGCGTTTGCGAACGCCGTTCCTTCCGATATCGAGGACCACATTCTCGAACCGGCGCCGGTGGGCGAGCGAGAGTGTGTCGAGGTAGGGGCGCCAAAGCTCGATCATACGCCGTTCGCGGTCACCGCCACCGAGAAGCGCAAGGTCGGCGGCTGCCGGACGAATCGACTGGCCGCCCAGCCAGGCATACGCCGCCTGCCACACCTCGAGCGGGGCACGCCGATTGCGGGCGGACTTGAGCTGCGTGATCATCGGAATGCCGAACTCGTGCTCATGAGCCGCGATCTCGAGGTCGGCGACGATGCGGCTCTGCCGGCGGACGCTGAACACGCGCACGGTGCCGCATTCGAGGCGATGGGCATACTGGTCAAGGCAGTTGTCCATAGCCTCGGCCTCGGCGATGAAGTCGTGTGCCGTGCGCAACGCCACAAAATCGTAGCCTAGGGCCGAGCCTTCGGCGAGCCAGGTATCGGCGAGGCCGGTGCCGAGGCAGAGGTCGAGCGCGATCCTATGCCGCCAGGCGCCGACTTCCTCGGCGGCGCGGCGTGCGCTGAGAGAGGGCTCCCAGGCTTTCCGGAGCAGGCGATGTCCAGGCGTATCGGGGTGGAACGCATGCCACGCCCAGGCGGTAAGCTCGAGGAAGGTGCGCTCGCTGGCGAGCGGCTTCGGACCCCGGAACTGGCGACCGGTCCAGAGGGCGAACTCGGCGTGTCCGGCCTGGCAGGCATAGAGAACGCGCTCAAGCCACGGCCCGGCGAGGGCCGGCTGGCTCGGAATGAAGGGGGCAATGCGCGCCGCAAACTCGGGCGCGGATGGAACCGACCCCAAAGGTCCGGTGAAGGCCTGGGCTGGCAGGTGGCGCAGCCACCATGGCAGACCGAGCGCGTCGGCCGCGCGACGCAGCGGGGCGCCCGCTTTGATGAGGGCGAAGGCGGCCTCGCGACCCGCCGGCGTGCCGTAGCCGGTTGCCAGGGCAAACAGCAGAGCGGGAAAGCTGTCGGCCAAGTCCTCTATGCGGCAGCAGGAGTTGGCGAGGTCCTGTACGAAGCGACGGTAGTCCGGCGCGAACGCCTCGATGCGGCGCGTGCGGCGGCAGGCTGGGTCTTCAGCCAGAGCCTCCGCCATCCGCTTGCTGATCGAACGCTTCGCATGCCGCATCGGTCCACCCCTTCGAAGCTTCAGCCTATGCCGGCAAAGTGGCGAAACGCGGGAGGCGGCTGGGCCAAGTCGAGGTGGTGGGAAAGCGTCGCCCCCGAGGGGAGTGCCCGACGTCGAGACGCCGCGCGGGCAGCTGGCATCGCCGGCACTTCTTACTTATTACTTGAGCGCAGCGTAACCTTCGGCAAAGCCCGAGAGGGTAATCGGTAGTCCGACGCCCTCCTCCACGGTGCGGTAGATGATGAAGAGCGCCGTCTTTCCCTTCTTGAACCGCTCAAGCAGCGCATCCTCGACGACGAAATCGGCAAAGCAGCCGCCGGTGCCCGGGGGACAGCGCTGGAAGGGGACGGTGGCAACGTCCTTCTCGTCAATCATCAGGCGCACGCCCTTGGGCAGCAGAACGGTCTGAGGGACCACGACCCTCAGGATGCGGGCACCGGTGGCGTACTTCTGAAAGAGGACACTCAGGTTTTTGTCGCTGCTTTTTTCATCCACCACGATCTGGGTGAGCCCGCACATCTCGTTCTTGGCCCCGGCCGGCGTGCGGCATTCGAGCGACCAGCCGCCAAACTGCCCCTTAACCGTCCGATCCGACGTTCCGCTCGGCTGGGCGTAAGTTGGTTGGCTGGCAAGGCATACCACGGCAACGACGGCCAGGGCCGGCCCGAGGCCGGCAAGCCTGCGCGCCCGTGTCCGGCGCATTGATCGGGCAGAGCGATGGCGCAGCTGCTGCAACATCGTGGAACAACGACCAAGAGGGCTCGGCCCGTTCGCTGTCGGGGAGAAATCGGGCTCTTTTGGGACTCGGTCGGCGCCTGGAAGGACGCCCCGCGCAACGGAGCAGGTCGCCGCACCGGTCGCGCGTGGAAATGCCGCAGAACGCCCGCTTGAGACAAGGGAAGCCGTTGTGCTCTCTGACGACACGCGTACTCTGGGATCGGTTGGGCAAGGTGGGCTGCCGTTTCGGCACGAGCTGCGGCGCGCTCGTGGGGGCATGGTGATGGCAGCGGAGGGCATGGTGGGCGAAGGCATGTTCGAAGGAATCCGTCGTTACCTGCTGGCGATGGCGGCGGCCATTGCGGGAGTGGTCGTGGCGCCAGCCCTGACGCTGGCGCAGATGGGACAGCCGGCACCCTGGCAATACACGATGCAGGATGCCGCCACGCCGGTGGCCACCGCGATCCATTGGTTCCACGACTTCGTCAATGTCATCATTATCGCTATCGCGGCGTTCGTGCTCATTCTCCTCGCCATCGTGGTGTGGCGCTTCAATGAGCGGTCGAACCCAACGCCGTCGCGGGTCGCGCACAACACTATGCTCGAGGTGGTGTGGACGGTGATCCCGGTCATCATCCTGATCGTGATCGCCATCCCCTCGTTCCGCCTGCTCTACTTTCAGTACTCCTATCCACAGCCCGATCTCACGATCAAAGCCATCGGCAATGCCTGGTTCTGGGAGCACGAGTATCCCGACCAGGGAGGGTTCCGGGTAACGTCGAACATGCTGAGGGACGAGGATGTGCTGAGAGCAGAGCTCGGCGATGCCGAGTTCGCCAAGCGCTACAGCGGGCTCGAAGGCATCGAGCGGCAGCGCAGGCTCTACGTGGACGCGGCGCCTGTGTGGGTCAAGCGAGGGCTCGTGCGGCAGCTGTCGGTCGACAACGAGATCGCCGTGCCGGTGAACAAGGTGGTGCTGCTGCTGGTGACGGCCAACGACGTGATCCATGCCTGGACGATTCCTTCCTTCGGCTCGAAGGTCGACGCGGTGCCGGGCCGGCTGACGGCAACGTGGTTCAGGCCGGAGAGGGCCGGCATCTACTACGGCCAGTGTTCGGAACTGTGCGGCAAGGATCACGCGAGCATGCCGATCGCAGTGCGCGTGGTCAGCGAGCGAGCCTTCAACGACTGGTCCGGCGCGTTGAAGGCGGCCGCTGGAGAACGCGACAGCACGAAGCGGCGCGAGCTGCTCAATCGCGCAAAAGAGGTGCTGCGTCAGGCCGCGATCGAGGATAAACGCGCAGCCCAGGTCAAGCTCGCCGGCCGGCTGCAATAGAGGTCTTGAGCCTTCGGCAGGTCAGGCACGCAGGACACGAGAGGTCAATTCGAGATGGATAGCACGGCTCACGCGGCGCACGACCACGCTCCATCGCCCTACAGCGTCACGCGCTGGCTCTATTCGACCAACCACAAGGACATCGGCACGATGTACCTCGTGTTCGCGGTCATCGCCGGACTGATCGGCGGAGGACTATCGGTCGCCATGCGGCTCGAGCTGCAGGAGCCGGGAATGCAGTTCTTCTCCGACCCGCACATGTACAACGTGCTGGTGACCGGACACGGCCTCATCATGGTGTTCTTCATGGTGATGCCGGCCATGATCGGCGGCTTCGGCAACTGGTTCGTGCCGCTGATGATCGGCGCGCCCGACATGGCCTTCCCGCGCATGAACAACGTATCGTTCTGGCTGCTGCCGGCGTCCTTCTCGCTCCTCCTGCTGTCGATGTTCGTGGAGGGGCCGCCGGGCGCCAACGGCGTCGGCGCGGGCTGGACCGTCTATGCGCCGCTGTCGACCAAGACCGGGCATCCCGGACCGGCTATGGACTTCGCCATCCTCTCGCTGCACCTTGCCGGCGCGTCCTCCATCCTCGGCGCGATCAACTTCATCACCACGATCTTCAACATGCGCGCGCCGGGCATGACGCTGCACAAGATGCCGCTGTTCGTGTGGTCGATCCTGGTAACCGCGTTCCTGCTCTTGCTGTCGCTGCCGGTGCTTGCCGGGGCGATCACCATGCTGCTCACGGACCGCAACTTCGGAACGGCCTTCTTCGAGGCGAGGGCCGGCGGCGACCCGCTGCTCTATCAGCACCTGTTCTGGTTCTTCGGGCACCCGGAGGTCTACATCCTGATCCTGCCTGGCTTCGGCATGATCAGCCAGGTGGTCTCCACGTTCTCCAGGAAGCCGGTGTTCGGCTACCTCGGCATGGCGTATGCGATGGTGGCGATCGGGCTGATCGGCTTCATCGTGTGGGCGCACCACATGTTCACCTCCGGCATGGGCGTCAACGCGCAGGCCTACTTCGTGTTCGCCACGATGGTGATCGCGGTGCCCACAGGCATCAAGATCTTCTCCTGGATCGCGACGATGTGGGGCGGCTCCATCAGCTTCCGCACGCCGATGCTGTGGGCGATAGGGTTCATCTTCCTGTTCACGGTGGGCGGGGTGACCGGCGTGATGCTCGCCAACGCCGGCGTCGACCGCGCGCTGCACGATACCTACTATGTGGTGGCCCATTTCCACTATGTGCTGTCGCTCGGGGCGGTGTTCGCGATCTTCGCGGGCTGGTACTACTGGTTCCCGAAGATGACGGGGTACGAGTACTCGGAGTTCCTCGGCAAGCTGCACTTCTGGCTGACCTTCATCGGCGCGAACGTGCTGTTCTTCCCGCAGCACTTCCTTGGGATCGCCGGCATGCCGCGGCGCTACGCCGATTACCCGGAGGCGTTCGCCGGCTGGAACTACTGGTCGTCGATAGGCGCCTACGTCACCACGCTCGGCACCATCGTTTTCATCTTCGCCATGATCCTGGCGTTCGCCAGAGCCAAGCGTACGGTCAGCAATCCTTGGGGGGCGGGCGCCACCACGCTCGAGTGGACACTGCCCTCACCACCGGCCTTCCACTCCTATGAGAGGTTGCCGCGCATCGCCGCCACCGAGCATCACTGAGCGAGGCCATGGCAAACGCTGGCGTGGAGACGAAGAGTGCAGCGTTCACCGCTCAGGCAGGCGGCAGCGTCGGCGACTTCCTGGCGCTGACCAAGCCGCGGGTGATGTCGCTCGCGGTGTTCACGGCGTTTACCGGTCTGGTCGCGGCGCCTGGCTACATGCATCCCGTGCTCGGCGCAATAGCGATCCTCTGCATTGCGGCGGGAGCGGGGGCGTGCGGCGCTCTCAACATGTGGTACGACGCCGACATCGACGCCAAGATGGCGCGCACCGCGGCCAGGCCGATCCCGCGCGGGCGGATCGAGGGCGAGGAAGCGCTGGCGTTCGGCGTGGTGCTCGCCGTCATGTCGGTAATGACGCTGGGTCTCATCGTCAATTGGACAGCGGGCGCGCTGCTGGCGCTGGCGATCGCCTTCTACGTCCTCGTCTACACCATGTGGCTCAAGCGGAGGACGCCGCAGAACATCGTGATCGGCGGTGCGGCTGGCGCGCTGCCACCGGTGATCGGCTGGGCTGCGGTAACCGGGTCGGTGAGCCTGGACGCCGCCTTGCTGTTTCTCCTCATCTTCCTGTGGACGCCGCCGCACTTCTGGGCGCTCGCTCTCTATCGTTGGCGCGACTATGAGCGCGCCGGGGTGCCGATGCTGCCGGTGACCGCCGGGGCGGACGCCACGCGCTCGCAGATCCTGGTTTATTCGCTGCTGCTGGCGCCGATGGGCGTGGCGCCGGCCCTCACCGGGCTCGGCGGCGCGGCCTATCTCGCACTGTCGGCAGTGCTGGGGGTCGCGTTCCTGGCGCTCGCCTGGGATGTGTATGCCAAGCGGGGCGGCCCTGCGGCGAATCGGGCGGCGCGGCGGTTGTTCGGCTTCTCGATCCTCTACCTTTTCCTCCTGTTTGCGACCCTGCTCGCCGAGCACGTTGGAAGGCTTTGGCTTTCATGAGGCTGACGAGGCGCGAGCGATGGACAATCCGGATGAGGAAGGCGAGCGGGAGCGGCGGCGGCGGGCGCGGTCGATCGCCATCGCGCTGGCGCTCGCGGCGCTGGTGGTGCTGTTCTACATCGCCACCATCGTGCGGCTTGGCGGCAATGTGCTCAATCGGCCGCTGTGAACGATGAGCGAGATGCGACACGAGGCTCGTGCAGGCGATAGCAGGCGCCGCAACCGGCGGGTGGCGGCGTTGTCGGCGCTGGTCGCCGCCGGCATGCTCGGGCTCGCCTTCGCTGCGGTGCCGCTCTACCGCCTCTTCTGCGAGGCCACCGGCTACGGCGGCACCACGCAGCGCGCGGCGCGCAGCTCTGATACCGTGCTCGACCGTACGGTGCGGATCAGGTTTGACGCCAACGTCGGGGGCGGATTGGCCTGGTCGTTCGAGCCATTGGTGCACACCGTCGATGTCAAGATCGGGGAGAACACGCTTGCCTTCTATCGGGCCACCAACCGATCGACGCAACCGCTGTCGGGATCTGCCACCTTCAACGTCACGCCCGAGGTGGCGGGGCTCTACTTCAACAAGCTCGCGTGCTTCTGCTTCACCGAGCAACGGCTCGAAGCCGGCGAATCGGTGGAGATGCCGGTCAGCTTCTTCATCGATCCGGAGATCATGAAGGACAGCGATGCCCGCCGCGTGCGGGAGATCACGCTCTCCTACACCTTCTATCCCATGGAGCCGCAGAAGAGCGCGGCAGCGCGGGCCGATGCAGCAACACGGGGCAAGGGAAGCTGATCGAGCGCCGCAGCGCTCGGCACGGCGCTGACGGCGGGGATCAGTCGAATGGAACGGACGGGAGCCTAGGGACCATGGCAGAGAGCCACGCCAAGCATCACGACTACCACCTGGTGGACCCGAGTCCGTGGCCAGTGCTGGCCGCCATCGGCGCCTTCCTGATGGCGGTCGGTGCCATCGGCTGGATGCGGACGTTTCCAGGCGATCCTGCAAGCGGCCTCAATCTGTTCGGGCTGCTCATCCGGGGCCCCACGGTGTTCGCCATCGGCTCGGCGGTGGTCGTTGCCGTGGCCTTCTTCTGGTGGCGCGACGTCATCCGCGAGGCGCACAGGGGCGATCACACGCCGGTGGTACAGCTTCATTTGCGCTACGGCATGATCCTGTTCATCGCCTCGGAAGTGATGTTCTTCGTCGCCTGGTTCTGGGCCTATTTCGATGCCGCGCTGTTTCCAGGCCAGCTTCAGAACCTGCCGATCACGCTGCCCGACGGTACCACCGAGCCTTCAGAGACGACGATCGGCCTCGTCGACCGCAACACGCTGCTCGGCGGGCAGTGGCCGCCCAAGCCGGCACCGGGTTTTGAAGGCACCTTCGATCCGTGGGGCCTGCCGCTGATCAATACGCTCATCCTGCTGCTCTCAGGCACCACGGTCACATGGGCGCACCATTCGCTTCTGCAGAACGATCGCAAGGGGCTGGTGTGGGGTCTGGTGGCGACCGTGTTCCTTGGCATCATGTTCACAGTGTGCCAGGCCTACGAGTACGGCCACGCGGCGTTCAGCTACTCGGGGCACATCTACGGCGCCACGTTCTTCATGGCGACCGGCTTTCACGGCGCGCACGTGATCATCGGCACCATCTTTCTCACCGTCTGCCTGTTCCGGGCGCTGGCCGGGCATTTCACGCCGAAGCAGCACTTCGGCTTCGAGGCGGCAGCCTGGTACTGGCACTTCGTCGACGTGGTGTGGCTGTTCCTGTTCTCCTGCATTTACGTGTGGGGAGCCGGCGCGCCGGCCGTGCACTGAACATTCGCTGTAGCGCGGGAAACGGGCGGTCTCGGCCGCCCGTTTCCGTGTTCTGCCAGTAGGCGCCGGTGAGGCCGAAGCAGCGCCGATACAAGTCGCTCGGCGTGGCGCTTGCGACGGTGGCGGCGTCGCTAACCGAGCGGAAACGATGCTGGTCGTCTCCGCCAGCGATTAAATCCTCGGCAAACGACCCCGCCCTATCATCACCCGCAAACGGAGGGCTTGTCCCCCAATTTGCCAGGCCAGTCGGGTGCGCCAGCAACTGTCGCAGCCGATGCGGGTGGACAATTGTGCGGAGTGAGACCCACATGGTGCCGGGAGGAGGCAGTAATTCCGAGTACCCCATGTTTCCCCAGTACACCTTGGGCGAACGGGTGGTGGATGGTTGCATACACTTGGCCGGCGTCGCCGGGAGCCTGATCGCGGCGACGGCGCTCATGGTGATTGCGGTGCAGGCGCTGCCGGCCGACTGGATCCTGCCGCTGGCGGTGTACTCGACGGCCCTCGTCGTCACGTTCTTCTGCTCGGCCGCCTACAACATGGTGATGAGCCCGCGGCCCAAAGAGCTGCTCAGGCGCTTTGACCACGCCTCGATCTTCTTGATGATCTCAGGTACCTACACGCCGATGGCGCTGATCGGCATGGGCGAGATCTGGGGTGTTGCACTGTTCGCGTTCGTGTGGCTGATCACACTGATCGGGGCCACCGCCAAGCTGCTCATCCCGAGGGCGGTGGAGAGTATCACCATTGGCCTCTACATGGTGCAGGGCTGGGTGGCGATCCTCGCCATCGGGCCGCTCGTCTCGATGATCCCGACGCAGGCGGTGGTGCTGCTCTTGGTCGGTGGCGTGCTCTATTCGATCGGCGTCCTCTTCCATCTGTCTCGCAGCCTGCCCTATCACAACGCCATCTGGCACGCCTTCGTGCTGGTTGCGGCCAGCCTTCACTATGCCGCCGTGCTCGACACGGTGGACCTGCTCTGAGGGCTCTCAGCGCCGTGGCGGATCGCTGGCGACAGAACCCGGTTCGCGGACCGGTAGCAAAACAATCAAGCCGGCAATGAGAAAGAGGAGGATCGAGGCCATGCCGGCGCGCTGGCTCGCCGTCCAGTCGGTGACGAGAGCCACCAGCAACGGCGCCGCGAAGGCGGTGACCTTGCCCGAGAACGCGAACAAACCGAAGTACTGCGCAGCCTTGCCCGGAGGGGAGAGCCGGGCCATGAGCGATCGGCTCGCCGACTGATTTGGCGCCGACACCATCGCGATGACAATGGCGAAGGCGAGGAACACCTGCTCCCCGGCGCTCGAGAACGGTGACGAGCCTGAAGTTTTGGCTGCGACCGGTATGGTGAACAGCACGTGCGTCTGGCTCACCGACAGGATGCCGACCGAGCCGGCGATGAGCACGAGGAGGGCGCCGACGATGACCCGCTTGGCTCCGAGCCGGTCGTCAAGAATCCCGCCGGCCGCCGCGCCGGCAATGCCAGACAGCGTCAGGATGATGCCGAACAAGCCCCGTTCGAAGGGCTGCCAACCAAACACCGAGGTGCCGTAGATGCCGCCGAACACGAAGATGGCGGCCAGCCCGTCGGTGTAAAGCGCGCGTGCGATCAGGAACAGCGCGATGCTCGGGCGGCGGGGCAGCGCTTGGAGCGTGGCCCACAGCTCCGACAGGGAGGAGGAGGCCGATGGAACTGCGCTTGGACTGCGCACGTCCGGCACGAGCAGGAAGAACGGGAGCATGAAGAGGAGGAGCCAGGCGGCGGCGAAGGGGCCGACCAAACGGTCGCCTGCGCGCGCTGCGGGGTCGAGTTCGATGATCGGAGCGAGGCCGAGGAGCGTCGATCCGCTGGCTGGATCGGCGACGAGCAGGCCGGCCATGATGGCGAGGCTGACGAGCCCCCCGGTGTAGCCGACGGCCCAGCCCATGCCGGAGAGCCGGCCGAGCTGCTGGGGCGCGACCAGCGTCGGCATGAGCGAGTTGGTGAACACGGTGGTGAATTCGGACGCGGCGATGCCAATCACAACGGCCGCCAACACAAGCGCGATGGTGGCAGCATCGGCACCGGGGCGAGCGATCCACAGCGTCGCGGCGGCCATTGCAAGCACCAGGATGGAGGCGGCAACCCAAGGCTTGCGCGGGCCGGTGCGGTCGGCGGCGGCGCCGAGGAGCGGGCTTCCGGCCGCGATAAGCACGCCGGCAAGCGCCGCGGCATACCCCCACTGCGCCTGACCGCGCGTCGAGTTTTCGGCGACGGCGGTCGTGAAATAGGGCGCGAACAGGAAGGTCAGGATCAGGGTGTGAAAGGGCTGAAGCGCCCAATCGACCAGCACCCACGCGGCGAGCGCGCGGAACGAAGCAGTTGCCGGCTTGTGGGGCGCGGCGATCACGGGCCTTCACCGATCATGCGCCGGCCAGCGCGCGCACGCGCGAGGCAGCGACCGTCAAGCGCGACACGGTGAGGTCGGCGGCGGCGGCGATCTCGTCGATCAGGCCCTTGGCATGGGAGAGGCGATCGGCGTGCGCCTCGGTCCAGACCGCGAAGTCGGGCACGCGGTCGTAATGCTCGCGCAGCACGCTGCGGGCGAGCCCACGGCTTGCCGTGCGGATGGCTTCGAGCGCGCTGTCAATCGCCAGCCGATCGTAGTGATCGGCGATCCGCAGTCGCGCGGCGTGCGCCTCGAGGTCGGCCAGGCGCAGATAATCGGCGGCAGCCAGTGCCACGCGTGCGGTATGCTCGATGCTGCGGTCGGTCTCGCGGGCAAGATCGGCGATCATGGGAGCGAATCTCTGCACGTCGAAGCCTGCGATGCGACGGGCGAGGCCCGAAGGAACGCCCGCTTCGCTCAGCGCGGCTGTCCGCTCGGCTATGCGGGCCTGCTGGGCAGGAGTCGCCACGCGGTCGAGAATCTCCGTCAGGCTCTCGAGGCCAGGTCGATATCGGGCGATGAGATCGGCGAGCGTCGGGTTCTCGGCCTGCCTCAGCAGCACGCCGGTCTGCTCGATAAGCAGGTCCTGCGTCGCGCCATAGAGGTCGACCTGCAAGGCGCCCGGGATGCTGGCGTCGAGAGCGCCGATTGCGGCCCATATGTCCGGCAAGGCGAAGATGGCTCGTGCGGCCATGAAGGCATAGGCGATGTCGGCCACCGTGCGGCCGGTTTCGTCGGCGAGGCGAATGGCCATCGCTGGGCCGCCCCGGTTGATCATGGAGTTGGTGATGCGCGTGGCGATGATCTCGCGCCGGAGGCGGTGGCTCTCGATCTCACGCGCGAAGCTCTCGCGCAGCGGCGGCGGAAAGTACTCGAACAAGAGCCCGGTACCGGCGCTGTCGTCAGGAACGCTGCTGGCCAGCAGATCGCGGTTGAGCGCGATCTTCGACCAGCTCAGCAGCACGGCGAGCTCCGGGCGCGTGAAGCCGACACCCGCCGCCTGCCTCGCGCCAATCTCGGCGTCGGACGGGAGCGCCTCGAGCTTGCGGTCGAGCAGGCCGCGATCCTCAAGTGCGTGGATCAGGCGGGCAACATAGCCGATGCCGCGGCGGCTCGCCCGCTCAGCGAGGCTCAGGGCAAGGGACTGCTGATAGTTGTTGGCGAGGCAGGCGGCCACCACGTGCTCCGTCATCTCCGCCAGCAGGCGGTTGCGGGTCTCGAGGTCGAGCCTGCCCGCGGCCACGGCCGAGCCCAGCACGATCTTGATGTTGACCTCCTGGTCGGAGGTGTTCACCCCGGCCGAGTTGTCGATAAAGTCGGTGTTGATCCGAATGCCGCGGCTTGCCGCCGCGATGCGGCCGCGCTGAGTGACGCCAAGGTTGGCGCCTTCGCCGATCACCTTTGCCCGCACCTCGTCGGCGGTGATCCGGACGGCGTCGTTGGCGCGGTCGCCAACCTGCTCATCGGTCTCGTTCGGGGCGCGGATGTAGGTGCCGATGCCGCCGAACCAGAGCAGGTCGGTTTCGGCCTTGAGCAACGCGTTGATCAACTCGGCTGGCGTCATGACCTTGGCATCGACCGCGAGCAACGCCCGCATCTCGCTCGAGAGCGGGATGGATTTCGCCGAGCGCGAAAACACGCCGCCGCCCTTGGAGATCCGGCTCTTGTCGTAGTCCTGCCAGCTCGAACGCGGGAGAGCGAACAGCCGCTTACGCTCGGCATAGCTCACGGCCGGATCCGGCGTCGGGTCGATGAAGATGTCGCGGTGATCGAAGGCAGCAACCAGCATGATCCGGTCGGACAACAGCATGCCGTTGCCGAACACGTCGCCCGACATATCACCCACGCCGATGACCCGGAACGGCGTCTTCTGTATGTCGATGTCGATCTCGCGGAAGTGGCGCTTGACGCACTCCCAGGCGCCGCGCGCGGTGATGCCCATCTTCTTGTGGTCGTAGCCGGCGGACCCACCCGAGGCGAAGGCATCGCCGAGCCAGAAGCCCCGTTGGAGCGCAATCTCGTTGGCGTAGTCGGAGAAGGTGGCTGTGCCCTTGTCGGCAGCCACCACGAGGTAGGGATCGTCCCCATCATGGCGCACGACACGTTCGGGCGGCACGATGGCCCCCGCTCGGATGTCATCGGTGATGGAGAGCAAAGCGGTGATGAAAATGCGATAGGCGGCAATGCCCTCGGCCGTCACCGCCTCGCGGCTGCCGGCCCGGGGCAGGGCCTTGGGCAGGAAGCCGCCCTTGGCGCCGGTCGGCACGATCACCGTGTTCTTGACCTGCTGGGCCTTGCAAAGGGCGAGCACTTCGGTACGGAAATCCTGAGCGCGGTCGGACCAGCGGATGCCACCGCGCGCAATGGGACCGAAGCGCAGGTGCACGCCTTCGACCCGCGGGCTGTACACCCAAATCTCGCGGTAGGGGTGCGGCTCGGGGAGTTCGTCCACCTCGGAGGAGGCCAATTTGAAGGCAATGGTGGCGGGCGGGCGGCCTTCGGCATCGCGCTGGAAGAAGTTGGTGCGCACGGTGGCAAGCACGAGGCCGAGACAGCGGCGCAGGATGCGGTCCTCATCCAGGCTCGGGACGTTGGCCAGCGCACCCTCGATGCGGGCGCGAATCCGGTTGCTTTGGTTCGTGCGCTCTTCTCGAGTGAGCTTTAGATCGGGGTCAAAACGGGTGCGGAACAGCTCGATCAGGTCGCGCGCCACGCCAGCGTGCCGCACCAACGTGTCGGAGATATAGCGCGGGCCGAAGGGCGCACGGATCTGGCGCAGGTAGGCGGAATAGGCGCGCAGGGCTGCCGCCTCGCGCCAGTCGGCGCCGGCGGCAACGATGAGACGGTTGAAGGAATCGTTGTCAGCCTCGCCATGCAGAACGGCGAGGAAGCATTGTTCCATGCGCTGGTCGTGGCGGGTAAGCTCGATAGGCGCGCCGTCTGCCATCTCGAGCATCATGTCGTGCAGGACCACGATGCGCCTGCCGCCAGAAAGTTCGGGCTTGAGCTCGTAACTGCGCTCGTCGATGACGGAAAAGCCGAGATTCTCCAGAACGGGCACGCGCTCCGACAAAGGGATCGGGCTGTCGAAGCGGTAGACCGCGGCGCGCACCTGGGTCGGAGCGGCCCCCGGCTCGCGGTAGAAGTCGATCGCCACCGGCCGATCCGGTCCGAGGCGCTCGATGCGCGAGATGTCGACGAGCGCGCGCGCGACCGGAAAAGTGTCGCTATAGGCGGCGGAGAAAGCGTTGGCGTATCTGGGCAAGAGCGCCTTCAACGGCGGTCCGGCAGCGGCCAGCGCGCTTGCCAGGTGGTCGGCCCAGGTGCGGGTGATATCCGTGATCCGCCGCTCAAGCTCCCTTTCGTCGACAGCCGGGCGGGGGCCGTCGTTGCGGCCGATGATGAAGTGGACGCGCACGAGCGGGCCTTCAGGGAAGAATGGTGTGAAGGCGGTGACGCGGCCGTTGTAGGCCTCGGCCAGTAACGCACCGATCCGCTCGCGAACGGTGGTCGAGAAACGATCGCGCTGGATGTAGACGAGCACGGAGACGAAGCGGTCGAAGCGGTCGGGCCGCATGAACACCCGCACGCGGGGGCGGAGCTCGAGGTCGAGAATGCCCTGTGCCCAGGCGAGCAGGGTCTCCTCACCGATGCGGAACAGCTCATCACGGGGGAAGGTTTCGAGCACGTTCAGCAGCGACTTGGCGGCGTGGCTGCCCGGCGGGAAGCCGGAGCGCGCAATGATGTTATCGACCTTGCGCCGCAGGAACGGGATCTGGTGCGGGGGCTCGGTATAGGCCTTGGAGGTGAACAGGCCAACGATGCGGATCTCACCGGAGATGGAGCGGTCGGGTCCGTAGGTTTTGAGGCCTACGTAGTCCATGTGGGCGCGGCGGTGGATGCGCGAGAAAAGGTTCGACTTGGTGATGATGAAAGGCTGGGCGGAGAAGAACGAGCGGCGAATCTCCGGCGTCAACAGCAGTGCCTCGCGACGGCGGCTCAGCACGTGGAGCGAGGGGTCGCGGAGGACGCCCAATCCCGAACCCGCCACCGGCACCAGTTCGCCGGTCTCCTCGCTGCCCTTGAGGCGGTAGTCGCGCATGCCGAGGAAGGTGAACTGCCCGTCCCGCAGCCAACGCAGGAAGGCAATGGACTCGGCGAGCACGTCCCGGGGCAGATTGGGTGGCGTGCGTTCAAGAGCGAGGATGGCTTGGTCGAGGCGGGCGAGCATGGGTTGCCAGTCGGCGACGGCGATGCGGACGCCGTCAAGGACTTGGGAAAGGCTATGCTCGAGATCACCGGCGGCCTTGTCGTCGAGGGGGGGCAGGTGCAGCGTAATGAAACTTTCCTGGCTGCCGTCGCCCCAGTTGCGGTCGCCGGGGCCGCGAATCGAGGTGAGGCGGCCGGTGGGCGTGCGCTTGGTCTTGAAGATCGGATGCAGCACGAGTGAGGGCATGAGGCCGCGCGCCTGCATCTCGCCCATGACACTGTCGACAAGGAACGGCATATCGTCGTTGAGGATTTCCAGGACCGCCACGGCCGCCGGCTGCTCACTGCCGGCGGGCGAGGTCACAGAGCGGATGCGTATCTTGTGGCGGCCAGGAGGCTTCTCGGAGATGAAGTCGAAGGCCTCGCCGGCAAACCTCGCCAGGTCCTTGGGGGTGTAACCGGCGAGGTCGTCGCTACCAAGCTGGCCATAGAGCAGCGCGGCGAAGGCCTGGCGCTCGCGCTCGGGCCCGAGATGACGGGCAATGTCCTGCATGAGGCCGGCATCGGGCGCGGTGCGGTCGAGGGCCATGGCGATCGTTCTCCCTGGCTGGCCGGGCGGAGCATTCGCTCTCTCGCCATCGAAGGGGAGCGATAGCACGAATGTGTGGGCGATGCGCGGCAGCCGACGCAAAACCCGGCCGCACGGGGCCGGGTTTTCACAGCCTTGCAGAAATGGTGCCGCGCTAGGCCGCCGCTTTCACCGGCTCGCCGTTGATGACGAGCCGGCCGTCGCGCACGGTGATCTTCACGGTGTCGCCGTCCTTCACCGTCAGGTCTCAGGGCGGCCTACCCGATCTGCCTCGAGCCACTACTGGCGCTGATTAACGCACGGCAATACACTGGCTGTCGCCGGTGGCATCGGGGGCTCCAAAATGGCAACAAAGGTGTTCATTAGTTACCGTCGGCAGGACAGCGACGCTCACGCACTCAGCATTGCACAGTACCTCCAGTCAATGATCGGGGCCGGCAACGTTTTTATCGATGTCGATCGCATTCGGCCCGGCGAGCGATTTCCAGCTATTTTGGAGAGTCACCTCAAGCAGTCTGACCATATGCTGGTCGTCATCGGGCCATCGTGGCTGTCAGCTGCAGACGACGCTGGCAACAGACGACTGGATAACCCCGAGGACTGGGTCAGGCTTGAGATCGAGCGCGCGCTCGCGCGAGGAATTCCGATCATTCCCGTTTGCGTCGGAGGGGCGGCGCTGCCGTCGGCTGCGAACCTACCCCAGTCGCTGCGCCCCCTGCTTTCCTATCACGCCGTCTCCGTCACGACAGCGAGCTTTCGTCATGTGATGCCAGGACTCGCGCGCGATCTAGGACTGATGGGAAAGCGCAAAATGCCCTGGCTTGGGCCGACCGCTGCTTTGATTCTCATAGTTGGAGGTGGCGTGGCGGCGGTGGTCTGGAGGAACGAGTTGGAGATTTGGGTCAGATCGCCAGAGGCGGTTACAGGCTCGGCCGATCGGCCCGCTGGCGCGGTGGCGAGCGGACGCGCGGACGTCAAGGCCCCACCCGGCGGTCCTTGCGCGCAACTCAAGGCGATAATCGCTGAGTCTGACAACGACTTCTTCGACGTTCGGCTAGAGCCTCTACGCAACAAGGTCTGGTCGTCGCGCCTGAAATTGGATGGATATGAGAGCTGCACGATCAATGAGCTTCAGAATGTTGCGATGATCTGCAGTACGGGCAAGGTTGAAAGTAAGGAAATCGGTAGAAGCCGGGCGCAGGCAGCAGCGAAAGAAGCCGTTGGTTGCCTTGGGAGCGGCTGGCAGAGTGCAGCGCTGACGGATGACTTTGTCGGAGTGAGCCATCTCGGCTCGCGGCACGCGGTGATATTCGCGGTACAGGAGAACGCAGAGCTTTCGCCGCAGCTGGAGCTGGTGCAGACACACGTCAACACGGTGATGATCTATCGCGATCGGCCGAAGCAGGGACCGCCGTCAGATATGATTGCCGCTGATAAGCCGAGCGGCTACTGCGCTTCATTGAAACGCGTGATCGCCGCTTCTGCCAATCGCTTCGGCGACATCATGAAAGCAAAACAAGGTGGTCACTATCTTACGACCATCGGCCTCGAGGGCTGGTTCGGGTGCCGAATCTATGACCTCGGGACGCGCAATGCCCAGCCCCGCTATTACTACAGCTGCGAATTGAGTCCCTTTCCCGATGCTGCGGCGACCGAGAACATGATGCAGGTTATCTCCGATGACGTGAAGCAGTGCCTCGGCCCGGAGTGGAGCTCACGCAAGCGACGCAACAACCACGACGGCAAGCTCGTCGTTGAATGGGAGGCAAGCAACGTCCCCGCGGACGTCGAGTTGCGCCAGCGTAAAGGCTTGCACGGGCAGTGGGAGATCTTGCTCGACGTCAATCTCCGATGAGAGTGCTTGCTGCTCACCATGACGGCCGCGCTAGGCCGCCGCTTTCACCGGCTCGCCGTTGATGACGAGCCGGCCGTCGCGCACGGTGATCTTCACGGTGTCGCCGTCCTTCACTTTACCGGCCAGCACCTGCTCTGCGAGCGGGTCCTGCACGTTCTTCTGGATCACGCGCTTCAGCGGACGGGCGCCGTAAGCGGGATCGTAGCCTTGCTCGGCGAGCCAAGTGCGGGCGGCGTCGTCGAGCTGCAAGGTGATCTTGCGATCGGCAAGCAGGCTCTGAAGGCGCGAGATCTGGATATCGACGATCTTGGTCATCTGCTCGCGGCGCAGGCGGTGGAACAGGATGATCTCATCGATGCGGTTCAAGAACTCAGGCCGGAACCTGGTTCTGACCTCGGCCAGAACGTAGGCCTTAACCATGTCGGTGTCCTCGCCCTCCTTCTGGCTGACCAAGTATTCCGAGCCGATGTTGGAGGTCATGACGATCAGCGTGTTCTTGAAATCAACGGTGCGCCCCTGGCCATCCGTCAAGCGGCCGTCGTCGAGCACCTGGAGGAGCACGTTGAACACGTCGGGGTGGGCCTTCTCAATCTCGTCGAACAGCACCACCTGATAAGGCCGGCGCCGGACCGCCTCGGTGAGCGCGCCGCCCTCCTCGTAGCCGACATACCCTGGCGGGGCGCCAATCAGGCGGGCGACCGAGTGCTTCTCCATGTACTCGGACATGTCGATGCGCACCATCGCCTGCTCGTTGTCGAACAGGAACTCGGCGAGCCCCTTGGTAAGCTCGGTCTTGCCGACGCCGGTGGGGCCCAAGAACATGAACGAGCCGATCGGCCGGTTGGGGTCCTGCAACCCGGCCCGGGCACGCCGCACCGCAGTCGAGACCGCAACGACCGCCTCGTCCTGGCCCACCACGCGCTTGCTCAAGGCCTCCTCCATCTTGAGCAGCTTCTCCCGCTCACCCTCGAGCATCTTGTCGACGGGGATGCCGGTCCAGCGCGAGACGATCTGGGCGATATGGTCGGGGGTTACCGCCTCCTCAACCATCGCAACGCTGCGGCCATCACCTGCCTCCAGCGTCTCGAGCTTCTTCTCGAGGGCCGGGATCAGGGCGTACTGCAGCTCGCCGGCCCGGTTGTAATCGCCTTGCCGGCGTACGCGCTCAAGCTCGATGCGCAGGGAATCGAGCTCCTCCTTCAGCCGCTGCGCTTCGCCCAGCTTGCTCTTTTCGGCCTGCCAGCGGTCGGACAGCGCCCGGCTTTGCTCCTCGAGGTCGGCAATGTCCTTCTCGAGGCGCTTCAGGCGGTCCCTGGAGGCAGCGTCCTGTTCCTTCTTCAGCGCCTCGCGCTCGATCTTGAGCTGAACGAGGCGACGGTCGATCTCGTCCAGCTCCTCGGGCTTGGAGTCCACCTGCATCCTGAGACGCGAGGCGGCTTCGTCCACCAGGTCTATGGCCTTGTCGGGCAGAAAGCGATCGGAGATGTAGCGGTTGGAAAGCGTGGCAGCGGCAACAAGCGCGGAGTCGGTGATGCGTACGCCATGATGCAGCTCGTACTTCTCCTTGAGGCCGCGCAGGATCGAAACCGTGTCCTCAACCGAGGGCTCGGTGATGAACACAGGCTGGAAGCGGCGGGCAAGGGCGGCGTCCTTCTCGATGTGCTTGCGGTACTCATCAAGCGTAGTGGCGCCGACGCAGTGGAGCTCACCGCGAGCGAGCGCGGGCTTCAGCAGGTTGGAGGCATCCATGGCGCCTTCCGACTTGCCGGCGCCGACGATGGTGTGCAGTTCGTCGATGAAGAGGATGATGCGCCCTTCCTCGGCCTGGATCTCTTGCAGCACGGCCTTGAGCCGTTCCTCGAACTCGCCGCGGTATTTGGCGCCGGCAATGAGGGCGCCCATGTCGAGGGCGAGCAGCCTCTTGTCCTTGAGGCTCTCTGGAACGTCGCCCTTGACGATGCGCTGGGCGAGGCCTTCCGCGATGGCGGTCTTGCCGACGCCCGGCTCGCCGATGAGCACAGGGTTGTTCTTGGTGCGACGGGAGAGCACCTGAATGGTGCGGCGGATCTCCTCGTCGCGTCCGATCACGGGGTCGATCTTGCCCTCGGCGGCAGCGGCAGTGAGATCGCGTGCGTAGCGCTTGAGCGCGTCGAAGCCTTCCTCGGCAGTCGGACTGTCGGCGGTGCGGCCCTTTCTGATCTCATTGATGGCCCGGTTGAGAGCCTCCGGTGTAACCCCGGCCTCGGAGAGGATACGGCCGGACTCGATGCTGCGGTCGATGGCGAGCGCGAGCAGGAGCCGTTCGACGGTAACGAATCGGTCACCGGCCTTCTCCGCGATCTTCTCGGCCTGATCGAAGACGCGCGCAAGCTCGGGGCTCAAGTACACCTGACCGGCGCCGCTGCCCGTCACCTTCGGCCGGCGCGCCAGGGCGCGCTCAACGCCCGAAAGCGCTGCCTCCGGACGGCCGCCAGCGCGGCGGATCAAGCCGGCAGAGAGCCCCTGCTCGTCGTCGAGCAGGACCTTGAGGAGGTGCTCGGGGGCAAACTGCTGATGGTTCTCGCGCACCGCGAGGCTCTGTGCGGCCTGCACGAAGCCCTTGGCGCGGTCGGTGTATTTGTCGAAATTCATATTTCCCTCCTCGGCACGCTCCTTCCGCCCACCAGAGGCTCGGATGGAACGCCGCTAGCTAAGGTTGTGAACGGTGACCGGGTCAGCGGCCCCGTGAGGCACCGCCGGCTCAGCCCTAGCAGATATGGGGTTGCCGCTCAGCAGCAAAAGGGGGCAAATTGTTCTTCGGTGCATCCTTCATGAAGGGGAAGCCGGTTGAACGCGCCCGAGCCGCCGCGCGTCGCGGAGCTGTTTCGATATCCTGTCAAGGGTATGACCGGAGAGTCGCTTGCGAGCGTCAGCGTCAAGGCCGGGGAAACAATTCCGTTCGACCGCGCCTTTGCCATCGAGAACGGGTCCGGCCGCTTCGATCCCGACCGGCCTAGATATCTGCCAAAGATCAACTTCCTGATGCTCATGCGCGACGAACGGCTGGCTTCGCTCGAGGCGCGCTTCGAGGAGGCAAGCGAGACGCTCACCCTCCTGCGGGACGGAAAGCAAGTGGTGCGCGGGGCGCTCAAGTCGCGCGTCGGCCGGCAGATCGTCGAGCAGTTTCTCGCTGCCTATCTGAAGGCGGAGCTCAGGGGAGCGCCGAAGATCGTGAGCGCGCCAGGTCACAGCTTCAGCGACGTGGCCACCAAATGCCTGCACCTCGTCAACCTGGCCAGTCTCAGCGAGGTGGAGCGCGCCGCCGGCCGGCCGGTGGACCGCCGCAGGTTCAGGGCCAACGTCTACATCAGCGGCGCACAGGCCTGGGAAGAGTTCAAGTGGATCGGCCGTCGCCTTAGGCTCGACGGCATCGAGGTCGAAGCCTTCCAGCGCACGGGACGATGCGAGGCGACCAACGTCGATCCGCGCACCGCCCAGCGCGACATGGCGTTGCCGGCACTGCTCCTGCGCACCTGGGGGCACTCAGACTTCGGGATCTACGTCAAGGTGGTGTCAGGGGGTACCGTGCGGGTCGGTGGGGCCGTTGCGTTGGCCTGACCGGCGCGGACACCAACGGTGAAGGCGCGTGGGCTGCAGCGCACCCCGTCTCAAGCCGGCGTCTTGTCGATCGGATCTTCGTCCTGGGAGGCGGGGGAGGCGGGCGATTCCCCGTCGCTGCCGTTGCCGCCATTCTGCTGGCGCGGTGCACCGTCGCGGCGCGGCCGGCGAACGGGCCGGCGCAGGAACTCGGGTTGCTCATGCGCTTCAGGCATCCGGTCGCGCCGGCGCGGCGGCTCACCCCGGCCCTGAGCCGGCGGCTGATCCGCGACGGACGCCTCGGGGTTGCGTTCGACCCGCTCGGGCCGCTCGCCACCCTGCATCGGACGCTGGTCGGAAAAGCGGTCGCGATAGGGCGGACGGGCGTCGGATCGCTGCGGGCGATCGTCGGTTCGAGGGTGGGGCTCAAAAGCTCGCGGCTGGGGCTCAAAAGCTCGCGGCTGGGGCTCCTGCCCACGGACTAGCGGCTGCGCTTCGAAAGGCATGTCCTCGCCATCCTCCTCGCCCAGCTCGTCGGGGCCGTCCATGGGTTCAGCCCCCGGCACGGGCCGGAAGCGCCCGGCACCGCCATTCATCATGTCGCCGCCCTGCTGCATCTGCTGCTCGCGGTAGCTCATGATGATGCGGTTGTAGTGCTCTGCGTGCTGAAGATAATTCTCGGCGAGCACCGGGTCGCCGGACGCCTGGGCATCACGCGCGAGCGAGATGTACTTCTCGGCGATGTGGGCGGGTGTGCCGCGTATCTTCACGTCGGGCCCGTTCGACTCGAAGCTGCGAGCAAGGGGATTGTGATGGTGGCCCTTGCGATTGCGGCCGCGGCCCCGACGGTTCTGCTGTCCCTGCCTCATGACTTACCGTTCTCAGTTGTTGACTTCACAAGCCGCACCATCGTGCAGCACCTTCCGCTGCACGGAAATACGCTTCCGTGCGCGCAGAACCTCTGACCGCGTCAGAACCTCAATCAGACCTCGTGTTGTCTACGATGCCCGACCGGCAAGGGTCCGGCAGCCGGCAGCCGTGTCCGAATTCTGCTGTTCGTCATTTACGAATGCTTACCAGCTATCCGTACGGGAAAGGCGTGCAGCGAGATGTACCTACCGACCCACGTCCAGCCCGATGAACCCATCGGGGTCAGGGCGAGCTCATTTCGCTGTTTCATCCGCGTGAGCAGCGCAGCAATGCCCGGCCTCACGCCCACGTGCCCAGTACCGCCTGAGTTACGTTAGCGTGGACTCGACTATATGCCAATAGCCTTTCGCGTATGGCCTATGCTCGTGCCTTCCAAGCCACACATCGTATCTGGCCGGCCAGATCGCAAGAGGTCCTGACCGAACATTGTCGGCCGGACAACGTTTTGCGGATCAGATCGGTTACCGGCCCGGCTTGTCCAGCTCCTACCTCGAACAGAACCCAGCCATCGACTGTTGCATGCGAGAGCCCGGCAAGGATTTCCCGGTAAACCTGCAGACCGTCGCGGCCTCCGTCGAGTGCAATCCAGGGGTCGTGGAGGCGCACCTCGGGCTCGAGCCGGCCAATGTCATCGCTGGCGACATAGGGCGGATTGGACACCACGAGATCGAACACGCCGCTGACGCCGGCCAAGGCGCGGGCCTGCTGCCATCGGGCGCGGCTGTCCACGCCATGGCGACGGGCATTGGCGCGGGCGACGCTGAGTGCAGTGGGGCTGATGTCGGTGCCGAGACCGGCGGCAAGCGGAAGCTCGGCGAGAAGGGTGACGAGCAGGCAGCCCGAACCCGTCCCGATGTCAAGAATCCGAATCGGGGTGTCGATCCATCCCTCCTCGGCCGCGATCGACAGGGCGGCGTCCACCACGGTCTCGGTCTCAGGACGCGGATCGAGGACATCGGGGGAGATCTCGAAGTCCCGTCCGTAGAACCCCCGTGTGCCGAGAATCCGGGAGATCGGCTCGCGTGCCGTGCGCCGTGCGAGCATGGCGGCGAGGGCGGCGGCCGCCCGGGGCGTGAGGGTCCGGTGCGGTTCGGCGAGCAGGGCGAGCGGCGCTTCGGCGGTCGCCGCGGCTACCAACAGACGCGCCTCGCGACCGGCGCCCTCAATCCCTGCCCGCCTGAGGGTGTCCGTGGCCCCGCGGACCGCCTCGTCGATTGTGGCAGCAGCAAACTGCCGGCCGCTCTGTGGGGGCTCAAGACGCATCAGAGGCCCCCATGGCGGCAAGCTGGGTCGCCTGGTGGTCGGTGATGAGGGCGTCGATCAGCTCGTCCAGACCACTGCCATCCAGCACCTGCGGGAGCTTGTGCAGCGTCAGGTTGATGCGATGGTCGGTGACGCGGCCCTGCGGGAAATTGTAGGTGCGGATGCGCTGCGAGCGGTCGCCAGAGCCAACCTGGCCCTTGCGCTGAGCCGCGCGCTCCTCGGCAACGCGCTGCCGCTCGAGCTCGTAAAGGCGGGAGCGGAGAACCTGCATGGCAAGCCGGCGATTCTGATGCTGCGACTTTTCCGCCGAGACCACGACGATGCCGGTCGGCAGGTGCGTGATCCTGACTGCCGACTCGGTCTTGTTGACGTGCTGTCCACCGGCTCCGCCTGCCCGCATGGTGTCGATTCGAATGTCCTCCGGCCGTATGGCCACATCCACGTCCTCGGCTTCGGGGAGCACAGCGACGGTGGCGGTGGAGGTGTGGATGCGGCCGCTGGCCTCGGTCACCGGGACGCGCTGGACGCGATGGACGCCCGATTCGAACTTCAGCCGGGCAAAGACGCCCTGCCCGGAAATGGAGGCAATGATCTCCTTGTAGCCGCCAAGCGCGTTCTCGGAGACCGAGATGATCTCCGTCTTCCAGCCCTTGAGGTCGGCGTAACGGCTGTACATGCGGAACAGATCGGCGGCAAACAAGGCGGCCTCGTCGCCGCCGGTGCCCGCGCGCACCTCGAGGATCACGCTCCTCTCGTCGGCGGTGTCCTTGGGCAGCAGCATCAAGCGCAGCTGCCGTTCGAGCGCGACGATGCGAGGGTTGATCTCGGCAAGCTCGGCCTCGGCGAGCGCCCTCACCTCCCGGTCCGCGGAGGCGTCGGCGAGAATAGCCTCGAGGCCCGCCTTCTCGGTTTCGGCACGGCGCAGGGCGGCGATCGCGGACACGACGGGATCAAGCTCGGAGAACTCCTTTGAGAGCCGGGCGTAGACGGCTTGGCTGGCGGGGCCGCGATTCAGTTCGTCCTGCAGGGACTGCCAGCGCTCGATCAGGCGATCGAGTTTTTCGGAAGGTATGGAATTCATGGCCATTCGCGCTGATAGGGCCGCCTGCTCGCGCCAGCGAGACCCGAAGCTGCATCTAATGCATGGCGGGGGAGACCGCAAACGCCGCAAACCCATGCGGCCCCCCGACCGGGTCTCATGACAGCTCCACACCCTCGCTTTCGGCAAATCGCCGCAGGTGCTCGCGCAGGCTTCCGGTGGCGGAGGCCAGCCATTCCGTTACCTGTTTCTGCAAGCGGCCGGCGTGCAGCGAGAGGATCATGGTCTTGACCGGTCCGATGGAAGCCGGTGCCATCGACAGCGAGCGGAAGCCGATGGCGATGAGAGCCATGGCCTCGAGAGGGCGGCCGGCCATCTCTCCGCACAGCGTCACCGGCACACCGTAGCGGGCGCAGGCGTCCACGACCGCCTTCATGGCGCGCAGCGCCGACACCGACAGGCTGTCGTAGCGGTGCGCCACGCGCGGGTTGGTGCGGTCGGCGGCGAACAGGAACTGGAGCAGGTCGTTGCTGCCGACGGACACGAAGTCGACCATCGGCAACAGGGCGTCGAGCTCGTAGATGATGCTCGGCACCTCGATCATCGCCCCGATGCGCAGGCGAGAGGGGGGCGTCTGCGCGCGCCGGCGCTGGATAGTCAGCTCACGGTGGATCAGCCGCTTGGCGCTGGCGATCTCGGTGGCGGAGGTCACCATCGGAATCATCAACGACAGCTCGCGGTCGGCCGCCGCCGCCAGCAGAGCGCGCGTCTGCATGCGCAGGAGCGCGGGCCGATCAAGTGCGATGCGGATCGCCCGCCAGCCGAGCGCGGGGTTGTCCTCGCTGGGGTGACGCAGATAGGGAAGCGCCTTGTCGCTACCGATGTCGAGAGTGCGGAACACGACGCGCTTGCCGACGGCGCCGTCGAGGATCTGACGGTAAATGCGGGTTTGCTGCTCCAACCGCGGCAGGGTGTTCGAGATCATGAACTGGAGCTCGGTGCGGAACAGACCGATGCCGTCGGCGCCCGATTCGGTTAGGTGCGGCAGGTCTGCCAGCAGTCCGGCATTGATGTTGAGCTCGATGCGTGCCCCGTCCTTGGTGGCGGCGGGGCGCTCGCGCAGCGCCTCGTAGCGGCGCTGGCGCCGAGCGAGAAAACGCACCTTGTCGGAGTAGGCGGCAATCACCTCGGCCGAGGGGCGCAGGTGGATCTCGCCGGCGGTCGCATCGACGATGGCCGCATCGCCGGTCGCCACGCGCTCGATGACAGACCCGGCCTGGGCGACGGCGGCGATGCCGAGCGCACGGGCGACGATGGCGACGTGGCTCTGGCCGCTGCCGTCCTCGATGATCAATCCGCGCAGCTTCTGGCGATCGTAGTCGAGCAGCTCGGCAGGGCCCATGGTGCGGGCGAGGAGGATGGTGTCGTTCGGCAGCGCCGCGTCCTTGGCGGCGCTGGTCCGGCCGGCGAGAATGCGCAGCAGGCGGTCGGACAGATCGTCGAGATCGCGCAGCCGCTCACGCCAGAACGGATCGTTCTGACGCAACATGCGCGCTCGCGTCAGGTTGTGAACGCGCTCGACTGCGGCCTCTGCCGTCAGCCCCTCCTTCACGCCGTCGCGGATGCGCTGCATCCAACCCTTGTCGGCAGCGAACATGCGATAGGCCTCGAGCACGTCCTTGTGCGCGCCGGCCTTCGACAGCGTCTCGTGGCGGAGCATCTCGTCGAGCGTCTGCCCGAGCTTGTCGAGGGCAGCCTCGAGCCGCTCGAGCTCGAGGTCGGGGTTCTCGGAAAGCAGCTCAGTGACGACGACGCGCGGCTCGTGCAGCACGATGTGGCCGAGAGCAATGCCGTCCGAGATCGGCTCCGCCTTGATGACCGCCGACAGAGATCGCGAGATGTCCGACTCGACGCCGATGCCGGCGACGGCGCCAGAGACAAGATGCTCGGCGACGATCATGGTCGTCGCCTGCAGGACCTCGACGTCCTCCTCGGTATAGACACGCGGGGTGCGGTTCTGCACGACCAGAACACCGAGCAGGATGCCGCCGCGCTGGATAGGGACGGCCAGCAGCGAGTGATAGATCTCTTCGCCGGTCTCGGGTCGATAGGAGAAGGCCGGGTGGTTCTGCGCGTCGGGCTCGTTAACGGGCACGCCGAGCTCGGCGCAGCGCCCGACAAGCCCTTCGCCACGCTTCAGCCGGGTGTTGTGTACGGCTTCCGGGTTGAGGCCCTCGGTGGCGAACAGCTCAAGCGAGCCGTCCTGGCGCTTGATGTAGATCGAGCAGACCTCGGCCACCATGAGACCGGCGATCTGGCGCACGATCTTGTCGAGCCGCGCCTGGCCTGAGTCCGGCTCGGCCATGATCTCGCGCAGGCGGCGCATGATGACGCGCAGCGCGGGCTCCGGCGGTGTGGTGCGCGGGTCGTCCCCACGTCTCGTCTGCATGGGCGACTGCCGTTCTCTCTCAGCGACTCACGAATCCAGGGACCGCCGGCGCTCAGCATCTAGCGCGGCGTGCGCCGGTCGGGCCCCAGGATCCCGTCAATCCCTATCAAGTCCATAAAGCGCGTGCAGCGTGCGCACCGCAAGCTCGGCGTAGGCGGCGTCGATGAGCACGCTGATCTTAATCTCCGAGGTCGAGATCGCCAAAATGTTGATGCCTTTCTCGGCCAGCGCCTTGAACATCATGGCGGCGACGCCCGCGTGGCTGCGCATGCCGACGCCGATGACTGAGACCTTGCACACGTCAGCCGAGCTGTTGACGTCGAAATAGCCGATGTCGTTCTTGGCCGCCTTCAGTACCTCAAGCGTGCGGGCAAGCTCGGAGGCCTGGACCGTGAACGTCATGTCGGTGTGCTTTCCGTCCGGGGTGACGTTCTGCACGATCATGTCGACGTTGACGTTGGCATCCGCCAGCGGCCCGAAGATGCGGGCGGCCACGCCCGGCTTGTCGGCGACCTTCAGAATGGTGACCTTGGCCTCATCCTTGGCATAGGCGATGCCGCTGACGATCTGGCTCTCCACGATCTCATCCTCGTCACAGACAATGGTGCCGATGTCCTCCAGCTCCCGCGCCGATCGCACCGGCTGAATGGCCTCCGGCGCAAGGAAACTCGAGAGCACACGCAGGCGCACGCCGTGCACCATGGCAAGCTGGACAGAGCGCGTCTGCAGGACCTTGGAGCCGAGGGAGGCCATCTCCAGCATCTCCTCGTAGGAGATCTTCGGCAGCCGCCGAGCCTTCGGCACGATGCGCGGGTCGGTCGTATAGACGCCGTCGACGTCGGTGTAGATGTCGCAGACGTCGGCATTGAGCGCGACAGCCATGGCGACCGCGCTGGTGTCGGAGCCGCCGCGGCCGAGCGTGGAAATGCGGTTGCGTTGCTTCTCCAGCCCTTGAAAGCCGGCGATGACGGCGACCTCGCCGCGCTCGAGCCGCTCGCTGATCTCGCCGGCGGAGATCGACAAGATACGGGCGGCGCCGTGGGCAGCGTCGGTCACGATCGGGATCTGCCAGCCCTGCCAGGAACGAGCGGAAAGCCCCATCGATTGCAGCACGATCGCCAGCAGCCCAGAGGTCACCTGCTCGCCCGAAGCCACCACGGTGTCATACTCCCGGGCGTCATGCAGGAGCGAGGCCTCGCGAACCCAGGCCACCAGCTGGTTGGTGGCGCCGGCCATGGCCGAGACGACGACGGCCACCTTGTTGCCGGCATCGCATTCGCGCTTGACGTGGCGCGCAACGTTGCGGATGCGCTCGATGTTGGCGACGGAGGTGCCGCCAAACTTCATCACCACGACAGCCATTTCAGCACCCGCCCGGCATCGCAAGACACGCAACAATGGCTGGCGCGTGCCGGATCGCCCTCGTCATCCGATCCCAAAGGTCAGCACGATGCCCTTTTTGTGCGTTTGTACGTACTCTTAACGGGATCATCGTGGTCTCGCAACACGCGCCTCGCGGCTTGACAACAGGCGGGGGCAGACGAACGTATGAGGTGCCATGTGTGCTGCCCAGCCGGAAGATGCTTTGCGCACGATCGACAAAGACGAGGTCGCGCGATTTGCGGCGCTGGCGGGAGCTTGGTGGGACGCAGACGGCAAATTCCGCCCCCTGCATCAGCTCGGGCCTGCGCGCCTTGCCTTTATCCGTAGCGAGCTCGTCGCGCAGTTCGGGCTCGCCGGCGATGGGCTTAAGCCGCTCAAAGGCTTGCGCGTGCTCGATGTCGGCTGCGGCGGGGGGCTGATCGCCGAGCCCGTGGCCCGGCTCGGTGCAGCGGTCACTGCCATCGATCCGGCGGAGGAGAATATCGGCGCGGCGCGGGCGCACGGGCTGCCGCAGGGGCTCGATATCGATTACAGGGTCGCCCGCGTCGAGGACTTGGTTCACGAAGGGAAGAGCTTCGATGCGGTGCTCTGCCTGGAGGTGATCGAACACGTACCCGACGCCGGCCGGTTCCTCAAACGCTGCGCCGAGCTGATCCGGCCGGGGGGCGTCATGATCCTGTCCACCATCAATCGTACCGTGAAGGCCTATGTGCTCGCTATCATCGGCGCGGAGTATGTGCTCCGCTGGCTGCCGGTCGGTACCCATCGGTGGGAGCGGTTCGTGAGACCCGACGAGCTCGAGCGCCATCTGGCTGCCGCCCGACTCCGGATGGGGACGGTGCGCGGGCTTATCTACAATCCATTGACGGACCGGTGGACGCTTGGGGACGACACGGCAGTGAACTATCTGGCGTCGGCAACGCGGGCGGCTGCATCCCCGGCTTGAACGGACCTTTTCCAATGCAGCTTTCGCCCACTCGTTATGTCAAGATCGAGGGTACCGAGGTGACCGTCGTTGTTACCTCGGCCGAGGAGGCCAAGGCTGCGATCAAGGAGCTCAAACACAAGAAAAAGGAATACGCCTGGTTGAAGAAGGCGATCACTCGGCAGATCCAGGCGGTGGAGAGGTCGAAGAAGCGGATGCGCCCAGCGAAGAAGCCACGAGGCCAGACGTGGCTGGCGCGGGTCGCCTCGGTGGTAGGCGACTTGACGCGCGGCCCGGAGATCATTCGCGCCGGCGTGGCTGCCGGCGAGCTGCCCGCCATGAGGCGGGAATGCAAGACGATCGACGACATCTTGCATAACCTGGACAGTGCCGTGCTGCAGGTCGAGGGGCGGCTGCTGCATCACTCATTTTAGGGGCCAGGGAGCGTCAGGGGCCACGCAGCGGCCTTACGCAGGACGCCGCATGTACCCTGCGGCGGCGGCTCAGCGCCAGCGGAACGGGCGGTCGATGTGTCGCGGTAGGTCGATCGGCGACCGGTTGGCCTCGCGCCAAGCCTCGGAACGGGTGAGGCCGATGTCCTTCAGCATGCGGTCGTCGAGGGCCATCAGCGCCCGCCGCTGGCGGCGCACCTCAATGACCCTTTCCACCCAATACCACAGCGAGGTCCAGGAGAACTGCGAGAAGAGCCGGACGACGCTGCCCCTTGGTTGTGGGAGGGCGTCGCAAACTTGCGTGGGCCTGCTCATGACTGGCTCCAATGTCCTTGTGCCGTCCTTGTGCCTTCCTTGTGCCGGCTGCTCACGAGCCGGCCAGCGGTAACCTATGTGGGCCTTTCACATAAAGCAATTGAATGTATTTTATCCCTGTGATAAGTGAACGTAATGTTCTCTCGCCGAGGGAGAGTGGTTCCATGCCGAGAGATATCGACACGGCTCTGCTGCGCGCGTTCCTCGCCGTGGTGGAAACGGGGAGCGTGACCAGTGCGGCCCGCCTGCTGAACCTTACTCAGGCAGCCGTCAGCCAACAGATCAAACGGCTCGAGGAGCTGTTCGGCAGCCCACTGTTTGAGCGCGCGCACAAGCGGCTCGTGCTGGCGCCGGCCGGGGAGCGGCTCATTCTCAACGCCGAGCGCCTGGTGGCGCTCAACGACGAGACGTGGGGGCTGATGACGACGCCCCACTTCGAGGGTGAGGTGCGGCTCGGCGTACCGTGCGATATCGTTGCGAGCTACATGCCGCCGATCCTCAAGCGGTTCAACGCAGTGTGGCCCCGCGTCCGCGTCAGTCTGTCATGCGGTGAGTCGGCAAATCTCCTGGCGGAGCTGGCGGCCGGCAAGATCGACCTTACCTTCACCACCGAGGCTGGGTGCGGAGCGGAGGGCGAAACGCTTCACACCGACCGCCTCGTCTGGGTCGGGCTGCCGGGAGGCGATGCGCACACGCGCGACCCGCTGCCGATATCGGTCGGCGGCCCGACGTGCATGTTCCGGCCGGCTGTGCTCGAAGCCCTGCGACGGTCCGGTCGCGACTGGAGAATCGTGTGCGAAATCAGTAATATGGAGGCGATCTTTGCGACCATCAGCGCGGGTCTTGCCATCGCCCCGATGCTGCGGGTGACAGTGCCCGCGCAGTTCATCGCGCTGGGCACGGCGAGTGGGCTGCCGCAGCTGCCGGAGTTCCGGATCAATCTCTACGCTCCAAAGACGACGGCCAACGACATTGCGCGCGAGCTTGCCACCCACATTCGTCACGAGTTCCGCGCCAGGTTCAACAGCGAGGATGGCGCCGGGACGCGGGTCGCCGCCCCACTTGCGCCGATGGCGGTTGCGGGCGGGCGACAGAACGGACATGTGCGGGCCGGGGCGTAACCGGGTCCGGAGAACACATGCGCCCGATGTCGGCCCGGTCGGTGACGCATCCATGCCCGCTTCGCGCTCCATTGGTGGCCGCTTCATGCGCAATCCGCTGCTGGTAATGCTCGACTGGTGGCTGCGGCGCTACTGGGCGGCGGACCCGGCGAGGCTCGGGGCGGCACTGCGGGGAACGCCGGTGACGCTGATCACCGGGGCCTCAGAAGGGATCGGCCTGGCCCTGGCGCGCCGGTTCGCGGCAGCCGGCCATAGCGTCGTGCTCGTTGCCCGCCGCGCCGACCTCCTTGAGAAAGTCGCCGCCGAGCTCAGGGGCAGCCACGGCGTGGAAGCGATCGCGCTGCCGCTCGATCTTGCGCTGCCCGATGCGGTGGAGCGCATTGCAGCGGCGCTCGCCGAGCGACAGCTTTACGTGGACGTGCTCGTCAACAATGCCGGGCTCGGCCTTGCCGGCCCGTTTCTCAATCACGATCCGGCCGAGATCGACCGGCTGCTTAATGTCAACGTCAAGGTGGCAACGGCGCTCATGCGGCGGTTCCTGCCCGACATGTGCGTGCGCGGCCGCGGCGGCGTCCTCAACGTGTCTTCGCTCGGGGGATACGCGCCCGGGCCCTATCAAGCCGCCTACTACGCCAGCAGGGGTTATCTCATCGCGCTCACCCGGGCCCTCGGTTTCGAGACGCGCGGGCAGGGGGTGCGGGTGGCGGTGGTGGCGCCGGGGCCGGTCAACACCCGCTTTCATGCACGCATGGGCGCCGACAACTCGCTCTATCGCTGGCTCATCCCAGCCGGAACGCCGGAGGGCGTGGCGCGTGCCGCCTGGCGCGGCTTCCGCTGGGGCAAGCGCGTAATCATGCCCGGGCTTCTGGCCTGGCCGATGGCCCTGGCGATGCATGTCACTCCTGCCGTAATACTGGTCCCGCTCATGGGAATGCTGCTGCAGCAACGGGGCGATGATGCTCGGCGCTAGGGGCCAAGCCAACGCAGCCCGCACGCCGGCGCCGGCGCGCCGGCCGGTGCTCGCCGTGCTGCATCAGGCACACTCTACGCCGGGCCGCGTGGGCTGGCAGTTGCAGCGGCTCGGGTATCCGCTCGACGTGCGCCGCCCGCACAGCGGGGATCGGCTGCCTGAGACGCTCGCCGCGCATGCGGGGGCCATCATCTTCGGCGGGCCGGGCAGCGCCAACGATGCCAATCCCGTGGTGCGCGCCGAGGTCGAGTGGATCAAGGTGGCGTTGCGCGAACGCAAACCCCTGCTCGGCATCTGCCTCGGCGCGCAGATGCTGGCGCTGCACCTCGGCGCCAAGGTGGCGCCGCATGCCAACGGATGGGCCGAGATCGGCTATCATCCGATCCGGCCGCTCGATCGCGAGCGCTTGGGCGAGGATGCGCCCGATCACGTGTACCAGTGGCACCGGGAAGGCTTCGAGCTGCCGTCCGGCGCGAGGCTGTTGGCCAGCGCCGACGGGCCCTTCCCGATCCAAGCATTCAGCTACGGGGAAGGCGCCATCGGCGTGCAGTTCCACCCCGAAATAACCTACGCCATGGTAGGCCGCTGGACGGTGCGCAGCGCCCACCGGCTGTCGCTGCCCGGGGCGCAGGATCGGGCTACTCAGCTCGAAGGCCACGTGATGCACGCACCGAAGGTGCAACGCTGGCTGGCGCGGTTTCTGCCGCGCTGGCTCGCCGGCGAGGGCTTCGCGGCGAATCAGCGCGTAGACAATTCTGCAATACTTCAAGTCTAATCTGCGCGCCGGCCTGGAAACCCAGTTCCGCGTATCCAGGCGGCTTCGGCGCGGCGGCCGCCTCGGCTTTCGGGGCCCAGGCGCCGCCGCGTTGATGAACTTCTCCCAACGACCTCAGATGCAGTGGCGCTTGGCTGGCAGGCCGCGCGGGGGATGGCTCAGGCGTCGAAGAACACCGTTTCGTTCGGGCCCTGCATGTGGATGTCGAAGCGGTAGACAATGCCGGTCGGCGTTTCCTTGCGTTCGGCGATCAGCGTGGCACGACGCTCGGCCGGCACGCTCGACAACACAGGATCCCTGGCGTTGGCCGTCGCCTCATCGGAGAAGTAGATGCGCGTGAAGGCATGCACCAGCAGCCCGCGCATGGTCACGATGACGTTGATGTGGGGCGCCTGCCTGCCGTCCACGGACCCCGGCTTGACGGTGTCGAAGATGAACCGGTTTTCCCGGTCCGTGCCCGTGCCCATGCGGCCGAAGCCCTTGAAGGCCGTGTTGGAGCCGCGCGGATCGGCCGGATGGGCGTAGCGGCCCTTGGCGTCCGCCTGCCAGATCTCGATCATGGCATCGTCGACGGGCTTGCCTTCGCCGTCGAACACGCGCCCCTCGATGCGAATGCGCTCCCCTTCCACGTCGCCGGTCACCAAGGTGCCGCCGGCGATGCTGGTCAGCGGATAGCCATACTGCTCGGCGGTGAGCGCGTAGGCGAAGTAGGGGCCGACGGTCTGCGACGGCGTCTGTCTCAAGTTCATCGGCTCACGCCTCCATCGGCGTCTGGCTGGCGCCGCGCAGCACGATGTCGAACACGTAACCCAAGGCGAAACCGAACTCGGTCACGTCGATCGAGAACCGTGAGACGAGGCGCTCGCGCACGCCCGTGGGCAGGCTCAGGTAGATCGGGTCGAGGTCGAGCAACGGGTCGCCCGGGAAATACATCTGAGTGACGAGGCGGGTGACGAAGGTCGGACCGAGCAGGGAGAAATGAATGTGATTGGGGCGCCAGGCGTTGGCGTGGTTGCCCCAGGGGTAGGCGCCCGGCTTGATGGTGTAGAAGCGATAGGTGCCGGTCGCGTCGGTCATGCAGCGGCCACCGCCGAAGAAGTTGGGATCGATCGGCGCATCGTGCTGATCGACCTTGTGGATGTAGCGGCCGGCGGCATTGGCCTGCCACACCTCGATCAGCGTGTTGGGGACCGGGCGGCCGTTCTCGTCCAGCACCCGGCCGGTGACAATGATGCGCTCGCCGAGCGGCTCGCCGTTGCGCCGCCCGTTCCTGGTCAGGTCGGCATCGAGGGGACCGACGCTGTCGTGACCGAACACCGGGCCGGTCAGCTCCGAAAGCGTATGCTTCAGCGGAATGAGCGGCTTGGTCGGACCGCGCAGCACCGTAGACCGGTAGCTCGGCTCGATGTAGCGCGGGTGGCTCGTCCAATCGCGCGGTCGCATGGTCATCAGCGTCATGGGCACTTTCCTTCCGGCTTGTTCGCCTCCAGTCCGGCGAGCGTCTCCTTGGCGATGGCAAAGGCGCGATTGGCGGCAGGTACGCCGGCATAGACGGCGACGTGAAACAGCGCCTCCTCGATCATGGCCGGGGTGCAGCCGGTGTTGCGGCTGGCGCGCACGTGCATGGCGAACTCCTCCCAGTGGCCGAGACTGGCAAGGATGGCCAGCGTGAGCATCGAGCGCGTCGGCCGGTCGAGGCCGGGCCGGCCCCACAGCGAGGCCCACACGCTCTCGGTGATGTAGCGCTGGAAATCGGTATCAAGCGCGGTCTTGCTCGCCTCCGCGCGATCGACGTGGGCATCGCCGAGCACCGAGCGGCGGATGGTCATGCCCTTCTCATAGGGGGTCTCGGTCACGATCCTCACCAATGCGTCACTGCCATGCGCATTGATCGCGCAAGCACCCGTGCGCCGCCATCGGACGCGATGTCACTCGCCCCTCATCGATGCTGCGTCATTGACCAGGATCATGGCGCGCCGGTCTTCACCCCCAGACTTCACGGGCAATGCCGACGATGAGGGCCAGCTTGGCCCACTGCTCCTCCTCGGCCAGGATGTTGCCTTCCTCGGTCGAGGCGAAACCGCACTGGGGGCTCAGGCAGAACTGGTCGAGACTTGCATACTTGGTCGCCTCGTCGATGCGCCGCCTGATCGCATCCTTCGACTCCAGCGTGCCGGTCTTGGTGGTGACGAGGCCCAGGACCACCAGCTTGTGCTTGGGCAGGAAGCGGAGCGGCTCGAAGCCGCCGGCGCGCTCGGTGTCCCATTCCAAAAAGTAGGCATCGACGTCGACGCGGTTGAAGAGCAAGTCGGCAATCGGCTCATAGCCGCCCGAGGCAATGAAGGTGGAGCGGAAGTTGCCGCGGCACACGTGCATGGTCACGGTCAGATCCTGCGGCCGGCCGGCGAGCGCCTGGTTGATGGTGCGCGCGTAAACCTGCGGGAGCTGGTCCGGATCGTCGCCGCGTTCGGCGAGCATCCGGCGCTGCGACTGGTCGCAGAAGTAGGCGAAGCTGCAGTCGTCGATCTGCAGGTAGCGGCAGCCTGCATCGTAAAATGCGCGCACGGCCTTGGCATAGGCCGCGCCGAGGTCGTTGAAGTACTCCTGCATGTCAGGGTAGAGCCCCGGTGCGATGCCTTTGCGCCCGCCGCGGTAGTGCAACATGCTGGGCGAGGGGATGGTCATCTTCGGGGTCTGGCGGGTGTTCGCCTTGAGGAACTTGAAGTGATCGAGCATCGGGTGGCTCGAGAAGCCGATCCTGCCCTTCACCAGCGGCACCTCGGCCTTGGTCTGCACGCCGGCGAACTGGACGCCGTGGTCGGCCTTCACGAGCTCGACGCCGTCCAGTTTGCCCAGGAAGTCGAAGTGCCACCAGGCGCGGCGGAATTCGCCGTCGGTAACCGACTTGAGACCGATCTCTTCCTGGCGGGCGATGATCTTCTTGATCTCGGCGTCCTCGACGGCGGCGAGCTCGGCAGCGGAAATGCTGCCTTCCTCGCGCTTGGCGCGCGCGGCCTTGAGGGTCGGGGTGCGCAGCAGGCTGCCGACGTGGTCGGCGCGGAACGGCGGCTTGGTACGCATGAGAGCCACTCCAGCAAAGAGCAACGGGGTTTGGTCGCGGCTTCGGAGAGCGATGTCCTCCGTATCTCTACTCCCATGCATTGGGCCGCGTCGAGACGTGGGCTGCGCGGCGGTGGTCGCGGCCTCTGCACATGCTGCTCCCGGCGCCATGCCGCAGCCGCCGGAGGCGGTGGCGCCGACGGCGGCACCTTGCGGAGAGAGGTGGCCTTGCGGAGCGCTGCGGCTAGCGCCAGCGAAGCTCGAAGGGCGACAGGCGGACGATGGTGTCCTTGCCGGCTACCGTTACTACCTGGCCGGCCTTGCCGTAGTGAACATCGGCGATGACCCCTTTGAAGCCCTGGCCGGCCTCGTCGCGGAAGGCGAGACGCCTGCGCTCGAGCTTCAGAACCCCGTCGATGAAGACGCGCAGGATGCCGTCGTGCACGCCCGGGTGGTTCAGCACGATCTCCTGCTCGATGTTGACCCAGCGGCCGGTGCGGAGTCGGAACCAGGTTGGATCGATGCCGATCGACTGACCTTCCGGGGCATCAACAGTGACCACATGCACATCGGCCCTGGCTTCCTCCCCCCAGGTCAGGCGGGTCGCGAAGCCCTTGGCAGCGCTGCCCGACGTGGGCTGGCCATGGCGGTTGCCGCCGTAGAGGCCCGGCAGGCTGCCGCCGGCGGCAAAATTGAGGTCGGTCGGCAGCCACACCCCGTAGCTCAGGCAGGCGGCGCTCGCCTTCTCGAGCTGCGATGGCATCCACCTGAATCCCATGCCGCCGGGAGACTCCTCGCTGGCGCCGCGCGCGGCCGGCTTGGAGAGGCTGACCTCCAGCACGACCGGGGCCGGTGCGTCCCCATCCCTGACGAAGCGGACGTTGTCGAGCAGCCCCCAGTCGCTGCCGCCAAGCCTGGCCTGAAGGTCGGTTCGGCTCAGTGCCTCGCCGCCCGGCCGCTGCCAGGAGAACAGCATGGCGGTGGTGTAGCGCTCGGCACACGGGGGCTCGGAAGAGGTGGTCAGCATGTGCTGGACGGCGAGCCCGGCGGTGGCCACGACGAACAGCGCGACGGCGCCGTTGAACAAAAACTTGCGGGGCACTGTCGATGTGGTTTTTCGCAACACCATGGGTGGCACCTTCGGGCCGGGCCGGAAGTCTCGGCAACGATCGGGTAAGGTATACGGCCAAGGTCTAAACGATTGCCGAATGCGCTTGGGGGGCCGCCATGGGCCGCCTCAAGACGGCGACGGCAGGATCTTACCGGGATTGAGGATGCCCTGCGGGTCGAGCGCCGCCTTGATGCGACGCATCACCTCGACGCCAGCGCCGTGCTCAGCCGCCATGTAGGCGACCTTGCCCTGGCCAATGCCGTGCTCGCCGGTGGCGGTGCCATCCAAGGCGAGGGCACGCGCGGCGAGCCGGTCGAGGAAGCCTTGGACTTTTTTCCTGTCGGCGGGATCGGAGGCATTGAAGACGGGGATGGTGTGGAAGTTGCCGTCGCCGACGTGGCCGACGATGGGCGCCAGCAGGCCCGAGCGGGCGATGTCGGCCTGGGTCTCGGCGAGGCATTCGGCAAGCCGCGAAATCGGCACGCAAATATCGGTGGCAAGCAGGTCCTTGCCCGGCCAAGCGGTGCGCACCGCCCAGTAGACATCGTGGCGCGCCTTCCACAGGCGGCGACGGTCCTCTTCGTGGGCGGCCCAGTCGAAGCGAACGGCGCCCTCGGCCATGGCCAGCGCTTCGAATGCGCCGACCTCTTCGCGTGCCGCCGTTCTGCTGCCGTGAAACTCCAGAAACAAGGTGGGCCGCTCCTCGAGCGCGACGTGAGAGTAGGCGTTGGCAGCACGGATCGAGAGCTCGTCCAGCAGCTCCATGCGGGCAAGACCCAAACCGAGCTGTATCGCCTGAATGACGGTGTTGCAGGCACCCTCTACGGTGCGGAACGGGCAGACCGCGGCGAGGATGACCTCAGGCACGCCGTGCAGGCGCAGGGTCAGCTCGGTGATGATGCCGAGCGTGCCTTCCGAGCCGACAAGCAGCCGTGTGAGGTCGTAGCCCGCCGCCGATTTGCGCGCGCGCCGCGCGGTCCGCACCAGCGAGCCGTCGGCCATCACCGCGGTCAGGCCCAGCACGTTGTCGCGCATGGTGCCATAGCGCACGGTGGTGGTGCCGGAGGCGCGCGTCGCCGCCATGCCGCCAAGGGTCGCCTCCTCGGCACCCGGATCGACGGAAAAGAACAGGCCGTGGTGGCGCAGGTGCTCGTTGAGCGCGCGCCGCGAAATGCCGGCTTCGACGGTACAGTCAAGGTCGCGGTCGTTGACGGCAAGCACGCGGTCCATGCGCGAGAAGTCGAGCGACAGCCCACCAAGCGGGGCGTTGACGTGGCCTTCGAGCGAGGTGCCGGCGCCGAAGGGGATGATCGGCACGCGGTGGGCCGCCGCTACCCGCACGATGTCGGCGACTTCGGCCGTGCTCTCGACCCAGATCACGGCGTCGGGCGGCTCGCTCGGGATCCAGGTGAGGGTGCTCGCGTGCTGGCGGCGCACGTCTGCTCCCGTTTGCAAGCGCTCGGCGAAGCGCTGCTTTAGGACGGCGATGGCGGTATCGACACTGCCGCTGGCGCGGGTTGGCTTCGTTGGCGACATCAAACCTCCTCCTTGGACGGCGACTGTGCGCGCCCTAGGATGGGGGCGGCAAGAGCTTTTCGATCCTATAGATCGGTCGATGGGATGAACGAGGAGGCACTCAGGACCCTGATCAGCGTGCGCGACTGGCTGCGGTATGGGGCGAGCCGGTTCGGCGAGGCCGGGCTCGCGTTCGGCCACGGCACGGATACGGCCCTCGACGAAGCGGCGTTCCTCATCCTGCACGCGCTCAATCTGCCCGTCGATCAGCTCGAGCCCTGGCTCGATGCGCGCCTCACGCCGGCTGAGCGCAGCCGGGTGCTCGAGTTCATCGAGCGGCGGATCGCAACGCGCAAGCCGGCCGCGTACCTTGCGGGCGTCGCCTATATCAAGGGCCATCGCTTCCGGGTCGATGAGCGCGTGATCGTGCCGCGAAGCTACATCGGCGAGCTGATCTGCACCGGGGGTCTGTCGGTGGCCCTGCCGGCGTCAAAGCCGGTGCGGCGCATTCTCGACGTGGGTACGGGATCGGGCGCGCTGGCGATCCTGGCCGCGCTCGCCTTCCCGGATGCGCAGGTCGATGCCACCGAGCTGTCGGCGGGCGCGCTCGAGGTGGCGCGCAGCAACGTGGCCGACTACGGCCTCGAGGAGCGGATCAGCCTCAAGGAGGGTGATCTGTTCGGGCCGGTGGCGGGGTGCCGCTACGATCTCATCATCGCCAATCCCCCCTACGTCAGCGCTGCGGCGGCGGCGGCATTCCCGCCCGAATACGCGCACGAGCCGGCGCTGGCGCACAAGGGGGGCGAGGACGGGCTCGCTATCGTCAAGCGCATCATCGAGGAAGCCCCGCGGTATCTCGAACCCGACGGCGTGCTGGTGGTGGAGGTCGGGCAGGGCCGGACCGGCATCGAAGCGCAATACCCCGGTCTGCCGTTCCTGTGGCTCGATACCGAGACCAGCGAAGGCGAGGTGCTGGCGATCGGCGCGAGCGCGCTCAATGAACGTGCCACTCGGAAAGCGCAGCGATCTCCTTGACGAGCTTGCTGACGATCGACTGGCCGAACGTCTCGAAGCCTTCGGCCGCCATCACGAAGGCGCCAGGGCCGCCGATCACATTGCGCTCGTAGTAGGACTGCAGCCCGCCCGGCGGATGGGTATGCTGCGGGTTGATCGACAGCGGCAGCTCGCTCAGGATAACCAGGCCGTTGATGGTGACGCCGGCGCGCAGCGCGCGCTCGCGCGCCTCGAGAAGATCGCCGCCAGAGTTGTTGACGCCGTCGCCGGAAATGTCGATGACGTGGCGGGCCGCCCGGTAGGGGCTCCTGGCAAAGAGCTGGAGCGCGTAATCAATGGCGGCGCTGATCGACGTGCGGTCCATGAACGACCGGTGCGCGGCGCGGACGCGGGAGGCCACGGCCGCTGCGTCGTCAGCATCGGCGATGACGGTCCAGTCGAGCACCGTGGTCTGCGCCTGTGGCCCGGCCCACTCGACGTAGGTCACCGCAATACGCCCGTTGGGTCCCGACTGGATGGCCTGAAGCACCCGGCGGTTGGCGATGGCCGCTGCATAGCCCTCGCGCTGCAGACGAAACTTCTGCTCGTCGACGCTGCGCGAGGTGTCGGCGGCGAGCACCAGCAGCAGGTCCACCTCTTCGGCCGCGGCCGCCGGGCGGTCCGAACGAGCGAGGCTCAAGACCGCTGCCAGGAGCAGGACTGCTCGCCTGATCCACCTCCACAACATGGCGCCCTGCTTTCGCCTGCTGAAGGTGCAAGACTAGGTGAGAACGGTGCGGCCGTCGATGGTCGAAAAAGCGCGAACACAGGACCACTTGCGTGCGACCGGCGCAGCGGTAGTCTGACCGGGGTCACCGGCCCCTTTGAGGGCAAGCCGATGCTGCACCAGCGCTTTCTGATCGTGGCTTTGGGCCTTCTGTTGGTTGGGGGACCGGCTGCCACCGCCGAGGATAGAGGTCTTGCCGGATCCGGGATCGTGCTCATGCACGGCAAGGGCGGGCAGCCTGGCGGATTCATTGCGGGCTTGGCGACGGCGCTCCAGTCCGCTGGCGCACTCGTCATCACACCGACGATGCCCTGGCGCGGTAGCAAAGGCGTTCCTGACAGCTACGAAGCGACCTACGAGCAGGCGCTTGCGCAGGTCACGAGTGCGGTGGACGAACTCAGGAAGCGGGGTGCCGCACGGATCGTCGTTGCCGGCCACAGTCTCGGTGGAAATGCCGCAATCGGCTATGCGGCGCGCCACGGCAGCGGGCTCGCCGGCGTCATAGCGCTGGCTCCGGGACACACGCCGGAGCGTGTGCGGCTGACCGAGGTGGCGGCCGCCGTCGCCACGGCAAGGCGAATGGCCAACAAAGGCCAGGGCAACGCCATGACGGCGTTTCCCGATTTCAACCAAGGCACGACCTTCAAGGTCAAGGCGACGCCGGCGGCCTACCTGAGCTTCTTTGATCCCGACGGACCAGCCGTGATCCCACGCAACACGGCTCGGATGCCGGCGATACCGTTTCTCTGGGTGATCGGACGCGGCGACCCGCTGTTCAAGCTGGGCCGCGGCTATGCCTTCGACAAGGCGGCCAAGCATCCGAAAAGCCGATACCTCGAGATCGAGGCCGGTCACACCGATACGCCGGAGGCGGCGCGGGCCGAAGTGATCGCTTGGCTCAAGTCGCTATAGGGCGGGGTCGTCACTCGCTATCGGGGCTTGAGCCCCAGCAGCCGCTCGGCGTTGCGGAAGCAGATCTTCTCGCGGTCTTCGCGGGCAAGGTCGAGTGACTCCAGAATAGCGATGGTATCGCGGATGTAGCCCGGCCCCTTCTCGGGATCGAAGGGACAGTCGGAGGCGAACAGCACGCGGTCGGCGCCATAGAAGGAGAGGCCGCAGACGGTGGCGGCGCGCGAGCCGAACACGGCGCTGTCGGCGTAGAAATCCTTGAAATATTCGAGCGGGCGTTTCTTCAGCCGCTGCAGGACAAGGCTCAGGTCCTCATCCGAGGTGCGCTTGCCGAGCTGGTCCCAGCCGGGCCCGACACGTCCCTCGAAGTAGGGGACCATGGCGCCCAGGTGATGGGCGACGATGACGAGATCGGGAAGGCGGTCCATGATGCCGGAGAACACGAGGCGCGCCATGGCGGCGCTCGTCTCGTAGGGCCAGCCGAAGGTCCACCAGATCTCGTACTTCGACTTCCGCTCCGACTTGTAGTCGGGCATGTCGGCGCCGCGCGAGGGGTGCAGGAACACCGCCTTGCCGTGTTTGGCGGCCATTTCGAACACGGGGAAGAACTTCGGCTCGTCGAGCGGCTCGCCGTTGACGTTGGAATGGATCTGCAGGCCGCAAGCGCCGCCGGCGAATGCGCGCTCGGCCTCCCTGGCAGCGGCGTCGGGCGCGTTCATGGGCAGCGAGGCGAGGTAGCCCGGAAAGCGCTCGGGATACTTGGCGACAAGCTCGGCCATGCCGTCGTTGCCCAGACGCGCGCACTCGATGGCGATCTCGGGCGGCCCGAGCGCCTCCATCGGCGGCATGCCGAGCGAAATGATCTGCGAATAGTTCTTGGCGGCAAACAGGTCCATGACCCGGAAGCGCTCGTCCAGGTCGTACAGGCAGGGGACGCCGCGCATGCGCTTGCCGATGTCGCGGGCGGCTCCGTCGAGCGAAAGCATGCGGTCCCAAAGCGGCTTGGGGAAGAAGTGATTGAAGGCGTCGATGTAGCGCATGCGCGAGGCGTCCTCCTTTGACGAGCGATGCCGTGCCGTTGCTCCTCAGCTCCTGGCGTAGCCCTCGCCCACGGTCAGCTCCTGGGGGATGTAGGGCCGGCCTACCCGCTGGCACCAGTTCTCCCAGCCGCGTTCCAGCGTGAAGCCGGCGCGGCCGCGGGTGATGCGGTCAATCTCCCCGTCGGACAGGAACGTGATCTCGCCGCCCATGGCAATGGCCTTCATCTGCAGGTCGGCGTTGATCTCGAGATAGATCGAGGTGAACACCACCTCGCGCAGCGATTTGCCCACCACAACGCAGCCGTGACCACGCATGAGCGAAACGGTCCGCGATCCGAGCGCGCATGCGAGATCACGCCCCATCTCCATGTTGGTGACGAGCAGGTTGGTATCACCGAACCGGTGGCGGCAGTCCCAGATGTTGATGTCGTTGCCGATGGGTCCGCTCATGTGCATGAGCGGGCGCAGCTTGGTGCCGGTGACGCCGAAGGGGATGACGCTCGGGCTGTGGTTGTGCACCACCGCCATCACCTCGGGGCGCGCCTCGTAGATGGCGCCATGAATGAAGCGCTCCGAATAGGGCTTGCCGGGCTCGGCACCCACGATACGGCCCTCGAGCGTGAACTCCATGAGATCGCCCGCCTCGATGATCTGCGGGGCGCGGGCGCGCGACATGATGAAGTGATCGGGGCGCACCGGGTGGCGGATCGAGACGTGACCGAAGGAATCGAGCACGCGCTCGTTGGCGAGGATGCGGTTGGCCGTGACCAGCTCCTCCCTGATCGCCGTCATGTCCACCATCGGTTCACTCCTGTCGTGCTTGCGCCGATCCTGCAACTCAAGCCGCCGCCAGCGGCCGGTGGCCGGTGGCCACGCCCGCCAAATGCTCCGGGTCCGCGTGCGGGCGGTTGCCGCGCCAGACGACGTGCATGTCAGGCCGCAGCAGTAAGAGGTCGTAGCCGTAGACCTGGCGGGCGGTCTCGTCTGGTACGTCGAGAACCGTGAACGGGGCGCCGCGTGCGCGGAAGGCGCGCTCCAGGGCGGACGTATCGGCGTCGCTGCGGCCGAGGCGCAAGAGCGTATAGCCGTCGAACGGGATGCGGTCCTGCATCGGCGTTCCGTCGTCGAGCCACACGTGCGGCAGGCGTGCGCCGGGCCACGTGGTGGGGTGATACTCGCGGAAGAGGTGCTCGGGGCCGCCTGGCTCCTCCCAGATGACGGGCGAGCCAACGTAGCGGTAGCCGAGCTCGGCGCCGATCATCTCATTGGTCTTGCGCTGCTCGACGTCGGCGACACGGGCGAGGTTGTCGCGCGTCGCTTGCCCCTCCGGTGTGTTGTCGCGGATGTTCGGCCGGTACTGGGAACGCCATTGGCGCCGGCCGAGGGAGGCGTAGCGCGAGGCGGCAACAGCGCGCTCGCCGACCTGGCGCCGCTCGACCTCGTAGGAGGCAAGGAGGCCCGACCCGCCCCATCCGCGCAGCGTGGCGGCGAGCTTCCAGGAAAGGTCGACGGCATCGCCCACGCCGGTGTTCATGCCGAGGCCGCCGGTCGGAATCACGAGGTGCACGGCATCGCCGGCGAGGAACACGCGGCCGTTGCCGTACCGGTCGGCGAGCAGAAGGTTCTGCTTCCAGGGGGCGCAATAGAGCATCTCGTAGCGGACGGGAACGGCGACGGTCTTCTCAAACATCGCCTTCATGTCGGCGTCCGTCTCGACCACGGAGTGCAACGTGAAGTGGCGGGTCGAGTCCTGCATGATGAGGAACGTCGCCTGCGCGTCGGCCACGTGGTAGTGGCGGCCCTTGCCCGGTCCGTGGCCGATCGGGATCATCGGAAACAGCTCGTCACAGCGAAACAGCGCCTGGCGCAGCTCGAGCAGGTTGCCCTCCCCGCGCAGCTTGATACCAAGCTCCCGCCGAACCGGGCTCGAGCCGCCGTCGCAGCCGACGAGGTAGGCGGCGCGGATCGACCGTGTCGTGCCGTCGCGCCTGCGGAGAAGCGCGGTGACGCCGGCGGCGTCCTGGGTCAACGACAGGAACTCGGTGCCGTAGCGGACGCTGACGCTCGGCAGCGTTTCGGCCACCGACTTCAGCAGCGGCTCCAGCGTGTACTGGGAGATGAGTTGGTAGGGCTCGAGCGGCATGGTGCCGTCGTTGACGGCCCTGATTTCCGCTCTCGCCGCATCGACGGAGGGATAGGGCAGGTGGAGCAGCGGCGGCTCGTTCATCGCCAGGATGACGAACACATCCATAGGAATGTCAGAGCGCAAGCCGGCGGCGCGAATCCTGTCGGCGAGCCCGAGGCGCCGGTAGATCTCCATGGTGCGCGCGTTGCAGCGCTCCATCTTGGGCAGGAACTGGGGCGCTTCCTTCTGCTCGATGAGCGTGCAGCGGATGCCGCGCATGCCAAGATCGACCGCGAGCGTCAGGCCCACAGGCCCGGCGCCGACGACAAGGACCTCCGTATCCATCACCCTATTCGCTGTGCCCAGACCTGCCCCCTGTTCGCTTGTTATGGCAGCAGACAAAGGAGCGTCAAGCAGAGCTACAGGCGCACCCGGCGCAGCCGCAGCGCGTTGGCGATGACGCTCACCGAGGAGGCCGCCATCGCGGCTGCGGCAATGATGGGCGAGAGCAGAATGCCGAGCACGGGATAGAGCACGCCGGCTGCCACCGGCACGCCCGCCGCATTGTAGACGAAGGCGAAGAACAGATTCTGGCGGATGTTGCGCATGGTCGCCGCGGAAAGGCGGCGGGCACGCACGATGCCGCGCAGGTCGCCCTTGACCAGCGTGATGCCGGCGCTCTCGATGGCAACATCGGTGCCGGTGCCCATGGCGATGCCGATGTCGGCGGCCGCCAGCGCCGGCGCATCGTTGACGCCGTCGCCCGCCATGGCCACCACGCGGCCTTGGCGTTGCAAGCGCTCAACGATGGCGCGCTTCTCGTCGGGCAGCACCTCGGCCTCGATCTGCTCGATGCAGAGCCGGCGCGCGACGGCTTCAGCGGTCGTGCGGTTGTCGCCGGTCAGCATGACGATCTGAATACCGTCGGCGCGCAGTGCGGCCAGGGCCTCGGGCGTGGAAGGCTTCACCGGATCGGCGATGGCGATGATGCCGGCCGGTTTGCCGTCGACGGCGACGAAGATCGCCGTGGCTCCGCCGCGGCGCAGGCGTTGAGCCTCCGACTCGAGCTCGGCGGTGGAAATCGCGAGCTCGGCCAGGAACCTGGCATTGCCGATGACGACGCGCTTCCGCTCCACCATGCCGATGGCGCCCTTGCCGGTCGGGGAGTCGAAGCCGAGCACGCGGGAGAGGGTGAGCTTGCGCTGCGTGGCGGCGGTGACGATGGCGGCGGCGAGCGGATGCTCGCTCGCCTGCTCCACGCTTGCGGCAAGGCGCAGCAGCTCCATGTCGCCGAAACCCTGGGCGGGCACGATGGCGCTAACGGCGGGCCTGCCCTCGGTCAGCGTTCCGGTCTTGTCAATAACGAGGGTGTCGACGCGCTCCATGCGCTCCAGAGCCTCGGCGTTCTTGATGAGAACACCGGCCTCGGCGCCGCGGCCGACACCGACCATGATCGACATCGGCGTGGCAAGCCCGAGCGCGCACGGGCAGGCGATGATGAGCACGGTAACGGCGGCAACCAGGCCGTAGGAGAAGCGCGGCTCGGGGCCCCAGATCGCCCATGCGGCGAAGGCCAGGACGGCGACGACGATGACGGCCGGCACGAACCAGGCGGAGACCTGATCGGCGAGGCGCTGGATCGGGGCGCGGCTTCTCTGCGCCTCGGCGACGAGTGCCACGATGCGCGCCAGCATGGTGTCGCGGCCGATGCGCTCGGCCTCGACGATCAGCGCGCCGCTCTGGTTCACGGTGCCGCCGATCACCTTGCTCTTGACCTCCTTGGTCACCGGCATCGACTCGCCGGTCACCATCGATTCATCGACGGCGCTGCGGCCGTCGACGACGACGCCATCGACAGGGATCTTCTCGCCCGGCCGGACGCGAAGACGGTCGCCGACTTCGACATCCCCCAAAAGGATCTCCTCCTCGGTGCCGTCCTGGCGGATGCGGCGCGCCGTCTTGGGCGCAAGGTCGAGGAGGGCGCGGATGGCACCGCTCGTGCTCTCGCGGGCGCGCAGCTCCAAGACTTGGCCGAGAAGCACCAGAACGGTGATAACGGCGGCGGCCTCGAAATAGACCGCTACCGAGCCGTCGGCGGCGCGGAACTCGGCCGGGAAAAGCCGGGGAGCGAGCGTTGCAAACACGCTGTAGACCCAGGCGGTGCCGGTGCCCATCGCGATCAGCGTGAACATATTTAGCCGCCGGGTGACGACCGACTGCCAGCCGCGCACGAAGAACGGCCAACCGGCCCACAGCACGACCGGGGTGGCGAAAAGGAGCTGGAGCCAGTTGGAGGTCAGCCGCGGAAGCAGGTGGTCGAGGCCGGTCAAATGCCCGCCCATCTCGAGGGCAAGGACCGGAATGGTGAGCGCGAGCCCGATCCACAATCGCCGGGTCATGTCGATCAGCTCCGGGTTCGGGCCGTGATCGGCCGTCACCAGAAGCGGCTCGAGCGCCATGCCGCAGATCGGGCAAGAGCCCGGACCAACCTGGCGAACCTCCGGGTGCATGGGGCAGGTGTAGAGAGTGCCCGCCGGAACGGGCTCGGCGGCGCGCGCCCCCTCACCGAGGTAACGGGTGGGATCTCCAATGAACCTGGCCCGGCAGCCGGCACTGCAGAAGTAGTAGGTGCGGCCGCCGTGCTCGGCCTGGTGCTTGGCCGTGTGCGGGTCGACGTCCATCCCGCACACCGGGTCCTTGGCAAGGTGCGCAGCCGGGCCGGCAGACTCGTGTGCGTGGTGTGGACCATGCTTGTGGTGGTTGGCCATCGGCAAACTCCGCAGTACACCCCCTAGGGGTATAAAGACGGCCTTGACCGATATACCCCCTTGGGGTATCTGTCAAGCCATGCACAAGGACGCAAAGTCTTCCTGCCTGAAACGCCTCGGCCGCATCGAAGGCCAGGTGCGCGGCATCTCGCGCATGGTCGAGGAGGACCGCTACTGCATCGATGTCATCACTCAAATCTCGGCGGTGCGGGCGGCGCTGCGGCGGGTCGAGGAAGAGGTGCTGCGCGATCATGTCGCGCACTGCGTAGAGGAGGCAATCGCCAGCGGCAATGCCGCAGAACAGCGCCGCAAGGTTGCCGAGCTGATGGAAGTTCTGGCGCGAGCCGAGCGCTGAAGCCACCAACGAGGAGCTGCCCGCATGGCCAACACTTCCGAGCCGCCGGGGAGATCTGGCCCCGCTCGCTGCCGCGAAAGCGGCCGTAGCTGGGGCGGCAGCGCGCACATCTAAGCGGCGAGGGGGAGGGCGATGAAGGCGGCTTGGTTTGAGCGGCGCGGGCCAGCGCGCGATGTGCTCAAGATCGGTGCGATGGAGGATCCGGAGCCGGGCCCCGGAGAGGTGCGCGTTGCGATCGCCGTGTCCGGCGTCAATCCCTCCGACGTGAAGGGGCGCGGCATCCGGCGCGGGAACGCGCAGATGCCTTTTGCGCGCATCATCCCGCACCAGGACGGGGCGGGCATCATCGACAAGGTCGGGACCGGCGTCGCCCCGAGCCGGGTGGGCGAGCGCGTGTGGCTCTACATGAGCCAGTACGGCCGGCCGTTCGGCACCGCCGCTGAGTACACCGTGGTGCCGGCCGAGCGGGCGGTAAGGCTGCCTGCCGCAGCGGACTTTTCGGTGGGCGCCAGCCTCGGCGTGCCGGCCATGACGGCGCACTATGCGTTGTTCAGCGATGGGCCGGTGAGCGGCAAGTCGGTGCTCGTACACGGGGCCGCAGGTGCGGTCGGTTTCTATGCGGTCCAGCTCGCCAGATGGGGCGGGGCGCGGCACGTGGTGGCAACGGTCAGCGGCGAGGAGCAGGCGGGGCAGGCGATGCTTGCCGGCGCCGATGCCGTCATCGACTACAAACGAGAAAACGTCGCCGAGCGCATCCTATCGGCGGCGGCGACGCGGGCGGGCGTGGAGCGCATCATCGAGGTGTCGTTCGGGGCCAATATCGCCGTCGATGCGGCGGTGATCGCTAGGGGCGGCACGATCGCGGCCTATGGATCGGACGCTGTGCCCGAGCCGGTGCTGCCGTTCCACGCCTTCTCGCAGAAGGACGCGCGGCTCAGAATGCTGCTCATCTATCAAGCGCCGCAGTCGGCGCGCGAGACGGCGGCGCGGGAGATCAACGCGCTGCTCGAAGTCAAGGCGTTGAAGCATCGGGTGGCGGCCCGGTTTCGGCTGGACGAGATCGCGGCGGCACACGAAGCGGTGGAGGCCGGCGGGGGCCGCGGCAAGGTGCTCGTCGACGTCGCAAGCTCTTGATCGGCGGGCCTCGGCATGGACGCGGCCCACTCTTATCTATACAAGAGGCGTAAAGATAGGAGGCCAGGGCGCAGGACAGGGTTTGCCAGATGCATCAGCTGCCGTGTGAGGAGGCCCGGTATGCCTGACGGCCCGCCATCGCTCTGCAACGGTGGCTGCCAATGAGCGAACTGGCGCGCGATCCCTCCCGGCCGCCGCTGCTCACCGACGTGCTCGGCATGCTCGGGCGGATCCCGCAGCACATCTCGGGCTGGCGGGTGCGGCGGCGCGCATCGCCGCTGTGGACAGTGGCGGTGGCAGCCATCCTTGCGGTGGTGCTGCTGCCGATTCTCACCGTGCTCGTGCTGTCGCTGCTCGCAGCCGAAAACACCTGGCCCCACCTCGTCGAGAACGTGCTGCCGAGGTCGCTGTTCGACACGCTGATGCTGATGGTCGGCGTCGGGATCGCGACATCCGCGGTCGGCACGACGGCAGCATGGACCGTCACCATGTACCGCTTCCCCGGCCGCGCGCTGGTGGACCGCCTGCTGGTCATCCCGCTGGCGGTACCGACCTACATCGTGGCGCTCTGCTACGTGGAGCTGTTCGATTACGCAGGGCCAGTGCAGAGCACGCTCAGGGCCATGTTCGGCTGGCAGACACCGGCCGACTACTGGTTCTTCGACATCCGCTCGCTCGGCGGCGCCGTGTTCATGCTGTCGATGGTGCTCTACCCCTACGTCTACCTGTCGGCGCGCGCGAGCTTCGTGCAGCAGTCGGTGTGCGTGCTCGAGGTCGCGCGCACGCTCGGGCGCACGCCGATCGGCACTTTCCGTGCCGTGGCGCTGCCGCTCGCGCGGCCGGCGATCGCGGCCGGAGCGGCGCTGGCGCTAATGGAGTGCCTCAACGACCTCGGCGCCGTGCAGTACCTCGGCGTGCAGACGCTCTCGGTCAGCATCTACACCACGTGGCTGTTACGCTCCAACCTGGGCGGCGCGGCACAGATCGCGGCGGTGATGCTGTTGTTCGTGGCGCTCTTGTTCGCGCTCGAGCGGATGGCGCGAGGCGGCGCCCGGTATCACCACACGACGGGGCGCTATCGCGCCATCCCGTTCTCCGACGTCGAGGGCTGGCGCGGCTGGATGATGGCGTTCTGCTGCGCGCTGCCGTTCCTGGCGGGGTTCGTGCTGCCGTGCGTGGTGCTGGTCCATCATGCGCTCGGCGCGGCGGGAGGGGCGCTCTCGGGGCGCTTCCTGCAAACGGCCGCCAACAGCGTCCTGCTCGCCGCCATTGCCGCCCTCGTGACGATCGTGCTCGCGCTGGTGCTCGCCTATGCGCGCCGCGTCGCCGCCAACGGCTTGACGCGCCCGGCGGTGGCACTCGCCGGTCTCGGCTATGCGCTGCCCGGAACGGTGCTGGCGCTCGGACTGCTGATACCGCTCGCAGCTCTCGACAACCAGGTCGATGCCGCCGTGCGGTCGCTTTTCGGCTTCGGAACAGGACTGCTGCTTTCCGGGTCGCTGGCGGCGCTGGTGATCGCCTACTCGATCCGGTTCGCGGCGGTGGCGCTCGGCTCGGTCGAGGCCGGTCTCAACCGCATCTCCCCCAATCTCGACGCAGCGGCTCGCACGCTCGGCACCACCGCGCTCGCCACCTTGTGGCGGGTTCACCTGCCGCTGCTCGTGCCCGCGCTCGGCGCGGCCGGCCTGCTCGTGTTCGTCGACGGCATGAAGGAGCTGCCGGCCACGCTGCTGCTCAGGCCGTTCAACTTCGACACGCTGGCCACCGAGGTCTACGCCTTCGCGGCGCTCGAGCGGGTGGAGGAGGCGGCATTCGGGGCACTCACCATCGTTGCCGTCGGACTCGTGCCGGTGCTGCTGCTGCACGAGGTGATCGCGCGCGGACGCAGCGGCGGCGAGGGCGGGTGAGGTCCCCGCGCAGCGCCCCGTCATCTGCGATCAGTGCGGCCGACCCACACGGCCTTGTAGACGCCGCGCTCGCCGCTGGCGGCACGCCCCATGCCGCGTCCGGCACCGGATGGGCGTCCGCCGCCATAGCCACTGCCGCCAACGGAGGCGCCCCCCTCACGGCCGCCGCGTCGGCTCCCCGCCGCCTCGCCCCGGTCCGCTCCAGCTTTGGCGTAGATCCGAACGTGCCAGACCACGTTGCCGGCGGCATCGATCTCGACGATCTCCTCGCCGCCGGTCAGCAGGTAGTTGCCGTTGGGCAGAACCTCGACGGTTCGAATGGGGTCGATACCGAGCGCGTTGTCGAAGATAACACGCCGGTCGCCGGGGCCCGCGATGGCGATCACCGAGCCGGGCCGGGGTGCGTGGGGCGAGGCGATCAAGGTTCCGTCGGCGAGCAGGGTCGGCTCGTGCACGCGCGGGATCGGTCCCCACACGCGCTTGACCTCACCGGAGGGCGCCACCCGGAACACGCGATTGAAATTGCGGACGCTGACGAGGGTGTCGCCGTTCGGCAGGCGAACCGCGCCGTTGGTGTGGCCGTAGGACGGTCTGGGCTCGCTCGCCACCGGCACCCGCCAGGCTTCATCCACCCTGTCCTTGATCTGCCACGACCAGACGAGCTTATGCGCCGGGTCAACCTCGTAGACCTGAGCGTCGCCCGGCGCGTCCCATCCGTGCACGTAAAGGACGTTGCCGTTCGCCAGCAGGTCGGCATCGTGACTGACCTTGGCGGTCAGGTGCTGCCAGATCACTTTGCCCGCCCGGCTCACACGAAAGATGCCCCGGAACGGAATGACGAGGAGAAAACTGTCGTCGGCGGCGATCCACTCAAGATCGGCACCGGAGCGCAGGTCGCCGCTGGCGATCAGCGAGGCATCAATGGGCCAGCTCCACACCACCTTGCCGGCGCGATCGATCTCGACGATGCGTCTGCCCAGGGTGTCGACAAAGGCGACGTGGCCCGGCGCGATCCTCTCCGCGGCGGCAGAGACGACCCGATACGACGCCTGCGCCCAAGCGCCGCTCGCAGCGGCAAGAAGGAGCATCAGGCCAAGCAGGGGAGACGAGGCGCTGGGGATCAGGGTGGCAGGCCGGCGCGGGCGCCGGCGACAAGAGCGGTTCATGCGGCAAGCTCCGGCAACGCGCGGAAAAGCTCGAGCGCTTCGGGATTGGCGAGCGCTTCCTTGTTCCTGACCTCGCGGCCGTGGACGACGTCGCGCACGGCAAGCTCCGTGATCTTGCCCGACTTGGTGCGCGGGATATCGGCCACGGCAATGATCTTGGCCGGTACATGGCGGGGACTGGCGCCGGTGCGAATCTGTTGGCGGATGCGACTCCGCAGCGCCTCGTCGAGCACGACGCCCGGCTTAAGCACGACGAAGAGCACGACGCGCACGTCGTTGTCCCACTCCTGGCCGATGACGATGCTTTCCTGAATCTCGGGAAGCTGCTCGACCTGGCGGTAGATCTCGGCCGTGCCGATACGCACGCCGCCGGGATTGAGGGTGGCGTCGGAGCGGCCGAGGATGACGATGCCGCCATGCGGCGTCCATTGGGCGAAGTCGCCGTGGTGCCACACGTTCTCGAAGCGGGAGAAATAGGCGCCGCGGTACCTCTTCTGCTCGGGGTCGTTCCAGAAACCGATCGGCATGGACGGAAAGGGGCGCGTGCACACCAGCTCGCCCTTGCCGGTACGACAGGGCTTTCCGTTGTCGTCGAAGACGTCCACGGCAGTGCCGAGCGCAGGAGCCTGGATCTCGCCGCGCCAGACCGGAGCCATCGGGTTGCCGAGCACGAAACAGCCGCAGATGTCGGTGCCGCCCGAGATCGAGGCGAGATGCAGGCTCTTCTTTATGCTGCGGTAGACGTAGTCGAAGCTTTCGGGTGCGAGCGGCGAACCGGTGGAGAGCAGCGTGCGCAGGGAGGGCAGAGCATGGGAGCGGGCGGGCTCGAAGCCGGCCTTGTTCAACGCGTCGATGTACTTGGCCGAGGTGCCGAAGTGGGTGCAGCGCTCGGCCTGCGCATAATCCCACAGGATGTGCCCGGAAGGATGAAACGGCGAGCCATCGTAAAGCAGCAGAGTGGCACCGGAGGCGAGCCCCGAAACGAGCCAGTTCCACATCATCCAGCCGAGCGTGGTGAAGTAGAAGAGGCGGTCCCCGGACTTCAGGTCGCTGTGCAGGCGCTGCTCGGAGAGGTGCTTGAGCAGGATGCCGCCGGCCGAATGCACGATGCACTTGGGTATGCCCGTGGTGCCGGACGAGAACAGGATATAGAGAGGATGGGCGAAAGGCAGGGGCACGAAATCGGGCTTGGTCTCGTGCCGCGAGAGCACAGCCTGAAGCCAGGTGTCGGCGCGCCGGCCGCCGGAGGCAGAGCGCCCAAGCACAGCGGCAGCCTCCTCGGCACGGCCCAGGTAGGGCACGACGATCACTCTGCCGACGGAGGGAAGCTGCGACAGCACGGCCGCAATCTTTTCGGTGATGTCGAGCGACTTACCCGCGTAGTAATAGCCATCGCAGACGATCAGAACCTTGGGTTCGATCTGGCCGAAGCGGTCGAGGATGCCCTGGACGCCGAAGTCGGGCGAGCACGATGAGAAGACGGCCCCAAGCGAGGCGGCGGCGAGCAGCGCAACGACGCTCTCGGGTAAGTTGGGCATGACCGCGGCGACGCGATCGCCGGCCGCTACGCCAGCGTCGCGCAGCAGGGCTTGGCAGCGCGCGACCTCGATGGTCAGTTCCGACCAGGACATGCGCCGGCGTATCCGCTCCTCCCCCCAGAAAACCAGCGCTTCGCCGGCGGCGGGATTGGCGAGCAGGTTCTCGGCAAAGTTGAGGGCTGCGTTCGGGAAGAAGCGAGCGCCCGGCATGGCGCGGCCGTCAACGAGGTAGGGGGCAGCGCCCTTCTGACCCCTGACGGCGCAAAAATCCCACAGGAAGGACCAGAAGCGATCCGGCTCCTCGATCGAGAAGCGGTGCAGATCTTGATAGCTGGCAAGCGGTCGCTTGAGCAGGTTCTCGACGGCCGAGGTGAACCGTGCAAGAGTTGTGCGGGATCTCTCCGCATCATCGGGCTGCCAAAGGGGCTTTTCCATGGGTCGGAACGCTGCCGGTTTCCCCGCTCGCCTTTGTGCCGCCAAAGGTCTATGAGTGATTCGCGGACGGAGCCGATTCGGCCCTGCTCCGCCACAAGCAAGCGGCATTATTCTAGCCGTCACACGGCGCTGCTAAGAAGCGCCCGCGACGTCGATTAGCAGAGGATGGGGATGGCCGGCTCGTCAAGGGGGTATCCGGTTCTATAGGGGCTGTGGCGGCGTCGAGTTGGAGAAGCCGACCAATGCAGGGGCACAGGCGAAGGCTGTCAACGGTCACACTGGCGATGGCCGCGTGGCTGGGAGTGGGGTTGGCCGCGCCGCTGCTCTTTACCTTCTACTCTTCCGATCTCGGCCTTCGCGGCGTGGTCGCCGCGTCGCGCGACAGCTTCACGATCGACCGCCCGATCGAACTCGGACTGACGCCGCAAGTCACGATCGAGCGCGGCATTATCGTGCTGGTCAATACCTCGCGCAAGGAAAGCAACGGCGAGCCCATCGAGACAATGCTGGCGCGGGGGGAGGCCGGGCTGGTGCTCGACGGCGCCACGATCCTGGTGAGCGCCACCCGGTGGACGGTGCCGAAGCTTGAGGGACCGGAAGCACCCTTGGTGGAAGTGGTGCGGAACCAGAACTGGGAAGCACTGACCATCCGGCGCGGCACCTTCATCATAGCGACGCCGAGCGGGCAGGTGGAATCGCTCAACGACGTGCAGGCCGAGGTGTCGCTGAAGCGCAAGGGCACCGTCACTGTGAAAGGCTCGGCGCTGTTGCGTGGGCAGCGGGTCTCGTTCCAGGTCACGGCCGGCACACAGGTCGAGCGCAAGGGCACGCCCAGCGTACCGCTCAAGCTGCATCTTAAGTCACCCCTGCTCGAGGCCTCATTCGACGGCCGGCTCGCGCTCGGCGACAACCTGCAGCTCGGTGGCCAGGGCGAGGTGCTGATCGAGAGCGTGCGGCAGACCGCGCGGTGGTTCGGGGCGGCATGGCCCTCCGGCGGTCCGGGGCTCAGCAAGTTCGCGGCCAAGGGTCAGTTCGAATGGACAGGCCACTCGCTCGACTTCGACCGCGCGACGTTCCGCATGGACGGAAACGAGGCGTCCGGCGTGCTCGGTCTCAAGCTGCGCGGGCCATACCCCGAGATCACGGGGACGGTGGCGCTGCGCTCGCTCAACCTTTCTCCCTACCTGCCCAAAGCGGTGACCAGGAGCGGCGAGCCGCCGGTGAACTTCTCGCAGCTCATAGCCGGTCTGCTCGATTTGTCGGTGGAGCCGATCCTCGGCCTCGACATGCGCGTGTCGGCAGAGCGCGTGACGGTCGGAGAGGTGGAACTCGGCAGGTCGGCCGCAACGATCACCTTCAGAGAAGGCCGGCTGATCGCCGACCTCGCCGAGCTCGAGCTCGCCGGCGGCAGCGGCAGCGGTCAGATCCGGGCCGACTTCACGGGCTACTATCCAAAGGCGGCGCTGCGGATCAAGCTCGATGAGGTCGAGTTCGGCCGCATTCTTGCCGCGGCAAAGGGGCGGGCCGGCGTGCAGGGCCCGGCCAACGTGGTTGCGGACCTGACCGCCAGCGGGGCGATCGCATACGACCTTGTGCGCACGCTCAGCGGCAGAATCAGCATCAAGGCGCAAAACGGCAAGCTCGGGCTCGACCTCAAGAGTGCGGCGAGTGCCGCCCAGTCCGGCGAAAGCAAGGCATGGGACGCTGCTTTGCGCGGCAGCACCGCGTACGAGCAGCTCGATCTGCGGCTGGTGGTGCGCGAGGGCGTGGTGATGTCGGAGACGGCCGAGCTCGTTTCAGGCGACACGGTCTGGAACGCCACCGGCCTGATCAGCCTTCCGGCCGGGCGGATGGACGTGCGGCTGGCGCGCGGCGCGAAGGTGGGCCCGGCGCGGCCCGGCTCCGGCGAGGCGGCTGGTTCCAACCCGATCGAGCTGCGCGGACCGTGGTCCCGGCCAGAGGTGAGAACGGTGCCCGAAACGAGCGACGCGGTGGGTACGGGCGAGTGGTTTTCCGTACCGGTCATGCTGCCGCCGGCAGTGAGTCCCGATCGCGGCTGAACGCTCAGACCGGGCCGGTGTCGAGCAGTGCGTCCACCAGCGCCGGCGCATCGAGCCGGCTGGTCAGCTCGTCGTGGACGTTGCACAGAACGATCTTGAGATAGTTCAGCATGGTGGGGAAGTCGCGGCCGCGCAGCCGCTCGTGAATCGGCATCAGGTCGAAGTAGGCTTTCGCTAGAGGCTCCGGGATATCGATCACCCGTTTCACAGGGTGAAGGCCGATCAGCCCAAGACGGCGGGCGAGATCGGCGCGAGCGGCGGCCCACTCGCCTTCGGCAAGCAACGGCGGCTCGGGGTAGCGATCGAAGACGGAAAGTACCAGCTCGCTCAGCGCGGCCAGCTCATCACCCCGTTCTGACCTGTAGTGCGGGCGAAGCACGCCTTCCACGACCTCGCCGACCATGGCAAGGCCCAAGGGGTAGGCGCGCCAGCGGGATACCTCCACCGCCCGCAGGAACTCCTGCTCGTTGAACATGACCTTGGCGAAGTGGCCGGCGCGCGCGCGCGAATACTCGAAAATGCCCTTCTGAACCACAAAGGCGGCGTGGCGGTCGACGAAGAGGGCGAGCTCGTGCGGAGCGCAAATCTTCGGTGCACGGCGGAAAAGATCGCGCAGGCCCATGGGCGTTTACCTCGTGATCCCTGTGCCGCCCCCGCTGCGACCGGATTAGCCGAAAGTCTTATTCGCGGGTCGATGGCCGGCATGGGATTAGTTTCAGTAGCCGAGATGACATCCAATCACAGGCGGGGTCAACGGCTCCAGGCATGCAGCGGTTGGATTTGGTGGGGAGGTTTCAGCTCATGCAGAAATCCAATGACGAAGTCCATTGGCGACGAACGACCAACCTGATGCTCACGTATCTCGCGATCTGGGCGTTCTTCGGCTACATCGTCCACATGTTCGTGAGGCCGCTCAATCAGATCATCATCCCCGTGCTCGACTTCCCGCTCGGCTTCTACATGGCCGCTCAGGGGTCGCTGATCGCATTTGTGACCATGCTGTTCGTATTCGCCTACCAGCAGGACAAGATCGATCGCGAGCACGGCGTCGCTGAAGACGACTGAGGGGAGAAGGCTCATGGCTACGCAGACCGCTGCGGCAGGGTCGGATTTCATCCGTAACCTCGGCCGACTGTACGGTACATACACGGGCGGCTTCATCGCCTTCGTAGTGCTGCTGGCGCTGCTCGAGCAGGTCGGTGTGCCGAACCGCGTGCTCGGCTACCTGTTCGTGTTCTTCACGCTGCTCGTCTACGCCGTCATCGGCGTGATGACGCGCACAGCGCAAATTTCCGAGTACTACGTCGCCGGGCGGCGGGTGCCTGCGTTCTACAACGGCATGGCGACCGGCGCCGACTGGATGTCGGCGGCCTCCTTCGTCGGTATGGCCGGCTCGCTGTTCCTGCTCGGCTACGACGGGCTCGCCTGGGTGCTAGGCTGGACCGGTGGCTACGTGCTGGTCTCGATCCTGGTCGGTCCGTACCTGCGCAAGTTCGGTGCCTACACGGTGCCCGATTTCATGGCCTTCCGGTTCGGCGGCACGTCCGCGCGCTTTCTCGCCGTGATCGTGCTGGTGTGCTGCTCGTTCACCTACGTGACCGCGCAGGTCTACGGCACCGGCATCATCGCCTCGCGGTTCCTCGGCATGCAGTTCGAGGTGGCGGTGTTCGTCGGCTTGGCGGGCATCCTGTTGTGCTCGATGCTGGGCGGCATGCGGGCGGTGACCTGGACGCAGATCGCGCAATACATCGTTCTCATCATCGCCTACCTGACGCCGATTGTTATCCTGTCCACCAGGAAGTACGGCATCCCGGTACCGGAGCTCACCTACGGGCAGGCGCTGCAGGAGATCACGGCGCGCGAAGGCCAGATGCTGCAGCAGAACCTGGCGGTGCTGTGCACCACGACGAACTGCCCGCCCGGCTCGCTCAAACCGCACATCGAACCGTTCCTCAACTACAGCCCGCTCAACTTCTTCGGCATCATCCTGTGCATGATGGTGGGCACGGCGTCGCTGCCGCACATCCTGATGCGCTACTTCACCACGCCCAGCGTGCGTGAGGCGCGGCAGTCGGTGGCGTGGTCGCTGTTCTTCATCTTCCTCCTCTACTTCTCGGCGCCGGCCTATGCGGCGTTCTCGAAGCTTGAGGTGTACACCAACATCATCGGCCGCGGCCTCGCCGACATCCGGCCGTGGATGTTCACGTGGGGCGAGATCGGCCTCATCCAGGTGTGCGGGAAGAACGCGGCCAACGTCGATGCGGTGATCGCGGCATGCAAGGCCATCGCCGGGCATCCCGGGGTGGTTCGGCTGCAGGACTTCGTGATCAATACCGACGTGATCGTGCTGTCCACGCCGGAGATCGCAGGCCTGCCCTATGTGATCTCGGGCCTGGTTGCGGCCGGCGGCCTGGCCGCGGCGCTGTCGACCGCGGACGGTCTGCTGCTCGCTATCGCCAACGCACTCTCCCACGACGTCTACTACAACATGATCACGCCGCTCAGGCCGGTCGCGCGCTACACCGTCATCGGCACGATCTTCGGTGTCGTGGTGCTTGCGCTCGCCGTGTTCGCCACCGGCACGAGCCCGGTCTACGGCCTACCGTGGAACTGGCTGCTGCTCGGCGGCATGGCGGTCATCCTCATCGGTGTCGCGCCATTCTGGGGAGGCGCCACGAGCGTGGCCAAGCGGCTCATCGTGGCGCGCGTGCTCTTGCTGTTCGTGGCGGTGGCCGCGGCGGCGACGGCTTCCACGCGACCGTCCGACATCCTGGCGATGGTGGGGTGGGCGTTCTCGCTCGCCATGGCCGGCAACTTCCCGGCCCTCGTCATGGGCATCTGGTGGAAGCGTGCCACCACGGCCGGGGCGATCGCTGGCATCATCGCCGGGTTCGGCCTGTGTATCGCCTACCTCGTGATCACGCGCTACTTCCCGGCTTTCGGCGTGGAGTATCTCGGCATGACCTCGCTCTACAACCCGGCGACGGGCAGGCCGCTGATCCCCGACCTCGCCAAGGCAATGGCGGCGCCCAATGCCTGGGAGATGTGGCCAACACTCGCGCACCCGCTCGCCAACAAGGTCGGGTGGTTCGACCTCAACAACATCAACTGCGGACTGCTGGGTGCACCTCTCGGCTTCCTGGTGATCATCGTGGTCAGCCTGTTCACCAAGGCTCCGTCGGCCGAGATGCAGGCACTCGTCGACGAAATCCGCAAGCCGCGCGGGCGCACAGTGCTCGAGGAAAAGACGACTTGATCATCGTCAGGGACGACAACCGGCGGGGTCCCTCGGGACCCCGCTTCTTTTTTTGGCGGTAGGACGGCTGCTGCGCTATGTTCCTTCCGCCGCCAAGTCATTTCCCCAGTGGAGCTAGAAGCCGGGCACGCCCTTGGAGAAGACGTTCGCACTGCTGCCGCTGTGGTACTTCCATCTGCCCAACTTCATCCTGGCGGCGCTGATGTACACCCTGCTCGGACGGGTGGTGCTCGGCTTCATGGTCGAGGCCAACTCGACCAACTACATCTGGCGCTTCTTCTGCCGCATCACCGACCCAGTCGTCGCGGTGGTATCGCTCGTCACACCCAAGGCGACAGCGCCGGTCGTGGTGTGGCTGTTCGGCGTGGTGTGGCTGTTCTGGTTGAGGGTCGGGCTGCTCTACCTGTTCCTGGCTTTCGGGGCGCTGCCCGGCACAGGATGAGCTTGCACGATGGACCGCAACCTCTACTACGTCGGCATCGCCTTCTTCGGAATGGTCAACGGCATCCACAATCCGCTGATGCCGCTCGCCTACGTGTTCAGCAAGGCCCTCATGTACGTGCCGCTGTTCGGCAGCGAGGCACTCATCTTCTATTTTGCGGCTCTGATGCTGTCGACGGGCTCCATCATCCTCGCCGGCATCCCGGCCGCTATCTACGAGCGCCTCCTTGGCGTTCGCTCCGACTCCACCGACACCTCGCTCTTCATCTGGCTCGCCGGGTCGGCGCTGCTCGCCCTTCCCGCCGTCGGCAACTTCCTGGCCCGCGGCGTGTAGGCCGCGCACGCAACTTTTTGTGACGCACATAGGCGCGCGCTTGTCAGCGCCGAGACGCTCCATCTAGGCTGGGTGCAACCGGCGCAGGAGCCGGGCGTTGGCGCTGTCGGTGGGGCGTTGCCGGGGTCATTGTCATGGATCACATTCGCCGCATTGCGTTCGAGATCGTTTTCCGCGCCTGCAGCTTCGGTTTGCTCGCCATCATCTGCGTCATGGTGGGGATGTCGTTCGAGCCCCGCGCCGCAATGCAGGCCGGGGGCCTCCTCACACTGATGATGACCGGCATCCTGGTGCTCAAGGCGCAGGGGGCGTTGACAAAGAACTATCGGCGAACGGAGATGTGGCTCTACCTGCCCGAGGAGTTGAAGCCCCCCGCGGCCTTCGCCCAGCAGGTGACGTCGGCCGTCATGCGCGAGACCTACCTGGTGTTTGCCTTGTGGACTGCGGAAATAGCGCTCGGCATGTGGCTCGTCGCGCTGGTGTTCTGGCTGGCCGGGCTCTGAAGCAGCGGGGAGGCGCGTGACTGCTTCCCGGATCAACGCAAACACGGCTTGACCTTTCCCTTTGCCGCGGGCCTGAAGTATAGGGATAGCAAGACGCTTCGCATCCGGCCCGCGATTTGCCGGAAGAGCGGCAAGCTTGGCCCAATGGGCGGCGCCGTCGCCGGGAGGAACGCATGCCCGCCAACCGCATCGTCATCGTCGACGATCATCCTTTGTTCCGGGATGCCCTGACCCAGGCGCTTAGCGTGGCTTTCGAGTCGGTCGAAATCCTGGAAGCCGGTTCGCTCGACGAGATCGCCGCCAGACTCGCTTCCGACAGCGACGTCGATCTGGTTCTGCTCGATCTGGCAATGCCAGGGGTCCAGGGTTTCTCCGGCCTCATCTTCCTGCGGGCCCAGTACCCCGAGATACCGGTGGTGATCGTCTCAGCGAGCGAGGATCCGCATACGATCTGGCGGGCGCTTGCCTTCGGAGCGGCGGGCTACATACCCAAATCGTTGCCGGCCAAGGAGATCCGGGCGGCGGTCGCCAAGGTGCTCGCCGGCGAGGTATGGACACCGCCCAACATCGGGCTGGCCAGCGCAGCCGATCTGCAGACCAGCGAGCTTGCAGCGCGGCTCTCGACGCTGACCCCGCAGCAGGCGCGCGTGCTGATGATGCTGGGCGAAGGGCTGCTCAACAAGCAGATCGCGTTCAAGCTCAGCGTGTCGGAGGCGACGATCAAGGCGCATGTCTCGGCCATCCTGCAGAAGCTCGCCGTCGACAGCCGGACGCAGGCGGTGATCGCCATCAATCGGCTCGACAACGGCCTGCGCCAGAAGATGGTCAGCTGAGCGGCAGCGGCGCGGTGCACTACAACCGCTATTCCGCGGCCGGCCGGCGCATCGCGCGCTGGCTCAGCGCGGAGCGGAGCGCCGCAACCTTGAGCGGCTTGCGTAACAGCACGTAATCGGCCTGACGGGCGGCACGCTGCACCTCGGGCGAATGGTCGGCCGTTATGATTACGGCCGGTATGTCCGCTCCGGTCGCGCGGCGAACCTCGGCTATGGCTTGAAGCCCCGTACCGTCATCGAGGTGATAGTCGGCCAGGATGATGTCGGGGACGAGGCCGCTTTCCTCCAGCACGGCCACCGCCCGCGCCCCACTCTCGGCGCCCAGCACCGTGCATCCCCAGCCGGTCAGCATCGTCTTCATGCTGGCCAGCACGGCGGGCTCGTTCTCGATGCAGAGCGTCACACAGCCGCGCAGCGCGCCCACCGGCGGCGGCGGCAGCACGCCGACGGAAGCGTCGTAGTCCTGCGGTGCGGTCCGCTTCAGCGTAATCGAGAAGACCGAACCGCGGCCGACCGTGGAATCGACCGAGATCGGCGCGTCGAGCACGCGGCCGATGCGCTCCACGATCGACAGTCCCAGGCCGAGGCCGCGCGCCGAGCGCGCCGTTTCCTCCAGACGATGGAACTCCTTGAAGATGAGCGAACGCATCTCGCTCGGGATGCCGGGTCCGGTATCGTGCACCTCGACGGCGATCTGCTCGCCGCGCCGGCGGGCACCCAGCACCAGTCCACCATGGCGCGTATATTTGACCGCGTTGGAAACCAAGTTCTGCAGGACGCGGCGCAGCAGCTTGCGGTCGGACATCACCCACAGCGAGGTGGGAACGACCCTGAGCTCCAGCCCCTTCTCGCGCGCCATCGGCTCGAACTCGACTTTCAAGCTCTCGAACAGGTCCTCAAGCCGCACCGGTCCCAGCTCGACCTCGAAGCGGCCAGCGTCGATACGCGAGATGTCGAGCAGCGCGCTCAGGATTTCCTCCACGCCGGCGAGCGAGGCATCGATATTGCGCGCGATCTGAGCGTCAGCCGCCTCGAGCTGGCGCTCGGCGAGGCTCGAAGCGTAGAGGCGGGCAGCGTTGAGCGGCTGGAGCAGGTCATGGCTGGCAGCGGCCAGAAACCGCGTCTTGTCGAGATTAGCCTCGTCCGCCTTGGCCTTGGCGACGGCCAGCGCGCGATTGACCTCGAGCAGCTCGGCAGTGCGCTCGCGCACGCGGCGCTCGAGGCTCTCGTTGACGCGGGCGAGCTCATTTGCCGCCGCGACGCGCTCGGTGATGTCGGAGAAGGTGCACACGATGCCTCCCTGCGGCATGGGCGCAGTGCGGATCTCGAGAATGCGTCTGCCGCTGTCGAACTTCTCCTGGAAGGTCTCCTTGTGGACGGCGAGCCGCGTCATCCGGTCGGCGACGAGCTTATCCACCGGTCCCTCGCCGAAATCGCCGCGCTCGGCGCAGCACAGCAGGATGGCTTCGAGGGGTACGCCGACCCGACCAAGCTCCGGCGGCAGGTTGAGAAGCTCCCGGAACTGGCGGTTCCAGCAGATCAGCGTCATGTCCTTGTCGAACACGCCGAGGCCGTGGCGGACCTGATCGAGCGCCGATTGCAGCAGGTCGCGGTTGTATTGGAGCGCCTCGGAGGCATCGTCGAGCAGCTTGAGCGCCGACTGGCTGCCGACGTTGCTGCGCCGCAAAAGAAGGGACAGGACAAGGCGCGCCGATGCCGCACCGATGGCGCTTGCCAAAAGGTGCTCGGAGAAACGCACGATCTGAATATCGGCCTCCGCATCCGGGCGCAGCCGCAGGTTGCGGCCTGCCGCGTACTCGGCGAAAGATCGCTCGGCGCGCTCGGGCCCAAGGTAGCGCGCGACCGTCGATTGCAGGTCGCCGACGGTAATCGACGTGCGCCACAGCCTGAAGGCCGGTACCGGCGTTGCCCGCACCAGGTCGTCGAACACGAAGACGTGCGCCTGCAAGCGCTCGATCGGCTCAGGCGCGCGCATCAGCGACACCAAGATGTAGGCGGTGACGTTGGCGGCGAGGCTCCACAACACGCCATGGGTCAGCGGCTCGAAGTCGAGCAGGAACAACCCCTGCGGCCGCAGGAAGACGATCCCGAACGGGCCTTCGGTCAGAATGTCGGGCGCCAGAAAGCCCGCCCGCACAACCCAGGGCAGGAGCAGCGTGTAGGCCCACATGGCGATGCCGGCCAGCACGCCGGCGATGGCGCCACGGGCGGTTCCCTTGCGCCAGATGAGGCCGCCGAAGAAGGCGGGCGCAAGCTGGGCGATGGCGGCGAACGCGACGAGGCCTATAGCGGCCAGGCCCTGCGACTGGCCGAGCGCGCGATACACGAGGTAGCTCAGCAGCACGACGGCAAAAATAGCCCCACGGCGCACGGCGAGCAGGGGGCCAGCGAGGTCCTCGCGCATCTCGCGGTCGATCAGCCGATAGCGCAGGAGGAGGGGAACCACCAGGCCGTTGCAAACCATGATGGCAAGCGCGATCGATTCGACGATCACCATGGCGGTGGCAGCCGAGAGGCCGCCGATGTAGGCGAACGTCGTGACGACGCTCGAGCCCTCGACCATGGGCAGGGCGAGCACGTACATGTCGGCATCGACAACGCCCTTGGGGAAGATCAGCAAGCCGGCCGCCGCGATCGGCACGACGAATAGGTTGATGAGGAGGAGGTAGAGCGGAAATAGCCAGGCCGCTCGCCTGATCTCCCGCTCGGAGCGGTTTTCGACGACGGTGACGTGGAACTGGCGCGGCAGCAGGATGATGCACACGAAGCTCAGGAAGGTGACGGTGAGCCAGGTGCCGCCGTGAAAGGCCCGGGCGAAGATCGCCTGGATGTCGGCGTTGGTGCGCGCCACCCGCTCAAATCCCTCGGGCCCGCCCAAGACGGCAAACAGCACGAAGATGCCCACGATCAGGAAGGAGACGAGCTTGACCACCGACTCGGCCGCGATGGCCAGCATCAGCCCGTCTTGGTGCTCGGTCGCGTCGATGTGGCGCGTGCCGAACAGCACGGCAAACAGCGCGAGCGCAGGGGCGACAACGAGTGCGGTCTCGATCATGCCGAGCCGGTGCGGGCCGGTGATGGCGAGCTGCGTACCGGCGAGCAGCGTCTCGGTTGATATGACGATCGCCTTCAACTGCAGGGCGATGTAGGGGAGGACGCCGATCACGGCGACCAGCGCCACGATGGCGGCGACGGCAGGACTCTTGCCGTAGCGGGCGGCAAGAAAGTCGGCGACGGAAGTGATGTTCTGGCCCTTGGCCAAGCGCACGATGCGCACGATCAGCGGTCCGCCGAGGGTGAACATCAGTATCGGGCCGAGGTAAACAGGGAGGAAGTCATAGCCCGATGACGCGGCGAGGCCGACGCTGCCGAAGAATGTCCAGGACGTGCAGTAGACAGCGAGGGAAAGGGCGTAAATGAGCGGGCGGCCGTCCTGGCCCTTGGGGCGCGCCTGACGGTCGCCGAACCAGGCTATGACGAACAACAGCCCGACATAAGCGACAGCGAGCGCGACGATCGCCCAGCCTACCAGCACGGCGGCACCAAAAGGCATCGGGTCGACCGGCCAACGGGGCCATCGGGTGCGCTCCGGCCGGGCTCCCCCCAAATCGCGGCCAGCATAGCGCAAAAAGGTCGCCGGCACGATGGAGGTCGCCGGGCAGAGCGGTTGTGCGCGCAAAGAAGGTTATCGCGGCAGGCAGGGGCGGCGCTTGCGCTTGAGTTCGTGCCGGCTGGGGCGCATGCTCAGGGCCGCTCAAGTCGGCGCTTTTCGGCGGAAGGGGGTATGGTGCCAGATCGTGACAGGCCCCGTCGCAGCGACGCTCGCAACGGGGGCGCGCTCATGGCCGGCGCCAGTTCCTCCACGCCGCTGGTGGCGCTCGACGGCGTCGTGCTCGACACCGAGACGACCGGACTGGATGCCCGGTCGGCCCGGATCGTGCAGATCGGGGCGGTCCGCGTCGCCGGCACCAAGGTGCTGACCGAGCCGCGTTTCGAGCGCCTCCTCAACCCGGGACAGCCGATCCCAAAAGCGACGACCGCGGTGCACGGCATCGGCGATGCCGACGTGAAGGGGGCGCCGGCCTTCGCCAGCATCGCCGACGAGCTCGAGGCATTCGTCGGCAACTCGATCATCATCGGTCATGCCGTCGCCTACGATTTGCAGGTGCTCGAGCGGGAGTACCGGCGCGCGGGCCGAACGTGGCGGCCACCGCGCGCCCTCGACGTGCGGGCGTTGGCGCAGGCGGCGGCGCCCACACTCGCGCACTACACACTCGACCAGCTTTGCGAATGGCTCGGCATCGAGGTCAAGGGTCGCCACAGCGCCATCGGCGATGCGGAACTCACCGCCCGCGTGTTCGCCGCCCTGGTGCCGCTGCTGCGCGAGCAGAACGTCCGCACGCTGGCCGAGGCCGAGGCCGCGTGCCGCCGGCTGGCCGAGGCCGAGGCGCGTGCAGCAGGCGGCTTTGCGGCGGCCGGCGCGAGCGTCGAAGAGACCATTGCTCCGGCCAGGGTCGAGAGTTTCGCCTACCGGCATCGCGTCGGCGACGTGATGAGCGCTCCGGCGATGTTCGCGCCGGCCGAGGCCACGGTGCGGGAGCTGCTGGCGCTGCTGCTCGAGAAAAAGGTGAGCAGCGTCTTCGTCAGCGCCGGCGGCGAGACCGGCATCGTCACGGAGCGGGACGCGCTGCGCGAGATCGCCGCCCAGGGTGAGAGGGGGCTCGATACGCGGCTTCACGCCATCATGCGCAAACCGCTGCAGACGGTGCTCGAAAGCGCCTTCGTGTATCGCGCCATCGCCCGCATGCAGCGCCTCGGCATACGCCACTTGGGCGTGCGCAATCTGCGCGGGGAGATCGTCGGCGCGGTGACCCCGCGCAACCTGCTGCAGAGCCGCGCGATGAGCGCGCTCGTCCTCGGCGACGAGGTGGACGAGGCAGAGGACAGCACGGTGCTGGGGCGGGCTTGGGCGCGATTGCCGGCGGTGGCGCGAAGCCTGATGGCGGAAGACGTCGATGCACGCTCGATCACCGCAATCATAAGCTCGGAGATCCGAATCCTGACCCGCCGCGCCGCTCAGCTCGCCGAGCGGCGCTTGGAGGCGGAAGGGCGGGGGCGGCCGCCCGTGCCGTATGCGGTGCTGGTGCTCGGCTCGGCCGGGCGGGGGGAAAGCCTGCTCGCGGCCGATCAGGACAACGCCATCGTCTACGAGCGGGGTGCCGAGGGCGGCCCGGAGGACCGCTATTACGAGGCGCTCGGCACGCACATGTGCGCCATCCTCGATGAGGTCGGCGTGCCCTTCTGCAAAGGAGGGGTGATGGCCAAGAACCGGGCGTGGCGCATGAGCCGGGAGGACTGGCGCGCCACCATCGACGGCTGGGTGCGCCGGCAGCGGCCACAGGATTTGCTCAACGTCGACATCTTCTACGACGGTGTCCCGGTTCACGGCGAAGGGGCGCTCGGCGAGGAGCTTTGGAATTATGCCTACGAGCGCGGACACGGCGCCCGCGACTTCATGGTTGCCCTCACCGAGGTGGCGCGAGACCGCGGCAGCCCGTTCACGCTGTTCGGCAACTTCCGCCTCGACGAGAGCCGGCGGATAGACCTCAAGAAACTGGGACTGCTGCCGATCTTCGGCGCGGCCCGCGTACTGTCGATCCGCCACGGGGTGCGGGCGCGTTCGACACCGGAGCGGTTGCGTGGCGTGGCCGCCAAGGGCGTGGGTTCGGCAGCCGAGATCGAGGCGGTCGTCGCGGCACACGGCACCATCATCGGCGCCATGCTCGGCCAACAGCTCGCCGATTCGGAGGCGGGCATCCCGCTGTCCTCGCGCGTTGCGGTGGACCGGCTCGACGGACCTCAAAAGAAGGCGTTGCGCGAGGCCTTGCGCCACGTGGACACCGCCATCGATCTGGTCAGCGAGGGGCGGCTGTGAGGAGGCCCTTCGCCACCAGGTGGGCGGCCTCGTCGATGGCGGCGTAGATCAGGTCGAGGTCGCTTGCGGTCACGCAGTAAGGGGGCAGGACGTAGACCGTGTTGCCGAGCGGTCTCAGCAGCAGGCCCCTCGCCAGGAAGAAGGCATAGAGCGCGGGGCCGACCGCGGCGAGGTAGCCGGTCTCGGCCACGCCCACATCGAGCGCGGTGATGGTGCCCTGCTGGCGCAAGTCGGTAAAGCGCGGGTCGTGGCGGAAGGCGGCGAGCCGCTCGCGCTGCCAGGATGCGAGTCTTTGCACGCGCTCGGCAACAGGCTCGCTGTCCCACACCGCAAGATTGGCAAGGGCTGCCGCGCAGGCGATCGGGTTGGCGGTGTAGGAGCTCGAATGGAAGAAGGTGCGCGTGCGGTCGGTCGAGTAGTGCGCGGCGAAGATCTCGGGTCGGCACAGGGTTGCCGCAAGGGGCAGCGAGCCCCCCGTCAAGCCTTTGGCGCAGCAGGCAATATCGGGTGAAACGCCGGCCTGCTCGCAGGCGAACAGCGTGCCCGTGCGGCCCCAGCCGGTCATCACCTCGTCGGCAATGAACAGTGTCTTGTGCGCTTCGCACACGCGCTTCATCTCGGCCAGCACCCTGGCGGGGTAGGTCAGCATGCCGCCGGCGCCGAGGATCAGCGGCTCGACAATGAGGGCGGCGACCGGCGTGGCGCGGCAGGCTGCCTCCAGCGCGTCGATGGTGTCCTGCTCGCGGCCGGCGTGCGGGAAGGGGAGGCGACCGACCTCGAACAGCAGCGGCTCGTAGGGCGCATTGAACACACCGCGGGCCCCCGCCGACATGGCGCCGACAGTGTCGCCGTGATAGCCGTGCTCGAGCGCCAGGATGCGCGTGCGCGGCTCGCCGCTGTGGCGCCAGTAGCCGAGCGCCATCTTCAGCGCCACCTCCACCGCCGTCGAGCCGCTGTCGGAGAAGAAAACGTAATCGAGTCCGGCGGGGGTGAGCTCGACGAGCCGGGCCGCCAGCCGCTCGGCGGGCTCATGGGTGAAGCCGGCGAAGATAACCTGGTCGAGGCGGTCAGCCTGCTCCTTGATGGCCGACACGATGCGCGGATGGCAGTGGCCGTGGGTCACCACCCACCAGGAGGAGATGGCATCGAGGATGCGCCGGCCGTCGGCGGTCTCCAGCCAGGCGCCCTCGCCGCGTGCGATCAGGGGCACCTCCTCCAGCAGCGCGTGTTGCGTGAACGGATGCCAGACGGGGGATGGGGAAGCAGAGTCCATGCCGAGGGGCGCTCAAACGATCATCTTGCGCGTCGTCCCGGCCAGGGGCGCGCGCCTGCCGATACCATGGTTGGAGACGACCCTATCGAGGCGGCCGTCGCCATCGAGCGCTGCGGCGACGAGGTCGCCAGCCGCTTCTGGCGAGCGAGCCCGCCCAGCGGTGCTGCGGTCGCTCGGGCGAGCTTTCCGTCGATATTGGCCCAGCCGTCGGCGGCCAATCGCTCGCAGACCGCGTTGCCGATGCCGCGGCCGGCGCCGGTGACGATCACCACCTTCTTCACCTGCTCGCTCATGTCGCCTCGCCGACAAAGTCAACGGTCCGGAAGTGCGCGGCGAATGCCGCGGCGAGCCTCGCGGGGTCGAGCGGCGCAAGGAGCGGCAGACGTCCGAGCCGGCGTACCCCGCCGATCGCCGCTATCGTTTCCTCCGGGCCGGTTTCCTCATCGCCGATGAAGGCGATGCCGTGGAGCGGGATGCCGCGCCGGCGGAGGGCCTCGATGGACAGCAGGCTGTGGTTGATGGTGCCGAGCCTGGTTCGCGCGCACAAAATGACCGGAACGCGCCAGCGGGCGAACAGATCGATCATCAGCATTTTGCGGGTGAGCGGCACCATGAGCCCGCCGGCCCCTTCAACGATCAGCGGCCGGCCGGTTTGCGGCAGGGAGAGCCGGTCAGGGTCGATGGCGATACCTTCGTGCTCGGCAGCGAGATGGGGCGAGGCCGGCAAGCTCAGCCGGTAGGCTTCTCCCAGCACGCGGTCGGCCGGCAATCCCGACAAGCGCCGCACGGCAGCAGAGTCGGTTTCCGGCTCGAGCCCGCACTGTACCGGCTTCCAGTAGCAACCGTCGAGGGCGCCGGCGAGGGCGGCCGCAAACACGGTCTTGCCGACGTCGGTGTCGGTGCCGGTAATCACGAAACAGCGGCTCATGTCTGGAAATTCCGCAGCTGGCGGGCGAGCACGCCAAGCATGTCGCTCACCACCTGCTCGCTCACGTTGAGGGTCAACGCAAGGCGCAACCGCGAAGTGCCCTCCGGCACGGTCGGCGGCCGGATGGCGCGGATGTCGTAGCCCTCGGCCTGCATGGCAGCCGCGACAGCGAGCGCACGCGCATCCGAGCCCACCACCACCGGCTGAATCTGGGACCCGCTCGGCTCGATGCCGCAGGTGCGGGGAAGCTCGGCACCAGCGTGCGCCACGAGCCGCGCAAGGCGCTGGCGCCGCGCGGGCTCGTCGCGGCACAGTTTCAGGGCGGCGCGGACAAGGGCCGCGACGAGCGGCGAGGGCGCGGTGGCGTAGATGAAGGGACGACAGCGATTGACCAGGAAATCGCGGAACACCCGCGGGCCGCACACGAGCCCTCCCATGACGCCGAGCCCCTTGCCGCAGGTGTGGAGCGAAACCACGTTCGGGCGGCCTTCCAGGCCGGCGCCGAGACCGCGGCCGTCGGGCCCGAACACGCCGGTGGCGTGGGCTTCGTCGATAACCAGGATGCCGTCGTGGCGGTCGGCGATGCGGGCGAGGTCAGCGAGCGGGGCGCGGTCGCCGTCCATGCTGTAGAGACTTTCCACCGCGATCCAGGGACGGCCCGTGCCGCCTCTGGCGCGCCAAGTGCGGATGGCGTCCTCAAAGGCGTTAGCGTCGTTGTGCGCGGCGGCCGTATGATCGGCACGGCCCGAGCGCACGCCCTGGTGCACGCTGGCATGGATCAAGGCATCGTAGACGACGAGGTCGCCGCGCTGGGGCAGCGTGGCGAAGATCGCGTAGTTGGCGGTGAACCCGCCGCCGAAATAAAGCGCGGTCTCGGTAGCGAAGAAGGCTGCGGCGTCGGCCTCGAGCGCTTCGTGTTCGGGGTGGTTGCCACGCAGCAAGCGCGAGCCGCCGGCGCCGATGGGCACACCGCGCGCCAGAGCATCGTGCGCCGCCTGCCGCAGCTCGGCCGACTCGGCGAGCGCCAGATAGTCGTTTGAGGTGAAGTCGATGCCGGCGCGCGGCGCGAGCTCGCGCCGGCGGCCGCGGGCGGCCAGCTCGGCCAGATCGGACTCGTAGCTATAGAGCATTCCCATTGTCGCAGGCATCGGGCGGCAGAGCCTCGATGCCGAGCCGAGCCAGCAAGGCGGTGTCGTCGTCCTCGCCAGGATTGGCGGCGGTCAGCAACGTTTCGCCGACGAAGATGGAATTGGCACCGGCGAAGAAACACAGCGCCTGCATCTCGTCGCTCATCGCCGTGCGGCCGGCGGAGAGACGGACCACGGAGTTCGGCATCATGATGCGGGCGAGCGCGATGGTGCGCACGAATTCGACGGGGTGCAGAGGCTCGGCGGCGGCGAGCGGGGTGCCGGGAATCGGGATCAACATGTTGATCGGAACGCTTTCAGGGTGCTCGGGCAGGTTGGCGAGCGTAACCAGCATGTCGAGGCGATCCTCGGCCGTCTCGCCCATGCCGACAATGCCGCCGCAGCACACCTTGATACCCGCCTTGCGCACGCGCTCGAGCGTCCTAAGCCGATCGGAGAAGGCGCGCGTGGTGATGATCTCGGAGTAATAGCGCTGCGAGGTGTCGATGTTGTGGTTGTAGTAGTCGAGGCCAGCGGCCTTAAGCCGGGCGACGTCATCGTCGGTCAGCATGCCGAGGGTCATGCAGGTCTCGAGGCCCAGCGCCTTGACGCCCTCGACCATGGCGCAGAGCGTATCCATGTCGCGCGCTTTGGGGCTGCGCCAGGCCGCGCCCATGCAGTAGCGGGTGGCGCCGCAGGCCTTGGCTTTGCGCGCCTCGGCCATGACCTCATCCACCTCCATCAGCCGCGTCGCCTTGAGCCCGGTGGCGTGGTGCGCCGACTGGCTGCAGTAAGCGCAGTCCTCGGGGCAGCCGCCGGTCTTGATGCTGAGCAGGCGGCTTTTCTGCACCTTGTTGGGGTCGAAGTGGCGGCGGTGGACGGAGTGGGCGAGGAATAGCAGGTCGTTGAAGGGCGCGCGATAGAGCTTAAGTGCCTCCTCAAGCGTCCAGTCGTGGCGGACGCCGGAGGCGGCGGCGCTACGGTCGGCGGCTCGCGCAAACATCGAGATCGTGCCCATGGCCATGAATCAGGTGGGCCATGTTTGCACCGCCGGGCCGGGGATTAGCAAGGCATCAATGGGCGCGGGCCGGCATGAGCGTTCCCGCAGAGCCGGATAGGCGGAAGGGGCGGTCGCTCGGCCGCCCCTGGAGCCCTCGAGGCCCGGCCCGTGACGGCAGCCTAGACCGCGATCTTGCCGCCGCCGCGCCGGGTGATGGCTACAACGGAGGGCCGAGGCGGCATGTCAGCCTTGAAGTCCGGCCAGCGGGTCGCCGGCTTCTCGAAGGTGGAAGGGTTCTTGTCGTCGTCGCTTTCGCCCGGATGCTGGACGGCCACGAACAGGGTCGTAAGGTCGGGCGTGAACTCCGGCCCGCACAGCTCGGCGCCGTTGGGCACGCGGAAGAACAGCTTCGAGGTGCCGCGGGCCGGTCCCTCGGTCTCCATGGCCCAAACTCCATCGGCCCGGCCCGTCAACACGGCGTTGTTGCCGTCGGTGGCAACCCACAGCCGGCCCATGGCGTCCACAACGCAGTTGTCGGGCATGCCGAACCAGCCGTCCTTGGTGGTAGCCGGATTGAAGGTGGCGCCGACCGAGGCCACCGACGGATCCCCGCACCTCACCAGGATCTCCCAGCGGAAGGTGGTGCTGGCATGGTCCCCGCCGTCCGGCGTCATCTCGATGATGTGGCCGAACAGGTTCTTGGCGCGCGGGTTGGCTGCGTCGACCTGCTCGGCACTGCGGCGACTGTTGTTGGTCAGCATGACATAAACCTTGTTGGTGCGTGGATTGACGTCCACGTCCTCGGGACGGTCCATCCTGGTGGCGCCGAGGATGTCGGCAGCCAGGCGAGCGTGGATCAGCACCTCGCCCTGGTCGCGGAAGCCGCTCTCGGCCGTGAGCCGGCCCTGGCCGTGTACAAGCGGGAGCCACTCACCGGTGCCGTCGGCATTGTACCTGGCGACATAGAGCGTGCCGCGATCGAGCAGGTCGCGGTTGTTGGCACGATTGGCGGTGTCGACCTTACCCTCGGTAACGAACTTGTAGACGTACTCGAAACGCTCATCATCGCCAGAGTAGACAATGAAGCGGCCGTCGCGGTTGACGACGTTGCCCGCGCCCTCGTGCTTGAAGCGGCCGAGAGCGGTGCGCTTTACCGGCACGGAATCCGGGTTCATGGGGTCGATCTCGACCACCCAGCCGAAGCGATTGACCTCGTTGGGCTCCTTGTCGAGGTCGAACCGATCGTAGTAGGCGCCCCAATTGTACCAGTTGCCAGGGGCGCCGTAGCGCCTCAGCGCGACCTCGTTCGGCTTGTCCTTGGATTGGCCCCAGAAGTAGCCGTTGAAGTTCTCCTCGCAGGTGAGCCAGGTGCCCCACGGCGTGCACGCGCCGGCACAGTTGTTGAGCATGCCCCGCACGCGGGTGCCAGTCGGGTCGGCGTTGGTCTTCATCAGCGGGTGGCCTGCCGCCGGACCCGAGATCGAGATCTCGGTTTCGGCCGTGATGCGGCGCGTATACTTCGAATCTCGCACGATGGCCCATTTGCCATTGGTTTTCCGGATCTCCAGCACGCTGCCGCCGTGCGCCATCATCTCGACGTCGGCCAGCTCCTTGGTCATGTTGGCGAACTTGGCCGCGCCGTCCTGCGGGCCGACGCCAGGGAACATCAACTCCTCGTTGGTGTACTCATGGTTGACGACAAGCAAGCCGTGCTCGCTCGAGCCGTTGAGGGGGATGTAGCCGAGAAAGTCGTTGTTGTAGCCGAACTGTCTGGCCTGGGCGGCGGCCGACTGTTTCATCGGATCAAACTCGGGTGCGTCCTTGAACATCCTGTCGCCCCAGCGAATGAGGATGTCGGCATCGTAGCCTTCGGCGACGTAGATCCTCTCGTCGGAGCCGGCCGCGACCTCCTTGAAGTTGAAGCTCGGGGTGGTGTTGGCGCTCTCGGCCCGGGCCTCGCCGGCCGCCAACAACGCAGAGGGCGACACGGCGGCCGAGACGACCGTGGCCGCAAGCACGCCCTTCATCAGGTCGCGCCGCGACAGGCGCTCGGCAATGATGTCGCCTATGGTCGGATTGGCGCTGCGATTGGAGCCGACGTTCTCGGACTCTTCGAACGCCACAGAGCGAGACAGGTATGAACGTCGAAGCATGAGTTGAGGCCTCCCAGTGCGGATAAAGCGATCACCCGATCGCGAATGGCCCAGCTCGTCTAATGCGCGCTCATGAACCCGCTGTGACAGGGTTTGCCGCGGTGCAGCATAGGGTGCAACCGCGGCCCTCAAGTTGTGCGCAACATGCACATCCACCTTGCGTCGGCAAGGTCTGTCCGTCTTGCCACTTGCCCGCTGCGGTCACTAGGATTATTGGGCAACCGAAAGGGGCGCCGGTTGTCCTAACGGAGCGCTCGGAGAAATCGAGGCGAGGATGGACGCTCGTGCCGCGCCGGAACGAAGTCGGGGCCAGGGAATGGCCCCCACCGACATCCTAAATCCCGAATACTTCCATAAGGTCGTCGACTGCCAGTGGGCCTGTCCGACCCATACCCCGGTCCCCGAATACATCCGGCTGATCGCGCAAGGCCAATACGCCGCCGCCTATATGCTGAACTGGGAATCGAACGTGTTTCCCGGCATCTTGGGCCGTGTCTGCGACCGGCCGTGCGAGCCGGCCTGCCGCAGGGGCCGCGTGCAGGTGGGCGAGGAAGCCAACGCCAAGGACCCCTCGCGCAAGAACTCGGAGCCCGTCGCCATCTGCCGGCTCAAACGCGTCGCCGCCGACTATAAGGGTGACATCGAGCGGTTCATGCCGCACATGCCGGCCGACAAGAACGGCAAGCGCATCGCCCTCATCGGTGCCGGTCCGGCTTCGCTCACCGTGGCGCGCGATCTGTTGCCGCTCGGCTATCACTGCGTCCTCTACGAGAAGGATCCCAAGGGCGGCGGGCTGATGCGCACCAACATCCCGTCGTTCAGGCTGCCCGTCGGAGTGCTCGAGGAGGAGGTCGACCGCATCATCGATTTCGGGGTCGAGGTGCATTACGGGCACGAGATCAAGAGCCTCAAGGCAGTTCTCGATGGCGGCTTCGATGCGGTGTTCGTCGGCACCGGCGCGCCACGCGGCAAAGACCTGGATCTGCCGGGGCGGAAGGAAGGGGCCGCCAATATTCACATCGGCATCGACTGGCTCACCTCGGTGGCGTTCGGCCATGTCGAAAGGATCGGCCGGCGTGTGGTGGTTATCGGGGGTGGCAACACGGCGATGGACTGTTGCCGCACCGCGGTTCGACTCGGCGCGGAAGCGGTGACCGTCACGGTGCGCAGCCCGCGCAAGGTGATGAAGGCTTCCGACTGGGAGATCGCGGACGCTCTAAAGGAGGGCATCCCGATCCTCGACAACCACAATCCCAAGGCGTTCCTCATCGAGGGCGGCCGGCTTGCCGGCGTCGAGTTCGAAAAAATGCGGGAGGTCGGCATCGACAAGTCGGGCCGGCCGAAGCTCGAGCCGACCGGGGAAACGGTGGTCATCGCATGCGACGACGTGCTGATGGCGATCGGCCAGGAGAACGCTTTTCCCTGGATCGAGCGCGACATCGGCATCGAATTCAACCAGTGGCAGATGCCAAAGGTCGACCGGACTACCTTCATGTCGACGCGGCCGGGCGTGTTCTTCGGCGGCGATGCAGCCTGGGGCCCGGAGAACATCATCTGGGCGGTGGCGCACGGCCACGGCGCGGCGATCTCGATCGACCGCTTCTGCCGCGGCGAGGACATCAGAGTGCGGCCCCGGCCCGGAACCACGCTCATCAGCCAGAAGATGGGCATTCACGAGTGGTCCTATTCGAACAGCTACGACCCGGCACACCGCGTGCAGGTGCCGCATGCCGATCGCGCCACGGCGCTCAAAAACCTGAAAATGGAGGTGGAGCTCGGCTTCGACGACAAGCTGGCGGCAAGGGAAGTCGAGCGCTGCCTCAATTGCGACGTGCAGACCGTGTTCACGACCTCGCTCTGCATCGAGTGCGATGCCTGCATGGACATCTGCCCGGTCGACTGCATCAACTTCCTGCCCAACGCCGAGGAGAATGAGTTGCGACAACGGCTCAGGGTGCCGGCGGCCAACACGAGCCAGAGCCTCTATATCTCGGATGCGCTCAAGACCGGGCGAATCATGGCCAAGGACGAGGATGTGTGCCTGCACTGCGGGCTGTGCGCGGAGCGCTGCCCGACGGGGGCGTGGGACATGAAGAAGTTCTTCTACGTTGCGCCGCAGGCCGCCAAGGCGTGTCTCGTTCACCACAATGCCTACATAAGGGAGAAACCACAGCCCGTCCGCGAGGCGGCAGGCGCCGCAAAGCTGTGATAGGCGAGAGCAGGCGCTCAACGCGAAAGGAAGCATTGGCAGTTCAATGAGCGGGATCAACGATTTCGTCGTCAAATTCGCCACCGTCAACGGGTCGGGCTCGGCAAGCGCCAATACCATCTTCGCCAAGACGCTGTTCCGGATGGGCATTCCGGTCAGTGCCAAGAACATCTTCCCCTCCAACATCCAGGGCCTGCCAACCTGGTACGAGGTGCGCGTCTCAGGCGCCGGCCACTTGGCCCGGCGCGAGGGCGTCGACCTGATGGTGGCCATGAATCCGCAGACCTACCGGGAAGATCTCGCCGAGGTGCTGCCCGGAGGATGGCTCTTCTACGATTCTTCCTTCGTGCGGCCGTGGAACCGGGACGACGTCAAAGTATTGGGCATGCCGATCGCCGCGATGTGCGCCGAAGTGTGGTTGGACGCCCGCCAGCAGCAGCTGTTCAAGAACATGGCCTATGTCGGAGCGCTCACGGCGCTGCTCGACATGGACGTCGACGTGCTGAGGGGCGTCGTTGCCGACCAGCTCAGGGGCAAGGAGAAGCTGCTCGACGCCAACATGAAGGCGGTGGGCCTCGGGCGCGACTACGCGCTGGAGCATTTCACCTGCCCGCTCCCCATTCGGGCCCGAGCCTCGGAGGCGGCCAAGGGCAAGATCATGGTGAGCGGCAACGATGCGGCCGGGCTCGGCGCCATCTACGCCGGCGCCACGGTCTGCGCCTGGTACCCGATCACGCCCTCGACGTCGCTCGCCGAGGCGTTCGAGCGGCATGCAAAGCGGCTGCGCACGAGCAAGGACGGTAAGCGGCTCTACGCCATCGTGCAGGCCGAGGACGAGCTGGCTGCCATCGGTGTTGCGGTCGGCGCCGGCTGGAACGGGGCGCGGGCGTTCACCGCCACCTCGGGACCGGGCCTGTCCCTGATGAATGAGTTCCTTGGACTTGCCTATTTCGCCGAGATCCCGGTCGTTCTGTTCGACATTCAGCGCGGCGGCCCCTCGACCGGCATGCCGACGAGGACGCAGCAATCCGACGTGCTTGCGGCAGCCTACGCATCGCATGGCGACACCAAGCAGGTGCTGCTGTTCCCTGCCGACCCTAACGAGTGCTTCTCGCTCACGGCAGATGCTTTCGATCTCGCCGAGCGGCTGCAGACGCCGGTGATCGTGATGAGCGATCTCGACATCGGGATGAACGACTGGGTCACCGACCCGCTGGCGTGGGACGATGCAAGAGTGCACGACCGCGGCAAGGTGCTCGATGCGGCGGCGCTCGAGTCGTTCAAGGAGATGAAGGGTTCCGAGTGGGGCCGCTACCTCGATGTCGACGGCGACGCCATTCCCTACCGCACATTGCCCGGCACCCACCCGACGAGGGGCGCGTACTTCTCGCGCGGGTCCTCGCACGACGAGTTCGCACGCTATACCGAGGACGGACGCATTCATGCGCGCGTTCTCGATCGGCTGCGACGCAAATTCGACACGGCCGCAAAGGTGGTGCCGAAGCCCGAGATCGAGATCTTCGACGACAAGTCGAAGGCCGCCGTCATCTACTACGGCTCTTCGCGTCCTGCCGTCCGCGAGGCCCTCGAGGGGCTGAGGCGCGAGGGGCACCGCATCAATGCCCTGCGGATCAGGGCCTTCCCATTCGCGGACGAGGTCAAGTCGTTCTGCGAAGCGCACGAGAGGATCATCGTCGTGGAGCAGAACCGCGACGCGCAGATGCGTTCGTTGCTGATGGTGGACGGCGAGGTGGCGGGAGAGAAGCTGGTGCCGGCGCTGAGCTACGACGGCCGGCCGCTCACTGCCGCCTTCGTCCGCCGCGCGGTTCTCGATGCCATCGCGCCGGCAAAGGCCGACGCCGCCGAATAGGAAGCAGCACGCCATGAGCTATATCGCCAAGCCTTCGGCCTATCATCCCGCGCTCAAGAAGAACGCGCTCGGGCTCACGCGCCGCGACTACGAAGGGGCGATGTCGACGCTGTGCGCGGGATGCGGCCACGATTCGATCACAGCCGCCATCATCGAGGCCTGTTTCGAGCTCGATCTGCCGGCGCACCGGGTGGCCAAGGTATCTGGCATCGGCTGCTCGTCGAAGGCGCCGACCTACTTCCTCGGCAGGAGCCACGGCTTCAACGGCGTACACGGGCGCATGCCGGCGATCGCCACCGGCGCCAACCTCGCCAATCGCGAGCTCGTCTACATCGGTGTCTCCGGCGACGGGGATACGGCCGCGATCGGGCTCGGCCAGTTCTGTCACGCGGTGCGGCGGCGGCTGAACATGGTCTACATCGTGATGAATAACGGTTGCTACGGGCTCACCAAGGGCCAGTTCTCGGCCACCAACGACAAGAACTCGCCCTCCAAGAAGGGCGAGCCAAATCCGTTCGAGTCGATCGACCTGTGCCAGTTCGCCATTCAGCTCGGGGCCGGCTTCGTGGCGCGCTCGTTCTCGGGCGACAAGGCCCAGCTGGTGCCGCTCATCAAGGCGGCCATCGCCTACAACGGCTTCGCCTTCCTCGACGTCGTGTCACCTTGCGTGACCTTCAACAACCACCACACTTCGACCAAGAGCTACGAGTACGTGCGCCAGCACAACCTGGTCACGGGAACGCTCGATCTGGTGCCCGAGGAGGAGGAGATCAAGGTCGAATACGCGGAGGGCGACTCGGTGGTGGTGCGCATGCACGGCGGTTCGGCCCTCAAACTGCACAAGCTTGCCGCCGACTACGATCCCCGCGACGCCGACAAGGCGCTGATGACCATCCGCAGGGGCCTGGCCAAGGGCGAGGTGGTGACGGGGCTGCTGTACGTCGAGGAGGGCCAGCAGGACCTGCATGCGATCCTCGAGACGACCGAGCGGCCGCTCAACGCGCTGCCGATGGCGGAGCTGTGCCCGGGCTCGAAGGCGCTCGACGCCATCAACGCGCGCCTGAGGTAGCGCTTCGTCGGCGCACGCTCGCGCCTTTCACCGTCGGCCGTTCAGGCGTCTTCACGCTCAGACTTACGCTGCGCCAGGGAACGCCCCTGCCAGCGGTCGCGGAGGTAGGCACGGCGCGTGGTGTCGTCGGGCGCGAGCGAGGAGAGGATGGTCACTTCAAGCAGCCGAAGCAGCCCGTCCCGTTCGGGCGCCTGCTCCGCGGGGCAATTGGGCCGATAGCGTTTCGACGCCGCGACTCCGGAGCGGTGGAGGCTCATCAAATGTCTCCATCGGTGCATGCGCTGCAGACGGAACGAACGGAGACGCAACCGGGGCAATAGTTCGTCTAAAAAATCGAGTGCAAACCGGATGCCATTTCACGAGCGCCGCATCTCTGCAGAGGAAGCCTTTTTGGAGCACCGCGTTTAAACGATCCGTGAATTCCGATGATGCAACTGCCGCTTGTTTGAGCGCCAAAGGTGGCCCGGCGGGGCAGACGAAATGGCGTCCTTAGAGGGTCCGTCGGGCAGCGTATGCAACATTGGGCGTGACGGCAGGGACCGCCTCACATGGCGGGGCATCCGTCTCTCCGATGCGGACTGCGGGCAACCTGGTTGAGCCCGGACAGCGCGGGTGAGGTGCCAAGCGAGCTGCGGTCGACACAAGTCATTGACTGGCAGTTCGGTTTCGTGCGGCCGATTGGCCGAGCAACCTTGAAGGTGTGGGGCACAGCGCCTGGGCAGCGGCTGACCATCGGCCTGGCGGGGGCGATCGAAAGCCTACCTGACGGGGGCGCGGCGATCTGCTAGGGGGTGGCTCAACGGTCGCCAGAGTGCGGGGCTGGCAGCGCACGAGCGTCTGTCGCGATCATGGCAAGGATCAACTACGAGGCAGAGTACAACAACCGTGCCCGGGTGCCCGAGAGCGTCGACATCAAGCTCAGGTGGAACTCGGCGTCCATGGCTGCCCGTCAGACGCTGCGCTGCGCGCTCGACCAGAGCTATGGCGATGGGCTGCGACAGCGCTTCGATCTCTTCCTGCCGGACGACGGCGATGAGAGCACGCCGCACGTGATCTACATCCACGGCGGCTACTGGCAGCGCGGCGACCGCAAGGACTACAGCTTCATTGCGACCGAGCTTGTGGCACGCGGCATGGCGGTGTCGATCCCCTCCTACACGCTGTGCCCGCAAGCGAGCGTCGTCCAGATCATCGAGGAGCTGCGCGGCTTCGTCCAGCAGGCGTGGCGATGGCTCGGCCGCCGCGCCGTCGTTGTCGGGCATTCGGCCGGCGGCCATCTGGCGGCCGCGCTGTTGGCGACCGACTGGAGCCGCGTGCCCGACGTGCCGGCCGATCTGGTGCCCGTCGCCTATGCGATCAGCGGCATTTACGATCTTGCGCCGCTGATCCATACCAGCAACGACGATGCCCTGCGCCTATCGGAGGATACGGCGCGCGCGGCAAGCCCCCTGTTCTGGAAGCCGCCGCCGCCCGAGCGGGTGTTGGTCGCGGCGGTGGGCGGCGCGGAAAGCCAGGAGTTCCTGCGTCAGAGCCTCGAACTCGTGAGCCGCTGGGCAGAGGCTGGCGTCAAGGCCGAGTGCGTGGTGGTGCCCGGCAAGAATCACTTCACCATCCTCGACGAGCTGGCACGCGGGGAGAGCGCCATGGTGGCGCGAATCGTCGAGCTTGCCCGGCGGGCGGCCGACCTTTGAGGCAAACAGCATGCGGCGGGCCGGTGCCGCATCCCTCCCCTTGATCATCGGCGCACTTGATCCGGCGGCCAAACTGTCCCACAAGCTGCCGTGGCGTTCGCGAGGAACCTGCATGGCAATTCTGGTCGACAAGAACACCCGTGTCATCTGCCAGGGCATCACCGGTGCCCAAGGCACGTTCCACACCGTGCAGGCACTCGAGTACGGCACCAGGATCGTCGGCGGGGTGACGCCCGGCAAAGGCGGCACGAGGCACCCGGAGCCCAAGCTCGCCAGCGTGCCCATCTTCGACACGGTGCTCGAGGCCAAGCAGAAGACTGGGGCAACGGCTAGCTCGATCTACGTGCCGCCGGCCTACGCGGCGGATGCCATCCTCGAGGCGATCGATGCGGAGATGCCGCTCATCGTCGCCATCACCGAGGGCATTCCGGTGATGGACATGGTCAGGGTGAAGCGCGCGCTGGCGGGCAGCAAATCGCGACTCATCGGGCCCAACTGCCCAGGCGTGCTGACGCCCGAGGAGTGCAAAATCGGCATCATGCCGGGCAACATCTTCAAGAAGGGCGACGTCGGCATCGTCTCGCGTTCGGGCACGCTCACCTACGAGGCGGTGAAACAGACCACGGACGCGGGTCTCGGCCAGTCGACAGCGGTCGGCATCGGCGGCGATCCGGTCAAAGGGACCGAGTTCATCGACGTGCTCGACATGTTTCTCTCCGATCCTGCCACCCGCTCCATCATCATGATCGGTGAGATCGGCGGCTCGGCCGAGGAGGATGCCGCGGAATTCATCAGCCGCGAGGCCAAGAAGGGCCGCAGCAAGCCGATGGCGGGCTTCATCGCGGGGGTTACTGCGCCGCCCGGACGGCGCATGGGGCATGCGGGGGCCATCATCGCCGGGGGCAAGGGCAAGGCAGAGGACAAACTCGAGGCAATGCGGGCCGCGGGCATCGCCATCGCCGACAGTCCCGCGGCGCTCGGGACCACTCTGCTCAAGGTCTTAAAAGGATAGGCGAACTGTATTAGATCAGAGGGTGTCCGCAGGCAGAGCGCCCCACGGGGCGCTTCGTCGTGTCTTAAGTCTGCATGCGGGGCAGAACACGATCAGCGAGGCCAACCCAACAATGTCCCGACAAGCGCAGAACGAAGCCTTCGCGCGCACATCCTTCCTGCACGGCGTCAATGCGGCCTACATCGAGGAGATGCAGGCGCTCTATAAGCGCAATCCCGGTGCCGTCAGCGACGAGTGGCGGCTGTTCTTCCAGAGCCTCAATGAGGACGAGAGCCAGCAGCGGCCGGAGGGTAACGGTCCGAGCTGGGCGCGTCCGCTGGAGGAGATTGGGCGGGAGGGCAACGCCGAACTGATCGGTGCGCTCACCGGCGACTACGAGCAGATCGGACGCGGGCTCAGCGAAAAGCTGCAGGCCCGGGCCCACACGGCAGGGTTCGACCTGAGCGGCGCGGCTGCGCTCAGGGCCACGCAGGATTCGATCCGCGCGCTGATGCTGATTCGCGCCTACCGGGTGATGGGGCATCTGGCGGCCGATCTCGACCCGCTCGGGTTGACCGAGCGGCGCGTGCACCGTGAGCTCAAGCCCGAGACCTACGGCTTCACGCCGGCCGACCTTGACCGGCCGATCTTCATCGACCGCGTGCTCGGCCTGGAGACCGCCACCATCCGCCAGATCCTCGCCATCCTGCGCCGCACCTACTGCCGCCAGATCGGCGTCGAGTTCATGCACATCACCAGCCCGGCGCAGAAGTCGTGGATCCAGGAGCGCATCGAGGGCGAGGAGAAGGACATCCGCTTCACCGTGGAGGGGCGGCGGGCGATCCTCAACAAGCTGATCGAGGCGGAGCTGTTCGAGAAGTTCGCCGAGGTCAAGTACACCGGCACCAAGAGATTTGGCCTGGAAGGCGGGGAGGCCATGGTGCCCGCGCTCGAGCAGATCATCAAGCGCGGCGGCCAGCTCGGCATCCGCGAGATCGTCATTGGCATGGCCCACCGCGGGCGCTTGAACGTGCTCGCCAACGTGATGGGCAAGCCCTACCGGGCGATCTTCAACGAGTTCAAGGGCGGTTCGTTCAAGCCCGACGAGGTGGAGGGTTCGGGCGACGTCAAGTACCATCTCGGCGCCTCCTCCGACCGTGCTTTCGACGGCAACAACGTCCACCTATCGCTTACCGCCAACCCCTCGCATCTCGAGATCGTCGATCCCGTCGTGCTCGGCAAGGTGCGTGCCAAGCAGGACCAGCACGGCTGCCCGCCGGACGACCGGCGCCCGGTGCTGCCGCTGCTCATCCACGGGGACGCCGCCTTCGCCGGTCAGGGCGTGGTGGCCGAGTGTTTCGGGCTATCCGGTCTCAGAGGCCACCGCACCGGCGGCTCCATCCATTTCATCATCAACAATCAGATCGGCTTCACCACCAATCCGCGCTACTCGCGCTCCTCGCCTTACTGCTCGGACGTGGCCAAGATGGTCGAGGCGCCGATCTTCCACGTCAACGGCGACAACCCGGAAGCGGTGGTGCACGTCGCCAAAATCGCCACCGAGTTCCGCCAGAAGTTCCAGAAGCCGGTGGTGATCGACATGTTCTGCTACCGCCGGCACGGCCACAACGAATCGGACGAGCCGGCGTTCACGCAGCCCCTGATGTACAAGAGGATCCGCGAGCACCCGACCACGCTCGAGATCTACGCCAAGCGGCTGATCGAGGAGAACGTGGTGACCGCGGCCGAGGTGGAGGAGCGCCGCGCCAAGTTTCGCGCCCATCTTGAGGAGGAGTTCAAGGCCTCCGATTCCTACAAGCCGAACCGGGCCGACTGGCTCGACGGGCGCTGGTCGGGCCTCGGATTGGCCGAGGACGACGCACGCCGCGGCAACACCGCGGTCGACGCCGACGTACTGCGCGAGATCGGGCGGCGCATCACCACGCTGCCCAGCGACTTCGCCGCGCACCGCACGGTGCAGCGCCTGCTCGACCGCCGCCGGGAGATGATCGAAACGGGCGCCGGCATCGACTGGGCGATGGCCGAGCACCTGGCCTTCGGCACGCTGCTGCGGGAGGGGTTCCCGGTGCGCCTGTCCGGCCAGGACGTCGAACGCGGTACGTTCTCGCAGCGGCACGCCATCCTGTTCGACCAGGAAACCGAGCGGCGCTACACCCCGCTCAAGTACGTGAGCCCGGATCAGGCACGCTTCGAGGTCATCAACTCGATGCTGTCGGAAGAGGCGGTGCTCGGCTTCGAGTACGGCTACTCGCTGGCCGAGCCGCGGGCGCTGGTGATCTGGGAGGCCCAGTTCGGCGACTTCGCCAACGGCGCGCAGGTGATCATCGATCAGTTCATCTCCTCGGGTGAGCGCAAGTGGCTCAGGATGTCGGGCCTCGTTCTGCTGTTGCCACACGGCTACGAGGGGCAGGGTCCGGAGCATTCCTCGGCGCGGCTCGAGCGCTATCTGCAACTGTCGGCCGAGGACAACTGGCAGGTCGCCAACTGCACCACGCCCGCCAACTACTTCCACATCCTGCGCCGGCAGGTGCACCGCAATTTCCGCAAGCCGCTGGTGCTGATGACGCCCAAGTCGCTGCTCAGGCACAGAAACGTCGTGTCAAGGCTCGACGAGTTCACGGCCGGCACCTCGTTCCATCGCGTGCTGTGGGACGGCGCGGACGCGAGCAGGCAGGCAACCGCGGATGGCGCGTTGCGGCTCAAGCCGGACGCGGACATCCGCCGCGTGGTGCTGTGCTCGGGCAAAGTCTATTACGACCTCTACGAGGCACGGGAGGCGGAGGGCATCACCGACATCTACCTGATGCGCATCGAACAGCTCTATCCCTTCCCGGCGCGGGCGCTCATGGCCGAACTCGGCCGTTTCCCGCAGGCGGAGGTCGTCTGGTGCCAGGAGGAGCCGCGCAACATGGGCGCGTGGACGTTCATCGAGCACAACATCGAATGGGTGCTCGAGCGCATCGGCGCCAAGCGCACGCGGCCGCGCTATGTCGGGCGGGCCGCCGCGGCCTCCACCGCCACGGGCCAGCTATCGCGTCACCTGCAGGAGCAGAAGGCGCTGGTCGCCGAGGCGCTGGCGTCGTGATCGTGGCGGCGCGGCAGGGATCAGGGTGTGAACGGCGCTGGCCAGGCGGCGCGAACAGCTGGGAGCTGCGAGACTGATGAGCGTTGAGATCAAAGTGCCGGCGCTCGGCGAGAGCGTCACGGAGGCGACCGTCGCCCAGTGGCTGAAGAAGCCCGGTGAGGCGGTCGTTGCCGACGAGCCGCTGGTCGAGCTCGAGACCGACAAGGTCAACGTCGACGTGCCGGCGCCGGTGGCGGGGACGCTCGCCGAGATCCGCGTGGAGAAAGGCGCTACCGTGGCGGTGGGGGCCGTGCTCGGCAGCATCAAAGAGGGCGCCGGCGCCAAGGCGGGCCAAGGGGCGAAGGCAGGCGCAACACCTCTACCCGCCGCGGCACCGGAGGCGCCGGCGCGAACGCCAGCGCGGCAGCCGGAGCAGGTTGCCGCCAAGGAGAAGGGCGCGGCCATGCCGCCCTCGCCGGCGGCGCGTAAGCTGCTCGAGGAGACCGGCATTGCGGCCGTCGAGGTGCAAGGCTCCGGCCGGCGCGGACAGGTGCTCAAGGGCGACGTCATGGCCGCTGCAGCGGGCGCGCCGGCAAGGCCCGCGCCTGCGCACGGCGGGCCGCGCGCGGCGCCGGTGCCGGTGCGGGCAGAGCAGATGCGCGCGCCCAGCGTGGCCAACGATGTGGCGCGCGAGGAACGCGTGCCGATGACGCGGCTCAGGCAGACCATTGCCCGCCGGCTCAAGGATGCGCAGAACGCGGCCGCCATGCTGACGACGTTCAACGACGTCGACATGAGCGCGGTCATGCAGATGCGGGCCAGCTACAAGGACCTGTTCGAGAAGCGCCACGGCGTAAAGCTCGGCTTCATGGGCTTCTTCGTAAAGGCCTGCATCCAGGCACTCAAGGAAGTGCCGGCCGTCAACGCCGAGATCGACGGCAACGACATCATCTACAAGAACTACTATCACATCGGCGTCGCGGTCAGCACCGAACGCGGCCTGGTGGTGCCGGTGGTGCGGGAAGCCGATCGCATGAGTCTCGCGGAGGTCGAGGCGGCGGTGGCCGACTTCGCCAAGCGGGCGCGCGAGGGAAAGCTTTCCATCGAGGAGCTGCAGGGCGGCACCTTCTCCATCACCAACGGCGGCGTGTTCGGATCGCTGATGTCGACGCCGATCCTCAATGCGCCGCAGTCGGGCATCCTCGGCATGCACCGCATCGAGGAGCGCCCGGTGGTCAAGAACGGGCAGGTGGTGGTGCGGCCGATGATGTATCTGGCGCTGACCTACGACCACCGTATCGTGGACGGACGCGAGGCGGTGACCTTCCTGGTGCGGGTCAAGGAGTGCCTGGAAGACCCGCAGCGGTTCTTGTTGGAGGTGTGATGCCGACGCCGCACCACGAAGTTAGAAGCGTCATCCCGGCGGAGGCCGGGACCCACGACACCTCTCAGCCAGGGTGCAGAATTCAAGAATGGGGAGCGCCTCCACCCACGCAACTTTCTCACCAAGCGAGCTTGTTGCGGCTTGCGTGGATCCCGACCACCGCCCTTCGCCGGTGCAGGCTTCGTCGGGATGACGGGGGTGGGTATTGATTCGAGATTAAGGCACTGATCATGGCTGGATCTTACGATGTCGTCGTCATCGGCACCGGGCCCGGCGGCTACGTGTGCGCGATCCGTGCCGCGCAACTGGGCATGAAGGTTGCCGTGGTCGAGAAGCGCGCCACCCATGGCGGTACCTGCCTCAATGTCGGCTGCATCCCATCGAAGGCGCTGCTGCACGCCTCCGAGCTCTACGAGCAGGCGGTGCACGGGTTTGCCGCCAAGGGCATCAAGGTCAAGCCGGAGCTCGACCTTGCCCGCATGCTCGCCTTCAAGGACGAGGGCGTGAAAGGCAACGTCGAGGGCGTCGCGTTCCTGCTCAAGAAGAACAAGGTCGACACCTTTCACGGCAGGGGCAGGGTGCTCGGGCCCGGCAAGGTCGAGGTCACCTTCATCAACGGCGAGCGCACGGCGCTCCAGACCAAGGCGATCGTCATCGCCACCGGATCGGAGGTCGCCCGCCTGCCCGGCATCGACATCGACGAGAAAACCATCGTGTCCTCGGACGGAGCCATCGCGCTGCCAAGGGTGCCGAGCAAGCTGCTGGTGATCGGCGCCGGGGTCATCGGCCTCGAGCTCGGCTCGGTGTGGCGGCGGCTCGGTGCGGAGGTGCTGGTCGTCGAATTCCTCGATCGCATCCTGCCCGGCATGGACGGCGAGGTGGCGCGCCAGTTCCAGCGCATCATGCAGAAGCAGGGCATGAGCTTCCGGCTCTCCAGCAAGGTCACGAAGGTGGACGGCGGTGCCTCGGGCCACACGGTGACGGTCGAGCCCGCGGCCGGCGGCAAGCCCGAGACAGTCGAGGCTGACGTGGTGCTGGTGGCCATCGGCCGCGTACCGTATACGGAGGGACTGGGGCTCGCCGAAGCCGGCGTTGCGCTCGACAACAAGAAGCGGGTGATCGTCGACAAGCACTTTGAGACCAACGTGCCGGGCATCTATGCCATCGGCGACGTAATCGCCGGCCCCATGCTCGCGCACAAAGCGGAAGATGAAGGAATCGCGGTCGCCGAGATCATCGCCGGCCAGGCCGGCCACGTGAACTACGAGGCGATCCCGAACGTCGTCTACACCTATCCCGAGGTGGCCGCGGTCGGCGCTACCGAGGAGGAATTGAAAGCCGCTGGCAAAGCCTACAGCGTCGGCAAGTTCCCGTTCACGGCCAATGGCCGCGCCAAGGTCAACCGCACCACCGAGGGATTCGTGAAGATCCTCGCCGATGCCCAAAGCGACCGCGTGCTCGGAGTTCACATCGTCGGCGCCAATGCCGGCGAGATGATCGCGGAGGCGGCGGTGCTCATCGAGTTCGGCGGCTCGGCGGAGGACCTGGCGCGCACCAGCCACGCGCACCCGACGCTCAACGAGGCGGTGAAGGAGGCGGCGCTCGCCGTCGGCAAGCGGGCCATTCATATGTGACTGATAGGTAAAGACGGGTAGGGTCTGCGCCTCCGGCGCCGGGGAAACAGCGGGAGGCGATCTCGGGGAACTGCTGGACGAGATCGGCGAGAGTGGAATACCCCGGCCCGCCGGGGAAACAGCGGGAGGTGAGATCCAGCGCCAGATGGCAAGCCCGGGATGAAGTGGAATACCCCGGCCCGCCGGGGAAACAGCGGGAGCTGCTACTGGCGGAGGTTTCGCGCCAAGTTGGCGTGGGTGGCACACCCCGGCTGCCACATCGGCGACAACCATGCCGAGCGCCAGATCATCGAGCGCGGGCTCTCACTGATCAGCCTGACGAGCTTGTCGAAACGAATGTCTCCGCTGTCGTCCTCTTCGAGCGCGCAGCGGGCTGTCAGTGCTTGGCGGGCGAACGGTCAGTGTGGCGCTTCGATGTCGCACTCCTCACTGCCGTGCGTATGTTCTGGACCGTTACCGTTTTCGGCCTCACCGCCGGATCGGCGATCTCGACGTCGATAAGTCGTCCTGAGCGCGAGTCGCGGGACACAAACAGCCGTTCAGAGGAGCGCTTCTTCTTGGTCATGAGGTGAACATAGCGTTGGTGACGCGACCTATCAAAGTGTGAGGCATTGGCCGGCCTGGCCGCCTAGAACCGCTCCACCCAGGGCCTCAGCTCCACCTCCCAGGTCCAGGCGCTTCTCGGCTGGCGTACGATCTGCAGGTAGGTCTCGGCGATGGCGTCGGGATCGAGCATGCTGTCGGGCGGATCGTCCCTGCCCTCGACGCGGCCGCTCTCCTCGCTGCGGACTTGGCCGTCGATGACGAAGTGGGCGACGTGGATGCCCTTGGGCGCCAGCTCCCGCGCCATCGACTGGGCAAGGCCGCGCAAAGCGAACTTGCCCATGGCGAAGGCGGCCGACTGGGGATAGCCTTTCACGCTGGCCGAGGCGCCGGTGAACAGGATGGCGCCGGAGCCCTGCTTCAGCATCCGGCGCGCTGCCTCCTGGCCGACCAGAAAGCCGCCGAAGGCCGTAACATTGAGTGCGTGCGCGACCTTGGAGGGTGCCAGCTCGGCGATGGCCCCTCGCATGCGCTGGCCGGCGTTGTAGAGCACTACGTCGAGGCGGTCGAACTCGCGGTCGAGCGCGCCGAACACGGATGCGACGTGGTCGATCCTCGACACGTCGGCCGAGAACGCGAGCGCGCCGGTCTCGGCCGCGAGCGCATCGAGCTTCTCCTTGTGGCGCGAGGCGACGGCAAGCTTATAGCCCTCGCGCGCCAGCACGCGGGCGAACGAGGCGCTGATGCCGGAGCCGACGCCGAAGATGAGCGCGTTGCGGGACATGGGCTTAGTCCTCCTGTGCCTCCGCTCAGCATAATGGCGGCGGCGCGCGCCGGCAAAACGAGCCGCGAATGATCGGCGGGAGGCCGTTGACGAGACTTATCCACCCGTGCCCCGGCTTGCTGTCATGCACACCGGAGCTGGCGTGGATCCCATGTGCCGGTGTCTCAGGAGATGCGGCGGACCTTGCTGTCATGCACACCGGAGCTGGCGTGGATCCCGACCTGCGTCGGGATGACGTGGAAGGAGCACGGGCTGCGTCGCCTCTTCCTTTCCGCCCGATCGCAGCGCCTTCCCCCTTCCGTCCTACCGGCTTCGGATCGTGGTCCGGGTAAACTGCGGCCCCCCAACTCCCTACTCCCCAATCCCGTCATGCCGGCCCCGGCCGCCCTTCCCCTTGTGTCATGCCGGCGTAGGCCTGTACCCACGCCCCTCTCCCGTCATGCCGGCGTAGGCCGGCATCCACGCCAGGGGCCGCTTGCTCGCCGGTCAAGATTGCCCGCAGCCGGCTTTCGCCGCGTGCCGCCATCGAACGCGTGCGCGCCGAAGCTGGCGTGGGTCCCCTGAGTTCACAAACGAAGTGCAACACCTTCTCGGGGAGGTGTTGCCATGGGGAAAAGGTACGCCCAGCTCTCACTTGCGGACCGGTGCCAGATTGCCCGCAGCCGGCTTTGGCCGCGTGCCGCCATCGAGCGCGTGCATGCCGAAGCTGGCGTGGGTCCCGACCTGCCGGCCACCTGCCTTGGCCGGTGCAGGGATCGTCGGGACGGCAAGGGGGCGTGCGCGCCGCTAGGCGCGGGGGTGCGCGGCGTCGTAGACCTCGAGCAGGCGGGCGCGGTCGACCTCGGTATAGACCTGCGTGGTCGACAAGGAGGCGTGGCCAAGAAGCTCCTGGATCTGCCTCAGGTCCGCGCCGGCCGACAGCAGGTGCGTAGCGAAGGAGTGCCGCAGCGCATGCGGTGTCGCGGTGATGGGCAGGCCCAGAGCATCGCGCATGCGGGCCATGGCGAGCTGGATGATGCGCGGGCTGAGCGGTCCGCCCTTGGCGCCGAGGAACAGCGGGCCGTCGGGCCGCAGCGGATAGGGCAAGAGAGCCCGGTAGCGGGCAATCGCCTCGATGATGACCGGCAGCACGGGCACGAGGCGCTCCTTGCCGCCCTTGCCGAGGATGCGCAGCACGTCACGGTCGGGGGTCGGGGCGTCCTTGGCGGCGAGGCCCAGCGCCTCGGAGATGCGCAAGCCGGCCCCGTAGAGCAGCAGGAACACGGCGACGTTTCGCGCCGCTACCCAGTCGAGCGCAGCGTCCATGCCGGCGTCTACCACCGCGCCCGCCTTCTCAACGGTGAGCGGCTTGGGCAGGGAGCGCGACACCCTGGGCAGGGCGATGGTGAGCAGCGAGCGGCTGCGTATCAGCTCGTGGGCCTCGAGCCAGCGGAAGAAGGAGCGCAGCGCCGACATGGCGCGGGCGAGCGACCGGCTCGAGGCACCGTCCCGGCGGCGGCGGCCCATGTAGCGGCGGAAGGTCTTGGCCTCGAGCGCTTCAAGATCGGCGATAGAGGGTGGGCGGCCGAGTTCGTCTGCCAGGAAATGCACAAAGCGGGTGAGATCGCGCGCATAGGCAACTCGCGTCAGTGCCGCGTGGCCCCGCTCACGCTCGAGGTGATCGAGCCAGGCACCGATGGCGCGGGCCAAGTCCTGCCAGCAGGCAGTGGGACGCCGTGGGCTCCGTTTCTCGGTCATGGTCACACTCTCGCCGCTGCAAAGCATGGTCACGGCACCGTTAACCGTTCGTTAACGCTGCGGCTCCGCCGGGCGGCCAAAGTTCCCCCGGGCGACGAAAGTTCTCAACACGGCCCGTGGACGGCGCATGACTTTGCCCATCCTCTGCGATAGGGAGAGGAGCCTGCGGCGGGCAGGCGTGCGGACGAGGGTGGGCGTCCCGGTGTCCCTTTATGAATCGCTCGATCGATTCCTCGCGGCAGGACTCATTGCGTGCGCGCCGGGGCTCGGCTGCGCCTTGCCGGCGGGCGCGGGCGATGCGGCCGCCTTCTCGCGTCTGCTGCGCGGGCGCGGGGAAGGCGAGGAGTTCGGCAGGGTTCTCGACGTGCTCGCACAGGAAATCTGGCTCGCACGCGACCGGCGGGGGTTCCCGCAAGAAACCTGCGAGCGGCATGCGCTGGCGCTGGCCGACGTGCTCATGCGGGTCGGGCCGGCCGCGGAGCAGGTCGCACGGGCGATCGAACAGACCGGTCCCGGCGGCGGTCACGAACCCGCGCAGTCCATGCATGCGCGGCCCATCCACCAGGCGATCGCGGCCGACGTGCTGGCGCGGGCGCGCAGCGAGCGGCTTCTGGCGCGGGAGCTGGTGGTGGAGGAGGTTGCGCAGTTCCTGCTCGAGCAGCTCTTCTTCTATCTGCTCGCGGGGCCGCGCCTGCTCGCAGTCCTGCGGCCGGCGCTCACCGCATACGCCGCAAGCCTCATTCCAGGCGACCGGCGCAGTTTGTCTTTGGCGATAGCCAACGGCGTCGAACGGCGGTTCGCGCCGCCTCCGCCGGCGCCGGATGCGTTCGGGCGAGGGCCAGCGGCTCCGCTCGCCGATTGGATCGCTCAGGCGGCCGCCATCGCGGTCCGCTACAAGCTCTCCGATGGCGCGCAGCGCCGGTTCGTGTCGATCCTTGCCGCCCAGAACCTAGCGCCCGAGCAGCGCCTCGAGCGCTACGAGGAGATGGCGCGGTGGCTGGAAGCGACCCTGCTGCAGCTCGCCAAACCCACCAACCAGGGACCGCAGGTGACGCGGCTCAAGGCGGCGGCGGCCGCAGCGCTCGCGGCGGGCGACTTAGAGGGTGCATTCGATTTGCTGAAGCAGGTCTCGACCGCCCTGCGCGAGTGCCGGCGGCAGACGGAGGCGCGGCTTACCGAAGAGATCGATGCGCTGAGGCAGCAGATGACGGAAGAGGCCGCCTCGACGGCAAGCTTGGCAGAGCTCGCTCTCGCCCGCTTCGATTACGACGCCGCGGCGGAGCTGTTCGGGCAGGCGGCCGCGAGCGCGCCAAAGAGCGATCCGGCGGCCGAACTCGGCTATCTCTTGCGCCAGGCGGAGACGCTTTACCGCAAAGGCGGGGAAAGGGACGACCGCGCCGCGCTCGCCGCTGCAGCGGAGGCATACAGCCGCGCACTGGCGATGTTCCCACGCGGGGCCCGGTCGGAGAGCTGGGTGCGGGCCAACATCAATCTTGCCAACGCGCTTGTGGCGACGGCCGCTGCCGACGCCGCGGGACGGCCACGCCTGGAGGCCGCGGTCGAGGCCTATCGCAACGCGCTCGGCGCGATCGACCGGAACAAGGCGCCGCTGCGGTGGGCGCTGACGCAGCTCAGCGCCGGGGCGGCGCTGATCCGCCTCGGCGAGATCGCCGACCGCAGCCGCCATTGGCGGGCGGCAGCAGCCGCGTTGATGCCTGCGCTGGAAGCGTTCGAGCAGCAAGGCTCAACGGTCTATGCCGAGTTCGCGCGCCTCACGCTGCGTCAGCTCCACGATCAGATCGGGGGCGGGCCGCAGTGCTCGCCGCCGGCGACGCGGACGGCCTGAGCCTTGTGGCCGGCGTCGCGGCCGGCGGCTTCGACCAGTCTAGACCAACCTAGACGATCCTCTGTCCAGTCTTTTTCCAGTCGGCCAAGAACAGCTCCAGCCCCTTGTCGGTCAGCGGATGCTTGACGAGTGCATGAAGCACCGCCGGCGGCATGGTAGCGATATCGGCGCCGATGAGGGCCGCCTGTTTGACGTGGTTCACGTGGCGGATCGAGGCGGCGAGGATTTCGGTCGAGATATCGGCATAGCTGTCGTAGACGGCCCGGATCTCGGAGAGGAGCTCCATGCCATCGAGGCCGATGTCGTCGAGGCGGCCGATGAAGGGGGAAACAAAAGTGGCTCCGGCCTTGGCGGCGAGCAACGCCTGGTTGGCCGAAAAGCAGAGCGTGACGTTGACCATGGTGCCCTCGCCGGTCAGCGTCTTGCAGGCCTTCAGGCCATCCCACGTCAGCGGCACCTTGACAGTGACGTTGGGTGCGATCCCGGCCAGCACGCGCCCCTCGGCGATCATGCCATCGGCGTCGAGGGCCGAGACCTCGGCACTGACGGGACCAGAGACAAGTTCGCAGATCTCCTTGAGGATGGTCTTGAAGTCGCGACCGGTCTTGGCCACGAGCGAGGGGTTGGTGGTCACCCCGTCGAGCAGGCCGGTTGATGCCAACTCCTTGATTTCCCTTACGTCTGCGGTGTCGACGAAGAACTTCATCGCGCCTCTCTCTGCCCACTGTTCGCCGCCGGGATCAGTTAATCTTGAGCCATGATTCGTGGTTCTAGTGCGGCGAGCGCGCCCTTGGCCAGCCTGTTCGAGAATGCGGACGAGGCGGCTGCGCACAAAACCGGCGTGCCAATCGTCATCCCGGTCGCCCTCGATCAGACCTACGACTATGTCGTGCCCCCGGACATGGAGGTGCAAAGCGGCGCCCTGGTGCTGGTGCCGTTCGGGTCGCAGACGCGCATCGGCGTGGTCTGGGATCGTGCGCTCGGACCGCAGCGGGCGCTCGACCGTAAGAAGCTCAAGACGGTGGCGGAGGCGCTCGATGCCCCGCCCATTCCGGAGCTGTCGCGTCGGTTCGCCGAATGGGTGGCGCGCTACACGCTCACTCCCTTGGGGATGGTCGTGCGCATGATGGTGAACGCGCCGGCCGCATTCGAGCCGGCCAAGCCGCGCTTCGGCGTGCGGCTGGCCAACGGCACCGACGCGCCGCCGCGCATGACGCCGGCGCGGCAGCGGGCGCTCAAGATCGCGGGCGACGGGTTGATCCGGGCCAAGAGCGCGCTCGCGGCCGAGGCGCAGTGCTCGACCGGGGTGATCGATGGGCTGGTCGAGGCCGGCGTGCTGGTGGAGGTGGCGATCCCCGAGCGGCAGTTTCCGCGACCCGATCCCTATCATGCCGCCAACGATTTCAGTGGCGAGCAGGCAGCGGCGGTGCACGCCATGCAGGCTGCAGTCGATGCCCGCAGTTTCTCGGTGACGCTGCTCGACGGGGTGACCGGTTCGGGCAAGACCGAGGTCTATTTCGAAGCAGTGGCGCGCACGCTCGAGCAGGGCCGGCAGGTACTCATCATGCTGCCCGAGATCGCGCTCACCAGCCAGTTCATGGACCGTTTCAAGGGCCGCTTCGGCTGCCCGCCGGTCGAGTGGCACTCGGCACTGTCTGGGGCGGAGCGCGGCCGGGTGTGGCGGGCGGCGGCAAGCGGGGAGGCGCGTGTCGTGGTTGGCGCCCGCTCGGCGCTGTTCCTGCCGTTCCAGGAGCTGGGCCTCATCGTCATCGATGAGGAACACGACCCGGGCTTCAAGCAGGAGGATCGCGCCCACTACCAGGCACGCGACATGGGCGTGGTCAGAGGCCGTCTCGGCGCGCACCCCGTGATCCTCGCCTCGGCCACGCCGTCGATCGAGAGCCACGTCAACGCGCGCAACGGCCGCTACCGCCACGTGGTGCTGCCGGCACGGTTCTCGGGCGTGGAGTTGCCGGAGGTGAGCGCCATCGACCTGCGCAAGGCGCCGCCGGAGAAGGGCAAGTGGCTGTCGCCGGTGCTGGTCGAGGCGGTGGCCGAGACGCTGGCCGCTGGTCAGCAGTCACTCCTGTTCCTCAACCGGCGGGGCTATGCGCCGCTTACTCTGTGCCGCACCTGCGGCCACCGCATCGACTGCCCGCAATGCACGGCCTGGCTCGTCGAGCACCGCTTCCGGCGGCGGCTCCACTGCCATCACTGCGGCTTCATGCTGCCCATCCCCGAGAAGTGCCCGAAGTGCGGGGAGCCCGGCTCGCTGGTGGCCTGCGGGCCCGGCATCGAGCGCATTGCGGAGGAGGTGGCCGAGCGCTTCCCAGAGGCGCGGCGTGCGCTCTTGTCGAGCGATCTCGTTCCGAGCCTCACGGAAATGCGCGAGATCATCAAGACCATCGAGACGGGCGAAGTCGATATCGTGATCGGCACGCAGATCGTCGCCAAGGGGCACCACTTCCCCGATCTCGCCACCGTCGGCGTGGTGGACGGTGACCTCGGTCTGTCGCAAGGCGCCGATCCGCGCGCGGCGGAGCGCACGTTCCAGCTCCTCTACCAGGTGACCGGCCGCGCGGGCCGCGCCTTCGCGAAGGGCCGCGGTTTTGTGCAGACATACATGCCCGAGCACCCAGTGATGGAGGCAATCATCAAGGGCGACCGCGAGGCGTTCCTGGAGCGGGAGATCCGCGAACGGCAGGCGGCGCTGCTCCCCCCGTTCGGGCGGCTCGCCGCGCTCATCGTGTCGGCACGGGAGCAGGCGCTGGCCGAGCGGTTCGCGCGCGAGGTGGCGCTGAGGGCGCCGCCGGCCGAGCGCATCGAGGTGCTGGGGCCGGCGGAGGCGCCGCTGGCGGTGATCCGCGGCCGCCACCGCTGGCGTCTGCTGGTGAAGGCGCCTCGGGAGGTCGACATTCAGGCTTATCTCAGGGCCTGGCTCGCCGTGCTGCCGGAGGCGAAGGGGGACCTCAGGCTGACGGTCGATATCGACCCGTATGGATTTTTGTGAGGGCTCGGCCGGCTTTAGCGGCGCCGTTTCGCGCGGTCGGGCGTTAGTTGGCGGAAGGCGAATGGAGGAGCGCGATGTTCCCGCGACTTTGGGTCGAGCAGCTGCGGCCCCACATCCTGCGCCGGTTCGCCATGAACACCGCGCTTTTGGTGGCGCTGCCGGCGCTCTACGTGCTGCTGCCGCAGATCGTGGCGCTCGGGCACGGCTACATCAGAGGGCGCGGCTACGTTCCAACCGAGTTCGAGGCTCGCGTCTTCGCGGACCACTGGCGCATCATCGCGCTCACCGCCCTGTTCGCGTTCGCCGTCGCGGAGCTGCAAGGCTATATCCTGCGCCGCAACCGCGCCGCGCCGTTCGTCAATCCCTCGTTCCAGGCGATGATCGCCGAGCTCGCGCAGCGCGCAGGCCTGCGCTATACGCCCGCCATCATCTTCATTCCGCAAGGACCAGTGAACGCAGCGGCCACACAAAGCCTGTTCTTTGGCGGCAAGGTCCTGGTGCTGGGCGATATCCTCAAACGCCTCGACGATGGTGAGGAGCGGGCGGTGTTCGCGCACGAAATCGCCCACCTCGTTAATCGGGACATCTGGGCTCTGTTGCTGCTGCGGATCGGCTCCGGCGGCATCGCCTGGCAGAAGTGGGGCCTGCTCGTGGCGACGATCGCGGCCGGTAACGAGTTCATCGTCGAGACGCTGGGCACCTGGCAGCTCGCCAGCCCGCACGGAGCCGTCTTCCTGTTCATCGCGTGGCTCATCACCTGGCTTGTCCACGAGGCCTACAAGCTCGGCGAAATGGCGCACTCGCGTGGGCGCGAATACCTCGCCGATGCGGGAGCGGTGGCGCTGACGGGCTGGGATAACCGCGGGTTACTGATCACGGCGCTGCTCAAGATCGGACACGCGCAGACGGGCTACAGCCCGTTCCGGCTGCTGCGCCGGACGGGGCGGGAAATCTTCATGCCGCATCCTGCCATCGCCGATCGCGCCGGGGTGCTACAGGTGCCGCTGCCACAAATCGCTGACGCCGAAGGCGGGAGCGCATCGCGGCAGGCGGCGTAAGGGGTGGGTTGCGGAAAGCCCGCTGCCACTCAGGGCATTTGCCTCGAATTTTAGCGATCGGCCTGGTCTTTGCCCAACCCTGGTGAATGTAGTCCCTACGAACGTCCCCATATGACGGATGCCGAAAGTTCGGGCATAAGGCGGGCAACGATGTCGATCGCGCCGCCCCGATCCCCGCAACCGACGCCTGCCGCTTCCTCACTGCCCAAGGGGCAAGAGGGGCGACCGGAGCATCCCGTGTACGCACCGCCTGGCCCATCCGATTATGCGCGGCTCCTTTTGCTCGCGGCGATCTGGGGTTCGAGCTTCCTATTCATCAAGATTGGGGTGGACAGCGTGCCGGCGGTGCCGATGACGACGCTCAGGATCGGTCTGGCGGCGGTGCTCATGGTGGCGCTGGCGCGCGCCTACGGGGAATGGCTGCCGACCGACCGGCGGTTGTGGCCATTCATTGTGCTCGCGGCACTGTTCGGAAACGCGCTCCCCTTCACCCTAATCAGCTGGGGTGAGGAACGCATCGACAGCGGGCTCGCCGCCATTCTGATGGCGCCGATGCCGCTCACCACGCTGGTGCTCGCCCACATCTTCACCGAGGAAAAGCTCAACACGGGCAAGCTTGCGGGCGTCGGCCTCGGCATCCTCGGGCTCATCGTGCTGATCGGGCCAGAAAGCCTGACCCGGCTCGGCGAAGACACCGTGCGCCAGCTCGCGGTGGCCGCCGCCGGCTGCTGCTATGCCGTCAACGCGGTCGCATCCAAGTGGCTGACCGGGGGCTCGCGGATCGGCATGGCGGCAGCGGTAATGGTGGCGTCCACCCTGTTCATGGCCCCGCTGAGCTTGCTCGAGCCGTCCGATTGGCTGTTCGCGCCGACGCCGGCATCGCTGACGGCCATCGTTGTGCTCGCAGTGATGCAAACGGCGATCGGCACCCTCCTGATGCTGGGCATCGTCGCCCGACAGGGCGCCTCGTTCTTTTCGCAGATCAACTTCCTCATTCCCCTGTTCGGGGTGATGTGGGGTGCCGTCGTTCTGGCGGAGAGGCCTTCGCCCAACGCGGTCGTGGCGCTGGCCCTCATTCTCGCCGGCGTTGCAGTGGCCCGACGGGCGGTGGTGCGGGGACGGTGAGGCTCGAACGAAGGAGGCTGCAGGTCCGCTCTTTGAGGCCCGTTCCTGGGTAGAAGAATAATAAATGGCGGGGATTGCGGCATCGCGCGCAAGGCCGACCGGTTGAAGGTCTGGCAACCCCGTGTTAGAGCAGGCCGGGCTTTGAAAAAGGAGGCGGCGGCCAACAGCCTGCGTCGCCTTTTTTGATGTGTCCCGACACCTGAACCTTATCCGGTGCGGGCGCCTTGAAAATGCCCTTCGAATCGCACGAGAGCCTGTAACGTGGCGAGCGACGAACCGATCATGGCCAGCGTGGCCGGCCGCTATGCGTCGGCGCTGTTTGAGTTGGCAAGCGAGGAGCGGCAGCTCGCAGAGGTTGAAAAGAGGCTCCTTGAGTTCCAGGCGCTGCTCGATGCGAGCCCTGATCTGCAACGGCTGATCAGGAGCCCGGTGTTCTCGGCCGAGGACCAGCTCAGGGCGCTTTCGGCAGTGCTCGATCGGGCGCAAATCGGAGGGCTCGCCGGCAACTTCTTCCGCCTGATCGCCAAAAACCGGCGGCTGTTCGCTCTGCCCGACATGATCAAGGCGTTCCGCGCGCTTACAGCGCGCGCCCGGGGGCAGGTGGAAGCCGAGGTCACGTCGGCATTCCCCCTCAAGGACGGGCAGGTGGAGGCTCTGAAGGAGGCGCTGCGTGCCTCCGCGGGGCGTGACGTGCAGCTCAATCTGAAGGTCGATCCCGCGCTCATCGGCGGGCTCATCGTCAAGCTCGGCAACCGGATGATCGACTCCTCGCTTCGCACCAAGCTCAGTTCCCTCAAAGTTCGGCTGAAAGAGGTCCGCTGATGGAAATCCGCGCCGCTGAGATCTCCTCGATCCTGAAAGAGCAGATCAAGAACTTCGGCCGGGAAGCCGAGGTTGCCGAGGTCGGCCAGGTGCTGTCGGTGGGCGACGGCATCGCGCGCGTCTATGGCCTCGACAAGGTGCAGGCCGGCGAGATGGTGGAGTTTCCCGGCGGCATCCGCGGCATGGCACTGAACCTTGAGGCCGACAACGTCGGCGTCGTCATCTTCGGCGACGACCGCGGCATCAAGGAGGGGGACACGGTCAAGCGCACGGGCGCCATCGTCGAGGTGCCGGTCGGCAAGGGGCTGCTCGGCCGCGTCGTCGATGCGCTCGGCAATCCGATCGACGGCAAGGGCCCGATAAAGGCCGACAAGCGCCAGCGCGTCGACGTGAAGGCGCCGGGCATTCTGCCGAGAAAATCGGTGCACGAGCCGATGGCGACGGGCCTGAAGGCGATCGACGCGCTGATCCCCATCGGCCGCGGTCAGCGCGAACTGATTATCGGCGATCGCCAGACGGGCAAGACCGCCATCATCCTCGACACGTTCCTCAACCAGAAGGCGGTCAACCAGGGCAACGACGAGAAGGCCAAACTCTACTGCATCTACGTCGCGGTCGGACAGAAGCGCTCGACGGTCGCCCAGTTCGTCAAGATCCTCGAGGAGCGCGGGGCGCTCGAGTACTCGATCATCGTTGCGGCAACGGCCTCGGATCCGGCGCCAATGCAGTTCCTGGCGCCGTTCTCCGGATGCGCCATGGGCGAGTTCTTCCGCGACAACGGCATGCATGCGGTGATCGCCTACGACGATCTCTCCAAGCAGGCGGTCGCCTACCGGCAAATGTCGCTGCTCCTGCGACGCCCGCCGGGACGCGAGGCTTATCCCGGCGACGTGTTCTATCTGCACTCGCGCCTGCTCGAACGGGCAGCGAAGATGAACGACGAACACGGCGCGGGCTCGCTCACCGCGCTTCCCGTGATCGAGACGCAGGCCAACGACGTGTCGGCCTACATCCCGACCAACGTGATCTCGATCACCGACGGACAGATCTTCCTCGAAACCGATCTCTTCTACCAGGGCATCCGGCCGGCGGTGAACGTCGGCCTTTCAGTGTCGCGCGTCGGCTCCTCGGCACAGACCAAGGCAATGAAGCAGGTGGCCGGCCGCATCAAGGGCGAGCTGGCCCAATACCGCGAAATGGCGGCCTTCGCCCAGTTCGGTTCCGATCTCGATGCGGCGACGCAGAGGATGCTGGCACGCGGCGAGCGGCTCACGGAGCTGTTGAAGCAGCCGCAGTTCTCCCCGCTCAAGATGGAGGAGCAGGTCGTCGTCATCTTCGCCGGTACGCGCGGCTATCTCGATCCGCTGCCGGTGGCTGCCATCGGCCGCTTCGAGCAGGAGCTGTTGCGCGCCCTGCGCGACAAGCATGCAAGCTTGCTCGAAACGATCCGCAGGGACAAGGAGCTCAAGCCCGAAACCGAGAAACAGCTCGTCAGCGTCATCGACAGCTTCGCCAAGGCGTTCGTCGCCTGACGCAGGACGCAGCAAGGGCGAAACCATGCCAAGCCTCAAAGACCTGCGCAATCGCATCGCCTCGGTGAAGGCGACGCGCAAGATCACCAAGGCAATGCAGATGGTGGCGGCGGCCAAGCTGAGGCGCGCACAAGAGGCGGCCACCGCGGCGCGACCCTATGCGGAGCGCATGGAGCGCGTGATCGCAAACCTGGCGACGCGGGTGGCAGATACGAAGGGGGCCTCGCCGCTCCTCGTCGGCACCGGCAAGGACGAGACCCACCTGCTGATCGTGATGACGGCCGAGCGCGGGCTGTGCGGGGGCTTCAATGCCAACATAGCCAAGCTGGCCCGACAGGATGCGCGGCGGCTGATGGAGGCCGGCAAGACGGTGAAGATCCTGAACGTCGGCCGCAAGGGCGCCGACAACATGCGCCGCGATTTCAGCCGCAATATCGTCGATCGAGTCGATTTTCGCAGCGTGCGCCGGTTGACCTTCACGAACGCCGAGGACATCGCCAAGCGCGTGCTGGACCGGTTTCGGGCCGGCGAATTCGATGTGGCGACGCTCTACTTCTCCGAGTTCAAGTCGGTGATTTCGCAGAAGCCGGTCGCCCAGCAACTCATTCCGGCCCGCGTGCCCGAAGCGGCCGCCGCCGATACAGGGCGGCCGGGACAGGCGCAGGCGGTCTACGAATATGAGCCAAGCGAGGAAGACATCCTCGAGGATTTGCTGGCGCGCAACATCGCCACGCAGATCTTCCGCGGCCTGCTCGAGAATGCGGCGTCCGAGCAGGGGGCGCGCATGTCGGCAATGGACAGCGCCACGCGCAATGCGGGCGAAATGATCGACAAGCTGACGCTGCGCTACAACCGCCAGCGGCAGGCCAACATCACCAAGGAGTTGATCGAGATCATCTCGGGCGCGGAGGCGCTCTAGGCGAGAGGCGATCGCTCGAGGACGGACGAGGAAGGCAAGAATGGCAAACAAAGTCGGGCGAGTGCGGCAGGTCATGGGTGCCGTCGTCGACGTGCAGTTCGATGGGCATCTGCCCGAGATCCTGAACGCGCTCGAGACCACGAACCCAAGCACCAAGTCGAAGGACAACCCCAAGGGACGGCTGGTGCTGGAGGTGGCGCAGCACCTCGGCGAGAACACCGTACGCACCATTGCCATGGACTCGACAGAGGGCCTCGTGCGCGGCCAGGAGGTGATGGACACCGGCCGGCCCATCGCCGTGCCGGTCGGCGAGGAGACGCTCGGGCGCATCATGAACGTGATCGGCGAGCCGGTGGACGAGGCCGGCCCGATCAAGTCCAACCAGACGCGGCCCATCCATCAACCGGCGCCGGCGTTCGTGGAGCAGGCGACGGAGCCGGAGGTGCTGGTCACCGGCATCAAGGTCGTGGACCTTCTCGCGCCCTACGCCAAAGGCGGCAAGATCGGACTGTTCGGCGGCGCCGGCGTCGGCAAGACCGTGCTCATCCAAGAGCTCATCAACAACGTCGCCAAGGCGCACGGCGGCTACTCGGTGTTCGCCGGGGTCGGCGAGCGCACGCGCGAGGGTAACGATCTCTATCACGAGATGATCGAGTCCAAGGTCAACGTCGACCCGAGAAAGGCCGGCGGCAGCGCCAAGGGCTCCAAGTGCGCACTGGTGTACGGGCAGATGAACGAGCCGCCCGGCGCGCGCGCCCGCGTCGGCCTGTCGGGGCTGACGGTGGCCGAGTATTTCCGCGACCAGGGCCAGGACGTGCTGTTCTTCGTCGACAACATCTTCCGCTTCACGCAGGCCGGATCGGAGGTATCGGCGCTCTTGGGCCGCATTCCCTCCGCCGTCGGCTACCAGCCGACGCTCGCCACTGACATGGGCGCGCTGCAGGAGCGCATCACCACCACGCAGAAAGGGTCGATCACGTCGGTGCAGGCGATCTACGTGCCGGCCGACGACCTGACGGACCCGGCGCCGGCCACGTCGTTCGCCCACCTCGATGCGACCACGGTGCTCTCGCGGGCCATCTCCGAGAAAGGCATCTATCCGGCCGTCGACCCGCTCGACTCCACGTCACGAATCCTCGATCCTCGGGTGGTCGGCGAGGCTCACTACAGTGTCGCTCGCCACGTGCAGCAGATCCTGCAGCGCTACAAGTCGCTGCAGGACATCATCGCCATCCTCGGCATGGACGAGCTTTCGGAGGAGGACAAGCTGACGGTGGCGCGGGCTCGCAAGATCGAGCGCTTCCTGTCGCAGCCCTTCCATGTCGCGGAAGTGTTCACGGGAACCCCGGGCGTGTTTGTACAGCTCGCCGATACGATCAAAGGATTCAAAGGGTTGTGCGAGGGCGATTACGATCATCTGCCCGAGCAGGCGTTCTATATGGTGGGCACGATCGAGCAGGCGGTGGCGAAGGCGGAGAAGCTCGCCGAGGCGGCGTGACTTCGGAAAGGCAGAGGGCATGGGCGAGAACGGCGATGCGGCGGCCTCCGGCAACAGCGGCGGCTTCGGCACGTGCTGCGGCGAACTCAAGGAGGCACTGGCGGGCGAGGATTTCGAGCCGTTGATAACGGTCGGCGAGGAGGACGGCGTGCTGTACATGTCGGTGGGGCTTATCGAGCTCGAGGGCGAGGAGCCCGGCATGGTCGACCATCCGCTGTTCTTCTGCCCGTTCTGCGGAAGCAAGCTGCAGACGCCGGACGAGGTCAAGGCTAAGGCCCGGGAGCTCGAAGCGGTGGCGGGTCAGGCAGAGTAGCAGGGAGCGCAGCAGGGGCCGGCCACGGCCGGCCGCGGTACACGCAGCATGGCGGGCACGTTCAAGTTCGAGCTGGTGATCCCCGAGCGCATCCTGATCTCGGAGGACGCCGAGCAGGTGGTGGTTCCGGGCAGCGAGGGCGATTTCACGGTGCTCGCCGGGCACGCGCCGGTGATGTCCACACTGCGACCGGGCCTGATCGAGGTGAAGCTGCCAGCCGGCCAGAAGCGGCTGTTCGTCAAAGCCGGATTCGCCGAGGTCGTCGCTGACGGTCTCACCGTGCTCGCCGAGCATGCGCTCGATGTCGCCGATCTCACCTCAGAGAGGCTGGCGGCGGAGATCGAAAGGGCGGAGGGTGACCTCGCCGCGGCCAAGGACGAGCGGACATCGGCGCAGGCGGCGGCGGCCGTCGAGCGCCTCAAGTCGCTGCAGCGCGAACTTAGGGCCTGAGGCGACCACCGCCCGCGGGGTGGCACGAAGGGGCGTCAAATCTAACGGGTGAAGCGCGCGAACTCTCGCACCAGCGCCTCGTAGACCGGGCGCTTGAAGGGTACCGCGAGCGTCGGGAGATCCTCCAGGGAAACCCACTGCCAGGCGTCGAACTCCGCCTTCTTCCCGTCGCGCGGGCCGATGTCGATCTCGCGATCGGACCCGTAGAAGCGCATGGCAAACCATTTCTGACGGTGGCCGCGGTAGCGGCCCTTGAGAGCCCGCCCCAGCAGGTGGCTCGGCAGTTCGTACGTCAGCCAGCCGGAGGTCTCGCCGATCACCTCGACGCTGGTGGCGCCAGTCTCCTCCTCGAGTTCGCGGAGCGCGGCGTCAAGGGGCTTCTCATTGCGGTTGATGCCGCCTTGGGGGAGCTGCCAGATGAAGGCCGACCTGGTGGGGAGCCACTTCGGCGCGCGCCGCCCAAGCCACGCCCGTCCGGCGCGGTTCAGCAACACGATGCCGACGCTCCTGCGCAAAGGTAGCAGCGGGCGATCAGGGCGCGCCAGGCGGCGACTGTGGTCGAGTTCGGCGATCCCGGGCATCAGTCCCGCTTGCTCCAGGCAGCGTTAGCCGACCCCCGCACGTATCGGCTGATGGAGAATCTAAATGATACGAGATTCTTGTGGGAATGCTATAAAAATCAGTTGACTTCGTAACTGATTGAATGGGCCGCGGGACGCCTGCGGGTCGCTATCCGGCCGGCACGTCGAGGGGACGCGCGAGCGGTGCGAACTCCGCGACCACGGCCCGGTAAACGTCGCGCTTGAACGGGACCACAGAGGGGACCAAGTCGCCGACAGGGATCCACTTCCACGCAATGAATTCGGGAGCGTGCCCGTCGGCGGGCGTGATGTCGATCTCGGCCTCCTCCCCCAAGAAGCGGACCGCGTACCATTTCTGCTTCTGTCCCCGCCAGCGTCCGCCCCAAGCTTTGCCGACGAGCTCAGCAGGAAGGTCGTAGGTAAACCACCCGCTCGATTCGCTGATCACTTCTACGGTCCGGATGCCGGTTTCCTCGTCCAGCTCGCGCAGCGCGGCGGCCCGCGGGTCCTCGCCTTCATCGATGCCGCCCTGCGGCATCTGCCACCACTGGCCGGGTCCTTCCGGCTCGTCGGGCACGTCGGCGCGCAGGCCGACCCAGACGAGGCCGGCGCGGTTGATCACCATGATGCCGACGCACGGCCGGTAGCCGAGCTTCTCGGGGGCAACGGTCATTGCCAGCTCCCCAGGGGGCCGGGACAAACAAGACCGGTCTGACGGCAGGCCGCAGCGACCGTATTGCGCAGCAGCATGGCGATGGTCATCGGGCCGACGCCGCCAGGCACCGGAGTGATGGCCCCGGCAATCGCGGCGGCTTCGGCGAACGCCACGTCGCCAATCAGCCGCGGTCTTCCGGCTCCCGTCTCGATGCGGTTGATGCCGACATCGATGACGATGGCGCCAGGTCTGATCCAATCGCCGCGCACCATCTCGGGACGCCCGACCGCCACCACCAGCAGCTCGGCGCGGCGCGCGACTTCTGGCAGGTTGCGCGTGCGCGAATGAGCCATCGTCACCGTGCAGTCGTGCTGGAGAAGGAGCTGGGCCATCGGCCGGCCGACGGTGCTCGAACGGCCGATGACAACGGCCTCGCGCCCGGAAAGATCGGAGATAACCGACCTCGCCAGGGCGAGACAGCCGGCGGGCGTGCAGGGAACCAGAGCGGGCTCGCCGCGGGCCAGCCGCCCGACGTTCAACGGGTGGAAGCCATCGACGTCCTTCATCGGGTCGATCGCCTCGATCACGTTGCGGGTGCTGATGTGGGGAGGGAGCGGAAGCTGAACGAGAATGCCGTGCACCGCCGGGTCGCGGTTAAGCGCGGCAATGAGCGCGAGAAGCTCAGCCTCAGCAATGGCCGAGGGGAGGCGGTGCTGGCAGGAACGCAGGCCGGCCTCGGCCGCCCGGCGCTCCTTGTTGCGCACGTAGAGGCTGCTCGCCGGGTCCTCGCCAACGAGGATGACGGCCACGCCTGGCACCAGAGCGTGCCGGCTCTTCAGGGCGGCGACCGTCTCGGCGACCTCGCGCCTGATCCGCGCGGCGATGGTCTCTCCGTCGATAATGCGGGCGGTGGTCATCTCGCGGTTCTAACCGGCGGCGGGCAAGGCATGGGACTTGGCTTCGAGCAGGCGCCGCAAGCCCAATGGATCTCCTTCAACTTTCACGCCTTTGAGGCGCGACCTGGCGCCCGCGACGATGCTGACCCGGCTGGGGGGAACCTCGAGCCAGCGCGCAACGAGCGCGGCAAGCGCGCGGTTGGCCTCCCCGTCCTGCGGTGCGGCACGCACGCGAGCCTTGAACGCCGGTCCATCGGCCGTCGGCCGGATCCCTTCTATGGCCTCCCTCGACGCCTTCGGATTGAGGTGAAAGCGGATGAGGACTCCGCCTGACGCATGGCGCCACGGGCGGGTGTCGGTGCCGGCGCCCATCACACAACCAGTTTGGCGATGTTCGGCAGCACCACGGCCTGAACGAAATAGCAGCCGATAAGCAGTACAATCGGCGACAGATCGAGGCCGCCGAGGTCCGGCATCACGCGCCGGATCGGCCGCAACAGCGGCTCGGTCACCGCGTTGAGCGCCTGCCAGAGCGAGCGGACGAAGGGGTTGTAGGCGTTGATGACATTGAAGGCGATCAGCCAGGAGAAGATCACGGCGGCGATAACAACATAAACGTAGAGCTGGATGAGATAGCTGATGAAGGCGAGCAACTCGAGCATTGGCCGGGCCCTTCCTGCGTTCGCTCGCCGCTTGGTGTAGACGCCGATGGCAGCGCCGGCAAGGGGCGTGGCCACAACCGGCGGCAGGGTCTCGGTGGTGAGGTGACAATGCGTCAGCACTAGGATCTGGCGTTGCTTGACAACCCCGAATCACCACACCTAAATGCCTCTCCCTGCGTATGGGGCCGTAGCTCAGATGGGAGAGCGCTGCAATCGCACTGCAGAGGTCAGGGGTTCGATTCCCCTCGGCTCCACCAAATAAATCAACGACTTACGCCACATCCTCGAAAACTCAAATCTGCCGCTCACGCTGGGTTCACGCAGCGGGGCGGTGCACGCAGCTTCACGCAGGTCAAGCTCGAGCGCTCGTCGCGTTGAGTTCTGACGATGCCAGGCGCGCGCATCGGCATCTCACGCGTGGTGCCTAGTCCAGAAAAGCTTCCTCGTAGGCTTGCTCGATGCGTTGTGCCTCGTCGGTGGTGAGGAGCGCGAACTCCTTCTCGCGGGCGCGTTTGGAAAGCTTGCCCTTGTTCTGGCGGAGCATGCGGAACAGGAGGTCGATGGTGCGGTCCGGCATCTCGACGATGGCTTCGACGCGCGCCTTGAAGGCATCGTAGCGGCGCAGGTAGTCGGCCTCCTCGGGCAGGTCCTCGAGTGCCGTTTTCTTCACGCAGGCATAGAGGAACTCCGCCTGGGGCGTGGCGTCGAAGTACCGGTAGAAGTCTCCTGTGTCGTTGAGCACCTCGACGTTGCCGTCCTGCGTCGGCTTCCACTTGACCAGCGGCAGGACGCGGCGCGAGTAGGTCTCGAGCACTTGGCGGTATGCGTCGATGCGCTCGAGGATGGTCGCCGAGACCGGGAACACGATGCCGGGTGGATTGAAGCCGCGCGCCGCCAGCACATGGTGGATGAGGTAGCGGTGGATGCGCCCGTTGCCGTCCTCGAAGGGGTGCACGAAGACGAACCCGAAGGCCAGCACGGCGGCGGCGATCACCGGATCGAGGGCCGCAGATTTCTCGCGGTCGAAGGCGACCATGCCGTCGATGAGGGCAGGGAGGTCCTCATGGCGCGCGCTGATATGGTCCGGGATGGGCGTGCGCGAATCGCGGTCGTGCTCGCCCACGAAGCCGCCCTCGTCGCGCAGGCCGAGCTTCACGAAGCGGGCGTCGCCGATGACGATCTGCTGCAGGCGCAGGAGCTCGTCGAGGTCGAGCGGCTTGCGCCCGGCCTGGCCGATGGCACGGCCCCATCGCTGCATGCGGTCCTGGCGCGGGTCCTCGCCCTCGATCAGGTAGCTCGCGCGCGAATCCTTGAGCAGCAGGAACGCCGCGGTGCGGGCCAGGAGGTCGGCCGGCACGTCCACCGCGACCGCACGGGCACGCGCGGCCAGGTCCATGCCCACGAATTCTTCGAGCGCCGGCGTGCGGAAGACGAGGGGGCAGAAGGCCGGCGTGCCGGGCAGGTTGTCGCGCACGCGGTGGCGCGGGGAGTCCTTCGCCGTGCCTGCCCACTGCTGCTTGGGATCGAGCGCGTGGACGTAGTTGACCTTCCGCGAGTCCGGCAGCTCGAGCTGCTTGCCGAGGAGCCACTCGTAGAGGAACCAGATGCGCCGCGCATAGATGCCGGTCGGCCTGGCCTTGATGAGGGCCTCGATCGGCCCAGGTCCGGTGGCGAGAAACAGCTTCTTGAGGACCGCGAGGTCGACGCCTTCGTACTTGAGGGCAAAGGTCAGGTGCCCCTCGAGGGTCGCGGCGGGCGCATGACGCGGGGTAAAGAGGCGCCATCCGTCCCGCTCCAGGGTCCGGTGACGCTCGGCGATGGCGGAAAGGGTGAGGGGGATCGGGGCGGCGATGCCGTAGGCATCGATGAGAGCGGCATAGCCGGCCGGCGTCGCCTTTTCCGGGAGGCGTCGTTCGTGAAAAACCGTTACCGGCCCTGAAAAACCCTTGCCTGCGCCTTTGGTCATCAAAAACCGTTGCGGGTCCTGAAATCCTTGTTCGAACACCAAACTATCATGAAATACCTTCACGGGCCATGAAAAATGCTTCCAATCGCCGTGGAAGCATGAAAAACGCTGTTCCCGACAGCCGTCGCACGTCTGTGCTGGGGCCTCCCGCCCGGGGCGCTAAACCTCACGCCCTTCGCACGGCAGGAGGTCCATTTCGACGAAGAGGTGCGGGCAAGCCGACTTACTCTTGGTGGCTAGCGCGAGGTGGTGTTGGCGCGGAGCCAGGCGTCGAGGCGCTCGAAGGAGAGCGTGCCGGCTTTGTAAATCGGTAACAGGAACGCCATCACCGCCTCCTCGTCCGCGGTCAGGCTGATGCCGTTGATCGCCAGAAATGTGAAGGCCACGGCGAAGGCCGTGCGCTTGTTGCCGTCGATGAAGGGATGATTCTGGGAGAGGGACTCCCACAAGGCGGCGGACTCGGCAATGATGTCGGGGTAGTAGCCCGTCTGCGGGCGAAAGAGGGCGGCCTCGACTTGGCCCATGTCGCGGACGCCGGGCCTGCCGCCGTAGCGCGTGATCTGATCGTCATGGATCGCCAGGACTTCCGCGACGGTGAGATAGACCGTCGTCATTCAGCGAGCTTCTTGTAAAGCTTCCCGAACCGCTGATGGCTCGCTTGATAGGCCGCCATCACGTGCTTGCGCGGCTTGCCGAGCCGACGCTTCTCGACAAGGTCCGTGAGCGCTTCGTCAATGAGGGCCTGGACCTGACGGCCTTCCTCCCTGGCAATTCCTCTGACGGCCTTGAGGAGGTCGGGGTCGACTTGCGTCGCGAATTTCTGGCGTTGTTTGCTGCTCATAATCGGGAGGCTATCCTGACAAATCATGAAACGTCAAGCAACGGTAACGGAGGAACTCGAGCGCAGCAACGAAGGCAGCGTTCTGCATTTAGAGTCCGCCGGTCAGGTGCAAAGCGGGGGGTGACCCCCCGCCAAAAGAAGCGCCCTCTAGCGAGGTCCGATCCTCGGTTCTCACGTGCCGGCGCGATGGGTCAGAGCGAGGGGATCAGGCCCTTGATGCCAGGGAAAAGGTCGCCGAGCAGGGTCGGCGGCCAGGGGATGGTCAGAAGCTGGTCGAACATCACGTAGATGAAGAGCGTGAGGACGATTGCCTGCGGCAGCACCAGGCGCCAGCTCTCCTTGCCCTCGATCCTCATGAAGGCGATGACGAACAGCGGCACGGTCGGGATCAGGCCGATGGTCGCCATCGAGAGCATGAACGCCACCAGCCAGCCGAAGAAGATGGTGGCGCGCAGAACGATCGTGCGGGGAGGAATGTGCTCAGTTTCCGAGGCGATATCCATGTGGATGGACTGTCCGCTGCCCGGAAGGACCTGGCCGGCCGCCGCGACGCCCTTGGCGATCGGTCTTGTGAACATGTTGTGCAGCAGGGCCGCGCTGGCAAAGCCGATGCCGATGGTACCGACGATGGTAGGAACGATCCTGGCCTTGAAGTTCCAGAAAGAGGCCTCATACACCATGATCGCGAACCAGGCGATGATTACGAACGCAAACAGCTCGGCTACTCCCAGCCGCGGCGGGCCGTACATGCGAAGCACGCCGCCAAGACCGCCGTGCGCCCTGAAAGTCTGAATGACGGGACGGAGCAGGCTCAGAATCGCCATCACGAACAGGATCAGCACGGCCCAGCGCGCGTGCACGATAGGCAAGGTCATGCTCTGGCCCAGAATTTCGAAAGTGCCGAGTTCGATCCTGGGGATGAGCCAGTCGGTGCCGTAGCGCTCGATCGAGATGAAAAGATAGCGCTCGAGGATGTCGCCGAGTACGAAGCCCAGGATGAACGGCGGCCGCGGCCACTTCATCTGCTTCATGGTCCAGCCGAGCACGCCAAACAGCAACAGCGCGTAGAGATCACCCCAGTTGCGCGAGCCCTCAAACGCGCCGATGTAGATGATGCCGAGCACGGAGGGCAGGATCAGCGTGTATCTGAGCGTGGCCAGCTTGGCGAACTGACCGCTGAACAGATAGCACATGCCGGCACCCAGAATGTTGGCGAGCGCCACGCTCCACACCATCGAGTAGGTGAAGTTCAGGTGCTTGGTCAGCATGTCCGGCCCCGGCACCAAGCCGTGGATGAGGAAGGCGCCGAGCAGGATCGCCATGCCGGCGCTGCCGGGGATGCCGAATGCCACGGTCGGCACCAACGCGCCGCCTTCTTTGGCATTGTTGGAGCTTTCCGAGGCAATGACGCCGCGCACGTCGCCCTTGCCGAAGGTCTCCTTGGCGCCCTTCTCGGTCTTGATGGCGTGACCGTAGGCGAGCCAGTCGATGATCGAGCCGCCGATGCCGGGGACAGCGCCCATGATGGCGCCGATCCAGCTGCAGCGCAGAATGAGCCACCAGTGCTTGAAGCAGTCGGCCGCCCCGCGCAGCATGCCGGATCGGGCGCTGTACTTCATCTCGCCGGATATGGAGGTGCGCGCGATGAGCAGATCACAAAGCTCAGGCAGCGCGAAGATGCCAAGTACGAGCGGCAGGAGCTTCACGCCTTCCCAGAGATAGAGGCTGTCGAGGGTCCAGCGCAGCGTGCCGGTCTGCGGATCGGAGCCGACCATGGCGAGCATGACCCCCAATCCAGCCATCGCCACACCCTTCAACGGTGTTCGCCCCGACAGCACCGAGACAGTTGAAATGCCGAATACCGCGAGGGCAAGCATCTCCGGCGACCCGAAGGAAAGCATCAGCGGCCGCAGCAGCGGAATCGAGACGGCCATCAGCGCGGCGCCGAAAACGCCGCCCATCATCGAGGACATGTAGGCCGCACTCAGCGCCCGTCCCGCTTCGCCGCGCTGCGCCATGGGCAGGCCGTCGAGCACGGTCGCGGCGGAGCCGGCGCCGCCCGGCACGCCGAACAGCACGGCAGGGATGGGATCGCCGGTCGCGGTCGTGGAGCCGAGGCCGAGCAGGAAGGCAAACGCCGTGTACGGATCCATGCTGAAGGTGAAAGGCAGCAGCATGGCGGTGCCGGCGAGCCCGCCGATGCCAGGGAGAATGCCAAGCACGAGCCCCAGCACACATCCCAGCGAAAGGAACATCAGCCGGTAAGGGTCCATGATGATCAGCAAGGCTTCGCCTGCTGCGGTGAGCATATCGCCTGCCATGTATCGTCAGCCCCGAGGTTTACTTTGGCTATTGGTCCAATGCGGCCGACCCGCCGAGTCCCCAGCGGCGTCGTCCCGCATCATTGGCTCTGTCTGCGTCTCAAGTGGTGCTCTGAAGCGCCACCTCGATGTCGTCTTTCGGTCTGCTCAAGGTGCAAGTCTTCCGCACCGGCACCACGCGCGTCATCACGTCATCCCGTTCGGCCGCCGTTGGCGTCGGTAGAAGGCAGCCGGGTTGACGATAACCGGCCTCTCCAGCGGAGGCGGCCTCAGCGCAGGAGGGGGAGCGGCTCTGCTCGAAAAAACAGGAAAGCGCCGTACAGAGACGGACGAAGGCATTGGCTTGATCTCCCCGGCGTCTTTCCCAATAGAACGGACCGCGCCCAAGCGGGGTGCGGTCGAAGTTTCGCTTGTTCTTGGGCTCGACTATAAGCAGAAGATGAAGCGATACGGAAGTCCATGTCACGCGCCCGGCTTGCATTTGGTTAGGGGGCCACAGCTACCAGCCGCGAGTTCCAACCTGCGGGATGAACGTCGTTTTTGCGAGTCGAACCGCAGGGCGAATTCGGATGCCCATGGTTGAACCTGTGATGGAGGAGAGGCATGCATCTCGACCGGATTGAGGGAACGCCGGACCCGGCGGTGGCGTGGGGCAGCGATGTCGCAGCCCAGATGCTGCGCAGACTCGGGATCCCCTATGTCAGCCTCAATCCGGGAGCGAGCTACCGGGGGCTGCATGACAGCCTCGTCAACCACCTCGGCAACCAGATGCCGGGCATCATCCTGTGCCTGCACGAGGACCACGCGGTCGCCATCGCCCACGGCTACGCCAAGGCGACGGGCGAGCCGATGGCGTGCGTGCTGCACAGCAACGTCGGCCTTCTGCACGGCATGATGAGCCTGTTCAATGCCTGGTGCGATCGGGTGCCGATGCTCGTGCTGGGTGCCACCGGTCCGGTCGACTCCACCAAGCGGCGGCCGTGGATCGACTGGATCCATACCTCCAAGGATCAGGGCGGGCTCATCCGCGACTTCATCAAGTGGGACGATCAACCGACGTCGGCGGAAGCGCTGGTGGAGTCCATGTGCCGCGCCAACATCCTGACGCGCTCCGCGCCGACAGCGCCGGTCTACATCTGCCTCGATGCCGGACTGCAGGAGACGCGGCTCGAGAAGGAGCCGGAGTGGCCGGACCTCGCCCGTTACGTGCCGCCGGCGTCGCCGCGGCCGGCCCGCGCGGCGGTGGAGCAGGCCAAGGCGCTGCTTGAGGGCGCCAGGCGGCCGCTCATGATGGTCGGGCGTGGGCGGCGGACGAGCGAGGCGTGGGCGGCGCGCGTCAAGCTCGCGGAACGACTCGGCGCCTGCGTCATGTCGGACCTGAAGACCCCGGCAGCGTTCCCCACCGATCACCCGGCCCACGTCGTGCAGCCGTTCAACCAGGTGCCAAATCCGGCGCGTGAGCTCATCTGTTCCGCCGACCTGATCCTCGCCTTGGACTGGGTCGACTTGGCAGGCTGCCTACGGGCGTCAAGTTCCGCAGGCAGAGTGACGGCGAAAATTATCGCGACGTCGCTCGACCAGCACCTGCACAACGGCGCGCACATGGACCACCAGGGGTTGCCGCCGGTCGATGTGAGGATCGCGGCGGAGGCGGACGAGGTGGTAGCCGACCTGCTCGAGACGCTGGGGACGGGCAAGAAAGCGCCGTGGCACGACCCGATCGTGCCCAAGCGCAAGGACGATGGTTCGGCGGTGACGCTGCCCAGGGTCGCTTCGGCACTGCGCAAGGCCGTCACCCAGCCCGACAAGGTGAGCTTCGCCTCGCTGTGCCGGGGCTGGCCAACCGACATCTGGCCCTTGCGCGATCCGCTGGCGTACCTCGGCAAGGACGGCGGCGGCGGCATCGGCTCCGGTCCCGGCATTTCCGTCGGAGTGGCGCTCGCGCTGCACACGCGCGGCCGCCAGACGGTGGCGGTGCTCGGCGACGGTGACTTCGCCATGGGCGCCAACGCGCTGTGGTCGGCGGTCAGGCACCGTATCCCGATCCTGTTCCTCATCAACAACAACCGCTCGTACTACAACGACGAGCTGCACCAGGAGACGGTTGCTAGGCGGCGCGGCCGGGAGACCGCAAACCGCTGGGTCGGCCAGCGACTTTCGGACCCGGACGTCAACTTCGCCAAGCTCGCCGAGGCGCAAGGCGCGGTCGGCATCGGCCCGGTGCGGACCGCGGCCGAGATCGTGCCGGCCATCGAAAAGGGCGTCGAAGCGCTGAACTCAGGCAGCGTCGCGGTCGTCGATTTCCACATCACTCCGGGCGAGGAACGACACGCGCAGGCGGCGCTCGGGGTGCGCAAGACGGATCAGTGAGGCGCCGTTCGGCTACCCGTCGGTCTCGAGGCCGGTGGGAACGGGCACGTTCTCGGGTTCGAGCTTGATGCCGGCGCCGAGTGCGACCGTCTCGAGAAGGGCGGCGAAGTCCTGCTCCAGATACGCGGCGGGATCGGGCTTGAGGCTCGCCGCCCCGAAGTGGACCTGCAGGGCCTCGCGCGCGGCTGCCGTGACCGGCACGGGCACGTCGAGCCGGCGGGCGGCGGCGAGCCCGAGGTCGAGGTCCTTGCGCAACAGTTCGGGCGTGAACGTCGTCGTCCAATCGAGGTTGACGAGAGCGTTCGACTTGTAGCGGGTGAACATCGAGCCCATCACACTGTTGTTGATGAAGTCGAGAAAGGCGTGGCGCGGCACGCCCAGCTTCTGGGCGATCAGGGTGGTCTCGCATAGGTTCTGAATAACGACGCCAAGCATGACATTGTGGGCGATCTTGCAGATGCGGGCCAGCTCGCCTTCACCGACGTAGGAGACGCCGTTGGGGGCGAAGGCGAGGATCAGGGCTTTGACCGCCTCAAAGGCGCCCTTCGGCCCCGAGGCCACCGCGCTCAGCTTGCCAGCCTTGATGACCTTGGCGTTGCCGCTCACCGGGGCCGCGATGAAGGCGGCTCCCGAACCGGCGAGCCGCCGACGCATGTCGGCCGATTCCTCCACCGAGATCGACGAACAGTCGACGAAGATGGGGGGGAGCCGCCCCTTGCCGCCGCTCGCCACGCCGTCCTTGCCGAAGCAGACCTGCTCAAGGTCCTTGCCGGTCGAGACCATGGTGAAGAGGACGTCGGCACCGGCGAGGTCGCTCGGCCTGTCCACGATGCCAGCGCCCTTGGCCGCCAGCGGCTCGGCCTTGGCGCGGGTGCGGTTCCACACCGAAACCTGATGGCCGGCGGCGAGCAGACGCTCCACCATGGGCAGGCCCATGCGTCCGATACCGATCCAACCCACGGTAGGCTTGTTGGTCACCATTGTGCGTCCTTCAACAGTTGCCCGAGGCGGCGGGCAGCATGCCGCCGGTTTCTCGCTGCTGCCGGTTGCCCGCTAATACGCATTGGCGATGGGAAGCTCCTCGGCCGGGAAGTGGGTGATGAGGCGGCAACCGGTGTCGGTCACCACCACCTCCTCCTCGATGCGGGCGGCCGAGTAGCCGTCCTTGGCCGGGCAGTAGGTCTCGAGCGCGAACACCATGCCCGGTTTGAGCTCCATCGGCTGATCCATGGAGACGAGGCGGGAGATGATGGGGCGTTCGTGCAGCGCGAGCCCAAGTCCGTGGCCGAACTGCAGGCCGAAGGCCGCCATCTCGTCGGGGAAGCCGAACTCGGGCGCCTTGGGCCAGACGGAAGCCACCTTGTCGGTCGACTGCCCCGGCTTGATGAGGGCGATCGCGTTGTCGAGCCACTCGCGGCAGAGCTTGTAGGCATCGCGCTGGGCGTCGGTGGCGCGGCCCACGTTGAACGTGCGGTAGTAGCAGGTGCGGTAGCCCATGTAGGACTGCAGGATGTCGAAGAAGGCCTGATCGCCCGGGCGGATCAGGCGGTCGGTGAAGTTGTGCGGGTGCGGGTTGCAGCGCTCGCCGGAGATGGCGTTGATCGCCTCGACGTCGTCGGAGCCCATCTCGTAGAGCATCTTGTTGGCCTTGGCGACGATGTCGTTCTCGCGCACGCCGGGTTTGAGCTCCTCCCAGATCATGTGATAGACGCCGTCCACCATGGCGGCGGCCTGGTTCAACAGCGTGATCTCGTCGATGTTCTTGATCTCGCGGGCGTCCAGCATCACCTGCTGGCCGTCGACGAGCTTCAGCCCCTCCTTCTCGAGAGCGAGCCACATGCCGGGTTCGACGAGGTCCAGCCCGAGGGGCTCGCCGGCGACGCCCGACTCCTTGAGAAGTGCGGCGATCTCCCGGGCGTGGCGCTGCATGAGGCCGGCGGAGGGCGGCACCGTGCCGCGCATGCCGAGCATGCCGGCGCGAAAGTTCTGCGCGGGGAGCCAGTCACAATAGAGCCGGTGATGGACGGCGGCGGAGCCGAAGTCCCACAGGATCGGGTCCGCGTCGCCAGCGAGCAGGGCAAAACGGCAGAGCTTGTCGCGCTCCCACTCGCCAATCTTGGTGCCGGTGAGATAGCGGATGTTGTTGACGTCGAACAGCAGCAGCGCGCCGAGCTTGGAGTTCTTCAAGGCCTGCTTGGCGCGGCTGAGCCGGTAGCGATGCAGGCGGCGGAAGTCGACGCGCACCTCGAAGTCGACGTTGGTGTGGCCAGGGGCGGGCAGGGCCCGCTGCCAGTTCCAGTGAGGCTCGAGGGCGGCAGCGGCGTCGTCCTCGCGCACGGTCCGGGGCTCGGCTTTGAGATCGTTCATCGCACGCTCTCCTTGGGGCGGCCTTGCGACCGCTCTGGCAAACCCTGCCCGTGCGGCGCCGGGGCTGTCAATGCAGGCTGCTGAGGCGGCCCCGTTGCCCGGCCTTCGCCCGACAGGCTAAGGTCGGGCCGCCCATCCGGCAGAACACAAAGCCCAAGGTTACCGATGGCACGAGTGAAAGACCGCTCCGCGGCCGCGCCGAGCTCTGGCCTCAACGACGACATCGGAGAGGAGATGCGGCTGCGCATGTTCCGCATGCTGGTTGGCATTCGCGAGGCCGAACAGAGGGCCTACGACCTCTTCCTGCAGAACCTCGTCAAGGGGACAAGCCATCTTTCCCTCGGCCAGGAGGCCGTGGCGGTCGGGTTCGCCGCCGCCATGCAGCCGGGCGACCTCTCGTTCTGCACCTACCGTGGCCATGCGCATACGCTGGCGCGCGGCGTGCCGGTCGAGAAGGTGCTGGGAGAGCTAATGCAACGCGACAACGGGCTGATGCGCGGCAAGGGCGGCTCAATGCACCTCACCTCTGTTGAGCATGGTGTGATGGGCTCCTACGCCATCATCGGCGCACATCTGCCGATTGCCTGCGGTGCCGCATGGCGGGCCCAGTACAAGGGCGACAAGGACGTGTCGATCTGCTTCTTCGGCGACGGCACCACCAACATCGGCGCCTTCCACGAGGCCCTCAACCTGGCGGCGGTGTGGACGCTGCCCGTCGTGTTCGTGTGCGAAAACAACCTTTACATGGAGTACACGCCGATCGGCGAGGTGACGGCCGTCGAGCATCCGGCCGCGGACCGCGCGCGCGCCTATGGCCTCGAGCCGATCGTCATCGACGGGCAGGACGCCGATATCGTCTACCGCACGGCGCAGGCGGCCTACGACAAGGCACGGTCGGGTGGCGGGCCGTCGCTCATCGAGTGCAAGACCTACCGTTACAGCGGCCATTCGCGCGCCGATCCGGGGAAGTACCGCCCGGAGGGGGAACTCGACCGGTGGCTGCAACGCTGCCCGGTCAAGATCTACCGCGAGCGGCTGAGGCAGTTCGGCATCGCCGAGACCGTCATTTCCGGTATCGAAGCCGAGGCGAGAGCGGAGGTCGACGCGGCGACCGAGAAGTGCAAGGCCGCCCCGCCGCCGCCGCTCGAGATCATCTCGACCGACGTCTATGCCGACGGAGGCTGGGCGTGGCGGAACTAACCTATCGCGAGGCGGTGGCGCGCGGCATCGCGCAGGAGATGGCGCGCGATCCCGACGTGGTGTTCCTCGGCGAGGATGTCGCCAAAGCGGGCGGCGTGTTCAAGTCGACGGTCGGGCTGTTGGAGCAGTTCGGGCCGAAGAGGGTGCGCGATACGCCAATCTCCGAGCAGGCGATCCTGGGGGCCGCCATGGGGGCGGCGATGACGGGCCTCAAGCCCATCGCCGAGATCATGTTCTCGGACTTCTTGGCGGTCTGCTTCGACTATATCGCCAACGAGATTCCGAAGAGCCGGTACATGTCGAACGGCCAGCTCAAGTGCCCGCTCGTGATCCGCACCGGCAATGGCGCCGGCTCGCGGTTCGGGGCGCAGCACTCCCAGAGCGTCGAGAACTGGGCGATGATGATTCCGGGCTTGAAGGTGGTGGCGCCGTCCACCCCGCGCGACGTGATCGGGCTGCTGGCGGCGGCCGTGCGCGATCCCGACCCGGTGATCTTCTTCGAGCACAAGTCGCTCTATCCGATGAAGGGCGAGGTGCCGGACGGGGAAATCGTCGATGAGCTCGGCACCGCGGCGATCGTCAGGCCCGGCAAGGATGCGACTATCCTTGCGCTGGCTCTCATGGTGCCGCGCGCGCTCGAGGCGACGGAAAGGCTCAAGGCGGAGCACGGCATCGACTGCGAGGTGATCGATGTGCGCTCGCTGGTGCCCCTCGATACGCAGACGATCCTGGGCTCGGTCGGCAAGACGCACCGCTTGTTCACGGTGGAGGAGAACCCACGTCTGTGCGGGTGGGGCGCGGAGATCGTCTCGATCGTGGCGGACGAGGCCTTCTACGACCTCGACGGGCCGCCGGTGAGGATCACGACGCCGCACATCCCGCTGCCGGCGGCCGACATCCTCGAAGACCACATCCTGCCGACGCCGGAGCGGATCGCGGACCGGGTGAGGCGATCGCTTTCGGCGTAGTCCCGTTTTACTGGACCCACGGCCTGCATTGTGAGCCTGGGGCACTTGGCACATAATTGACCGCGTCGCTCATACGAGGCTCTCGCCAGAAATGCTGAAGCCGAAGACAGGCCCGGCAACGTACGCCGATATCGAAGCGCTGCCGCCCAACATGGTGGGCGAGATCATCTTTGGCGCGCTGTATGCGCATCCGCGGCCGGCGCCGCGGCATGGCTTTGCGGCCGGTGTGCTCGGGTCCGAGTTGACATTCCCTTTCCATCGCGGCCGCGGAGGACCTGGCGGCTGGATCTTCATCGTCGAACCGGAATTGCATCTTGGACCGCACGTGGTGGTTCCCGATATCGCCGGCTGGAAGCGTGAGCGGCTCACGCCGTTCCCCGAGACGGCGTTCATCGAGACGCCGCCGGATTGGCTCGCCGAGGTCCTTTCGCCATCGACACAGGCGGTCGACCGCACCGACAAGCTCGCGGTCTACGCCGAGTTCGGCGTCGGGCATTGCTGGTACGTCGATCCCATCGCAAAGACGCTCGAGGTGCTAGCCTTGACCGGGGGCAAGTGGCTTCTTGCCGCGACGTTCAAGGATGCCGACTCCGTAACGGCTCCGCCGTTCGAGGCTCATACTTTTCCGCTCGACGTGCTCTGGGCGCCGGAGTCCGGGACAGCTCCCTCAGAGGGGTGAAACCCGCAATCAGAGGTACGCCAATGGCCCATGCCAGCTACGACAATCTGCTCGCCCGCGTGCCGACCGATCTGTGGATCGGCGGCCAGTGGCGGAAATCCTCCGACAACGAGCGTTTCGACGTCACCGATCCAGCGACGGAGAACACGATCACCACGGTGGCGAGCGCCAGCGTCGAGGATGCCAAGGCCGCCGTCGATGCTGCCGCCGACGCTTTCGCGGGGTGGGCGGCGCGCAAGCCGCGCGAACGCGCAGAGGTGCTGCGCAAGGCTTTCGAGCTGATCGTGCGCGATGCGGAGCGACTGGCCAAGCTGATCACGCTCGAGAACGGCAAGGCGCTGCCCGACTCCCGCAGCGAAGTTCTCTATGCGGCCGAGTTCTTCCGCTGGTTCGCGGAAGAAGCGGTGCGCAACCTGGGCAGCGTCTCGATGGCGCCGGCATCGGGTGCGCGCATGCTGGTGCAGCACAAGCCCGCGGGGGTTGCCGTGCTGGTGACGCCGTGGAACTTCCCGGCGGCAATGGCAACCCGCAAGGTCGGGCCGGCGCTGGCGGCGGGCTGCACGGTGGTGTTGAAGCCGGCATCGGAGACGCCGCTCACCATGCTGGCGCTGATGCCGCTGCTGGATGAGGCCGGCGTGCCGGGCGGCGTGGTCAACGTGATCCCATCGCGCCGCTCGGGACCTGTGGTCAGCGCCATGCTGCACGATCCCCGTGTGCGCGTGCTCTCCTTCACCGGCTCGACAGCGGTCGGGCGCAAGCTGCTCAAGGAGGCGGCCGACAACGTGGTCAGCCCGGCCATGGAGCTCGGCGGCAACGCGCCGTTCATCGTCTTCGAGGACGCCGACATCGACGCGGCGATCGAGGGGGCCATGGTCGCCAAGATGCGCAATATGGGCGAGGCGTGCACAGCCGCCAACCGCTTCTACGTGCATGAGAAGGTGCACGATGAGTTCGCCAGGAAGCTCGCCGAGCGCATGAAGGCGCTGAAGATGGGCAACGGTCTGGAGGACGGGGTTACGCTGGGTCCGCTCGTCAACAAGGAGGGGCTCGACAAGGTGGCTGCTCTTGTCGAGGACGCGGTCAAGAAGGGGGCCAAAGTGCTCACGGGAGGCAAGGCGCCGGGCGGCAAGGGCTTCTTCTATCCGGCGACGGTGCTGACCGCAGTGCCCGACTCGGCCGATATGCTGCGCGAGGAGATCTTCGGTCCGGTGGCCGCGATCCAGACCTTCACGTCGGAGGAGGAGGTGGTCAAGCGCGCCAACGATACCGAGTACGGCCTGGTCGCCTACCTCTACACGAAAGACCTCGCCAAAGGCTTGAGGGTGGCAGAGCGGCTTGAGTCGGGCATGGTCGGCGTCAACCGCGGGCTCGTCTCCGATCCGGCAGCGCCCTTCGGCGGCGTCAAGCAGAGCGGCATCGGCCGCGAAGGCGCACACGAGGGGCTCATGGAATTCCTCGAGACGCAATACGTGTCGGTGAGCTGGTAGCGCGGGGACGGCATGGACGTGCTGATGCCGCAGCTCGGCGAGACGGTGGCCGAGGGCAAGATCACAAGGTGGTTCAAAGCGGCCGGCGACACGGTGAGGCCCGGCGACAACCTGTTCGAGATCGAGACCGACAAGACCTCCATGGAAGTGCCGGCCTTTGCCGGCGGTGTGCTCGCGGAAATCCGGGTGCCGGCCGGAGAGGTGGCGCCGGTCGGGGCCGTGGTTGCGGTGCTGGACGACGGAGGGACGGCCGCCGCTGCAGCCGAGCCAAGAGGCGCGGCGACCAAGCGCGGGCAGGCTTCGAGAGGGGCCCCGCAGGTGTCGCGTGGGAGATCGCGCACGGTCGCGCTCGACCCGTTCTTCGAGGTGCGCACGGCGACCGGCAGCTACGGTCCGGCCAGGCTCGCCTCGGGCGCGGTGCTGACGCCGCTCGCCCGGCGGCTCGCCAAGGAGAGGGGTGTCGATCCCCTCACCGTCAGGGGTTCAGGTCCGCACGGGCGGATCGTGGCGCGGGATGTGGAAGCGGCTGCCGGCGTACGGCGGAGCGCGGCTCCAGCGACGGCGGTGATGTCCGGCGGCTTGACGGCGGAGCAGGTGAAGGCGCTTTACGAGCCAGGGAGCTATGAGGAGGTGCCGCTTGATGCCATGCGGCGCACCATCGCCCAACGGCTTACCGAGGCCGTGCAGTCGATCCCGCACTTCTACCTCGCCGCCGATGTCGATATCGGCGAGCTTTTGAAGCTGCGCGAAGAGGCCAACGCCACCGCGCCCAAGGACAAGGCCGGCAATCCGACCTTCAGGCTCACGCTCAACGACCTCATCATCAAGGCATGGGCGGCGGCGCTGCAGCGGGTGCCGGCGGCCAACGCGGTATGGGCAGGTGATCGGATATTGCGCCTCAAATCCTCCGACATAGGGGTGGCGGTGGCGGTCGAAGGGGGGCTTTACACGCCCATCATCCGCAATGCGGAGCGCAAGTCGGTCAGCATGATCTCGGCCGAGGCAAAGGAGCTCGCGGAGCGCGCGCGGGCCCGCAAGCTCAAGCCGCATGACTATCAGGGCGGATCGAGCGCCATTTCCAATCTCGGCATGTACGGCATCCGCGCGTTCTCGGCCATCATCAACCCGCCGCATGCCACCATCCTGGCGGTTGGAGCCGCGCGGCGCCAGCCGGTCGAGACAGCAGAAGGCGGCGTTCGCTTCATCAGCCAGATGACGGTGACGCTGTCGTGCGATCACCGCGTGGTGGACGGTGCGCTCGGGGCCGAGGTGCTCGGCACATTCAAAGGATTCATCGAGAAGCCGGTCACCGCGCTGGCGTGATCCTTGCCCTTCGGCCGCGAACCGGGGCCTTGCCCGGCGCAGCAAGAGCTCGACCGGGAAAAGTCCCGGCCGCGCCGGTGCGTGCTCCGGAAACACGAGTGGAGGGGAATCCGATCAGATGCGCAGCAGGCGCTTGGCGTTGCCGCTCAGGACCTTCGCCTTGTCCTCGTCGCACAAGGGCACGCTCTCCATCCAGCGCGTGCCCGGCACATTGGCGACGAAGGGATAGTCGACCGAGAATAGGATGCGGTCGATCCCCATCTCCATCATGCAGCAGAGCAGCGCAGGGTTCGAGAAGTTGCCGCTGGTGGTGATATAGAAGTTGCGGCAGAACACGTCGCGGAAGCCCACCTGTTTGTGGCCGGGCCGGGACAATGCCGCGTTGATGCGCCAGATGAGGAAGGGCAGCGTTTCGCCGAGGTGGCCGAGGATGATCTTGAGTCTGGGGTGGGCATCGAACAGTCCGCTCAACACCATCCTGATGGCGAGTGTCGCCGTCTCCACGGTGTAGCCCCAGGCGGCGCGCACCACCATCGGGAAGTCCTTGGCATAATCGTTGTAGTAGGCCTCCATCACGCCCGCATGCGGCAGACCCGGGTGCAGATAGATCGGAACATCGAGCTGCTCGGCGCGGGCGAAGATCGGCCAGAAGCGCTTGTCGTCGAGGAACACCCCGTTGGCGAGGCCGTGGATCATGGCGCCCTTGAAGCCGAGCTTGGTGACCGTTCTTTCGAGCTCGTCGGCGGCCGCGGCAGGGTCGGCAGTCGGCAGCGCCGCGAAGCCGGCAAAGCGGGTCGGGTGAGTTGAGATGGCCGCATGCAGGCGGTCGTTGACGCGCTTGGCGAGCGGAACCGCAATGTCGGCCGCGAGCTTCTGCGTCGACGGCGCACCGTGCGAGAGCACCTGCACGTCGATGCCGGCCTCGTCCATCTCCTTGATGCGCAGCTCGCCAAGATCGTAGAGGCGCTTCTCCACCTCGCCGCCGCGGCCCGACTCGATGCCGGTGAAGTGCGATGCGAGCTCCTTGTCCCAATAGTGCTCCTCGAGCGCGATCACCTGGCATCTCGGCTTCTGAAACATGTCAGTTCCCTTCCCTTCACTTGGGCCGTTCCCTTAGGTGGGGGCCTTCTTAGCAGCCGTGCCGCCGACTGTCAGGCGGCGTTGATCAGGTGGGGTGCATACGGCAATATGCGTTTCCCCGTGTCCGCAACCGTCCCGAGACCCGCCGGGAGGATATGGCAATGTCGCGGCCCCGCATCAGCTACGTCGATCCGGCCACCTTGTCGGATGCGGCGATGCTCGCCGAGCTCGAGCGGTGCCGGCAGGAGGGCACGCCACGGCCGGAGAGCCAAGCCATACGCGCGCACGTGCCGGCCATATTCTGGTCGTTTGCCAACAGCTGGCGCGACGTGTTCAAGAACGGCGTCGCCGACCATGCCATCAAGGAGCTGTGCCGCGTCTACGTTTCGCGGTCGGTGAAGTGCGAGTACTGCGGCAATCAAAGATCGGTCAAGGCCGGAAGGGAGGGCCTCGTCGAAGAGGACTATCGCGATCTGCTCAACTTCGAAACGTCGACGAGGTTGAGCGAACGGCAGAAGGCGGCGCTCGCCTACGCGGAAGCAATTACCTGGGATCTGCCGGCGGACGACAAGCTCTGGCAGCGCCTGCATCGGCATTTCAGCGAGCCGGAGCTGGTCGAGATCGGCTACTTCATCGCGCTCACCATGGGCCAACAGCGCTGGCTCAGGACGCTGGACATCGAGCACCATCAGGTGATGGGCGGCACCTCTGCCTCGATGGCGCCCGGCTTCGAGACCGAGGAGGCGCTGAAACGCTCCAAGGCGGAGGCAGGTTACTGGGCAGGGAGCGCAGCGAAGGCGCGCGACGAGGCGGCCGAATGAGTGCAAAGGCGTGGCGAGCCGCACGCTGAATACGCTGCTGGCTCACTTGGGTCAGGCGGACCTCGAGCGCTTGAGCCGGCGGGCGCCGGCATTCGCTGGCGATGTCGCCTTCCGCCGCTTCTGCACGCCGCTGTTGTCGGCGCAGCGCCCGGCCAACTACGAGGAACTCGCCGATCGCGCGCGCTTTCACCTGCGCGGGGCCCGCTCAGAGCGGATTGCAACGCCGCAAGCCGAGCTGCAGGCCTACATCTTCGAGCCCGATGCAGCGCCGTCGAAAGGAAGCGTGCTGCTGGTGCACGGCTGGACGGCGGAGGCCGCCTTCATGACGGCTTTCGCCGAGCCGCTCCGGCGCAGCGGCTATCGGGTCGTCGCTTTCGATTTCCCTGCGCACGGGCGATCGGATGGCAGCTACACCAACCTTGCCGCCTGTGCCCGGGCGATGCTCGGGCTTGCCGACGCAGCCGGCCCGTTTTGTGCCTTCGTGGCGCACAGCTTCGGCGGACTTGTCGCCTTGCTGGTCGCCGAGGGCGGGCCGCCGCTGTATCGCGCTCACCGGTTTGATCGGCTCGTGCTGCTCGCCTGCCCCAACCGCTTAAGCGACGTCACGCGCAATTTCGGTGCCAGCCTCAAGCTCGCTCCGGCGGCGCAGCGCGCCTACGAACGCCACATCGAACGCGTCGGACACCGCACCGTCGCCGGCTTTTCCGCCGTCAACCTGCTCAGAAAGATCGGCCAACCCGCACTCATCCTGCACAGCCGCGATGATGAGGATGTGCCGTTCGCCCAGGCCGAGCAGATCGCTGCCGCCGTGCCGGGCGTCGAGCTGATGGCCTTCGAAGGGCTCGGCCACCGCCGGCTGCTCTATGCGCCGCCGGTGACGCGCGCGGTCACCAGGTACCTTATTTGACGCCGATGCCTGCGGCCGGTTGAGCAAGTCTTGACGGCGCAAACAGTGTCTCCATCTCGCGCCGGGCCAGTACGGCCTTGCTGTGCGGGTCGAGTGCGACATCCGCGAAGGTGAGCGCGGCGCCCTCGGCGACGTCACGCACCAGTCTAACCCCTGCGGCAAGGCCCAGAGGCAGGCAGCCACGCTCGAGCGACGCCGCTGCTGGCATTTGGCGTCCCCACACGCAGAAGCCGCCCTCGCCGTCGAGGGTCTCGCCCTTCCTGAGCGCTCGCTTGGCGGTTGCGACCACGTCGGAGTTGAAGCAGCGGGGTGCGCCGGTCGGCTCGCGGCGGAGCGCCACGGAGGCGACCGAGATGCCGAGCTCGAGCCCGATCATGTGGGTGGGCCGGTAAAGCGCCGCATACGTTGCGCTCCGATCGGGCAGGCAATGGTATTCGGCAAAGCACTGACGCGCATAGCGGCTCTCGCTCGTGATCACGACGTAGGTCCCCATCGCGACATGGTGGGGCACGTCCTTTTCCTCACGGGTCAGGGACGAGACGACCTCGGTAACACCCCTCTTCTCAAGCGTGCCGCCGTCGGCCTTCGGCTTGCAGACGTCGGCGAGCTCGAAGCGCGAGGCGGGCGGAAACGACAGCCCCGTGCTCTGCGGTGCGAGGCCGGTCGCGTTGCACACCGCCGTCATCTCGATGGCCGACTTGGAGCCGTCGATGAAGGAGTTGAACATCTTGGGGTTGATGTGGGAGCGATCCTCGAGCTTTAGGTAGCGATCGAGGATTTCCCAAACGGTGTCGGGCGTGGAGCGGTGATAGCTCGGGTGATAGCGGGTGCCCTTGCCGGCGGCGATCACTTCAAACCCACAGGCGCGCGCCCAGTCGACATGCTCGCAAATGAGGGCCGGCTGGTCACCCCAGGCGAGGCTGTAGACAAGGCCGGCCGCTTGCGCGCGGCGGGCGAGCAGCGGCCCGGCGAGCGCGTCGGCTTCGACGTTGACCATGACCACGTGCTTGGCGTGGGCGATGGCGGCTTCGGCCAGCTCGACGCCCGTCGCCGGGTCGCCGGTGGCTTCGATGATCACCTCGATGCCGGGATGGCGGATCAACGCCATGGCATCGTCGGTCAGAAAGGTCTTGCCCGATTTGATCGCCTCGCCGATGGAGCGGGCATCAGCCTGCTCGGCCGGCCAGCCGGCATCAGCCAACCGCTGCCGGGTGCGGGCAGGGGCGAGATCGGCGAGGCCCACCATGTGCATGCCTGGTGTCAGCCGAACCTGGGCGAGAAACATGGTGCCGAACTTGCCAGCACCGATCTGGCCGATGCGGATCGGCCGCTTTTCGGCAACACGGAGCGCGAGCTTTGCGGCAAGGTTCATGGGCCGCCCGCTTACTCTGCGGCCTGCCGGTGGCGGCGCGCGTACGCGAGCAGCGCATCGTCGGCACAGGGCTCGATGGGCGTGAAGTCGCGATGAGCAATCCACTCGGCCCTGGTCGGCTTGCGAATGTAGTTGGAGACGGCGCAGAGCGTGAGGTAGACGATCTTGCGCGGGTAAGGCGTGATGTTGCCGGCGGAGCCGTGCACGAGATTGCCGTGGAACATCAGCACGGCGCCCGGCTTGCCGGTCGGAGCCACGAGGCCGCCTTCCGCGCACAGGCGCTCCACCGTGTCATGATCGAGCGTCCATAGCGGATAGCTCGTGGTGTCCTTGTCGTGGCCGGCTTCGAGCACACCGTGCTTGTGGCTGCGCGGGATCAGCATCAGCGGGCCGTTGAATGGGAACACCTCGTCGATGAACACGGAGATGTTCATGGCGCGCGGCTCGGGCATGCCGTCGTCGCGCGCCCAAGTGCCGTAGTCCTGGTGCCACTGCCAGACGTCGCCGTCGAACTTGGCCTTGGCGTTGATCTTGTACTGGTGCATGTAGACCTGCTCGCCAAACACCTGCTCGACGGGCCGGATCAGGCGCGGGTGGCGCCCGAGTAGGCCGAAGGCCTCGTTGTAAGTGTGGGCGGCGAAGGCCGTGCGCGGGGCTCCCGATTTCTCGCGCCATATCTCAGGGCGGTCGAGGCGGTAGATGCGCTCGGCCTCTGCGCGCAGGACCGCGACCTCCTCCTCGGAAAACAGGCCGGGCAGGAAGAGCCAGCCTTCGGTGTCGAACTGCTGGAGCTGAGCGGGTGTGAGCTGCACGGGTTTCCTCCCTCGGCTCGGCCTTGCACGGCGCCACTCTTTGCTGGCATGGAGCCTAGCATTTCCCTCGGTCATGCCGCAAAGCGGCCTTCGGTGGAGGCGAATGAAAGGCGCAGATTGTAGCAGTGGTCAGGCCGAGGCGGTGCGGCGCTGCGCGTCGTAGTGCTTGGCGGCGGCAATGATGCCGTTGATCAGGTCCTCACGGGAGGCCTTGGGCCTGACCGCGTCGCCGGTCAGCACCAGTCCGGAAGCGCGGGCTACGGCCTTGAGGTCCTCCAGCGACCTGATCTGCTCGAGCTTGCCGCGTAATACCGGCTCACCGTGCAGGCGCAGGATGTTGACGGCGTGGAGGTGGGTCGGATCGAAGGTGCGGCGCGGCCGAACCTTCGTGTTCTCGAACTTGACGACAACCGAGGTGGGCAGCGCCGCGATCAGCTTGCGGGCAAAGGCCTCATTCTTCTCCGCCTCGCTCAGGATGGCGCTGAACAGGCGGTTGAGAATGATGTGCGCGGGGACCTCGTTCATTGCGCGGCTACCACGTAGGGTTGGTTGATCACGCCAAGGAGGGCGTCGGTCAGCGCCGACACATGCGGCCCGCCCGAGCCAAATTTCGACGCGAGGCTTCCCGGCTGTTCACGGTGGTCGAGGGCTGTCGCCAGCGCCTGAGTGGCCGGGATCTGGATGCCGAGCGGCGCGTACTTGGCGCCAACGGCCGCGATGATGCCTTGGGCGCGGCTGTCCTGGCCGGAAACGCGGTTCGGCAGCGTGCGGTACTTGGGGCCACCGATCTCGTCGAGGCGGCGCGCCAGCCAGCCAACGTTGTCCTCGGCAGTGCGGTCGGGAATGTAGGGGATGAGCACGAGGTCGGCCGTGCGCAGGGCTCCCCACACCACCTGCGACAGGCCGGGCGCGCAGTCGATCACGACCTGATCGTAAAGGCCTTCCACGGCGCGAATGATGTGACCCATCCGCTCCTGCACCAGATCGAAGAGGTCGCTGATGTTGTGGTGGCGGGCCTGCTGGGCGATGATCAGCCCGGCCTCGGCATCGTCGAGGTCGTGCGAGCTTGGAATGATGTCGAGCGTCGGGCGGCTGCCGTCGGCGAGCAACACGTCGCCGATGGCTTTGGTGACATAAGACTGCGCAATGATCGGGTTTTGTCCGAACATCTGAAACAGCAGGCCCGTGCTCGTGCGCTTCTCATCACGGGCCGCACGCCAACGCTGATGCCCCATCATCAAGATCGAGGTGCTGGCCTGGGCATCGAGGTCGATCAGCAGCACCCGCTGGCGACCGATGACGCTCAAGCCATAGGCCAGCATCATCGTCACCGTGGTCTTGCCGACACCGCCGCGGCGATTGGAGACGGCTATGTATTTGGTCACGGGCGCATACCTCGTGCCGTTCCTTCCGGTCGCGAGCCGCAGGCTGAAGGTGCGCCGACGGCGTCGGCGGACGCACGGGGAGGCGCCTGCGCGGACCGTCGGTCAGCAATGGATGGATGGGAGGGGGGCCGGGCGGTATCGCGGCAGGCGCCTCCGGCGCCAGCGAGGCGGGAAAACGCCCATCCCCAGTTCGATCCCCCGGGGCCCGCGCGGTCCGCTGAGCCCCCGCACGTGGGGCTGTAACAATCCGGCACCGAAAGCACCCGTACCCTGCAGCCGTCGGCACCCCGCTTTGGTAAATGCTAAAGGAGTATCGCGTTCCAAGCCATAAATATTTTGCAGGAAGCGGGCAGACGTTGCTTGAGCGGGGGCAGTTGTCGTTAACCACAGTACAGGGCGGGGTGGCTGTGACCAGTCGAATAGACGTGCGCTCTGATCTTTTGACTAAAGGCCGCTGAGAGGGCTCAAAAATTCGTACAGTAAACCCGGCCGGATGCGGACGGCCCCTTCGGCACACAAAACAAAAGGTAGGACAGGTACGTCCTGTCCTACCTCCTCCACGCCCCGGCGCCATGAACGCGGCACAGTCCGAGGCGTTTGCGTCAGGGGCTCGTTACGCGACACGTGAGGGCCCGACTGCCGCCTGTGCCTCTACAACGGCGCCCACGGGCACGTTATTCGCGCCGCTCGGCAGCTACTTGTGGATAACCGGGCCGACCCACACCGACGCTGCGGTGTGGATCGTCCGGCAGATTGCAGGCTCAAACCGCTTCGAGCGCCAAGGCGATGCCCTGCCCGACGCCGATGCACATGGTGCAGAGCGCGCGCTTTGCGCTTCGCTCGTTCAGCTCCAGCGCGGCGGTCAGCGCCAGCCGCGCACCCGACATGCCGAGCGGGTGGCCGAGGGCGATGGCGCCGCCGTTGGGATTGACGTGCTCGGCATCGTCAGGCAACCCCAACTGGCGCAGCACGGCCAGCGCCTGGGAAGCGAACGCCTCGTTGAGCTCGATCACGTCGAAATCTCCGATCCTGAGGTCGAGCCGTTCCATCAGCTTCTGGGTGGCCGGGGCGGGGCCGATGCCCATGATCCGCGGTGGCACGCCGGCCGAAGCCGCGCCGAGGACGCGCGCGAGCGGCTTCAACCGATATTTCTCCAGCGCCGCTTCCGAGGCGACGAGCAACGCCGCGGCGCCATCGTTGACGCCCGAGGCGTTGCCGGCCGTGACGGTGCCTCCTTCCTTGCGGAATGGGGTCGGGAGCCTGGCAAGGGCCTCAAGGGTGGTCTCGCGGGGGTGCTCGTCCTTGACGACGACAACGGGTTCTCCCTTGCGTTGCGGGACGGTGACGGGCGCGATCTCCTTGGCGAGGCGGCCTGACCTCTGCGCTCTGGCGGCGCGCATCTGGGAGCGCAGCGCGAAGGCGTCCTGGTCGGTGCGCGCCACCTGAAAATCGGCAGCGACGTTCTCCGCCGTCTCCGGCATCGAGTCGACGCCGTGCGCGGCCTTCATCAGCGGGTTGACGAAGCGCCAGCCGATGGTCGTGTCGTAAATCTCGGCCGAGCGCGAGAATGCCTCGGTGGCCTTGCCCATGACGAAGGGTGCGCGCGACATGCTCTCGACGCCGCCGGCCAAGATCACCTCGGCCTCGCCGGCACGAATGGCGCGGGCGGCCTGGGCCAGCGCCTCGAGGCCCGAGCCGCACAGGCGGTTGACGGTCACGCCCGGCACCTCCCGGGGCAGGCCCGCCAGCAGCGCGGCCATGCGCGCGACGTTGCGGTTGTCTTCGCCGGCCTGGTTGGCGCAGCCCATGATCACGTCGTCGACGGCCGAGGCGGGGAGCGCCCTGTTGCGGGCCATCAGCTCGCGAATGACATGGGCGGCAAGGTCGTCGGGGCGGACGGATGAGAGGGCGCCGCCATAGCGACCGATCGGGGTGCGGATGCCGTTGACCAAATAGGCGTGGCGCATGCTCGTGCCTCGTCGGATGGCTTTCGAGACCACATAGTCCGTGCGTTGCGGCTTGTACAAGGGAGATGACGAACAACGGCGTCAACCTTTGGGTCAAGCGGGTGGTGCGGAAGGGCCTGACCGGAGGGCCGACCAGTCCAATGATCCGGACGGGCCGGGGCAGTCGACCTCTGTGATCGAAGATTGATCGGTCCGCGGTAAGTACGAGCCTGCTGATCTCGACGGAGGGTTCGTGCGGCGGACCAAAAAATTATAGCGCTAAGCGGGCACCCGTCGCAGGCGGCGCAAGCTCCATGCCCGTCAGGCGACGGCGCCAACAAGCGCGCCGGCGGGTATTGGCGGCGACGTCGAGAAGAGAAGAGGTTCGAGCACTCTCAACGAACTGCAAGGCTTCGCACGTGGTGGAGAGGAGAGCGGCCGCCGGACACGAGGCTGCGATAAAGGCTGGCCGGCGCGCCGCGGCGGTCAGCAGGAGGCCCCATCGACCGAATGCGACACCTTCTTGCTTAGCCAACCAATGGCGAAGAAAAATCAAAGAGATAGAGCAAAGCCAGGATCAGGGCCGCCGAATAAACTGCTTTCCCTCCTTCCTCCCCCGGACCGACGAAGCGGCCGAACAGGCGCCAAAGGCGACGGGCGATGTCGTCCATCACCACGTAGAGCGCCGGTACGAAGAGGAGCGACAAAACCGTCGAGGAGATCAGGCCGCCGATCACGGCCACCGCCATGGGCGCGCGGAACTCGCCGCCGGAATCCAATCCCAGGGCGGCGGGCAGCATGCCGCCAACCATGGCGATGGTGGTCATCACGATGGGGCGCGCCCGCTTGCGGCCGGCGTCGATGATCGCCTCCGTACGCGGCACGCCGCGGGCCACCGATTCAACTGCGAAGTCGACCAGCATGATGGCGTTCTTGGTGACGATGCCCATCAGCATGAGGATGCCGATCACCACCGGAAGACTCATCGGCATCTGCGTGATGAAGAGCGCGATGATGGCGCCGCCGATGGAGAGCGGCAGCGAGAAGAGAATGGTGACGGGTTGCAGGAAGCTCGCGAACAGCAGGACGAGCACCGAAAATACCATCATTAGGCCGGCAGCCATGGCCTGCCCGAAGCTCTCGAAGACCTCGCCCATCACCTCGGCATCGCCGAACTCCTTGAGCTCAACCCCCTCAGGCAGGCTGCTGGCGGCGGGAAGGGCGGTAACGGCCGCGACGGCTTCGCCAAGCGCGGTCTTGCCCGCAAGATCGGCGCCAAGCGTCACGCGACGGGCGCGGTCGTAGCGGTCGATCGCGGTCGGTCCCTGACCATACTCGAAGCCTGCCAGCGTGGAGAGCGGCACGGCTGCGCCGGAGGAGGTTTGCACCCGCAGCGCCTGCAGGGTCTCCAGGTCTGCGCGAGCCTTCTCGACGAGCTGAACGCGGATCGGCACCTGCCGGTCGCCAGCGTCGAACTTGGCAAGCGCGGCGCCGATGTCGCCGATGGTGGCAACGCGCACCGCTTCGGCGATCGCCTCGGTGGAGACGCCAAGCTTGGCGGCGAGGTCCGCCTTGGGCACGACCCGCAGCTCGGGGCGGTCGAGCTCGGCGGTCGAGACCACCTGGGTGAGCTGCGGAAGCTGCTTCATCTGGCCGACAAGCTCGGCGGCAGCCCTGTCGACGGCGGCGCCGTCGCGGCCGGAGACCACCATTTGGAAGTCGCGCTGGCCGTTTTCCTTGAGGAACCAGTAGCGCACGTCGGGCAGATCCGAGAGACTCGCGGCGAACGCTTCGGTGAGCTGGCTTTGGGTGAGCGTGCGTTCGTGCCGTGGCCCGGTCAGCACGACGAGAGTGGCCTTGCGCACCTCCTCGCCCGAGCCCAGGATGCGCCCGCCCGTCACGTATACGCTTCTCACCTCGGGACGGCGGCGCACGCGCTCGGCGATGGTGTCGGTCACCCGCCGTGTGTCCTCGAGCCGGGAGCCCGGCGGCAGCTCGACGGCAATCAGGATGCGGCCGTTGTCCTCGGGCGGCAGGAAGCTCGCCGGCAGGAGCTGGATGGAGGCGATCGAGGCGGTGAAGACGACGAGCCCGAGGCCGACGGTGGCGAAGCGATGGCGCACGGACCAAACGACAAGGCGCGTGTAGGTGCGCAGCAGGAAGCCTTCGCGTTCGGTGTGGCTCTGGTGGGCGCGCATGAAGTAGGCGGCGAGCAGCGGGGTCATGAGGCGCGCCACGAGCAGGGAAAAGAACACCGCCGCCGCGACGACTAGGCCGAACTGCTTGAAGTACTGGCCGGCGATGCCGCCCATGAAGCTCACCGGCACGAACACGGCGATGATGGTCACGGTGATGGCGATGACGGCGAGCCCGATCTCGTCGGCGGCCTCGAGCGCGGCGCGGAAGGGCGACTTGCCCATTCTGACGTGGCGCACGATGTTCTCGATCTCGACGATGGCATCGTCCACCAGGATGCCGGTGACGATGGTGATGGCGAGCAGGCTGACGAGATTGAGCGAGAAGCCCATGGCTTGCATCGCCCAGAAGGTCGGGATGATGGAGAGCGGCAGAGCGATGGCCGCGATGACGGTGGCGCGCAGATCGCGCAGGAATAGGAAGACGATCAGGATGGCGAGCGCGGCGCCCTCCATCAGCGTCTTCATGGTCGCATCGTAGCTCTTGAGCGTGTAGTCGACCGCGGAGTCGATAAGCCGCAGCTCGACACCGGGATGATCCCTGGCAAGCTTGTCGATCGCGGCTGCCACCTCGCGGGCGACCACCACCTCGCTCGCCCCCTTGGCGCGCGAGATGGCGAAGGCGACCACGGGCTCGCCGTCGAGCATGGCGTACCGGCGCGGCTCCGCAACGGTGTCGGTGACGGTGCCGAGGGTATCGAGGCGCACCGAGCGACCGCTCGGGAGCGCGATCATGGTCTCAGCGAGATCGGCCACCGTCTTGCTGCCGGCAAGCGTGCGGATCGCCTGCTCGCGGCTGGCGATCTCGCCGCGGCCGCCCGCCAGATCGACGTTGGTGGCGCGGAGCTGGCGATTGACGTCGCCAGCGGTGATGCCGAGCGCGGCCAGACGGTCGGGATCGAGGGCGACCCTGATCTCGCGGTCCACCCCGCCGATGCGTTCGATCTTGGAGACGCCCTTCACGCTCTGCAGGGCACGGGCGACGGTGTCGTCAACGAACCAAGAGAGCTCCTCCGGCGTCATGGCCAGGGCGCGCGCGGCATAGGTCAGAATGGGGAGCCCCTCGACCTCGATGCGCTGTATGATCGGCTCGTCGATGGTACGCGGCAGCTCGGAGCGGATGCGGGCGACGGCGTCCTTGACGTCGTTGACGGAACGGTCGACCGGCGTGCCGAGCTCGAACTGCACAGTCGTGGTCGAACTGCCTTCGACCACCGTCGAGGTAATGTGTCTGATCCCGGTCAGACCCGCGACGGCGTCCTCGACGCGCTTGGTGACCTGAGTTTCGAGCTCAGAGGGGGCGGCGCCCGCCTGGGTTATGGCGACCGAAACAACGGGCAGGTCGATGTTGGGGAAGCGGGTGACCGGAAGCTCGCGGAAGCTCGCCCAGCCGAGCACCAGCAGCACCAAGAACAAGACGATCGGCGGCACCGGGTTGCGGATCGCCCAGGCCGAAATGTTGAGACGGCGCATCAGTCGATCCCACTGAGCCGGGGGCCACGGGAGGGTGCAGGAACGGGCCGGACGGCGTCGCCATCGCGCAGGAAGGTGCCGGCCTTGGCGACGACCGCGTCGCCTTCAGCCAGGCCGGACGTGACTTCGATGCGGTCGCCGGACTTGAGGCCGGTGGTTACGCTGCGGGTGACGACGCGGCCGTCCTCGACGACCTGGACCTCGGGCCCGCCGGGGGCGAACAGCACAGCGGTAGCCGGCACGACAAGACCATCGCCACGTGCGGTAACAACGCTGCCACGGCCGAAGCTGCCGATACGCAGTCCGGCGTCGTCGCCAAGGAAGATGCGGACGCGGCCAAGGCGCGTGGCGCGGTCGATTTCGGGTGAGACGAGGCGAACCTTGCCCTCGACCTCGCCAACCCCGGCGATAGTGATGAGCGCCTTCTGGCCCACCTTGAGCTTGGCCAGATCGGCCTCCGGGACCTCGCCGTCGAGCTCGATCTCGCCCTTGGCGATGATGCGGAACATGGGGTCGGCGGCGCCAGAGGCGAGCCCACCGATGCGGGCGTTGCGGCGGCTGATGAGGCCAGCCGCCGGCGCCCTGATCTCGGTCTTATCGAGCCGCCAGGCGATCTGGCGGCGCTGGGCCTCGGTCTGCGCCTTCTCGGCTTCGGCAAGGCTGAGGCCGTCGCGGGCAGCGACGAGCTGGGCGGCGGCGGTCCGTGCCGCCGCCTCGCGCTGATCGAACGCGCTGTCGGCGAGATAGCCCGACTTCTGCAGCGGTTTGGCGCGTTCGAGCGCGCTCGCCGCCTCGTGCTCGCGCGCCTCGGCGGAGACGATCTCACTCCTGGCGCGGGCGATGGCAGCCTTGGCGCGGGCAAGGGCGGCGTCGTTCTGGGCGAGCTCAGCTCTCAGCGTCTCGTCTTCGAGACGGGCGAGCAGGTCACCCTCGGCGACGCGGTCGCCCTCCTCGGCGAGCAGCTCCAGGACACGCAGGCCCTCGACCTCGGGGGCGACGAGGATCTCGGTGCGCGGCACCAGCGTGCCGGTGATGAGCACGGTCTCGACGAGACTTTGGCGTGCGACACGGTGCACGGTAACGGCCGGCGCCATGTCCTTGGCCGTGGCAAACTGGGGTCGCGGCGATGGCGCCCCGTGCGTCAGGCGACCGCCGGCGTAAAGGGCGGCGGCACCACCGGCGCCGAGCAGCAGGAGCAGCAACATTGCGCGCTTCATGGGGTGACCTCGGCTTTCGGGTTGCTGCTCGCGGGTGTCGCCGGCTTGACGTTAAGGAGGGTGCCAATCAGTTGGACCACCGCCGGCAATACGGTTTTGGCGTCGAAGTCAGGGTCGACGGCGCGCCGCCAGAACAGGCCGTCGCCGATGGTGATGAAGACGCGGGCGAGCGTTCTGATGTCGAGGCTCGGATCGATGCGGCCCTCGTCCTTCAGCCGCTGGAACAGCTTCTCGAAGCCGGCGAGGACGAAGCGGTCGACGCCGCGGTAGATCTCGCCGACCTGCGGGTTGCGGGTCGATTCGACGCCGATCTCGACGCACATCAGCCGCTTGTGGGCCGGCTCCTCGAGAAAGTACTGCTCGCCCAGCACCGACAAAGCACGCAGGAAATCGGGAGCTTCCGCGAGCACGGCCAGGCGCTTGGCGAACTCGGCGCGATCGCGCTCGGAGATGCCGGCGATGAGGGCCTCCTTGGAGGGAAAGTAGACGTAGAGGGCGCCGGCGCTGATCCCTGCTTCCTTGCAGATGTCGTGCATGGTGGTGCGGTGGAAGCCAGAGCGGGCGAAGCAGCGCTCGGCGGCGTCGAGGATGTGCTCGCGCCGGGCGGCCTGGGTGGCTGGTGACAGTCTTGGCATTGCCGGCCTCTCGAGCGGAGCCATGGCCGACGTGCGGCCGCGGGGCTTGTCCTCGCAAGTGCGAAAAGAAAACGGACGTCCGTTCGTTTTAAGGACAAATGCGGCGAGGTCAAGGCGGACACGTCACGGCGGAGAACCGTAGGGACAGGCCAGCCGCGGGCACACAGGCGCAGCGTAGTGCGCGGGGCCTAACTCCGCGGCTGCGGCGGATCAACGGAAGCGGCGGCGGCGGCTCGAGTGTCACACGCGGCGGCCTGCGCTGCGCCAGCCGACGGCGGCTCAGGCCGTTGTCAACCGCTCATCCCGAGGCGAGGGTGGTGTTCTGCAAGAGGTCATAGGCGCAGGTGAAGCGGCCGAGGCCCGAACCCAGGGTCAGCTGCAGGTAGGGGGTGCGATAGCGCTTGTGCCAGTTGCGGTTACCGAAGTCCCACAGTGCCACGTCGATATCCGGCTTGCCGATCAGCAGCTGAAGGTCGCGCGGGCCGGCGGGCGCCTGGGCGGCGGCGGACAGGCCGCGCAGGGTGGCCTCGCCGCGGCAGGCTTCGATGGCGCGCGCGCCATAGGCCGCGATCAGCGCCTCCTCCGTCGCCGAGCGATAGAGGTAATCGTGGGCGCCGAACTTGGCGGCGGCAAACAGCAGCAGGGCAAGTACGAGCACGCGCATGACGACTGGCCCGGCATTTCGGGGCGGCCCTTCCCTGACGGCGGCCAAGGCAGTGTCGCGGCACAAGGTGAACAAAGCGTTGCGGAGCACGCCTCCAATGGGGCAAGAAGCGCGCAGTCCGGCGCAACAACCTTCGGGGAGGAAATCAGAAGACATGAAAAAGCGGCTGCTCGTTACCCGTAACCTGCCGCCCGCGGTCGAGGCCCGTGCGGCGCGCGATTACGATGCGATCCTCAATCCGGACGATAAGGCGATGTCGACGGAGGAGTTGGTCGCACGCGCGCAGGATGTCGATGCGCTACTGGTGTGCGTCACCGACAAGCTGCCCGCTGCAGCGATCGCAAAGCTGCCCGAGCGGCTCAAGATCATCGCCACCTTCTCGGTTGGCACCGACCACATCGACCTGGCGGCAGCGAAGGCGCGAGGCATCCGCGTCGGCTCGGCGCCGCACGGGGTGACAATCGCGACGGCCGAGATCGCCATGCTGCTGATCCTCGGCTCGGCACGCCGCGCTTCGGAAGGCGAGCGCATGATGCGCGCCCGCCAATGGACCGGGTGGACGCCGATGCAACTGTTGGGGCGCCGTCTCGACGGCAAGCGGCTCGGCATCCTGGGGCTCGGCAAGATCGGCAAGGCGCTGGCGCAGCGGGCGCGCGGCTTCGACATGGAGATCCACTACCACAATCGCAAGCCGCTGCCGGCCGAGGAGGAGAAGGGCGCCATCTATCACCCCACCTTCGAGAGCCTGGCGCGCGTCTGCGACGTGCTCTCGCTCAACGCGCCGGCAACGCCTGATACGCGCCACATCATCAACGCTAAGAGCCTTGCCTGGCTGCCCAAGGGCGCGATCCTCGTCAACACGGCGCGGGGAGACCTCGTGAACGACGAGGACCTGATCGCGGCGCTGAAATCGGGTCAGGTCGGCTATGCCGGTCTCGACGTCTATCAGGGTGAGCCCAACATCAATCCGGGCTACTATGATCTGCCCAACACGTTCCTGCTGCCGCATCTGGGCTCCGGCGCCATCGAGGCGCGCAACCAGATGGGCTTCGAGGCGCTGGACAACATCGACGCCTTCTTCGCCGGCAGGGAATTGCCGTTTCCGGTGGTGTGAGGCTCAGCCCTGGAAGGCGTCCTCGCGGCGGCGGCGCACGGCAGGCAGCGCCGCCAGCACGATGACGAGCGCGGTGACGATGAGCAGCGTGGCGCTGATGGGGCGGTCGAGAAAGGTCATGAAGTCGCCGCGCGAGATCAAAAGCGCCTGGCGCAGTTTCTCCTCCATCAGCCGGCCGAGCACGAGGCCCAGGAGCAGCGGCGCCGGCTCGAAGCCGAGCTTTACGAGCACGTAACCGAACAGGCCGAAGGCGGCCACCATCTCCACGTCGAAGGCCGAATTGTTGAGCGAGTAGATGCCGATCGAGCAAAACAGCACGATGGCGGGGAACATCAGCCGGTAGGGCACCTTCAGCAGCCGCACCCACAGACCGACGAGCGGCAGGTTGATGATGAGCAGCATCAGATTACCGATCCACATGGCGGCGACCATGCCCCAGAACAGCTCGGGCTGCTTGGTGATGATCTGCGGACCCGGGATGATCGAGTGGATCATCATGGCGCCGATCATCAGCGCCATCACCGCATTGGGCGGAATGCCGAGCGTCAACAGCGGAATGAAGGAAGTCTGCGCGCCGGCATTGTTGGCCGACTCCGGACCGGCCACGCCCTCGATGGCGCCGGCGCCGAAGCGGCTTGGGTCGGCGGCAAGGCGCTTCTCGAGCATGTAGGAGGCGAACGGTCCGAGTACGGCGCCGTTGCCTGGCAATACGCCGAGCACGGAGCCCACCAGGGTGCCCCTGGCGATCGGGCCGGCCGACTGCCTGAGCTCGCTCGGGCCGGGCAGCAGGCGGCCAATGCGAGCCTTGACCACCTCGCGCGCCTCCGGCGCCTCCAGGTTCTTCAAGATCTCGGCAAAGCCGAACACGCCCATGGCAATGACGGCGAACTCGAAGCCGTCGGCGAACTCGGGTACGCCGAAGGTCAGCCGCTCCTGAGCGGTCTCAAGATCGGTGCCCACCGTCGACATCAGCACGCCGAGCAGAATCATGGCAATGGCCTTGGGCAGCGAGCCGCGCGCCAGCACCACGGCAAACATCAGGCCGAGCACCATCAGCGAGAAGTAGTCGGCGAAGCCGAACAGCAGGGCGACGCTCGACAACGGTTCGCCGAGCGCGGCGATGAGCAGGGTGGAGAAGGTGCCGGCGATAAAGGAGCCGATGGCGGCGATGCCAAGGGCGATGCCGGCGCGGCCCTGCTTGGCCATCTGGTGGCCGTCGAGGGTGGTCACCACGGCCGTCGCCTCGCCGGGAATATTGACCAAAATGGCGGTGGTCGAGCCCCCGTACTGGGCGCCGTAGTAGATGCCCGACAGCATGATCAACGCGCCGACGGGATCGATGCCGAAGGTCAACGGCAGCAGCATGGCGATGGTGGCCACGGGGCCGACGCCCGGCAGCACGCCGATGAGCGAGCCGATCAGTACGCCCAAGAAGCACAGGGCGAGGTTCTTCAGCGAAAGAGCAACGGCAAAGCCCAGCGAGAGATTGTCGAAAAGGTCCGCCACGACAGGGCCTCACAGCCACCGGTCAAGCACTGCCGGCCATACCGGGATCGGCAGACCCAACAGGACACTGAAAAGGGCGATGGAGGCGGCCGTGAGCACGACGGCGAAGATCAGCACCTCGAGCGGGCGCGAGCGCGGATCGGCGGCCGCGGCGACGAGAACGGCGAGAGGACCAGCAATGAGGAGTCCGAGCGGGCGTATGGTCCAAGCGAAGAGGAGCGCAGCGCCCAGCACGAACACGGGACCGCGCAACGACCAGCGCTCAAGCCGGGAACCCTCCCAGAGGAAGGATTGCACGAGCAGCAGCAGGCCGAGCGCTGCCACCAGCAGCGCGACGGTGCGCGGCATGAAGCCCGGGCCGATGCTCGAGAGCCGGCCGAAGTCGAGGCCAAGCGAGCCGAAAAATCCGATGGCGGCGAGGGCGAGCAGGAACAGCCCAGCTGCGAAATCCTGCGGCGACTTGAGCGCACCACGAGGCGTTCGCGCCGGTTGCGGGGCCGTCAGCGGCATGCGGCTTCCTCCCTCAGCACTTCATCTCGGCTCGGGCCGACCCCGTGGGCTGCTCGCGCAGCTCATCTCGTTAAGGTGCGGCAGTGCCGCCGCCAAGCTACCGCCTAGGGCGGAGAGCGTCTACGCTCAGAAGACCGCGCTGCAATGGTCTCCCGATCGCAAGAACGAGCGGGAACAAGGAGGAAGCGATGGCAAGGATCGGCTTCATCGGGCTTGGGAACATGGGCCTGCCTATGGCCGGCAATCTCGTCAAGGCGGGATACGAGGTCATCGGCTATGATCTCGTCGCTGACCATGTCGAACGGGCGAAGCAGCGCGGCGTTGTAGCCGGCGGCTCGCCGGCCGAGGCCGCTTCCGGCATGCATGCGGTGATCACCATGTTGCCGGCAGGCAAGGACACGATTGCCGTCTATTCGGACGGCGTGCTGTCGGCAGCGCAGCGGGGCACCCTCTTCATCGACTGCTCGACGATCGACGTCGCTTCGGCCCGTGCCGCACACGAGCTCGCCGGCAAAGCCGGGATGGCGTCCCTCGATGCCCCGGTCTCCGGCGGTGTCGCCGGTGCGGAGGCAGCCACGCTCACGTTCATGGTGGGCGGCGAAAGGGCGGTGTTCGATGGCGCCGAGCCGCTGCTCAAGGCCATGGGCAAGCGCATCGTCCATTGCGGAGGGGCGGGCGCCGGCCAGGCCGCAAAGATTTGCAACAACCTGATCCTCGGCGTGAGCATGATCGCGGTCAGCGAGGCGTTCGTGCTGGCCGAGAAGCTGGGCTTGAGCGCGCAGGCGCTGTTCGACGTCGCGTCCAACTCCTCCGGCCGGTGCTGGGCGCTCGACACCTACTGCCCGGTGCCGGGGCTGGTGGCGGCGGCGCCCTCCAACCGCGGCTACAAAGGGGGATTTGCGTCCGCGCTCATGCTTAAGGACCTGGCATTGGCGCTGCAAGCGGCGCAGGCGGCAGGCGCCGATACGCCGCTCGCGGCTCGCGCGGCCGAACTCTACCGGCGCCATGCCGATGCGGGCTACGCGAAAGAGGACTTCTCCGGCATCATCAAACTCATACGCGGAAGCAACGCGGTCTGAGCAATCGGCGCGCCGCCAGTGCGGCAAGGCTGGCGTTCCGGCGCGCGGCACTTTCGGGGGTGCGCTTCCGGAATTGTCGGTTATTATGGGACCAAGGCCTGCGTTAGATCCGTTCGCGGGATGCCGGCCCCATACAACAACCCGCAGCCAGCAGGAGGAACCCAATGCTCAAACCGAAATCGCGTCATGGCGTCGCCCTATGCGTGGCGGCTATTGCTGGTGTGGTTGCCCTTTCGGCTTCGGGGACCGCCGGTGCGCAGGAGCGCAAGTCCATCCGCTGGGCGACCTCAAACGTCGATTCATACGGTTACAAGGTAGCCGCCTCGATGGTGAAAATCGTCGAGGACGCCCTCGGCAAAGAGTACACGGTCACCGTCCAGCCTTATCCGTCCACGACCGGCGCCATGAAGGCCACCATGGATGGTAACGGCGAGATCGGCTACACGGCCGACGTCGGTATGACCCAGCTGTACGGCGGGGAGGGTCCCTTCAAGGGCTACAATCCAGCCAAGGGCAAGCTCGTGCACGCTTGGTACGCCTATCCGATGGAATCCTTCATGGCGGCACCGGCGAGCAAGGCCGACCAGTACAAGTGCTGGGGGGACTTCAGTGGCAAGCCGGTATTCTTCACCACCGCCGGCTTCATGAACTGGCTCAACTTCCAGCGCATCTACAAGGCGCTCGGCTACGACTTCAAGCATGTCGAGATCGATCCCAAGACGCAGGCCGATGCGCTCCAATCGGGCTCCATCGTGGGGGCGGTCGCCTACACGACGGCGGGCCGATCCCTGGCGTCGTACTGGCGTGAGACCGAGATCCGCGCCGACGTGAAAATGATCAACCCCTGCCCGCAGGAGGTTCAGAAGCTCAAGGCGGCCGGCCTCGCCATCGAGAAGGTCGATCCCAAGCAGGCGTTCAGCAAGGACGTCGGCGTCAAGGAGATCCTCGGCGTACCGATCCTGTTCGCCTACAACGTCCGGGCCGACATGCCGGAGGACGTCGTCTACAAGATGCTGAAGGCGTTCTATCAGAACCGGGAGAACCTGGCGAAATCCGATCCGGGGTTCACACCGCTGTCCAAGGACTTCGTTGGCATGCAGGTCAACGGCATCAGCGCCAATCCAGATATCCCGGTGCACGCCGGACTGGCGAAGTTCCTCAAAGAGCACAAGGCGTGGAACGACAAGTGGAAGGTCGCCAGCGCCAAGTGATCTCTCAAAGCTTACCGGGATGTGGAACGGCGCGGGAGGCGCGCCCGTACCCATCCCGGACGATTTTCGCACTGCTTGGCGATTTGGGTGACGCAGCCCGATCGACGGTCACGTAGCGCTCTAGACGCGCATAGGCGCGGCACGTCATCCGCGCCGGGGAGCCGCCACAATGGCGACCGACACGCTCAAACGCATCTTCAATCTGCAAAACCTGATCTTCGCGATCTCGCTCATCCTGCTCGTCTGGCTGATCTGGTACTTCTACACCGGATACGGCGGACCGCGGCAGCTTGCGACCCACCTGGTACCGATCGCGGTGCTCCTGCAGGTGCTGTTCCTCTACCAGCAGGACAATCTCTACAAGTGGCTGCCGCCTGCGCTCAACCAAGCCATGGTGGTGTTGTACGCCGCGATTTGTCTTTATGCGTTCTATTACTTCTATATGTACTTCGAGGAGATCGCGATCTATCGCCAGGGCTCCTATACCACCGAGGACTTCATCGTCGGCCTGGCGATGTTCTTTCTGGTGATGGAGCTGTCCCGGATCGCACATCCGGTGCTGTTCTGGGTGAACATCGTGATGATCGCCTACACGCTGTGGGGGTATTTGAGTCCGATCGACTTCTTCTGGCACCCGGGGACCACCTTCTACCGCGTGGTGACGTCGAGCACGGTCGAGCTCGCAACCGGCATCTATGGACTTTACGCGCAGCTTGCGTTGACGCTGGTGGCCGCATTCCTGCTGCTTGCGGCCGCCGCCAACGGCTTCGGTGCCCAGCGGGCGATGATCCAGGTGATGCGGCGGTTGGCTGGCCGCTCGCGCCAGATGGTGCCACAGTCGGCGGTGCTCGGCTCGCTGTCGGTCGGCATGGTGAGCGGCTCGGGATCGGCCAACGCGGTCGTCGTCGGCTCGATCACCATTCCGCTGATGAAGCGCTACGGCGTCCCGGGCGTGTTCGCGGCAGCGGTGGAGACGGCAGCCTCGATGGGCGGCCTGATCATGCCGCCGCTGATGGGCGTCGGCGCGTTCCTGATGTCGGAGTTTCTCGGCGTGCCCTACTGGGATGTGGTGGTGCGCGGCTTCGCGCTCGCCTTCGTCTACTACCTGGCGCTGGCGCTTGCCGTGTACCTGCTCTGCGTCAGGCTGCTGCCGCGCGACGTGGTTCCGGCCGAGAAAGTGCCACTCTACGAGCAGGTCAAGACGGCGATTTTCTTCCTTTCCGTCGCCTTCCTCATCCTGTTGATGGGATGGGTCGGCGTCGGCGAGCTGCGCTCGGCCCTCTATACAGCGATGTTCATGTTCAGCCTGCTGCTCGTTACCTTCGGGTTCTTCAAGTACGTGCTGCACGATCCGGTCGCGGTCGAAGAAACGCTGTTCGGCTGCGTGCGCCGGGCAATCGAGACGCACGCCGAGATGACGTCATACCTGACGCTGCTGCTCGCCACACTCGGCATCATGATCGGGCTGTTCACCGTCACCGGCTTCATCAACCGCATGGGCGCGGCACTGCTCGACCTCGGCGCGTGGAATATTGTCGCCATGGTGGCGATGGCTTATGCGTTCGGCTGGCTCGCCGGGGCGGGACTGCCACCCACGGCTACCTACATCATCGGCGCGATCGTCATCGTGCAGCCCCTGCGCGATCTCGGCATCAATCCTTGGGTCGCTCACTTTTTCGTGTTTCTGCTGTCGGTGTGGGGCGAGCTCTCTCCACCCACCTCGCTGACCGCCGCCGTTTCGGCGCGCATCGCGGAAGCATCGTTCATGCGCACCATGTGGGTGGCCCTCAAGATCTGCATTCCGATCACGCTGATGACGTTCGCCATCTTCATGCGCTCGGACATGGTGGTGAATCCGGGCTGGGCGCAGGTAGTGGCAACGGCACTGGTGGCGATCGGCACATGCGGCGTAACCTTCGCGATGTTCGGCCGGTTCATTGACAACATGGCGGGCGATGTTCCGCTCAGGGCAATGCTGGCGATGTTCGGGCTCGTCGTGCTGCTGCACCCCGATCAGGACGTCGCCACCATGGCGGCGTCCGTCGTGTTCGTAGCGATCGTGCTCGGCCTGTGGCGACATCGGCTGGTCGCCACGCCCAAGGAGGACTTGCAGGCGCAGGCGGCGCAGTAGCGCAACTGCCGGTCAGGGCGTTGCGGGTGCCCGCAGGTCAAGCTCCTCTTCCGGCGGCAGCGGCGCCATCAGACGAGCGATCATGGCCGGCGTCACGTCCTCCAACCGCGATGGGTTCCATCTCGGCTTGCGGTCCTTGTCGACCAGCAGCGCGCGGACGCCCTCGAGGAACTCGCCGTGCTCGAACAGGCGCACGGTCAGGCGGTACTCGACCGCCAGCGCCGCCTCGAGCGAACCGAGGCCGCGCGCATGGCGGATGGCGGCGAGCGTCGCCTTCAAAGACAGCGGCGATCGCGGCGCGAAGCTTAAGAGCGTGGTCTTTGCCCAGTCGCCGGGCATGGCAGCCAGCGCAGCTTGAATGGCCTCAACCGTATCGAAGCGAAAGGCGGCGTCGATCCGGGATCTCAGACGCGCGAGCTCGCCCGGCGATGGCTCCGCCTTCATCCCATCAAGGATGGCGTCGACCGGCCGGGCGGAATGGCTGAGCTCGGCAACGAGCGCCGACAGGCTCGCGGCCGGGACCATGGCATCGGAGAAACCGGCATAGATGGCGTCGGCCGCTCCCATGCGGGCGCCGATGAGACCCAGGTAAATGCCGGTCTCGCCGGGTGCACGCGACAAGAGCCAAGTGCCGCCGACATCCGGAATGAGCCCGATGGTGGTCTCGGGCATGGCGAGCTGGGAGCGCTCGGTGACGAGCCGGTGGCTGGCGTGGCCGGAGAGGCCGATGCCGCCGCCCATGACGATGCCGTCCTGGAGGGCGAGGAACGGCTTTGGGTAACGGCTGATGAGGGCGTTGAGACGGTACTCCTCCGCCCAGAACCGGCGAGCCAGCTGCGATCCCTCGCTGCGGCTCTCGTAAAGTGAGCGCACGTCGCCGCCGGCGCAAAGGCCGCGCTCGCCGGCGCCGTCGAGGATAACGAGGGCCACGGCTTCATCGGCCTGCCACTCGAGTAGCGCGCGCCAGATGGCGCCGACCATGGGATAGGTCAGCGCGTTGAGAGCGGCGGGCCGGTTCATGGTGATGCGCCCGGCGCGGCCCTCGCGGCGGATGAGCACATCGGTGACGGCGTTGTCGGGCATGGCACCCCGTTCCGCTACAACGCCCAGCAGTAGACGAGGAGCGCGAAGGCGCCAAGGCCGGTGCGGGCGGCGTGCATCTGTCCCCACTTGTCGAGCTCGACCTGGGTCGACTCGCCGACCTCGAGGGGAGCAGTCTCCTTCAGCGCATTGTTGATCGGCATCATGACGATCAGCGTATAGGGCACGTTGGCGGCCATGGCGAAGGCGCCGAGGAGCCAGCGCCAGTCGCCGCTGAGGATGGCTGCCAGCAGGCCGCTGGTGGCGGAGACGATGACCAGCATGACCTGCATCTGGAGAGCGCGCTCGTAGGACGGTTTCCACTGACGCAGCGCCTCGGCGAGCGTCAGCGACATGCGCGCGGGATGCTCCGCATAGTTGATGTAGAACGCCGCCCCGGTGAACAGCGCGGCGGCCACCAGTGCGATAATGCCCAGTGCCATGGTCCGACATCCTCCTCGCGCCGCGGAAAAGCGCCGCCTCTTGATAAGCAACGGTGGGACGGGAGAAAATCGTTCTTTCGGCGATCAGCGCACCTGCATGAAGCGCTTGCCGGGCATCGACTCGTAGGGGCCTTTCCAGCCGGGCAGCGCCCTGATGCGCTCAAGCCAGGCCGCGATGGCAGGATGCTGTGCGGCGATATCGAAGCCGAACTCCTCGGCCGGATAGTAGAGGTAGCCCACCAGGGAGATGTCGGCGATGGTCGGCCGCTCGCCGAGCACGAACGGGCGGCCGGCGAGGCGCTTGTTGAGCACCGCGAGGTTGCCGTCGATGCGGCCCTTAAGGAAGGCGAGCACACCCGGATCGGGGGCCGCAGGCGCCAGGCTCTTGAGGAAGCGGTAAGGGCCGAGATAGCCGCTCACTTTCTGGTTGTCGAAGATGATCCAGCGGAGCGCCTCGCGCCGTTCGTCCTGGCCATCGGGCAAATACTTGCCGCTCGCGCTGGCGAGATAGTCCAGGATCACGCCGGACTGGGTGAGCTTTCTGTCGCCCTCGGTCAATACCGGAACCTCGCCCATCTCGTTCACTTCGGAGCGGAACCTTTCGGTGCGGGTCTCGCCGTTGAAGAAGTCGACGAAGATCGGCTCCCAGTCGGCACCGATCAGGTTCAGCATCAGGGCGCAGCGGTAGGCGTTGCCAGACTGGGCGAAGCAGTAGAGGCGGTAGGTGGGCATTTGCGGATTCTGGTTGCGGGCGCGAGGCGCTACTTCGCCTCGATCTTGACGCCGGGAAGGTTGACGCTGATGCGGTTCTGCCGGCTGTCGTAATAGAGGTAGCCGAGCACGACAACCGCGATCAGCAGAACGGCGATGATAATGTTCTTGGGATCGCTCATGGAGGCTCAATAGCACGATCACGGTAGGAACGGAATTGCACAGCGGCCACGGCTCCCGGTACCGGAACCCGAGGTCGGCCGGCGACAAGGGGGTGTCGGCAAGGAACGGTGCTGCAGCCAATGCGTTGCCGGTCATGCCGGAGCGGGGATCGCCCCGCGGCTCGGCCAGTGCGAAACGAGACAGGAGATCGTGAGATGCGCAGCTTTATCATCGTTCTGGCGTTCGCCCTGACATTCGGTGCCGCCGGCGCCCGCGCGGATCGACCGCTCAGCAGAGCCGAGGTCGCCCGCCTCGCCTTGGCGATCAGCTATCTCGGCTGCGCAGGCGGACGGATCGAGGCCGACGACGACGGTTACGAGGTCAGCGACGTGCGGTGCCGCGACGGCAACACGTACCTCTTGACCTTCAATCGCCGCTTCGACCTCGTCGAGAAGGTCGAGGATTAGGAGACGGTCGGGCGAGCCTCGGCAGTCACGCGTCAGTACCTAACCGGCCTCACCGTAGGCGGGGAGCAAGGCATCGCGGGCGACGAGCCGCAGGCGGTGCTGGCGCGCGGCGGGGCTAAGGGGCCGCAGTTTCTGCCTCGCCCCTTCGTCCTTCACGAGGGGTCGAGGGAATTCGCCGATCGGCTGAGCCGCTCAGGTCACTTCATGGTCGGAATGACGAACTCGGCGCCTTCCTTCAACCCGCTCGGCCAGCGCGAGGTCACCGTCTTGGTGCGCGTGTAGAAGCGGATCGAGTCGGGGCCGTGCTGGTTGAGATCGCCGAAGGCGGAGCGCTTCCAGCCGCCGAAGGTGTAATAGGCGAGGGGCACGGGAATGGGCACGTTGACGCCAACCATGCCGGTGTTGACGCGGGTCGCGAAGTCGCGCGCGGTATCGCCGTCGCGGGTGAAGATGGCGACGCCGTTGCCATACTCGTGCTCGCTCGGGAGCTTCAGCGCCTCGGCATAATCCTTGGCGCGCACCACCGACAGCACCGGCCCGAAGATCTCCTCCTTGTAGATGCGCATGTCGGGCCTCACCTCGTCGAACAGGCAGCCGCCCATGTAGAAGCCCGACTCATAGCCCTGCAGGCGGAAGTTGCGGCCGTCGACGCGGAGTTTGGCGCCCTCCTTAAGCCCTAGCTCGACGTAGTCGCGCACCTTCTTCAAATGGGCGGCGGTGACGAGCGGGCCAAAGTCGGCGTCGGTCGAAGTGGACGGGCCGATCTTGAGACTTTCGACGCGCGGGATGAGCTTCTCGACCAAAACATCGGCCGTCTTGCGGCCCACGGGAACGGCAACCGAGACCGCCATGCAGCGCTCGCCGGCGGAGCCGTAGCCGGCGCCGATCAGCGCATCGACGGCCTGGTCCATGTCGGCGTCGGGCATCACGATCATGTGGTTCTTGGCGCCGCCAAAGCACTGCGCGCGCTTCCCTGTCGCGGTGGCGCGCGTGTAGACGTACTCGGCGACGGGGGTTGAGCCGACGAAGCCGACGGCGGCGATGTCGGGGTCGTCGAGGATGGCATCAACCGCTTCCTTGTCGCCGTTGACGACATTCAAGATGCCGGGCGGCAGGCCGGCCTCGATGAGCAGTTCGGCCAGCATCAGCGGCACGGAGGGATCACGCTCGGAGGGCTTCAGGATGAACGCATTGCCGCAGGCGATGGCCGGCGCGAACTTCCACATCGGGATCATGGCCGGGAAGTTGAACGGGGTGATGCCGGCGACCACGCCCAGCGGCTGGCGCATGGAATAGATGTCGATGCCCGGGCCGGCGCCTTCGGTGTACTCGCCCTTCATCAGGTGAGGGATGCCGCAGGCGAACTCGCAGACCTCGATGCCGCGCTGAATGTCACCCTTGGCATCGGAAATGGTCTTACCGTGCTCGCGCGCGAGCGTATCGGCGAGCTTGTCGTTGTCGCGCGCGACGAGATCGATGAAACGCATGAGCACGCGGGCGCGGCGCTGCGGGTTGGTGGCCGCCCAGCCCGGCTGCGCGGCCAAGGCATTGTCGACGGCGGCGCGGACCTCCGCTCGCGAGGCGAGCGGAACGCGCGCGCGGATGGTGCCGTCCATCGGTTGGAACACGTCGCCGAAGCGGCCGGAGGTGCCCTTCACATGCCGGCCGCCGACGAAATGGGTGAGCTCTGCCGTCATCGCGTTTCCTCTATGTGTCGCGAGTTATCATTGGCTCCTATCTTATGCGGATAGCGCCTGCCGTGCCAGCGCGCGGTCGGCGCCGAGGGGCGTTGTTCGAGCTGCTGCTTGCTCGGACGATCGCTGGCGACGTTGCTCCCATCCTGCTCGTGCGCTGGCAGGCAGCGGCGGCGGTGTTCGGTATTGCCTGGCGCGGCGAGCTGGGGAAGTCTAGGCAGGCTCGCGCGGCGAGGAGCTTGTTATGAGAGCGTCACTCTCGGCAGCGGTCCTGCTCGGTCTTGCGGCCACGGGCGGTGCGTTCGCCCAAGAGGACTCACACGCGCGCTTTCACTCCTATTACCAGGATTGGGTCAATTTCGCGGGCGATGCCTGCTGCAACAGCAGCGACTGCCGGGAGCTTGCGCCCGAGCACGAGCGCACGGACGCCAACGGCGACCTCGAGGTCTATGTGCGCGGCGTCGGCGTGGCGTTCGGTACGGCTGCCTGGTGCAAGGTGCTGCCGCGCCACTACCTGCGCCGCGGCAATGCGCCCAACTGGGCGAGTTCGCACGTGTGCATCTCGACCTGGTACGGCGGCAACACGCCGTGCGAGCAGCTCATCTGCTACCAGCCGAAGCCGGGAGGCTAGGCACGGCACACGCGAAACTCCTGGTTAGCAGGGCAGCACGCCCGCGGCATGTGGCACGGGGGCACTTGAGTGCGCAAGTTGTGAGCGCTAACCCATTCCCATGGCTGACAAACCGATTCTCGTGGACGGGGGGCTGATCGAGCCCGTCAATCTCAGAGAGGCGCTGGAGGAACGCTACCTCTCCTATGCGCTCTCCACCATCATGCACCGGGCGCTGCCGGACGTGCGCGACGGCTTGAAGCCTGTGCACCGGCGCATCCTCTATGCCATGCGGGAGCTCAAGCTAGATCCGACCTCGGCCTACAAAAAGTGCGCCAAGATCGTCGGCGAGGTGATGGGCAACTTCCATCCGCACGGCGACCAGGCGATCTACGATGCGCTGGTCCGCCTCGCGCAGGGTTTCGCCGTGCGCTACCCGCTGATCGACGGCCAGGGCAACTTCGGTAACGTCGACGGCGATAACCCGGCCGCGATGCGCTACACGGAAAGCCGCATGACCGAGGTGGCGCTGGCGCTGCTCGACGGCATCGACGAGGACACCGTCGATTTCCGCCCGACCTACGACGGCTCCAACCGGGAGCCGGTGGTATTGCCGGCGGCGTTCCCGAACCTGCTCGCCAACGGCGCCTCGGGCATTGCCGTCGGCATGGCGACCAATATCCCGCCGCACAACGTGGAAGAACTGGCGGCAGCGCTGCTCCACCTCATCAAGCATCCGAACGCCACCATCGAGAAGCTGGTGGAGTTCGTGCCCGGTCCCGACTTCCCGACCGGCGGTGTGATCGTCGAGCCGAAGGAGTCGATCATCGAGGCCTACCGGACGGGACGCGGCGGGTTCCGGCTGCGAGCCAAGTGGCACAAGGAGGATGTCGGGCGGGGTGGCTACCAGATCGTAATCACCGAAATCCCCTACCAGGTGGCCAAGGCCAAGCTCTACGAGAAGATCGCCGAGCTCATCACCGAGAAACGGGTACCGCTGATCGCCGACGCGCGGGACGAGAGCGCGGAGGAGATACGGCTCGTCATCGAGCCCAGGAGCCGCAGCGTCGATCCGACCATCCTGATGGAAAGCTTGTTCCGGCTGACCGAGCTCGAGGTCCGCATCGGCCTCAATATGAACGTGCTCTCCGCCGGGCAGATTCCCAACGTGCTGTCGCTGCGCGAGGTGCTGCGTCAGTGGCTAAAGCACCGGCTCGAGGTGCTGGTCAGGCGCAGCCGATTCCGCCTCGCCAAGATCGAGCACCGGCTGGAGGTGCTCGACGGCTATCTTATCGCCTACCTCAACATCGAGGAGGTGATCCGCATCATCCGCTTCCAGGACGAGCCCAAGGCGAGACTGATGGCCCGCTTCAGGCTCACCGACGCGCAGGCCGAGGCGATCCTCAACCTGCGTCTGCGCTCGCTCGCGAAACTCGAGGAGATGGAGATCCGCGCCGAGCACGACCGGCTTTCGAAGGAGCGCCGCCAGCTCAAAGCGCTGCTCAAATCTGAGGAACTGCAGTGGGAGAGGGTGGCTTTAGAGATCCGCGAGATCAAGGAGCGCTACTCCAAGAAGACGGAACTCGGGCGGCGGCGGACCGCCTTCGCGACGGCGCCGGAGGTGGAGGTCGATCTTGAGCAGGTGCTGGTCGAGAAGGAGCCGATCACGGTGATCCTCTCCGAAAAAGGCTGGATCAGGGCCATGCGCGGCCACGTGGAGGACACCTCCAAGCTCGACTTCAAGCAGGGCGATGGGCTCAAACGCGCCATCAAGGCCTCGACCACCGACAAGCTGTTGCTGTTCGCCACCAACGGCAAGTTCTTCACCATCGAGGCGAAAGAGCTGCCGGGCGGACGCGGGCACGGCGAGCCGCTGCGACTGATCGTCGATCTGGAAGAAAACCACGACGTGGTCGAGGCGTTCGTGCACCAGCCTGGCCGCAAGCTGCTGTTGGCCTCGACCTCGGGTTACGGCTTCATCGTGGCGGAGGATGAGGTCGTGGCTTCGACCCGCAAGGGCAAGCACGTGATGAACGTGGCGGAACCCGACGAGGCGCGGCGCGCCGTGCCCGTCAACGGCGACCACGTGGCGGTGGTCGGGGAAAACCGCAAGCTCATCATCTTCCCGCTGGATGAGGTGAACGAGATGGCGCGCGGCAAAGGTGTCATCCTGCAGCGCTACAAGGACGGAGGGCTGAGCGACGTGCGCACCTTCTACAAGGCGCAGGGCCTGACGTGGCTCGACGCGGCCGGCCGCACGTTCACGCTCGAGTGGGGCGAGCTGCGCGACTGGATCGGTGCCCGCGCCCAAGCGGGCCGGCTCGCGCCCAAGGGCTTTCCTCGTTCGGGCCGGTTCGGCCCGGCGTTCTGATGCTCGCTGGCGTTGCCGTTCGGTCACGGCGCAGTGGCGTTCGCGCGCCCTTGTGCCGGATGGGCCGGACGTTCGCGACCGCGCCGCACTTGCCGCTGCGGCGAGCTGTGGTTACGAGGGAAGCCATGCGGCGGAGAGCAACGAGCATGGCGCGCGGCGGCGCCGTTTTCCTGGCGGGCATCATGGCGCTTGCCCAAGCGGCCGCGGCGCAGCCGGCGACTTGCGACCGGCGAGACTTCGAGACGGTGGTCGACGATGCGGCCGCAGCGCTGCGCCAACTCAACCAGCAGAAGCGCCCGGCGTTCCAAGACAAGCTGCGCCAGCTCAAGGAACAGCGCGGCTGGAGCCAGGACCAGTTCATGGTCGAGGCTACGGCCTACGTCCAGGACGACCGGATCGCCGAATTCGACCAGACCTCGAACGAGCTGCTGGCCAGGCTCAACCGGACCGGCGAGGCCGGCGCCGGCGATGCGGCCCCCGACTGCAAGCTGCTCGCCGAACTCAGGGCGACGATGCAGGCGCTGGTCGATACCCAGACGGCGAAGTGGGCCTACATGTTCGACAAGATCGACGCCGCACTTAAGAAGTGAATGCCGGAAGGCATGGGTGTGCAGGCCACCAAGTCGCCGGCAGCGGGGTTGCCGAGAGGGTGGTCTGGTAGGCTGTTAGCGGCGCGGAGCAGCGGAAGCTGGGGTCGGGGCAGCGGCAGCAGCTGGGCGCGGAACGGCGGCAGCAGGCTCGGCCGTTGCGGGGGCGTCCACCGGCGGTGGCGCGCTCGGCTCGGCGCGCGGGTCGAGCTCGAACACGGCGGGCGTGGTGCGGGGAACGGCGACGAAGCCTTCCTTGTCCTCCTCCGGCAGCTTGGGCCGCAGTCCGACGCGGATCAGAAGGGTCAGTGCGATCAGCCCATGCGCGGCGGCCGAGTGCAGGAACAGGGCGCCAGGTCCAGCAAGGCTCATGGCAAGGCTGGCAAACAATGGGCCGCAGACGGCACCGATCGAGAAAGTGAGCAGCAGCCCGCTCGAGACGTCGACGGCGCGCTCCTTGGGCACCAGATCATTGGCGTGGGCGACACAGAGCGCATAGATCGGAAAGGCGCAGATGCCGTAGACGGCGATCAGGACGAACTTCCAGAGGGCGTCGGCGTCGGCGACGCTGAACAATCCCATGCCGGCGCAGGCAGCGCCGGTCGCCACCGCCATCAGCGGGATCCGGCGACCGAGGCGGTCAGACAGCGAGCCGACCGGCCACTGGCTGCCGGCGCCGCCGATCACGGCGATGGTGATGAGCGTGGCTGTCTCGGTGAGCGAGAGCCCGGTGCCCTTGCCGTAAAGGGGGGCCAGCGACCAGAAGGCGCCGTTGGCAAGACCGGCGAACAGGCAGCCCAACACCGCGGCGGGCGATACATCCACGAGCCAGCCCAGGCGCAGGCGTGCGCTGCGCGGTGGAACCGGAGCGGCGGTGGCGGTCAACGCCACCGGAACGGCGGAAAGGGAATAAAGGATGGCAACGAGCGAGAACAGCTCGAAGCCGCGGGGGTCGGCGAGCCCCATCATCTGCAGGCCGGCGATCACAACGGTGAAGTTCAGGAAGGTGTAGGCGGCGAGTACACGTCCGCGCGTCTCCAGCGTGGAGGAGGCGGTCAGCCAGCTCTCGATGCCCATGAACAGGCCGGCGAAGCAGAGCCCGTTAAGCGCGCGCAGCAGAGTCCAGAAGAACGGATCCGGCCAGATGGCGTGCAGCAGCGGCGTGATGGTGGCACTGGCGGTGAAGGCGGCAAAAGCGCGGATGTGGCCGACCCGGGCGATCACCAGCGGGGCAAGCGCACAACCGACGACGAGGCCAACGTAATGAGCCGAGCCCATGATGCCGATCTCGATTTGGCTGAAGCGCTCGAGGTCGGCGCGCAGCGGCAGAAGGATACCGAGCAGGCCGTTGCCCATCAGCAGGATCGAGGCCGCCAGCAGCAGGGCGGTGACGGGGCGGAGCAGACTGGTCATACAACAGCCTTTGCGAGGCGCCTTCCGACCGGCGCGTCGACCAGCCGTGCAGTGTACGCCTCGGCGGGTCGATCAGCAGTACCCAGCCGGCTTAACAATTGTGGATGGGCAGGGGCGCGAGCGCCAACCTGACGCAGCTTGCGAACGATGGCAACGCGCATGCCGGTGGGCAGGGTTCGGGCAGGAACTCGCCCGGGGCGGGCGGTGCGACTGTCGCCGGAACAATGCATCGGCGGCCACGTTAAGAGCCCAACCTCAAAACACGGAGATCGCCAATGCGGAATTTGCGGAAGATGGCAATGGGGCTGCTGGCGGCAGCGATGCCGGCCTATGGGCTCGCGGCAACGCCGGCCGCGGCGCAGGGGGTATACGTCGATACAGGTCCGATGGCGTTCGGGTTCGGTGTGGGGCCGGTCTATGATCGCTACTACGAGCCCTACGCACCGGTGGCCTATGACTATTACTATGGGCCCGGCTACAACTATTACGCTCCCGCCCGTGCCTACGATGACGACGATGGCCCGCGCTACATCTACAGAAGAGCGCGCGTCTACAGCTACACGCCGCCGCGCTACCGTGTGCGTTACTACACCGATACGCGCGTCTACCACTACACGGCCCCACGCGCCGTCCGCAGCGCGCGCATCTACGGCTACACCAGCATGGTGCCCGCGCCGACGCCCGAGACGAGGACGACGGTGATCACCACGGTGCGTCCCGGCAGCTGCGGAGCGTTCCACTTCTGGCGCGACGGCCGCTGCATCGACGCGCGCGGCGAAATCAGCGAGTGAGTGCAAGAAGCGAGCGATAGAGCGCCCGCGCGCGCATGCCGGCTGGTGCGAAGCGGCGCCGGCCGGCATGTTGCCTCACTCAGCGGCGACCTTGACGGGTGCCGGCTTGCGCAGCTCGGCGAGTAGGAAGGACTCGCGCTTCTTCGCCTTGGTCCAGCTCGCGTGCTTGACGTAGCCAAAGCCCTTCACGTCCTCGGGCAGGCGCGCAAGGGCGACGGCGGTCCGGTGCGTGGCCGGCGACAGGCGGGACTCGATCTCGTCCAGCAGCCGTTCGTAGTCGGCGATCATCTGCCGCTCGAGCCGGCGCTCGGCCGAGTAGCCGAAGATGTCCCAGCGGGTGCCGCGCAGCGCCTTGCCCCGGGCGAGCAGCCGAAAGAGGGGCAGGATCCAGCCGCCAACGGCGATCTTGCGCGGGGCGCCGGTGAGCTTGTCCTTGTAGAAGCGGGAGAGGAACGGCGGGGCGAGGTGGAACTCCATACGCCGCACGCCTTCAAACTGAGATTCGACACTCCTGGCGAAGCTGCCGTCGGTGAAGAGGCGGGCCACCTCGTACTCGTCCTTGTAGGCGAGCAGCTTGTGATAGGCGCCGGCGACGGCTCTGGCGAGACCGGCGGCGCCGGGCGTGCGTGCAGCCTCGATCTCGGCGATGGCGCGCACCCGTGCGCGATAGCGCTCGGCAAGGCGCGTGTCCTGGTAGGCGGCGAGGTGGCGGGCACGATGGTCGACGATGTCGTCCAGGCTCTCCAGGTAGCGCGGGGTGGCCTTCGGCCCAGCGATGCGGTCGAGCGCGGCGCGGTCGTGGGCGGCAAGGCGGCCGAAGCGGAAGGCCTCGCGGTTCATGGTCACCGCGGCGCCGTTGAGCTCGATCGCCTGCTCGATGGCGGTGTGCCCCACCGGCACGTGGCCCAACTGATAGGCGTAACCGAGTAGGAACATGTTGGCGGCAATCGAGTCGCCGAAGAGGCGCACCGCGTAGTCGTGCGCGTCGATGGCATGCAGCGGCCCGCCCCGTGCCCGCTCGACGATGCTGGCGCGCAGCGCCTCTCCCGGCACTTCTAGGTTCGGCAGGCGGGCGAAGTCGCCGGTCGTCATCTCGTAGGTGGAATAGATGATGGCCGTCGTGCCGGGGCGCACGGTCTCCAGAATCTTGTTCGACGCCGTGACCACGAGATCGCCGCCGAGGATGCAATCGGCACGGCCGGCGCCGACGCGGATGGCGTGGATGTCCTGGGGCGAGTTCGCAAAGCGCATGTGGCAGGCGACCGATCCACCCTTCTGGGCGAGACCCGTCATGTCGATGGCGCCAAAGCCTTTGCGTTCGATGTGGGCGGCCTGGCCCAGGATCGCGCTCAGCGTGACGACGCCGGTGCCGCCGACGCCGTTGACCAGCATCGCATACGGCCTGTCGAGGGCGGGCAGGCGCGGTGCGGGCAAGGCGCCCAGCATGGCGGCAACGCCGGAGAGATCGGCGGTCTTGGCCTTCCTCACCTTGGCGCCGTGCAGGGTGACGAAGCTCGGGCAGAAACCCTCAAGGCAGGAGAAGTCCTTGTTGCAGGCGGACTGGTCGATGGCGCGCTTGCGGCCGAACTCCGTTTCATGCGGAATCACCGCAACGCAGTTCGACTTGATGCCGCAGTCGCCGCAGCCTTCGCACACGGCCTCGTTGATGACGACGCGCCGGTCCGGGTCGGGATAGAGCCCGCGCTTGCGGCGGCGGCGCTTCTCGGCAGCGCAGGTCTGGTCGTAGATGAGCGCGGTGACGCCCGGCGTCTTGCTCAGCTCAAGCTGCACCGCCTGCAGGTCGCGGCGGTGGTAGACGGGCACGCCGCGCGGCAGCTTGCGGCGCCAACGGTACTTGGCCGGCTCGTCGGTGACGACGACGAGGCGCTTGACGCCCTCGGCAAGGAGCTGGGCTGCCAGCTGCGACACGGTGAGGCCGCCGTCAAGCTTCTGGCCGCCGGTCATGGCGACGGCATCGTTATAGAGAATCTTGAAGGTGATGTTGGTGCCGGCGGCGAGCGCGGCGCGGATGGCGAGCGAACCGGAGTGGATGTAGGTGCCGTCGCCGAGATTCTGGAAGACATGCGCGCGCCTGGAGAAGGGAGCCTCGCCGATCCAGTTGGCGCCCTCGCCGCCCATCTGGGTGAAACCCTCGGTGGCCCGATCCATCCACTGCACCATGTAGTGGCAGCCGATGCCGGCGTAGGCGCGGGCGCCATCGGGCAGAACGGTCGAGCTGTTGTGCGGGCAGCCGGCGCAGAAGTAGGGCACGCGCGGGAAGGCGTCGCTGCCCGTCGGCCGGTTGGCCTCGATGCGCTTCAGCTCAGTGAGCCGATCCTTCAGGGCATCGCCGCCGCGGCCCAGGCGCAACAGCCGCTCGCCGATGGCGATGGCGATCTCGGTCGGGTCGAGTGCGCCGTTGGCGGGAAAGAGCCAGTTGCCGTTCTCGTCACGCTTGCCGAGCACGCGGGGGCGGATGTCGTGGTCGAAGAGCTGCTCCTTGAGCTGAGTCTCGATGAGCGAGCGCTTCTCCTCGATGACGAGAACCAGATCGAGGCCGTCGCAGAAGCGGCGGACGCCGTGCGGCTCGAGCGGCCAGGTCATGGCCACCTTGTAGAGGCGGAGGCCGAGTCGGTTGGCGGCGACCTCGTCGAGGCCCAGTTCGTCGAGCGCCTGGCGGGTGTCGAGATAGCTCTTGCCGGTGGTGATAATGCCGAGGCGCGCATCGGGACCGCCGCTCAGCACGACGCGGTCGAGCCGGTTGGCGCGGGCGAAGGCCAGCATGGCGGCGCGCTTGTGGTTGTGCAGCCGCGCCTCCTTGGCAAGCGCAGTGTCGCCGCGGCGGATGTTGAGGCCGCCATCGGGCATGCGGAACTCGGTCTCGTCGGGCAGCTTCACCTCGATGCGATCGATGCGGCCGTCGACGGTGGCCGTGCTCTCGATGTTGTCCTTCACGCACTTCAAGCCGACCCAAACGCCGGCAAAGCGCGACAGCGCGAAGCCCAGCACGCCGTAGTCAAGCAGCTCCTGCACGCCAGCGGGGTTCAGCACCGGCACCATGAAATCGACCATGGCGAACTCGGACTGGTGCGCGGACGTCGAGCTCTCGCAGGTGTGGTCGTCGCCCATCAGCGCGAGGACACCGCCGCGCTTCGAGGTGCCGGCGTGATTGGCGTGGCGGAACACGTCGCCGGTGCGGTCGACGCCGGGGCCCTTGCCGTACCAGATGGCAAATACGCCGTCGTACTTGCCCTCGCCCCACAGCTCGGCCTGCTGGGAGCCCCAGATGGCGGTGGCGGCCAAATCCTCGTTGAGACCCGGCTGGAAACGAATGTGGTTCAACTCGCAGACCGCGCGGGCGCGCTCGAAAGCCGCCTCCAGGCTCGCAATCGGCGAGCCACGGTAGCCGGTGACGTAGCCCGCGGTGTTCAAGCCTGCCAACTCGTCGCGGCGCTTCTGCATGAGGGCGAGCCGCACGATGGCCTGGGTGCCGGACAGGAGCTGGCGCGGCTCATCAAGAGCGAACTTGTCGTCGAGGCTGTGGGCGCGCTCGGGCATTCTCCATCTCGACGCCGGCCGGGTTCAGCAGGGCTGACCAGTAGATGTGATCAAGGCCAGCGAAAAGCAAACCAGGTGAACCAACTCTACCGGCAGGTCGGCGCTAGCAAAAGGCAGTGCAACAGTCGAGCCAATTGGCGAGGAGTGGCGCGCACAGTCCACTGTTGCGGCGCAATAGGGTGCGCTTCAGGAGACCTGGTCGGCCATGATCCGGCGATGGGTGCCGCGCGTTGCTGCGGCAAAGGCGCGGTAGCTCGCGTCGATGCGGCGAGCCTTTGAGCTCGAGCGCGCGACCGCTGCGACTGCCTCGGCGGTTGCTTCGACAAAGCTTGGCGGTTGGCGCAGCCGGCGCGTGTCGAGAGTTACCCCGTGCTGCTCGGCCGCGGCCCTCCATGCGATGCGGCGATGGGCGATCGCCTCGGCGAGGGAGATGCGCACCTCCTCGGCGGTGCACGCCTCGAAGACGGCACGGTCGGATGAGGGAAGCGCTTCCCACAGCTCGCGCCGGATGGCGAGGGTGTAGGACGAACCCGCCGGCGTGAAGGCGCGGGGCACGACGTGCTTTGCGCTGCGGTGCAAGCCGACCGCGAGGCTTGCCGTGGGACCCGCCCATTCGGCGCCGTCCAGCCGGCCTTCGGCGAGCGCGACCGTCAACTCCGACGGGGGCAGCGCACGCGGCTCGCCGCCGAGGGCGGCCAAGACCCGGCCGGCGAGGCCGAGGACGTTGAGCCTGAGCCCGGCGAAAGCGGTGTTCTCCGAAATAGGCCGCTTCAGCCAGAGCCCGACCGAGGGACCAGTGTGGCCGGCCATCAGCGGCTTGACGCCGAGATCCGCGCCCAGGTCATCCCACAGCATCTGCCCGCCGCCGGCGATCAGCCAAGCCTGGCAGGACGCGGCATCAAATCCGAACGGACCGGGCAGGGCGGCGAAGTAGGCCAGCGCCGGCTCGGCCTCCAGGTGGAAGTGCTCGCTGCCGTGGTAAAGGTCCGCGGCGCCACGCGTAACGGCGGCAAGGCCGTTGTCGCACACCGCCACGGGCGTGATGCGACAGCGTCCTTCGGTGGCGGCCTCGATGCGGCGCGTGAGGCGGACGACGCTGTCGCCATAAACCGGCGTGTCGAGCGGCCAGACGGTCGCAAGGGTGAGCTCGCGCGCTCCACGGCTCACGGCCAGCGCAGCCGGCGTCTCAGCCCGGGCAGGAACTGCGGCGGCGGTACCGGCCGCCGCGGCCGCGCCGGTGGATTTCAAGAACGTGCGGCGATCCATGCGTTGCACTCCGCTCAGGGCGAGCACGGCTGATGGCCCGCATCAAAGCCGATCGCGGGAGCTAAGACAACGGGCGCGCTTGAGGCTAGTCGGCAGCGGCGGCCAGCGAGGCAAGCTGCACCAGCATGTCCAGGCCGGTGTAGCCGGCGATGCGCGCGCTCTCGCGGCCATCGCGCAGCAGAACGGCGGTCGGGGCAATGGTGATGGCGCGGTCGAGCCGGCCTGCCGCGCTTTCATCAGTGCGGCTGACGTTGAAGAAGCGCAGCGGGACGCGCCTGGCTTCGGCGGTGGTGGCATAGAGCGGTGCCACTTCACGCCGCAGCACGTCGCAATAGAGGCAGCCGTCCGCCTCGAACAGGACGAGCTCGAGGGCGGGCGAGGGGCTCGCCGTCCCCTGCCGCTGGCCGTACCAGGCATAGGCGATCGGCACGGCAAGAATCAGTGCCGTAACGAGTGTGAGAGCGAGCCGATGCGCGGCGACCATTTCCCTGCCCGTCCGAAAGGCCTCATCCCCTCTGCCCGTCGATCGGAGGACCGTGCGCCCTGCCGCGCCGGTCTTCCATCGCGCGGGCAGAGGGTTAGCTGGGGCGGATACTAGCGAAAGGCGGCGGAGGCGGGCCCGTCGTCTTGCCCGCTGGTTAATCGGCGTTCCAAAACGAAACGCCGCATAAAAGCCGGGGTCAGGCCTGCCCTTCGGCCCCGTGCGCCTTGTTCGTGCGGGCGTGAATGTCGCGCAGCACCTTGAGCTCCTGCGCGGTCGGCGGCGGCGTCTCTGCAATGTGGGCCGCATAGCGCAGCGGCCATCCGGTGGCTTTCTCGAGCGCTTGGCGCGTGACGCCGGGGTGGATGCTGACCACGGAGAGCTCCTTGCTCGCCGGCTCCGGCTCCATGACGCAGAGATCGGTGATGACGCGGGTGGGCCCTTTCGTGTGCACGCCGAGGCCGGCGCGCTCGCCGCCGCCGCGGCCGTGCCCAAGGGACGTCACGAAGGGGAGCGTTGCGACGAAGCTGCGCGGGCTCTGCGCCATGATGATGAAAATCTGCTGACAGTGCACGGCGATTTCGGGCGCGCCACCGCCGCCGGGCAGCCGCACCTTGGGCCTGGCGTAGTCGCCGATCACGGTGGTGTTGAGGTTGGCATGGCGGTCGATCTGGGCGCCGCCGAGAAAGCCCACGGTGAAGCGTCCGCCCTGCAGCCAATAGCGGAACATCTCCACCACCGGCACCGTGGTGAGCGCGGTGTCGCAGAGTTCGCCGTCGCCGATGGACAAAGGGAGCACTTCGGGCTCGGTGCCGATGGTGCCCGATTCGTAGACGAGGGTGATGCCGGGCGCGTGGGTCAGCCGGGCGAGGTTGCAGGCGGCCGACGGTGCGCCGATGCCGACGAAGCAGACATCGTCGTTCGACAGTGCGCGCGCCGCCGCGATGGTCATCATCTCGGTCGGCGTGTAGGCGTCGGGCGGGGGCATGCGCGTTCTCTCCTCAGGTGAGCAGGCGGACGCCCGCGGGCGTCTCGACGGCGGCAATGAGCTTGACCGTCGCGCCGCGGCGAATGTCGGGCTTGTCGGTCATGCCGATGGCATCGAGCGTGGTGCGGACGCGGTCGGGCTCCGGCGTCTCGATGACGAGCCCCTCGAGGCTCAAGCCCAGCTCGGGCATGGCCGGTGCGGGCGTGCCGCGGCCGCCCCAATCGATGAGGCAGGGCAGCGCGCCGTCGGCGGGCAGCGCTCCGTCCGGCCGCACGCCGAAGAGCCAGCGTCGGTCGCCGCGGGAAATCTGCATGGGGGAACCGAACTCGGCCGTCCGCCCGCCAATGGTGTCGGCGAGGCCGGTGCAGCGGGCGACCCAGGCTCGCAGGCGCCGCCCGGCGCGCCAGTCGCGCTCCACGGCGTCGATATCGTCAAGGCCGAACCAGCGGCGATGAGCGGGCGGCGGGGCGCCGGGCTCGACCGCGATCACCTCGAGGAACACGTCTCCGCCCAGGCGGGCGAGCCGGTTGTGGGTGCCCATCTCGGGGTGCGAGCCGCCGGGCGCCATGGCGATGCCCAGCGTCTCACGCACCCAGGCGGTGCCGCTCGCCAGGTCCGGAGCGACGACGGCGATGTGATCGAGCCGGGTCACGGCCTTGTTGCGCGCGGCTGGCGCGCGTGGACGGCAAACGCTTCCGGCCCTTTGGCGAGGACGTTCTCCTGCATCCAGGCAAGGAAGCTGTCGCGGTCGCGCGCGATCCTGTCCCAGGCGATATAGAAGGCGTTGTTGCGCTTGTAGTAGCCGTGCGCGTAGCTCGGGAAGGCGCCGCCGGGGACGACGGCAATGGCGCCTACGGTCCAGTGCGGCAGGATGACGGCGTTGGGGCTGCGCGGGCCGAAATCCTCAACCTTCTCTTCCACCGTGACGATCGAGCGCCTGGCCGCCAGCACCGCCTCCTTCTGCACGCCGAGGATGCCTTCCAAGAGCACGTTGCCCTTGGCGTCGGCCTTGAGCGCGTGGATGACGGCGACATCCGGGCGGTGTGCGGGCACGGCGGCCAGCGTCTCGCCCGTAAACGGGCAGGTGATCTCCTTGATGTTCTTGTTCACCTTGGGCAGGTCGACGCCGATGTAGCCCTTGAAGATGGCGCAGGGCAGGCCCGCCGCACCTGCCTCATAGGCGTTGGCCATGGCGGCGTGGCTGTGCTCCTCGATCTCGAGCGGGGCCGGCCAGCCGTTCTCGACGGCATCGCGCATGCGGTGGAGCGAGCCCACGCCCGGGTTGCCTCCCCAGGAGAAGACGAGCTTCCTCGCAAGCCCCATGCCGATCATCTGGTCGTAGATGAGGTCGGGGGTCATGCGGATCAGGGTCAGGTCCTTGCGGCGCTGGCGGATGATCTCATGGCCGGCGGCGAACGGGATCAGGTGCGTGAAGCCCTCAAGGGCGACCGAGTCGCCGTCGCGCACGTTGGCGGCCACGGCCTCGGCCAGCGGTAGAAACTGTGCCACGGGATGCTTTCCGCCTGGTGTTGATCTCGCCGGCACTTTTGTTCGCGCCACGCCCGATTGCAAGAGGATCGTCAGGGGCGACATCGCGAACCCCCTCTTGCGTCACCCCGGGGCAGGTCGCGATCCACGCCAGCTGCGGCGGGCACTCGCTTGATCGGAGCACTCGTGGGACCTTCCGAGCAGCCTCGACCCTCGCGCAAGCGGCGCCTGGCGTGGATGCCGGCCTGCGCCGGCATGACGGAAGGGGGGCGTGGGTGCCGGCCCGCGCCGGCATGACGGGCCTGGTGGGTGCGGGTGTGGGGGTGGCGGCCGCCCGCCTGGAACGGGAGCGCCCGGCTGAACCCGTGGGAAGAGGCCGCTGTCGCGGGAGAGGGGACCGGCGCGTCTTTGCGGCCCGGGTCCCGTCCGATATAAGGCGCGCACACGAACAGGACCCCAGCCGATGGCCAAAGCGAACAAGGAGAGCCGCCCAGCCGCGACCTCGCAGGCATCGGGCCGCCCGAAGGCGCGCCTGCCCAAGGGCCTGCGCGACATCGGACCGGCCGAGATCCGGGCCGAGCAGCGGATGCTCGCCAAAATTCGCGAGGTCTACGAGCGCTACGGCTTCGAGCCGTTGGAGACGCCGGCCATCGAATACACGGACGCGCTCGGCAAGTTTCTGCCCGATCAGGACCGCCCCAACGAGGGCGTGTTCTCGTTCAAGGACGATGACGAGCAGTGGCTGTCGCTGCGCTATGACCTGACCGCGCCGCTCGCGCGCTACGTGGCGGAGAACTTCGAGAAGCTGCCCAAGCCCTTCCGCCGCTATCAGGTGGGCCCGGTGTGGCGCAACGAGAAGCCGGGGCCGGGGCGCTTCCGCCAGTTCATCCAGTTCGATGCCGATACGGTGGGGACGGACAATATCGCCGCGGACGCCGAGATGTGCATGCTGGCGGCGGATACGCTGGAGGCGCTGGGGGTGAAGCGCGGGGATTATGTCATCAAGGTGAGCAACCGGAAGGTGCTCGACGGTTTGCGAGAGGTCGTTGGCCTAGCCGGTGCAGATCGTGACGGTCAGTGGCTGACGGTCATGCGAGCCCTCGACAAATACGATCGCCTCGGTGACGCCGGCGTGCGTGCACTGTTGGGTCCAGGCCGCACCGATGAGAGCGGAGACTTCACGAAAGGCGCGGGTCTCAATGACACCCAGATCGAGAAGGTGTTGGGCTATTTCGACCTGAACGAAGCTTGGGTCCTCGCCGACCTTCGCGATGCAACCGACCTTTCCTCGTTGGATGATCAGACGCGATCACTCACAGCGCTACGGTCGCCTCGGTTTGCGGACGAACTTACAAGCTCGGAGTTTCCTGGGCGGTACTTCGACAACCGGTCATTGATCGAAGACTTCAGGGTGGCAGTCGGCACCAGTGCAGTTGGGAGCCAAGGAGTCGACGAGCTGCGAGAAATCCTGAATCTGTTTGAGGCTGCCGGTTATCGCAGTCGGCGGATCCGCATCGATCCCTTCGTCGTGCGCGGGCTGGAGTACTACACCGGCCCCGTGTTCGAGGCGGAGATTACCGTCCCCGTGAAGAACGAGGACGGACAGACGGTGCGCTTCGGCTCGGTCGGCGGCGGCGGGCGCTACGACGACCTCGTCGCTCGCTTCACCGGCCAGCGCGTGCCGGCCACCGGCTTCTCCATCGGCGTCTCGCGGCTCGCATCTGCGCTCGCTGCGCTCGACAAGGCGAAGGGAGAAGCCGCCAACGGTCCGGTCGTGGTGCTCGTCATGGAGAAGGACCGCCTCGCCGACTACCAGAGGATGGTACAGCGGCTCCGTTACCCCGACGACGGCGGCCCACCGATCTGTGCCGAGTTGTACCTGGGCAAGGCGAGGCGGTTGGGCGAGCAGTTCAAGTACGCCGATATGCGACGATCGCCGTGCGTGGTGTTCCAAGGTGAGAATGAGCGGACCCAGGATCCGCCGGTGGTGCAGATCAAGGACCTGATCGAGGGCGCGAAGGCGGCCGCCACCATCAAGGATTCGCGCGAGTGGCGGGAGGGCCGCCCGGCTCAGTTCTCGGTGCCCGAGGCGCGCATGGTTGAAGCCGTGCGCGGGGTGCTGGCCCGCCACTCTCTCTCCCCCTCGTCGCGGGGTTGAGGAAGGGGAAAGGGGATTTGGGACGCAAACCCTGATGTCACTATTCCGGCGGTCAGGCCGGCGCGACCGTTGACTTTCCCGGCGCGAAGCGCTCAACCCACCCACACCGTCATCCCGGGCAGGCCGGGCGGCGCCAGCTTGGGCACGGGTGTTGCCGGTGGCGTGGATCGCCCCCTCCTAGGGATGACGCATCGAACGGAAACCGGCTTGCAGCGTTAGCGACGATGGCCGCGGAGACGGCACGACAGTTCGAGGCTCTGGAGCGCCAGGCGCAGACGCTGATGGCGGTGTTCACCGGCGCCGGCTACGAGGCGGTGGCGCCGGCCATCATCCAGCCGGCCGACGTGTTCCTCGACGTGATCGGCGAGGAGCTGCGGGCGCGCACCTACGTGTTCACCGATCCGGACGGGGCGGAGCTGTGCCTGAGGCCCGACCTCACGGTGCCGACCTGTCTTCTGCACCTTGCCAGGCACGGCCAGGCGGACGTGGTGGCGCGCTACTGCTACAACGGCCCGGCCTTCCGCTTTCAGCCGAGGGGGATCGACGCCGCACATCCCAACGAGTTCCGCCAGGCCGGCATCGAGCTGTTCGCCGAGGCCGATCGGGAGCGGGGCGAGACCGAGGTGATGGCGCTGATCCTGGAGGCGCTGCGGCGGGCGGGTTTGCGCGAATTCCGCGTGCGCATCGGCGACCTCGGCCTGTTTCAGGCGCTGATCGATGCACTCGATCTGCCCGAGCGCGGCCGCCAGCGCCTGCGGGCGCAGTTCTGGCGGCACGACGCCTTCCGCGCCGAGCTGAAGCGGCTCGGCACGCCCGCTGCCCAGGCGACCGGCGCCCTCAACAAAGCGCTGGCGGGGCGGATCGCCGGCATGGACCCAGCGCAGGTCGCGCTGTTCGTCAGCGAGCACCTCGCGGCGAACGGCATCGAGCTGATCGGCTCCCGCTCGCTCGAGGAGATCAGCGAGGGTCTGCTGGCGGCGGTCGCCGACACCAGGGCCGAGCCGGTCGCGGCGGCGACGATCGGGCTGATCGAGACCTACCTGCAGATCGCCGGCCCCGCGCGGCCGGCGCGCGAGCGGATCGAGGCGCTGATGCGGCAGCATGGGGTCAACGTCGGGCCGGCGCTGGAGCGCTATGGCCGCCGGCTCGAGCTGTTCGCGGCCGCCGGCATCGAGGTCGAAGCGCTCGCGTTCTCGGCCGAGTTCGGCCGCAATCTCGAGTACTACACGGGCCTCGTGTTCGAGGTGGTGACCCCAGCGCTCGGCAGCTTGAGCCCGATCGCCGGCGGCGGACGCTACGATCGCCTGCTCGCCGCGGTCGGCGCCGGGGCCGAAGTCCCGGCGGTCGGCTCGGCCATCCACACCGAGCGGCTGCTCTCCGCCGTCAACGGGGGCGGGCGATGACGGAGAAGCTCGTCCTCGCCGTGCCGTCCAAGGGGCGGCTGATGGATCAGGCAGCCGAGGCGCTGGCCGCCGCCGGACTCGACGTGCGCAAGATCGGAAGCGACCGCGGCTATCGCGGTGAGATCGAGGGCATGAACGGGGTCGAGGTAGCCTTCGCTTCATCGGCCGAGATCGTGCGGCTGTTGAAGGACGGCGAGGTACACCTCGGCATCGCCGGCGAGGACCTGGTGCGGGAGCAGATCACCGACGCGGACGCCCGGGTCGAGTTCGTCCGCCCGCTCGGCTTCGGGTTCGCCGATGTCGTCGTCGCCGTACCGCAGTGCTGGCTCGACATCGCCGCCATGGCGGACTTGCGCGAGATGGCGCCGCTGTTCCGCCGGCGCCACCACCGGCGGCTTCGGGTGGCGACCAAGTACATGAACCTGACGCGCGCCTTCTTCCGCGAAAAGGGCATCGGCGACTACCGCATCGTAGAGAGCTTGGGCGCCACCGAAGGCACACCGGCGGCCGGCACCGCCGATCTCATCGTCGACATCACCACCACGGGACGCACGCTCAAGGCGAACGGGCTCAAGGCGCTCGCCGACGGCGTGATCCTCAAATCGCAGGCCAACCTGATCGCTTCCCGGGGAGCCCAATGGAGCGACGGCGCCCGCCGGGCACGGGAGGCCATCGTGGCCCGCTTCAGGCCCACCGAGGCCCCCTCTGGCCCTCCCCCTTGACGGGAAAACCGTCCGTTCCCACCTCATCGGCCGTGCAAGCCGCCCGCGCGGTTGCACAGTCAAAGCGCCTGGCCCCACCGGGGCGGGCACTCCACACGTCGCTTCTCAAAGGAGGACCTGTGATGCGACAGTTCGATTTTGCTCCCCTCTATCGCTCCACCATCGGCTTCGATCGCCTGATCGACCTGCTCGACGCCGTCTCCGGTCTCGGTGAGGAGGGCCCCAGCTATCCGCCCTACAACATCGAGCGGCTCGGCGAGAACGAGTACCGCATCACGATGGCGGTGGCCGGCTTCTCGAGCGATGAGCTCAAGGTCGAGGTCAAGGAGAACGCGCTTTCCGTCAAGGGCGAGAAGAAGCCCAACGGGGGTGAGCGCGAATTCCTGCACCGCGGCATCGCCGAGCGCGGCTTCGACCGGCGTTTCCAGCTCGCCGACTACGTGGAGGTCAAGGGCGCGGACCTGAAGGACGGCCTCTTGCACATCCACCTCGTGCGCAACCTGCCGGAGCGCATGAAGCCGCGCGCGATCGCGATCAGTACGGGCAACGGCAGCGGGCAGAAGCAGATCGAGGCCTGAGGCCCGGTCCGGCCGGCTCGGGCTGCCCTCCCACAGTCCAGGGCTCGGCGGCTACGGGTCGATAAGGGCAAAGCCACGTAAGGTGAGGGCCGGCCCCTTTCTTGAAAAAAGGGGGCCGGCCCTTTTTTGCGGCGTCGCCCAGCCACAGACGTCACCGTTGGGGAACCGATGCATGACGGACCCGTTCAGGTCCGGCCATGCGCCAATGCAAAAGCGACTTGACAACGGAACAACAAAAGGTCAGCATCCCTGTCCTTTGTATTGCCATGTGTGAGGGCGTTGAGGCCACGAGGCGGCGCGTGTTGGTGAAGTGTAGCGATTGGCAGGTGGCGGGGGTCGCGCCCGAGGGGCGAACGCGCGGCGTTCGTGGCGGCGCCCGCGCCCGAAAACGGGCCGCGAGCGCCTGAGGAGGACGGTCGCCCTTTCGGCACCAGTGCCTTCGTTCCGATCCGGCGGGTCGCCCGGTACCGGCTTCCGATACCGAGCACCGCTTTAAGACCTGGCACACTGGCCAATCGCTATCCCGAGGTCGAGCATGACGCAGAGCCACCTGCCTCGCTACTGCGACTCCGAGGCGCCCCGTGCGGCGGGCCTCTTCGACCCCTTGCGCGAGCACGATGCGTGCGGCGTCGGCTTCATCGTCGATCTGAAGCGCGGCAGGAGCCACCAGATCATCGTCGATGCGCTCTCGATCCTGGAGAACCTCGAGCACCGCGGCGCGGTCGGTGCCGACCCGCTCGCCGGCGACGGTGCCGGCATCCTGATCCAGATCCCGCACGAGTTTCTCAAGCAGGAGTGTGCCAAGCTCGGCTTCGAGCTGCCCAGGCCAGGTCACTACGCCGCCGGCCACGTGTTCATGCCGCAGGACGAGCGGCTTGCCGCGCACTGTGAGCGGGTATGGTCGCGCATCGTGCGCGAGGAGGGGCTCGAGCTCATCGGCTGGCGCAACGTACCGGTCGACAACCGCTGCCTGTCGGAGATGGTGAAGGCCACCGAGCCCGTGCACCGGCAGGTGTTCATCGGCCGTCCCAAGTCGATCAAAGACGTCGACACCTTCGAGCGCAAGCTCTACCTGGTGCGCAAGATCGTCTCCAACGTCATCTATGCCGCCTACAAGGCGCGCGACATCGGCCACTATACGGTGAGCCTGTCAAGCCGGACGCTGGTCTACAAGGGCATGTTCCTGTCCTACCAGCTCAAGGCTTACTACAAGGATCTCTCCGACCCGCGGCTCGCCTCGGCGCTGGCGCTCGTGCACCAGCGCTTCTCGACCAACACCTTCCCGTCATGGAAGCTCGCCCATCCCTACCGGATGGTGGCCCACAACGGCGAGATCAATACGTTGCGCGGCAACGTCAACTGGATGGCGGCACGACAGGCTTCGGTGTCGAGCCCGCTGTTCGGGACCGACATCACCAAGCTGTGGCCGATCTCCTACGAGGGCCAGTCCGACACCGCCTGCTTCGACAACGCGCTCGAGTTCCTGGTGATGGGCGGCTATCCGCTCGCGCACGCGGCCATGATGCTCATTCCCGAGGCCTGGGCCGGCAATCCGCTGATGGATGCCAAGCGGCGCGCCTTCTATGAGTATCACGCCTGCCTGATGGAGCCGTGGGACGGGCCGGCGGCCATGGCCTTCACCGACGGCCGCCAGATCGGTGCCACCCTCGACCGCAACGGACTGCGCCCCGCACGCTACCTGGTCACCAAGGACGACCGCGTGATCATGTCCTCGGAGGCCGGCGTGCTGCCGATCCCGGAGGAGCGGATCAAGGAGAAGTGGCGGCTGCAGCCCGGCAAGATGCTGCTCATCGACCTCGATGAGGGCCGCATCATCTCTGACGACGAGCTCAAGTCGGAGCTCGCCTCGCGCTACCCTTACGAACAGTGGCTGAAGCGCACGCAGATCCAGGTCAGCGATCTGCCGCTCGCCGTCAAGCCCAAGCGGCGGCGCTCCAACGTGGCGCTGCTCGATCTGCAGCAGGCCTTCGGCTACACCGAGGAGAGCCTCAAGTTCCTGATGGCGCCGATGGCCCACACCGGCCAGGAGGCGGTCGGCTCCATGGGCAACGACACGCCAATCTCGGCGCTGTCGAATAAGCCCAAGCTGCTCCACACCTATTTCAAGCAGAACTTTGCGCAGGTGACGAACCCGCCGATCGATTCGATCCGCGAGGAACTCGTCATGAGCCTCGTCTCCTTCATCGGACCGAGGCCCAACCTGCTCGATTTGGAAGGAACCTCGAAGCTCAAGCGTCTCGAGGTCGGTCAGCCGATCCTCACCAACGAGGACCTCGAGCGCATCCGCCAGATCGGCACGGTGCCCGACAACCAGTTCAACTCGCTCACCATCGACATCACCTATCCGGCCGAGCGCGGCGCCGCCGGCATGGCGGCCGCCCTCGACGTGGTGTGCGCCGAGGCCGAGGAGGCGGTGCGCTCGCGCGATTGCAATATCATCATCCTGTCCGACCGGGCGACCGGCCCCGACCGCATCCCGATCCCGTCGCTGCTGGCGACGTCGGCCGTGCATCATCACCTGATCCGGCAGGGCTTGAGGACGTCGGTCGGGCTCGTGGTGGAGACCGGCGAAGCGCACGAGGTGCACCAGTTCGCCACGCTCGCCGGCTACGGCGCGGAGGCGATCAATCCCTATCTGGCCTTCGAGACGCTCGAGCAACTCCTGCCCCAGCTCGACGAAAAGCTTTCGCTCAAGGAAGCGATCAAGCGCTACATCAAGGCGATCGACAAGGGACTGCTCAAGGTGATGTCTAAGATGGGCATCTCCACCTACCAGTCCTACTGCGGCGCGCAGATCTTCGACGCCGTGGGCTTAAGATCGAGCTTCGTCAACCGCTACTTCACCGGCACCCATACCCAGATCGAGGGCGTCGGACTGAAGCAGATCGCGCGCGAGACGGTCGAGCGTCACGCGCAGGCATTCGGCGAGGTGCCGACGCTCGATGGCGCGCTCGATGTCGGCGGCGAATACGCCTTCCGCATCCGCGGCGAGGCCCACATGTGGCGGCCGAGCGTGGTCGCCGACCTCCAGCACGCGGTGCGGGGCACGCCCACCGAGGAGGCGATGAGCGGCAAGCTGCCGCAGAAGTACCGTGACTACGCGCGACAGATCAACGAGCAGTCCGAACAGCTCATGACCATGCGCGGGCTGTTCCGCATCAAGTCGGCAGAGGAAATCGGCCGCAAGCCGGTGCCGCTCGAGGAAGTGGAACCGGCCAAGGACATCGTCAAGCGCTTCTCGACCGGGGCAATGAGCTTCGGCTCAATCAGCCGGGAGGCGCACACCACGCTCGCCATCGCCATGAACCGCATCGGCGGCAAATCCAACACGGGCGAAGGCGGGGAGGAGGCGGACCGCTACAAGCCGCTGCCCAACGGCGATTCCATGCGCTCGGCCATCAAGCAGGTAGCCTCGGGCCGGTTCGGGGCGACCACCGAGTACCTCGTCAACTCGGACATGATGCAAATCAAGATGGCGCAGGGCGCCAAGCCTGGCGAGGGCGGGCAGCTGCCCGGCCACAAGGTCGATGCGATCATCGCCAAGGTGCGTCACTCGACGCCGGGCGTCGGCCTCATCTCGCCGCCGCCACACCACGACATCTACTCGATCGAGGACCTGGCCCAGCTCATCTTCGATCTGAAGAACGTCAATCCCGATGCCGACGTGTCGGTAAAGCTCGTCTCCGAGGTGGGCGTCGGCACGGTGGCGGCAGGCGTCGCCAAGGCGCGCGCCGACCACGTCACCATCGCCGGCTTCGAGGGCGGCACCGGCGCTTCGCCGCTCACCTCGATCAAGCACGCCGGCTCGCCCTGGGAGATCGGGCTTGCCGAAACCCACCAGACGCTGGTCGCCAACCGGCTCAGGGGGCGCATCGCGGTGCAGGTCGACGGCGGCATCCGCACCGGGCGGGACGTGGTGATCGGTGCGCTGCTCGGCGCCGACGAGTTCGGCTTCTCGACCGCGCCCTTGATCTCGCTCGGCTGCATCATGATGAGGAAGTGCCACCTGAACACCTGCCCGGTCGGGGTCGCCACGCAGGACCCGGTGCTGCGCGCCAAGTTCAAGGGCAAGCCAGAGCACGTGGTGAACTACTTCTTCTTCGTCGCCGAGGAGGTGCGCGAAATCATGGCCTCGCTCGGCTTTCGCACCTTCAATGAGCTGATCGGGCAAACCGACGTGCTCGACAAGGACCGGGCGATCCGCCACTGGAAAGCGCGCGGTCTCGATTTCCGCCGCCTGTTCCACAAGCCGGACGTGCCGGAGACGGTCGCCATCTACAACTGCGAGCGCCAGGACCACGGCCTCGACAAGGTGCTCGACAAGAAGCTGATCGAGCTGGCTCGGCCGGCAATCGAGGCGAGGAAGCCCGTCAAGGCGGAGCTGGCCATCACCAACCGTGACCGCGCCACCGGCGCCATGCTGTCCGGTGTCGTCGCCAAGCGCTACGGTCATGCCGGGCTGCCGGAGGACACCATCTGGCTTTCGTTCGAAGGCACGGCGGGACAGAGTTTCGGCGCCTGGCTCGCCGCCGGTGTCACGCTCGACCTTGTCGGGGAGGCCAACGACTACGTCGGCAAGGGGCTGTCAGGGGGCAAGATCATCGTGCGCCCGCACCCCAAGTCGGGCATCGAGCCCGAGAAGAGCATCATCGTCGGCAACACGGTGCTGTACGGCGCGATCAGCGGGGAGTGCTACTTCCGCGGCATCGCCGGCGAGCGCTTCGCGGTGCGCAACTCCGGCGCCATCGCCGTCGTCGAGGGTACGGGCGATCACGGCTGCGAGTACATGACCGGGGGTTGCGTGGTGGTGATCGGGCCGACGGGCCGCAACTTCGCCGCCGGCATGTCGGGCGGCATCGCCTATGTGCTGGACGAGAAGGGCGACTTCGAGCGACGCTGCAACCTGGCCATGATCGACCTCGAACCGGTGGCGGCGGAGGAGGACGTGATGCGCCGGCTCGCCAACCAGGGCGGGGATCTGGAAAGCCACGGGCTCGTCGATGTCATGCAGGACATGACGCGCCAGGACGCGGAGCGCCTGCACAGCCTGATCTCGCGGCACATGCATTACACCAACTCAGCGAAGGCGAAGACGATCCTGGACAACTGGCCGGTGTGGCTGCCCAAATTCAAGAAGGTGATGCCGGTCGAGTACCGCGAGGCGCTGAAGCAGATGGCGGCGCACCAGTCCTCCGAGACCACCGGGTTTGAGGTGCTTGAGATCGGGGTGAGGCGGACCAAGCCGTAAGCCGGCCGAACGCCGCGAATACCTCGACCGCCAACCGCGCGCCGCTCGAAGCGGCGCCCTCTGCGAGCGCGTGCCATGAAGATCTATGGCGATATCATCTCCGGCAATTGCCTCAAGGTGAAGTACACCGCCGACCACCTCTGCCTGCCCTACACGTGGGCGGCCGTCGACATCATGAAGGGAGAAACGCGGACACGCGCCTTCCTGCGCATGAACCCGATGGGACAGGTGCCGGTGATCGAACTCGATGACGGCCGCCACCTCGCCCAGTCGAACGCCATCATCCGCTATCTGGCGCGGGGCACCACGCTGCTGCCCGAGGACCCCTATCTGGCGGCGCGGGTCGATGAGCTGCTGTTCTGGGAGCAGTACAGCCACGAGCCCTACATCGCGGTCTGCCGCTTCCACATGAAGTACCTCGGCAAGCCCAGGGATGCGCGCGAGCCCTACCGGGTCCAGCGCGGGGAGGCGGCGCTCGACCTCATGCAGCAGTTGCTCGAAGACCGCGACTGGTTCGTCGGCGGCACCATGACCATTGCCGACATCGCGCTTCTGGCCTACACGCGGCTGGCGCACGAGGGCGGGTTCGACCTCGACTCCCGACCCAAGGTGCGCACGTGGGTTGCACGCTGCGAGGACGCGCTTGGGCTCGAGCCGGTGCGTTAGCTAAAGATCAAAACGGCAACGGGAGCCTTTCCGGATCGCTCATCCGACGGAACGAGATCATGGGCAAGATCACCGGCTTTCTCGAGTTTCAGCGCAAGGACCGCGGCTACCGGCCGGTGGCCGAGCGCGTGAAGCACTGGAGGGAGTTCGTCGTCCCGCTCAGCGAGCAGGAGACCAAGACCCAGGCCGGACGCTGCATGGACTGCGGTATCCCCTATTGCCACTCGGGCTGTCCGGTCAATAACCAGATCCCCGACTGGAACGATCTCGTGTGGCGCGGCAACTGGCAGGCGGCGGCACGCAATCTGCACTCGACCAACAACTTTCCGGAGGTGACGGGGCGCGTGTGCCCAGCACCGTGCGAGGCCTCGTGCACGCTCAACATCGACGACAATCCGGTCACCATCAAGACCATCGAATGCGCCATCGCCGACCGGGCGCTGGAGGAGGGCTGGGTGGTGCCGCAGCCGGCGGAAGCAAAAACCGGCAAGAAGGTCGCCATCATCGGCTCGGGACCGGCGGGGCTCGCGGCCGCCCAGCAGCTCGCCCGCGCCGGCCACGAAGTGCACGTCTACGAAAAGAACGCGAAGCCGGGCGGACTGCTCACCTACGGCATTCCCGACTTCAAGATGGAGAAGCACATCGTCGCCAACCGCGTGCGCCAGATGGAGGCGGAGGGCGTCGTCTTCCACTGCGGCGTCCACGTCGGCAAGACCATGTCGGCCAAGGAACTCGAGGCCAGCCACGATGCGGTGCTGCTGGCCGGCGGTTCGGAGAAGCCCTTCGACTTCTTCGAGAAGGCACCCGGCCGCGATCTCGACGGACTGCACTTCGCCATGCAGTTCCTGCCCCAGCAGAACCGCCGCGTGTCGGGTGAAAAGCAGATCGACGGCAAGCAGATCACCGCCAAGGGCAAACATGTGGTCGTCATCGGCGGCGGCGACACCGGCTCGGATTGTATCGGCACGAGTTTCCGTCAGGGCGCCAAGAGCGTGACGCAGCTCGAAATCATGCCGATGCCGCCCGAAAAGGAGAACAAGGCACTCACCTGGCCGCACTGGCCCTTGAAGCTGCGCATCTCGACGAGCCAGGCGGAAGGCGCCCACGTCGAGTACTCGATCTCCACCACCGGCTTTGTGGGCGAGAAAGGAAAGGTGAAGAAGCTCAAGTATGTGCGTGTCGACCCGGCCTTGAAGCCGATCCCGGGAAGCGAAGGCGAGATGCCGGCCGACCTGGTCCTGTTCGCCATGGGCTTCTCCGGGCCGGTGGAAAGTGACGTCGTGGATGAACTCAAGCTCGGCGTGGTGCCGCGCGGTCGCTTCAAGGGACTGGACGCGAATGAGCGCGACTACAAGGTCAAGGGCCGGGCTAAACTGTTCGCCGCCGGCGACATGCGGCGCGGGCAGAGCCTCGTGGTGTGGGCTATCCGCGAAGGCCGGCAGGCGGCCCACGCCATCGACAAGTTCCTGATGGGGCGCAGCAACTTGCCGCGCTAAATGGGAGCGGCACTTTTGCCGCTAGTAGGGCGTTTCCTCGACGCTCACGTGTGGGAACGGAGGAAGACCATGGCAACGTGGGTCAAGTGTACCGCCAGCGACGGCCGCGCCACGTTCCTGAACATCGACCGAGCCGTCTCGATGAGCCGCGAATCGGCTTCCGGCCCAACCCGGGTGCTGTTCGACGGCGGCCAGGAAGTGTCGGTCAGGGAAGAGCCCGAACGCATCCTCGATGACGACTTCGAGGACGTCTCGGAGGAAGAGGACTGAGGTCCTCAACGGGTGGCCGCGGGCACAGGGCCGCACCCTGAAGGTGCTCACGAACTTTTGTTCACCAGGGTCGCAAGGGCTCCCCCCGACGTTGCGCAACGCGCGGGCGGGGCAGCGAAATTGTGGCCGAGGTGTGTCCGCCCTGCGCTAACCCTCAAGCGCTCAGCTCGTGTATACGAAGCGTTTACTGGAACCCAACAGGATCGACGAATGCGCTTTGGCGCATTGAGCGGTCGGTGTCGGTCGGGCCCAGGGAAAACGAGAAGGGAGTCCGGTTATGCTCCTTTTGCGGATCATGAGCCGCATCGGGATCGGCACGGCTTGTCTGGTGGCCGCCAGCATGCTGTCGGCGCCCAGCGCCAACGCCCAGCTCTGGGACTGGGGCGGGGACCAGGTGTTCGGCGGCAGCGGACGCACGGTGGTGCGCTTCACTCCCAAGTACCGGCCCGGCCAGCTGGTGGTCAGCTTCGGCGACAAGCGGCTTTACTACGTCACCAAGCCCGGTGAGGCCATCGCCTATCCGATCGCCATCCCGCGCGAGCAGAGCCGCTGGGAAGGCGTGATGGTCATCTCCGACAAGCGGGTCAATCCGGCGTGGACGCCGACGCCTAACATGATGAAGGAGAACCCCAAGCTGCCGCCCTGGGTGCCGGGCGGGCATCCGATGAATCCGCTCGGCGTGCGCGCGCTCTATCTGGGCTCCAGCGCCTACCGCATTCACGGTACGGATGCGCCCTGGACCATCGGGCAGCCGGTCTCCAAGGGCTGCATCCGCATGTACAATCAAGACGTGATCGATCTTTACGACCGGGTGCGGATCGGCACGCAGGTAACGGTGACCTATCAGCGCTATCTGACCGGCTCGACCGGCTGAGGCTTGCGAACGAGACGGGACGGTGCGGGAGGCGAGCGGCCGGACGCGGCCGCTCGTCGTCTAGCGGCTCTCACCGCTAATCGCTCAGACACTCCTGCATCGAGCGGGCGATGCCGCGCATCAGCGTGAAATAGAGGTCGGGACCTGCCGGCAGGGCGGCGCCTTCCGCATCAAGCGTGCCTGACCGCGCCCTGGTACCCTCGGTAAGCGTGTTGACCAGCTTCGGCTCGAAGCTCGGCTCGGCGAATACGCATACCGCGTCCAGGGACTGGATCTTCCTGCGCAGCTCGGTGAGACGCCTGGCGCTCGGCTGTACATCGGGGCTCACGGTGATGGAGCCCGCTGCGCTGAGGCCGAAGTAGCGCTCGAAATACTGGAACGCGTCGTGAAAGACGATGAACGGCTTGCCGGCGAGAGGCCGCATCTCGCGCTCGATCTCGGCGGCGAGCGCACCGATCCTGGCGGAGAGGGCTTCGCCATTGGCTCTCAACCGGGGCGCAGCGGCGGGTGATGCCTCGCTCAGGACGCGGACGGCTTGCGCAACTATCGCCTTGGCGTTGTCCGGATCGAGCCAGATGTGGGGATCGCTCTCGCCGTCGTCATCCTTGCCATGGTCGCGAGCAGGCTTCTTGGCGTGACCGTGGGCGTCCTGCTGCTTGCCGTGGCTGCGGCCCGTCCGGTCATGCTCGTGGGCTTCGAAGGCGCCGCCCTCGCGCCGGTCAAGCAGCTTGATCCCCGGGGCCTCGGCCATCGTCACCACACGGACCTTGTTGGGCAGCGACTTGACGAGCTTGGCGGTGAACGGCTCGAGCGCCTCGGAGACGCGGATGAAGACATCGGCCCCTGCGACCGCCTTGGCGTCGGAGGGGCGCATGGCATAGGTGTGCGGGGAGGCGGCACCCTCGATCAGCACGCGCGGAGAGCCCACGTCCGCCATGACGCCCGCGACCAGGGCGTGGATCGGCTTGCTGGTGACCACGACCTTGGGCTCGGCCAGCGCCGCATCGACCAGCGCCAACGACAGCGTCACGATCAGCCAATTGAGCGGTCGATGAACTTTCATCAGGGCATCTCCGGTCGCGCGATTCGGGCATAATTGGTGATGTTATAATATATCACTATTGAGCGGCAAGGGCGGGCGCGGACCGATCCCTGTGGGCGAATGGGTCGTCTATCTTAGCGTGCGCCAGCCAAAGGGCAGTGCACCGGCGCGTTCTGGCCCGACGTGGTGGGCGTTCCGATAGAGACCAAACACATCATGCTCAAATGGGATAGAGAACGGATCAGCGCCTGGTTCGACTTTGAAGCGGGGAAATGGCAGGAACGCTCTCGGCAAGAGCATGCGGCCAAGCGCGGGCGGTGAGGGCGGAGCCGGGTTCCTCCGCCGCGTGGCGGGCGCGTCGCGGTTGTGTGCGGCGGCCGAGGTGCAGGCGGGTGAGCTCCTTGTGCCGACGGCAGCGCAAGCCAAGCGGCAGCCTCGATATTGCTCAAATCCCTCGCTGTTGTAGTCTGCGCCGCCGGCAGAGTCGGCGGATCGGCTTCAAAGCTTCGATTGCGGGGCGCCAATGGATACGCACGCGGCTGTCGTCATCGGCCCACGCCGACGTTCCAAGAGTGCGGCGCTGGCCGGCGCGGCCGCCCTGCTGCTCTGCCTGCCAGCGGCTGCCCGCGCCCATCCGCATGTGTGGATCGCCGTCGAATCGACCGTCCTCTACGACAACGGCACCATCACCGGCATCGCGCAGAGGTGGATCTTCGACGAGTTCTATACCGCCTCGGCGGTGCAGGGACTCGATGCCAACAACAATGGGGTCTACGAGCGCTCGGAGCTGGCGGAGCTTGCGCAGCTCAATATCGACGGGCTCAAGGAGTTCGATTACTTCACCTTCGCCAACCTCGCCGGGCAGCCGCTCGGCTTCGATGCGCCGAAGGATTACTGGCTCGAGGTGGCCGAGGTGGATGAGGCGCCCGGCCTCGACATGGGTGCGCCGGCGGCGCCCTCGCAAACCGGGGCCGAGCAGGAGCAGAGCCTGTGGATGCGGCTTGGGCGGTGGTGGTCGCGGCTGATCGGTGCGGAGGCGGATGCCGGCAGCGGACCGTCGAAGACGAAGGTGCTGACCCTGAATTTCACGCTGCCGCTCAAGGAGCCGGTGCTGTCGGAGGCGGAGGGCTTCGAGTTCGCCGTGCAGGACCCCTCCTATTTCATCTGGTTCGATTTCGCCAAGCACAATCCGGTCCGCCTGTCGGCGGCGCCGGCCGGCTGCAAGGCCACCGTCGGCGCACCGCAGGGCGACGTGCAGCGGCTTGCCGACGCCTTCAAGCAGTTCGGAGGGGCCACCTACGGCGCGACGGCGAGCAAGGCGGTGACGGTCTCATGCGCCAAGTCCTGATGCGATTTCTCCCAGCGCTGGCGGCGGCGGTGGCGTTCGTTGCGCTGACGGTGCCGACGGCGCTGGCGCAGGAGGCGCCGGCGCGGGCGCCGCTCGGTGTGCCTGCGCTGCCAGCGAAGGCCGCCCCGGTGGGCGGCGGCTTCCTCGACCGGCTGTGGGTCGGCATCGTCGAGGCGCAGCGCGACCTCACCAACGCCATGACCGGGGCGGTGAAGCGGCTCAAGGCCACGGGCAGCGCCGGGGCAACCGCGCTGCTCGCCTTGGTCAGCTTCCTCTACGGCGTGCTGCATGCGGTCGGACCCGGTCACGGCAAGTTCGTGATCTCCTCCTACGCGCTGGCGAGCGAGCGCACGCTGCGGCGCAGCCTGCTGCTGTCGGCGATGGCGGCCTTCGTGCAGGCGGTGTCGGCGATCCTCATCGTGGGCGCGTTTGCGATCGTGCTCAACGCGACGAGCCTTGAGATCCGCGCGGCGGAGGGCTGGCTCGAGACGGCGAGCTGGGGGTTGATCGCGGCGCTCGGGGCGTGGCTGCTTTGGCGGCAGGTGGCGGCGCTGCGTGCGGCGGCGACGCGCGCCGGCGCGCAGCACGGGGGCAAGCCGGAGGGCGAGCCCCGCGGGGGGCACGCACACCACCATCATCATCATCAGCAGCAGCAGCAGCCGCACGCACATCCCCATCCCAACGATCACGCCTGTGGGCACGTGCACGTCGTCGACCCCGGTCTGCTCGGCGGGGCGTGGTCGTGGCGGCAGGCCTGGTCGCTGGCGCTGTCGGTGGGCGTGCGGCCCTGCACGGGGGCGATCGCCGTGCTCTTGTTCGCGCTCTCGATCGGCATGTTCTGGGCGGGTGTGTTCGCTACCTTCGCCATGGCGGCGGGAACGGCGCTGACGGTGGCGGCGCTGGCGGCGCTGGCCGTCGGCTCGCGCGAACTGGCGAGCCGGCTTGCGGGCCGCGAGAGCCTGTGGGCTATGCGCATCGAACAGACCGCCGGCATGGCCGGCGCGGCGCTGGTGCTCCTGATCGGCGCCACCTTCTTCGCCGCCTCGCTCGCCGGCCCGGCCCCGCTTTGAGGGCGAGCGCAAGCAAGGAGGAGCGGGAGGCAATCCGCGGCGTGCGGCCGGCGCCGTCGGCGTTCGCGCGTGCGAGATGAGCTGTCTCCAACTCCGGTGTGCGCTGCCGCACACAGCCGTTGCTGGCACGTAGCGTTCAAGGGACGGTCGCGGGCGGTGCGCGAGGCGGTCGCGGAGCGGTTGCGGGAGGGTCAAGGGCGGGCGGTTTACCGGTCGCATTGTGGCGTGCCGACGGCCCTTTGCGATGCGACAAGATTCGCCCGACGGGGGCCGTATCGCCCGATCCATTGTTGCGGTGCGTAAAGCCCTCCGCGGGCGGCGCTTCGCGGAGCACCGAGGGATCAGCGAGCGTCGCGGAGCGAACCCGCGCGGCAGACGAGGGATCGCAACCCCGCGGCTGTGATCCCACCATGACGCCTCACCCGAAGCGCGCCTTCGATGCCTCGAGCGTATCCTCGAAGGTTCTCAAGCCGGTCGTCGGCGCGGACACCAGCACCGCCATGTTGCCCGGCTTGTGCTCGTTCCTCCACATGCGGGTGTGGGCCTTGGGGATCTGCTCCCAGGCGAACACCTCCGACATGCAGGGGTCGATGCGGCGCTCGATGACGAGCTTGTTGGCGGCGGAGGCCTGCATCAGGTTGGCAAAGTGGGAGCCCTGCACGCGCTTCTGGTGCATCCAGAGATAGCGGGCATCGAGGGTCAGATTATAGCCGGTGGTGCCGGCACAGATCACCACCATGCCGCCGCGCTTGACCACGAACACGGAGACGGGAAACGTCGACTCGCCCGGATGCTCGAACACGATGTCGACGTTGTTGCCCTTGCCCGTCGTCTCCCAGATGGCGGCGCCGAACTTGCGCACCTCCTTGAACCAGGCGTCGTACTCGCTCGTGCCGACCTTGGGGAGCTGGCCCCAGCAGTTGAACTTCTTGCGGTTGATGACGCCGCGGGCGCCGAGCTGCATGACGAAGTCGCGCTTGTCGTCGTCGGAGACGACGCCGATAGCGTTGGCGCCGGAGGTGGCGCACAGCTGCACCGCCATCGAGCCCAAGCCGCCGGAGGCGCCCCACACCAGCACGTTGTCGCCGGGCTGCACGATGTGGGGGGCATGGCCGAACAGCATGCGGTAGGCGGTGGCGAGGGTGAGCGTGTAGCAGGCGCTTTCCTCCCACGACAGGTGCTTGGGCCGCGGCATGAGCTGGCGGTCCTGCACGCGCGTGAACTGGGCGAAGGAGCCGTCCGGCGTCTCATAGCCCCAAATGCGCTGGCTGGGCGAGTACATGGGGTCGCCGCCGTTGCACTGCTCGTCGTCGCCGTCGTCCTGGTTGCAGTGGACGACGACCTCGTCGCCGACCTGCCAGCGGTTGACCTTGGAGCCCTTGGCCCAGACGATGCCGGCAGCGTCGGAGCCGGCCACGTGGTAGGGGTGCTTGTGCACATCGAGCGTGGAGATCGGCTTGCCCAGGGCCGCCCATACGCCGTTGTAGTTGACGCCGGCGGCCATCACGAGAACGAGCACGTCATGGCTGTCGAGCTCCCAGGTCGGTACAACCTCGACCTGCATGGCCTCGTCCGGGGCGCCGTGCCGCTCCTTGCGAATGACCCAGGCGTACATCTGCTGCGGCACGTGCCCGAGCGGGGGAATCTCGCCGATCTCGTAAAGCGTCTTGAGCTTGGCGGCGGTGGTGGGAACGCTGACCCCGGCATTGGCGCCGCCGGCGACCGGAAGCGCAGGGGACGGGCCCGCCCTTTCGTCGCCGGAACGAGTCGAGCCTTTGGAACGGCTGGTCGCAACGGATGACTTCGACATCGTCACGCTCCGCGGAGTTGGCACGGCGCGAGCGTATTGCGCCGCACCCCATCGCGGCACAGAACGGCCGCCGTTTCAAGTGGATTCGCGCAGTGCAAAAAGTGAAGGGTGAGTGCGCAAACGACGGCCTCCCCTTCAACCCATTCTTAGAGAAGTTCGGTCAATATCAACGGTCTATGCAACGGCAAAGACCGCTCTTGGCGCATGTACGAGCTCTATGAGGCGCTGTTTAGGATCGACCAGAACAGCCTCATCGTGGTGATGGTGCTGTGCACGTGGGCGGTGTTCATCGTGCGCTCGATGCTTCCGCATCCGCTGCTGGCGACCCTGGTCTACCCGAGCTTCGTCATTATTGCGCTCAGCGTGGACACGCTGCTCGGAAGCGTCGGTTTGCAACCAACGTCCGACAAGTTGATCAATCTGGCTTTTGCCACAGGAGTGGGCACGAGCGGTGCGTTCACCGCGGTCGCTGCTCTCTACTGGCTGCTTACCCAGCGCTCCCGCTGAGTGGGCGCGAGGTTGTGAACGGGCCGGTTTTCGCACCGCCGCGCGCGCGCTAATGTGCGGCTTACTGCAGTTGCGAAAAACGACGGGTGATGCATGCCCCGCAAGGCTGCCCGCAGGTCGGCGCCGCCACCTCGCGATCCACCTTGGCTGTTTCGGACCTACGCCGGTCATTCGACAGCGGCCAAGTCGAACGAGCTCTACCGCAGGAACCTAGCCAAGGGACAGACGGGGCTGTCGATCGCATTCGATCTGCCGACCCAAACCGGCTACGACAGCGACCACGAGATGGCAAAGGGCGAGGTCGGCAAGGTCGGCGTGCCGATTTCGCATCTCGGCGACATGCTGACGCTGCTCGAGGGCGTTCCGCTCGAGGCCATGAACACTTCGATGACGATCAACGCGACGGCTGCCTGGCTGTTCGCGCTCTACATCGCGGTCGCGGAGAAGCAGGGGGCATCGAAGGACAGGCTCGCTGGCACCATTCAGAACGACATCATCAAGGAATACCTGTCGCGCGGCACCTACGTGTTTCCGCCCGAGCCCTCGCTGCGATTGACAAAAGACGTCATCGTTTACGCGGCGCGGGAAGTGCCCAAGTGGAATCCAATCAATGTGTGCTCCTATCACCTGCAGGAGGCAGGCGCCACACCGACGCAGGAGATCGCCTACGCGCTCGCAACCGCTCAAGCCGTGCTCGACACGGTCAAGGCGTCCGGTGAAGTAGCACCTACGGATTTCGGCACTCTGGTCGGCCGCATCTCGTTCTTCGTCAATGCCGGTGTGCGGTTCATCACCGAGATGTGCAAGATGCGGGCGTTCACCGAACTGTGGGATGAGATCGCCCGAGACCGCTATGGCGTGACCGACGAGCGCTATCGTCGTTTCCGCTACGGCGTGCAAGTCAATTCCCTCGGGCTCACGGAACAGCAGCCCGAGAACAACGTCGCCCGCATCATAATCGAGATGCTGGCTGTCACGCTGTCGAAGCGGGCACGGGCGCGGGCGGTGCAGCTTCCAGCCTGGAACGAGGCGATGGGGCTGCCGCGGCCCTGGGACCAGCAGTGGTCGCTCAGGATGCAGCAGATCCTGGCCTACGAGACGGACCTCTTGGAGTTCGGCGACATCTTCGACGGCTCGGCTGAGATCGCGCGCAAAGTCGAGGAACTCAAATCCGAGGCGCGGGAGGAGCTTAAGCACATCGAGCAGCTCGGCGGGGCGGTTGCTGCCATCGAGGAGATGAAGCGCCGGCTGGTCGAGAGCAACGCGGAGCGCGTTCGCCGCATCGAGAGCGGCGAGCAGGTGGTGGTCGGCGTCAACCGCTTCACGGAGACCGAACCATCACCGCTCTCGGGCGGCATCATCATTCAACAGATCGACCCCAGAGTCGAGGCCGAACAGGTGGCGCGACTTGCCGCGTGGCGCCAAGCGCGCAGTGCCAAGGCGGTGATCTCGGCGCTGCGTGCGCTCGAGCGCGCGGCGCGGGAGGGTGCCAACATCATGGAGCCGTCGATCGCATGCGCGAAGGCCGGCGTCACCACCGGCGAATGGGGCAGCACGCTGCGCAAGGTATTCGGCGAGTACCGCGCGCCGACCGGCGTGGGGCGGGTGACGCGAGCCGAGGTCGGAGCGCTTGAGGCGGTGCGGGCCAGGGTCGAGGCGCTCTCGGCCCGGCTTGGACGCAGGGTCAAGATACTGGTCGGCAAGCCCGGCCTCGATGGCCATTCAAACGGCGCGGAGCAGATCGCGGTGCGGGCGCGCGACTGCGGCATGGAAGTGGTCTACGAGGGGATCAGGCTCACGCCAGCTCAGATCGTGCGGGCCGCCGTGGATGAGAGCGTGCACGCCATCGGCTTGTCGGTGCTGTCGGGCAGTCACCTGGCGCTGGTCGGCGAGGTCATGGCGCGGCTTGCGCGCGAGGGAGGCGGCGACATCCCGGTGGTCGTCGGCGGCATCATTCCGCCGGAAGATGTGGCCCGGCTCAAGGCGCTTGGGGTCGCCGCCGTGTACACGCCGAAAGACTTCAAACTCAACGAGATCATGGACGACATCGTCGCGCTCGTCGATCGACGCGCAAGGGCAGCGTGAACGGCGTCGCGTATCGGTCACTGTTGCGAGGTTGATTCGGCATATGCGTGACGAGACGAGACGGCGGCTCGATCGGGCGATCCTTTTCTACAGACTGAGGAGGATCGGGGCACTGGTGTCGGCTGCCGCGGCGATCGTGGCGGGCTTTGTGCTGATCGACCTTGACGCTGCCGTCGAAGATCGTCGGGTGTCCGGAACTGTGGAGCACGTGGGCGTGCTCAACTCGAAAGATGCCGCGAGGGCCCTTGCCGTCGATGTCAGGCTCGACGACGGGCGCCACGTCACGGTGATCGCGCTCAAGACGAGAAACCCGCACGTCGGTGACCATGTCACCGTCAGCGAGCATCGGCACCGCAGCGGTCGCGTGACCTATACTTGGCGTTAGAAAGACCAGCTCGCTCCGGTTGCCCGAGGAAGGGCTGTTTCCGCAATGGTGCTTCTGCTATATCGCGCGGGCGCAAGCCCCAGTGGCGGAACCGGTAGACGCGCCAGACTCAAAATCTGGTTCCCGCAAGGGAGTGGGGGTTCGAGTCCCTCCTGGGGCACCAACTCGCCCCGAACACCCTGAAAATCAAGAACCGAGGGGCGGTCGAGAGCCGCTGCGCTCGGGGCAGAAACTCATGTTTGCCGTCAGCCGCTTTGCCGTCAGCGGCTTTACCGTCGGCGGCGGTCGCGGGTGCTCCGAGACAGGCGCAGTCGTGCCCGAAAGGCGCCGTCCGGTGAGCCGGCAGGATTACTCTGCCCGGCAATATCGGCACGTCGGTTCGGACTTGGACCCACAACCAGTTGGGGAGAGAAAACGCGAAGCACTAGGGAGCCGGTGTCAATGCTTTCAATATCGGGCACGCCGGCAGGCGATTGGCCGCGCACGCTTTGGCCATGCCGCCAAGCACCCGCTCGAGCCGTTTCAAATCGGCGATCTTGCCCCGGATGTCAGCCAGGTGCGCCAGCGTGATCTGCCGCACCTCGGCGCAGGCAAGACCGCCCTCGTCAGCGAGGCGCAGCAGGGCACGTATCTCATCGATAGAGAAGCCGAGCTGGCGGGAGCGGCGCACGAACGCCAGTCGCTTGGCGAGCTCGCTGTCGTAGAGCCGGTGCCCGCCGGCCGAGCGGCGCGGTGCGGGCAACAGGCCGATGCGCTCGTAGTAGCGGATCGTCTCGATGTTGACGCCGGTCGAGGCAGAAAGCGCGCCGATGGTCAGGGGGTGCGCTCGCGGAAACGTGTTCACTCGCGCCATTGGGCGGGCCTTGCATCTATAGTGACTACAGATTGTAGCATCCGTCCATGGAAAGCAAAACCTTGCGCCCGAGAGGCGAACCGCTGCTGGCGGCCGCAGCGGTATTGAGCGCAATGGCGGCGTCCTCCTGCTGCGTGCTGCCGCTGTTGTTCGTGTCGGCCGGCGTCAGCGGGGCATGGCTCGGCACACTGACCTCGCTTGCGCCCTACCAGCCGATCTTCCTCGTCCTATCGGTGACGTTTCTCGGCGCCGGGTTCTGGTCGGTCTATGGTCGAAGGGAGGTGGCCTGCAGCGGGACGAAATGCAGCTCGCCGGCTGTGAAGACGGCGCTGTGGACCGGCGTGGCGGTGAAAGCCGCCCTTTGGGCTGGAGCGGCCATCGCAATTGTCGCTGCGTCGGCCGAATGGTGGACGAAGCTTGCAACTTGAGAGGGCGACGGTGCGCGGTCTCGCAGTCGGGTTGGCGATAGCGATCATTTCGAGCGGCGCGCGGGCCGGCGAGGTGTCGGTGACCCTCGCCGTCGACAACATGACCTGTGCCCTGTGTCCGATCACCGTAAAAGCAGCAATCAGCAGGGTCCCCGGCGTGCGGGCAGTGACCGTCGATCTCGAGGAGAGGACTGCAGTCGTCGTGTACGAGGATACGCAGACCAGCGTGGACAAGCTTGCCGAGGCATCACGCAATGCCGGCTTTCCGGCTCGGCGCAAGGAGTAGCACGTCCATGCTCAAGCTGCAGTCGACGATTACGTGCTCGCGCTGCGGCCATCGCTCGGTTGAGACGATGCCGACGGATGCCTGCCGTTACCTCTACGTATGCAGCAGATGCGGTCTTGAGATGAGGCCCAGGAAGGGCGAGTGCTGCGTGTTTTGTTCCTACGGCGATGTGCCGTGTCCGCCGGTCCAGGAAGAGCGAGTGGCCCATCGCCGGGCACCAACCTGAAGTCACCCATCATCCAAACGCTGCGGCTTGAGACCGCAGACCTCGCGCACTTGCCTTGGGACAATACGACGCTGAAGGCGGCCGGTCGGGCATAAATCGGGGCCTCTAGCGACCGTAGTAGAGCGTTACGGTGTGCCGCGCCTCGGCAAAGAACAGCCAGCGCTCGATGAGCATGCCAGCGAGCTGAAGCAACGCGGCGAGCACCGAGGCGATCAGGCTGGCCAAGGCTCCCGACATCATTGCGGTGAGAAGCAGGACGATCGGCAGGGCGAAAGCGGCGGCTTGGGCAATCAAGCGAAGCCGCTCTGAGTGCTTGCGCGCGATCCGGTAGCCCATTTCCTTGAGCAGATAGTTCTCCTCCGTGTGCGGCCATTCCACCGATCGCACGCTTCCCCCCGTGAGGCCCGTCGCCGTGTTTGCGCTGGAGGGCAGGCGCAGGGTGTCGTTGTGCCACCAGGTTGCGATCTTCCATGCCCACCCGGCGAGCGTTGCGGCAATCGCAAACCCTGCCCACCATGGGTCCCACCGGCCGAGACATGCAAGCAGAGCGTTGAGCACAACGAGCCCGGTCATCAGCGCAAAGATCAGATAGGCCGGCAGCGTGAACGGGGTGTGCCACTCGGCGACGGGCTTCAGGGAGGCGTAGATCATTCCGGTAGCCGAGACGGTGAGCGCGGCAAGGATCGCAGTCGTTACGCCCGCAGCTGCGACCCAGCCGTCGGTGCGGCCGAGGAGGACCCAGCCGGCGCCGAGAAGTCCGGCGGGCAGATAGGTGGCGACGGCGGCGATTCCCTCGCGCGATAGCCACGATGTCCGCCACTGCGAGAATGCCCGCCACGCCCGCTCGGGACGGCCAAGGTGGGCGGTCGACGACAGCAGCCCGCCCGTGATGAGCGCCATGGCGAGGCCCAATCCCACCAACCCGAGGGTGATGTCGGATGGCAGCGTGCCGACGGCACCGAGCAGGCCGAGCAAAGCCAGCAGGCCGTAGCCTGCGCCGGTGGCCGTGGTGAAGAAGATGACGGAGTAGGCAGGACGCATGGGATCAGCGCGAGAGTATGCGGTCAACCCAGCCGAGGAAGCCGTCGTCCGCCGACGCCGGTTCGAGGGCCGCAGGTGCCTGAGACACGCGGCGTGGAGAACGCGGCGGCAGATACTTGTTGGTCGGCCGGTAGCCGAGCTCCGGCATCAGGTCCACACCACCGCGATCGGCAGTCAGCTTGGACACGGCAGAAGCGGGGTCGCCGAGATCGCCGAAGTGCCTGGCGCCGGTCGGACAAGCGGCGACGCACGCCGGAACGCGGTCCTCCTCCGGAAGGTTCGCGTTGTAAATCCGGTCTATGCAAAGCGTGCACTTCTTCATCACACCGACGTCGGTATCGAACTCGCGGGCGCCATAAGGGCATGCCCAGGAGCAGAGCTTGCAGCCGATGCACTTGTCCTCGTCGACGAGCACGATGCCATCCGAGGCGCGCTTGTAGGAGGCGCCCGTCGGGCAGACGGTGACGCAGGCCGGCTCGGCGCAATGGAGGCATGAGCGCGGGAAGTGGACTGTGCGTGCCTGTGCATCCGTAACATGCTCGAAGGTGTGGACGCGGTTGAACCAGACGCCGTCAGCGCCGCCGGCGTAAGGGTTGATGTCGGTCAGCGGCGCCATGTGCCCGCCCGCGTTCCATTGCTTGCAGGAGGTCACGCACGCCTGGCAGCCGACGCAGGTGTCCAGATCGATGACGAGCCCGAGGCTCTTCTCGGTGCGTGCGGGAACGGTGGTCATTGCCGTGGCCTCCGGGGCCGGAACTCGATGCCGAAGACAAGCCGCTCGGGCGGCGCCGCCAAATGGGGCGGCGGTTTCAGCGGCGGCAGCCGCGGCTCGGTTGTCCCCCATTCGGACGGAGCGCACTTGACGATGCGCACGCGCAGATCGAACCACGATGCCTGCCCGGTCACCGGGTCGGAGTTGGAAAGGGCGTGGCCGCTCTGATCGGGCGGCAGCAAATCCCTGATCAGGTGGTTGAGCAGGAAGGCGCGATTGAACTCTGCCGCATCACTCGCAAGGCCCCACGCGCCTTCCCGCTTGCCGATCGCATTCCAGGTCCACACCGTGTCGGCATTGACGCCCTCGACGAGCCGCGCCTGGCCCTTGACCCTGCCGCTCGCGCTCTCGATCCACACCCAGTCGTCGTCGGCAATGCCGAGCGTTGCCGCCGTCGTGCGATGCAGGAAAAGGCGGTTCTGGCTCGTGATCTGACGCAGCCACGCGTTCTGCGAGCCCCAAGAGTGGTACATGTGCATCGGCCGTTGCGTCAGCGCATGCAGCGGGAAGCGCTCGGGGTCCGTCGCCGTCTCTTCGAAGGGCGCGTACCAGAACGGCAGCGGATCGCAGTATCGCTCGATGCGCTCGCGATGGAAGGCGGGCGGCACGAGCCGGCCATGTCCACGGGCGGCAAGACGGAAGCGCTGCAGTGGCTCGCTGTAGAGCTGGAACACTACCGGCTCTGCACTGGCAAGGAACCCAGCTTCCAACGAAGTCGAGGTAGGCGCGATTGGCCATCCTGTAATAGCGTTGGTCCTCAGCAAGCTCGTGACGCCAGAAGCAGCCGTTCTCGATGTAGCGGGCGAGCTGGTCCGGATTGACCTCGCCTTTGGCGATCTTGGTGCCGTCCCGCCCGCGCCAGCCCGCCAGCGGTCCGATACCCGGCGTGCGCTCGTGATTGACGATATAGTCCGCGTAGTCGCGATATCTGGGACTGCCGTCGTCGTTGACGAAGCCGGGCAGATCGAGCCGCGCGCCAAGCTCGATCAACACCGACTGGAACGGTCTCACATCACGGTCGGGCTCGACCACGGGACAGCGGATCGCATCGGCCGGGCCGTCCGCATCGCTGATCGGCCGGTCGAGCAAGCTGATGCAGTCGTGCCGCTCGAGATAGGTGGTGTCCGGGAGCACGAGGTCGGCGTAGGCAACCGTCTCTGAATAATAGGCGTCGGAGTAGATGATAAAGGGAATGCGATAGTCGCCGCTCTCGTTGGTGTCCGCCAGCATGGCGATGGTCTCGCCGGTGTTCATCGACGAGTTCCAGGCCATGTTGGCCATGTACATCATCAGCGTGTCGATGGGGTAGGGATCGCCCGCCCACGCATTCCGGATCACGGTATGCATGAGCCCGTGCGCGGCGAGTGGCGCCTCCCATGAGTAGGCCTTGTCGATGCGGATCGGGTCGCCGGCGGAATCGACGAGAAGGTCCTCGGGCCCGGCAACGTAGCCGAGCGGGCTGCCGTTGAGCGGCGTCAGCGGTTTGCCGGCGTCCTTGCCCGCCGGTTTTGCATCAGGCGGCGCAGGCTTAGGAAACGGCGGCCGGAATCGGAAGCCGCCCGGCACGTCGACCGTGCCGAGCAGCACCTGCAGCAGATGCAGCGCACGGCACGTGTGAAAACCGTTGGAATGGGCGGAGATCCCGCGCATGGCGTGCATCGAGACGGGTCGCCCTTTGAAGGCTTCGTGCCGGCGTCCGGCCCAGTCGGTCCAGGCTACGGGCAGTTCGATGGCTTGCTCGAACGCGACGTGGGCGAGCTCGGCGGCAATTCTGCGGATGGTGGCGGCGGATACACCGCAGCGGTGCGCCACGGTCTCGGGGGCGTAGCGCGCATCGAGGTAGCGCTCGGCGATGAGCTGGAACACCGGTACCGCGCGACGGCCATCGACATGGTAGCGGCCGCGGAGTGCCGGGCTGGTTCCTGCAGCGCGCGCATCGGCGAGCGCGTTGGTGCGCCGGTCCCAACATAGCGGGTGTCCCTCCCTGCCGCGCAGGAAGAGGCCATCGTCGGCAGCGCCGGGCTCCTCGATCACAAGCTGATGGGCGTTGGTGTAGCGGACGAGGTATTCGAGATCGACGCGGCCGGCCTTGAGAAGCTCATGCACGATGGCGAGCACGAAGAGGCCGTCGGTCCCCGGCCGGATCGCCACCCACTCGTCGGCAATGGCGCTGTAGCCGGTCCGGCAGGGGTTGATCGCGACGATCCTGGCGCCACGGGCCTTGATCCGCCCGAGCCCGATCTTGATTGGATTGGAGGCGTGATCCTCGGCGACCCCGAACAACATGAAGTAGCGAGTATGCTCCCAGTCCGGCTCTCCGAACTCCCAGAATGAGCCGCCGATGGTATAGAGCCCGCCGGCCGCCATGTTGACGGAGCATAACCCGCCGTGGGCTGCGTAGTTGGGCGTACCGAAGCGGCTCGCCCACCAGCCGGTCAGCGCCTGCGACTGGTCGCGGCCCGTGAAGAAGGCGAGCTTTTTGGGATCCGTGGCGCGGATGCGGGCGAGCCGCTCGGTTGCGATCGCCAGCGCCTCCTGCCATGAGATTTCGCGGAACTCGCCCGATCCGCGCGGACCGGTCCGCAGCAGCGGCGCTCTGAGCCGCGCCGGGCTGTAGTGCTGCATGATGCCGGCACTGCCCTTGCCGCAGATGACGCCGCGGTTCACCGGGTGGTCCTTGTTGCCGTTGATGTAGCGGATCCTGCCGTCGCGGACGTGGACCTCGATCCCGCAGCGGCAGGCACACATGTAGCAGGTCGTCTTGGCAACGCGGTCTCCAACCGCCGGGGAGGTCGCAACGCCGTCGCCTTCCGCGGGGGCACGCGTATCGGTCAGCGGACGTTGTGAGGGGGTCGAGTTGGCGCCTCGGGCATCCTGCTTCCTGCGCGCCGCCAAGTCGTCCGGCCGCGCGTCACGCGGTGGCGTGCCGGCTGCTGTGGTCGCATATGCCTGATTTGGTTTGGACACTGCTGGGCTGGTGGGGCTGCGGCCTGTCGTGAGGGTGAGTCTAATCCGCCGCGCTTTGCTTATCCATGTCCGCGATAGTGCAGATCCGGGTGCAACTCGAGCCTTTTTTTCACCACGCCCTTATGCTCGCCTGCGGCCGTTTGTAGTAGCGTAACGGGGAGAGCGTCATGGCACTCGGTCGGAGTTTCACGCGAGAGGGAAACGGAACCGAAACAAGGCAGGCGCCGGCGGCCGCATCTTTGCGCCCGGTGGCGCCAGGAACGCCGCTCACGACATCGGTGATCAGCAACGACCTGTGCATTCTGGGCACGCAGGTCACGATCATCACGAAAGGCGCGCTTCAGGTCGATGGCGAGCTGCAAGCGGACCTGCACGGGATCGAAATCGTGATCGGCAAGAACGGCAAGGTTGAGGGAACCGTCGTCGGTCAGAAGGTGTCCATTGAAGGTGAGGTGGTCGGGGTGGTCCGCGGTCTCGATGTCGAGCTCAAGAATACGGCTCGGGTCGACGGAGAAATCTACCATCAGAGCCTCGCCATTGCCGCCGGCTCCTATTTCGAGGGCAAGGCGCGACGGCCCAAGGATACGCAAGAGCTAATGCCGATCCTCGATCGGGCCGCGCACGACGCCAAGAGGTCAGCGGCCTAGGCGGCGGCACTTAGTTGATAGGGTGTGTCCGGCGGCGGTTGCTGAGGCGCGCGCGAATATGCTAACGCGCCAGTCAGCATCCGAGGAGGAAGCGTGCTCACTCGCCTTTTCCTTGCCGGGCTGCTGTTCACCGGCCTGATCCTGCCGCCGAGCGCCGCTGCCGGGCCGGCGCTCCTCTTCGACGCGCAAAGCGGGCGGGTACTCTACGCAGAGGACCAAGACGACCTCTGGCACCCAGCATCACTGACCAAGATCATGACCGCCTATCTCGTGTTCGAGGCGCTGCGGTCCGGACAGCTGACGCTGGAGACCAAGGCCAAATACAGCGAGGCCGCCTATGCCCAGCCGCCAAGCAAGATCGGCCTGCCCGTCGGGGCCGAGATGTCGATCGACACGGCGATCAAGGCGCTGATCATCAAATCCGCCAACGATGTTGCCGTTCTGCTTGCCGAGGCGGTGAGCGGAAGCGAGGCGCAGTTCGTCGACAGGATGAACGAGACAGCGGCGCGGCTCGGAATGACGCGGACGAGATTTGTCAACGCCAGCGGGCTGCCGGCCGCCGATCAGGTCACCACCGCCCGCGATCTGGCCCGCCTGGCACGCGCGGTGGTGCGCGATTTCCCCGAGTACAATCACTACTGGGCCATGCACGACATGAGGCTCGGTAAGGTGCGCATGGGCACGCACAACCAGCTTCTGAAGACATTCGAGGGCAGCGACGGCATGAAGACCGGGTTCATTTGCGATTCGGGCTTCAATCTCGTCGCCAGCGCCACGCGCGAAGGCGTCCGGCTGATGGCGGTCGTCCTCGGTGAGCGCACCGGGGCCGAGCGCACGCTGCGCGCTCAGAGCCTGCTCGAGCACGGGTTCAACACGCACGCCTGGGCGGCGCTGTTCGGCGGTCCCACCGTGGACGGTCCGGCCACATCTGAGGAGGCGAAGGACGTGGTCAGCGTGCGCAACCTGCTGCGGTCGAGCGAATGCGGCAGCCGGGTGCGCAGGGTCATCGAGGCCAAGCAGAAAGCCAAGCAGCAGCGGGCGAAGACCGCCGCGGCGGCGAAGACGGCAGAGCCGGTGGAAGCGGCCAGTCCTGCGGAAGGCAGCGTCGCGGGCAAGGACGGCTCGGCAGACAGCAAGACAGGTACAGCCGACAGCACGGCAGCAGGCCGCACCGCCAAGGCTCCGGCACGGCCCAAACCCAGCCCAAAGCAGGGTGCCGCGGCGGCAACGTCGCCTGCCACCAAATCCCAATAGCAGGCTTCCAGGCCGCACCATTCTGGCACGTGTGCTGGCCTCTGGCGCAGCCGAAGGTGCATCAAATTGCGACTTCATGACAGGCCGGCGAAGTGGGCTCAATGACACGGCGCGACGCGGCCCGAAGGCGGGGTTGGCGCCGATCTTGCAAGCGGGCAAGGGGATGATCGGATCAAACCCGAGGGATGGTCGTGCGCTCGCACTCTGATGGGGACGTCACACCGACGCCGCGCGAGGTTGCGCTGATGGCCGTGGCGCTGGAAGGACGGCACGGGGCGCTGGCCGAGGGCATCGCGGACTTTCTCGCCGATCTCAACGATCGCCGCGGGGATGCCGTGCGGGCATGGGCGTGGACGGCGGTCGGCGAGCACATCCGCCGCAGGGCGAGCGCACGGACGGGCACGCGGTGAGCGTTTGGCCACGGCTCAGGCACGGGCCGCTCCGAAGTAGCGCCTAAGGACCATCGCGTAGATCTCGGTCATGTGTTCGAGGTCGGAGACGGGGGTGCTCTCGTCGACCTGATGAATCGTCTTGTTGACGAGGCCGAGCTCCACCACCGGGCAGTAGCTGTGGATGAAGCGGGCATCGGAGGTGCCGCCGCCGGTGCTGAGCTTCGGCGCGGTGCCGGTCACCGCCGCCACCGCATCGATCACGGTCGAGACGAGCGGTCCCCCTTTCGACAGGAATACATCCCCCGTGCTCTCGAAGCTCAGGGCGTAACGGGCGCCGACCTCGCGGGCAGCTTCGGCGCAAACCTCGTGCACGCGGGCCTCAACGCGATCCCGCGTCCAGAGGTCGTTGTAGCGGATGTTGATCTTGGCGCGGGCCTCCGACGGGATCACATTGGAGGCCCGGTTCGGCACCGAGATGACGGTTGCCTCGATGCTCGAAGGCTCGAAGTGGGCGGAACCCGCATCGAGGCGCGTCGTCGACAGGCGGTCGATAATCCGCGCGAGCTTGGGGATCGGGTTTTCGGCGAGATGCGCATAGGCGGAGTGGCCCTGCTTGCCCGAGACCAGCAGGTCAACGTTGAGACTGCCACGGCGGCCGATCTTGAGCTCGTCACCGACCCGCTCAATGCTGGTCGGTTCGCCGAGGATGGCGGCGTCGAGGCGCTCGCCCCGCGCGGCGAGCCACTTCAGCACCTTGGCGGTGCCGTTGATGGAGGGGCCCTCCTCGTCGCCGGTGATGAGGAACGAGATCGAGCCCGAGACATCCCCCCCATGTTCCTTCAGATAGCCGAGGGCAGCGGCCGTGAAGCAGGCAATCGCCCCTTTCATATCGACGGCACCGCGGCCGTAGAGAATACCATCGATGATATCGGCTGCGAACGGCGGGTGGGACCAGGCGGCATCGTCGCCGGGTGGAACGACGTCGCTGTGGCCGGCAAAGCAGAGGTTGGGGCCCGCGCTGCCGAAGCGGGCGTAAAGGTTTTCCACGTCCGGCGTGCCGGCTTCGGAGAACTTCAGGCGGTGGCAGGCAAAGCCAGCCGCCTCCAGCACGGACTGCATCAGCGTGAGCGCGCCTGCCTCCTCGGGCGTCACGCTCGGGCAGCGGATCAGGGCCTGGGCGAGGGCGACAGGGTCGGGCGTCGGCATGGCTTAGGGCACCGTTGTCAGGGATGGTCCGGCTTGGAAGGGAGCGGGTCGGGACCGTAGCGGTTGGGGCCGTCGCTGCCCTTGAGGAAACCGCTTTCTATCAGAACCCAGATGAAAAACAGCATGATGGCGGCGAAGACGATCCCCTCGACGGGTGTCATGACGACGGGATCGAGCAGCAGCCCGAAATGGTTGGCGAGGCTCAGCGCGACAAGCAGCAGGGCGAGCAGGTAGCCGGTCCAGCTCGGCCAGTCGCGGTCGTTCAAGCGCTTGGCGGTGATGGCGGCGGTCGGCAGGCAGGTCAGCAGGTTCCAGAGGGTGAGCGCAAGGGTGGGCGGCTTTACCTGCCCATCGCTGTCGGGCTTGAACGCGTCCGGGTCAAGCACAAGCCCAATCGGCGTGGAGACAGCGACCAGGACAATGATACCAAGCCACCAGCTCTGGCGGCTGATGCGGCCGCGGAAGGAGAGGAAGAAATCGAGCAGCGACACTAGTGATTTCCTTCACAGCCTCCGATTACGGGCCAACCCGCGATGGGGCCTGTCCGCCCGGCGCCGGCGCGCCGTGCTCGAGGCCCACCTGGACGATATCGATCTTCTGCCAGATCTTATGGCTCAGGTTCGACGTGAGCTGGCCGAGATCGCCCGCAGCCGCGATCACGGCAGGGTCCTTGGAATCCTGAGCGTAGAGCGCCGCCACCCTGGCGGCAAGCTACACGCGTCTCTACGAACGGCAAACGGTCTGTCGATGAGGGTGGGTTGCGTCACCATCTCCAAGGCCGGGTCTGGATCGCCATCGGGAGTGGTGGTGGGACCCGCGGGGTTGTCGGGCTCTACTTCTGCGTGGTCACCGGCGATGCCGCCACCGACGAGTGGGAGGCGATCCACGCGGCGGCGGTCAGCGCCGTGGTGCCGGCCGGCTCGCTCACTTATGGCGCCCATTCCATGCTGGGTTCAGGTGGATCTTATGGCTCAGGTTCGACGTGAGCTGGCCGACATGAGCCCTCCGGGTGTCCAGCTGGCATCCTGACGGTGTTCTGTTAGAGTATGAAACGTCGTCTCATCGTTTTTCAGTCGCCATTCTGCCATGCTGCCACTTCGTTCCCGCATAAAAGCCGCGCTCGAGGCCTTGACCGCGAGCGGGCCGCTGCCCCTCGTGCGCCAGTTCACCTATTCGGACGCCGATACCTACGCTGCCTACCGCGCCGCGCAAATCCGCAAGGCGGCGCGCGATACGGCGGATGTGTGGGCCGACGAAAAGACCCTCGACCTCATCGCCGACTACGCAAGAGCCCGCGTTCCAGACCTTGGCTTTGGCATCTGCCACGGCTCGAAAGGCGGCTTTGAATCCCGCTATCTTGCCGCACGACTCGGCTGCGAGGTCATCGGCACCGACATTGCTCCGCCGCCCAACGCCGCCGGCGTCATCGCCTGGGACTTCCACGAGCCGCGAAAGGAGTGGATCGGCCGCGCCGGCCTCATCTACACCAACGCTTTCGACCACGCCTTCGACCCGCGGAAGGCCATGAACACCTGGGTCGAACAGCTGGCACCCGGCGGGCTCATCTTCATCGAGCACACGCTGATGCATGGCCCGCAGACGGTCACCGAATCCGACCCCTTCGGCGCCCATCCCCTCGTCATGCCCTACCTCGTTCTCGACTGGGGCAAGGGCCGCTACTGCGTCAGCGATATCATCAGGCCCGCGCACAAGAAGCCCTACTGGAAGGGCGCAGCCAACGGCGGCACGCGCGAGCAGACCAACCTCGATATTTGGGTGTTCGTCGTGACGAAGACTAAACTTAGCCTGTCGCGCTCGTGACCAGCCGCGGTCGGTCCGCCCCGAGCGCGCAATCGTCCAGGTGCCCCGGGGGTGCAAACCTGGGCTGCGGCTCGTTCATCGTGCTGAACTCAGGTGCGCTTGCGCGCGTGTGATGACGGAGACAGGTCAGCCAACCCGCGATGGGGCCTGTCCGCCCGGCGCCGGCGCGCCGTGCTCGAGGCCCACCTGGACGATATCGATCTTCTGCCAGATCTTATGGCTCAGGTTCGACGTGAGCTGGCCGAGATCGCCCGCA